>Ga0123355_10002076_pt1 | contig 28271 bp, 16 predicted proteins | sample TergutEmb28metaG_3_FD_89872 | JGI IMG/M metagenome (GOLD analysis project Ga0123355, IMG submission 89872) | Embiratermes neotenicus P1 segment gut microbial communities from Petit-Saut dam, French Guiana - Emb289 P1 | ecosystem: Host-associated > Arthropoda: Insects > Digestive system > Gut ... | reverse complement strand
TCTCCATAACCGTTCAACTTTGGACATAGGTGTTTTGAGTTATATCGGTATACTTTAGCATAAGAAACACCCTCCTGAAGTCTGGCACATTCCTCCTGGGACACCCTGTATATAAAAAGTAATAACATTAGAGCACTAATTTAAAAAATACAGTACTTACTGGCCAAGAAAGTAATTTACCACATCAGTGCATAACAGACAAAGATTGGTACATTCATGTAGTTGTGTTACACAAACAAACAGATCTAAGAAACAGATTAGTAGATACTGACTTAATGTGCTAAACTTTCAAATACCAATCCAAATCATACGTAAATATATTCAACTTTTTTTAAGTTCAAAATATTCATCCAGAGAGTGAAAGGAATTGTCAAATAAAAATTTCCGCAAAAATAATCTAAATTCCTTGGGATTATCAGACTCTACTTTTATATAAGCAGGCAGTTTATTAAACACCTTTACACCTAAACAGTACACTCCCTTCTGATATTTAGTCAGATTCAAAGAAGGTTGGTGAAATTTTGCATGTTGCCTAGTGTCAATGTGATACACCTCAGAAATTACCAGAAATTGATTATTATTTCTTATCATAAACAAAAGGAGAGAAAGAATGTACTGGGAAGGGAGTGGTAAGATTTCTAAATTAAAAAACAATTTTCTGTAAGAGTCACTATTTCTACAACCCATCATGATTCTAATAATCTTCGTTTGCAACCTTAAAATGTTCATACTGTCTGAGGAGTGGCCTCAGAATAATAGACCATAGGTAATTACAGAGTGGAAGCAGGCACAGTAAATCATTTTCAGAGTATTTATTGATACATATGGTTTGACTGACCGCATAGCATAGCAAGCTGAGCTTAGTTTAGACTTAATACATTCAATGTGTGTTTTCCAAGAGAGGTTATTATTAATAAACAGCCCCAGAAATTTTGTTTCAATAGCTGTACAAATGTGTTTATCTTCATACGTAATTTGTATGTCAAAGGTACATGTACTTTTACTTGTAAATTGGATGAAATAAGTTTTGTTAAAATTCAAGGAAAGCAGATTAACTTTGAACAATTTATTTAGTTGTCCAAAACCTATATTAAGATCATTTTGAAACTGAATATTATTAGGGCTTGTTATTAATATACTGGTATCATCAGCACATCAAATAGGTATGACTTTGTGCTCTATGGCCTTAGGTAAGTCATTTAGGTATACTAGAAATAATAATGGGCCCAAGATTGAACCCTGTGGCATCCCATATCTAATTTTGGTCCATTCTGATACTGTGTTTGAACTTAGATATGAGCTGATGATTTGAACTCTTTGATATCTATTCTGAAGATCAGATTCGAGTAATAATTTAGCCTTACCTCTTATTCCATAATAGGGTAGTTTAGACAGTAATATATCATGAATAACAGGGTCAAAAGCTTTCTCAAGATCACACAAGATACTACCAGCCATTGTTTTACTGTTTAAAGCGTTTAAAATTTCATTTGTTAGTTTTAAAATGGCATCTTTAGTTGCTACACCTTTCCTGAAACCAAACTGATTTCCCGCTAGTAACTTACTACTATTAAAATGTTCAGTTAGTCTAATATACAAAGCATTTTTAAAAACCTTTGAGAAAGAATTCACTAGAGATATTGGTCTACAGTTTGTTGAACTCATTCTATCTCCTTTCTTGTATATAGGTTTTATAATTGAGAGCTTCAGACGATCATTAAAGTAAACACAGAAAGATAAAATAAGCTACATCAGTTTTATGTTAATCGTATGGTCAACTACTGTATATATACAGGGTTATTCAAAATGATTGTCAGGGTTTTAACAACTTGTCATACACAATACACTTGAGATAGAAGTATATGTATTTTTTTATTTAATAGAACAACACTACAAGTTTTTGTTACATACCTTACAGGTGCTCTATATGTGCACCCTTTGTGATTCTACACACATCAACATGCATCTCAAGTGTATTGTGTATGACAAGTTGTTAAAACCCCAACAATTGTTTCGAATAACCCTGTGTATAAAACATCCTTAACTTCTTCTATATGAAAGGTACCAACCGGTTTTGGATTCACAGAACATAAATAAATTCAAACTACAATAACAAACTTGTGGTTCACGCTACACCTACTGCACCAAAAACAGTTTGTTTACATAATCCAGAGTGATAGCAAAAACTGTTCTTGCACAGAAATGAAACATGAAATGCTACACAGTTCCATTTTTGGGCCAATATTATTTTGATTATATCTAAATGGGCTTCAGTGAAATATGATACACAAAAATATTAATCTCAATGTTCTGTTCTGTAACAAAGGTCTTTTAAAAAAAAAGTGTAAAGAAGATGGGAATTAATTTAAATAACAGAGTACCTAACCATATAAAAGAATTGGACAAGCACGCGTATTTAACATGGACTTTAGTTCCCGTCTATTACAGCATACAATTTATTTGGTGGACACATGTATGTAATGTTAAATGTTGTTGAACTTTGCTTTTGACAGAAATAAGAGTTGATATGCTAACATACATAAATGCGGATATGTACTTATACAAGTTATGTTCAGTGAGGTATAAACTGTAACTGAAACTGATGTATCCTATGACAGAAGTCTGACTGAAGTTAATGAACCATAAATAAAATTAAACTAAACTGAACTGAACTATGCTAAGGTAAACTAAACTACATTGATCTTTAATCCTTAGTTTACACATACTGTTGTAACATCTATGATGAAGGTAACACTGAGTTCTTACTATGAATCTTATGTTGACATATAATTTTCTCTAATTACTGATACCTAATTATAGCCTTTCAAAGGCTAAAACACATACACCTGATACTTCAAAATAAAAAAATAAAAAAAAAAGAGTTGTGAATTACAGATCCTGTATCACCTTCTTCATAAACCGCTCTTTTCTGATTAGGTTTGGTCTAAACCGCTCTTTTCTGATTAGGTTTGGTCTAACTAAATGTATTCTGGTCACCATAACTTACTTCACGAAAACCCATAGTAGTACACTGGTGTACCTGAATGTTTGGCCATACAACTACCAAAAAAAAAATAACTGAAATCAGTGTCAGGATTAGAGAATTATGTGGACCAAAGCCGTTTAATTCTGTTAAAATGGGCAGTTTGGGGTTCTGATCATCAATGGGCCGGGATTTACTTGTCTACGACGTACGGATATAGGTTACGCTTCATTTGCGTACAGGATGAAAACGACTACCTACCATCCATCCCAAGAAGTTAAGGAGCAAATTTTCTGGTATTCCTTCATACGCAGAAGTGAAAATCTTGTTGGTGGTTCTATTATAATACACACATTTATCCCTTGGTGACGAATCGCTAGAAAGAAACAGCACGTTCACACATTTTAGACTTATAGTAAATAATACTGCTGTCTACAATTCATAAATTCGACTTCTGCAAACTTTTCGCACCTCCATGTGAAGTAGGTATCCATCTCGTCAATACCTTTATTAAGGGTAGAACACTGGTATACGCTGGACAATAATGACTCCAAGATGCATACGATTATCCATTGCTTTAGTCCAGCATGTGGAAATTTCCCACCTAGCCGTCGTGTGGTGTGAACCGTGGACTGCTATGCACGTTGCTGGAAGCCTTCTATATGCACGGAAAATTTTATTTTCGTTCCGGAAAGTCGTTGGCTGTCTTTGGGTGCAAGTCTGATCCGTGATGTAAGCAGTTAGTAAGCAACATGGCGACTGTTGAGCCGGCAAGAGAGAAGTCTCTACTCGAATATAGAAAAAAACTCCTTGAACATAAGGAGGTAGAGAGTCGGCTGAAAGAAAGTATGAGTTTTGCACTACCTCTGATTATTTTGCAGATATATTGTTGGACCACGCATTCTGATGTTGATGTTGTGTATTGCCGAGTCATTCTTGCTACAAAGTGATTCTTATTTTGATGTAAATCAGCGACCCACATTATCTAGATTGTATTCGTTTTTATTTCAGTGAGAGAGCAGTTAAAGGAGTTAACGAAACAGTATGACAAATCGGAAAATGATTTGAAAGCATTGCAGAGTGTTGGACAGGTCAGTATGTGGCGTATTTTCGTCCAGACTAAGTGCAATTGGTGACTTATCGCGTAAGGTCAGGTTCTTTAGATGAGTATGTAACTCAGCCAAGTACTTACACTTGGCATGCTGCTGAGTTTTAATTCACACATTTTATTTCAAGGCATTGCATTTAATATTAGGTTTTAGCTCACTGTATTTAAATTATGTGCTGGAAATATTTTTTCATTGTATTGCAATTAATAGTAGTTTTTTATTCACCATATTTAACCTTATAATGTCAAGGGACCATAAGCTGGTCTGTAAATTGTAGTAGTCACTGCCCTAGTCAGGTGTATACTGGTCTCTGTGGGTTTCATCTGTATCTTGCTGCAGGAAACAACAAAATCCTTTTGTTACTGACCTGTTTGGTGAGATGTTCTGTGTTTCCACTGGTGAATTGATGAATACTGATATTTGTTTTACACATCAGTTTTCTCTTGCATGACTAATTTGTCTCATCAGTATCGCAACTTGTGTTTTTGTTGTATTCTTGTACACTCCTGTCTGGTCCAGTGGTAGTCTTCGTCTTGTCTGGTCTCATGAAATTCAAAGCTGTAATCGAGTCATAGGTTTGCAGAATGTGTGGATACATGCCATAAGGCCATCAGTTGCCTGCGTTTTAGTTTCAAGGGGAAGGTTTCTTTCATTAAGCACATTAAATGGCTACAGGAAACCAACAAAGGTCTATTTATAGTGGAAGCAGGAAGTTTGAGATGATAAATAGTAAAATTGACTGCATTTTCGTACAAATTACAGTAATAATCAAACTGTGTGATATCACTAACACTGATATAAGCCATTTTCTTATAAAGAGTGAAGATAGCGTCTACAAAAATATTTTAAGTAAACGTAAAAGGTTCAGAGTTATAGACTGATACATATTTAATGTCCACAAATTAATGTACAAATAAACAGGTTGTTTCTTAAACTTTAGTATTTATTTTGAACTTAACATATTTAAAACTGTAATTCATATAGTTTATTATGTGAATTGCCATGTACCAGAAGTTTAAATGCCACACCAAGAGTGATGAAAGGTACCCACGCCAATAGTGCCATGGTCATTTAAACCCAGCAGGTAAAGGTTAAAGAAGGCGCGGGACACTACAACCCATTTAAATCATCAGTTGGCACTTTTTGGATTAACATGGGATGTTCTATAGACCATATCCTGTTATTAGGACAGGTCACATATGTATTGAAATTGAACCAATCCATGCCATTAAACAGAATTAGTGGTACAATTTCTGCATTATGCACCAAATGAAGGTACCGAGTTCACAAAACTCACTCTTCCTGATCTTTGTCAGATGTCATGAACTACAGTTGTCTTATGTGGTTGTCAATGCAGCATGCTCATTTGCTGTGCAAGGAGAAACATTGATTTTATTGGAGATTTCTCAAATGTAGCACCCTTTCCATTTAGTTTTTTCTCAGCATGTGCATACTGCTTCTTCGCTTCCTGCTTAGCTGTTACTTGAAACTTTTCCACGTATTTGAAATCTTTATTTTTGTGTGTGTCTGGAACATGTGCTTCAGGAAATTTTTTCTGAATTTGTGACAGTGCTTCTTGTAGGAACAGTATTTAGCATACACATCGTAAATAGACATGCAGTGTTGCAGTTATATAGTCATTGCAGCTGAAGACTGAATGACTTCACTACTGCAGACAAATTGGGTGCAGGCAGCTAGTGGTCCAGCCAAGTTTGATGTGACAAGATAGCTGATGAGAATTTACCAGTAGTTTGGACCAGATAAAATAATGACCCTTAAGGCCAATTCACACATAGCATGCCACACCCATGCTGTGCCGTTAATTCACACATGCCATGCCACGACCCTGCCATGCTCCAACAGTGCCTTGTCCTTCGTTAAAGTCAGTGTGGTAGCCGGAAATATCCGAACTGCTAGTCAAGCAGTTTAACAGATCATCTTTTTTGTAGTGTGCTGCTACCACTCCTTACAGTTGTAGGTATGGATCATTCTGAGGAGGGTTTGTGTGCTTCTGATAACAGTCTTCATGGAATTCGTGTGGTAGCTGGAAGAAGCCAAACGTGGGCAGGTAGCCCACAGGCCATCTCTCGATGGACGTGCTGTGCCATGGCCTTGAGAAGAACGGCATGGCATGGGCACAGCATGGCAAGTGTGAGTCAGACACCTAGTTGCACTGTGTAAATCAAATGGGAAATACACATTCTAAACCCTTAGTGGCACGGCATGGCAGGGGAACGGCATGGGCGTGGCATGCTATGTGTGAATCGGCATTTATATCCCCTTTGATTGATGTTCCTTTATTTACTGTCATTGGCTGTGTAAATTAGTTGCTGCATGAAACAGTTGCTTAGCAACAAAACAGGGAGAGAGATGATTTCTTTTGCACTATGAAAGAGTGCCAGAATAGTATAGTCAGTATAGTGACTAGATGATGGACTGGATGATCTGGGTTTTGAATCCCCGAAGGTGCAAGATGTTTACATCTTCTCCATCCAGTGCCCTATTGCATACCAAAGGCTTTTACCTGGAGATGAAGTCGCCGGGTTTTGAGGCTGACCACTCGCCTCTTTATAGTACTGAGGTTGAGAAGGAGTGGAGCTATGCTTCGATTCCCACTGTGTGACTTCATTGGGTTTGTAGGAAAAACTTTACCCTTTATTTTTACCTTCATACTCTGAAGCAACCAGAACAAAGGCAGAGAGAGGAGAAAACTGTGTGGCTGAAAAGTCAGGTAATTGAAAATATACTCTCATATTCATGGGAATGCCAATAGAGTTATGCCAGGAAAATCATAATATGGTATCGCAGCATTGTGAGACCTGCATTGAAAGTGGATGATACCATTTGGAACAATTTTGCAAGTGCATTCACTAATAAAGAAATTCACATTCTTTATTAATGTACATTTTACTAATTGGTTAACTGACCCTTGGGTGACTTTCCGTGTGCATATGTGCATGTATGCACATGCGTGCTCACACTCATGCTCGAGATGTGAGCCAAATCTTTTGTACTGAGGCAGTACAGCAATTCAGAATTCATGCACTGGGTCCTGCATCTTCCCCATCTCTGGATCTCCATTGTCTGATGCTGTCCAGCACTACCTGAAATGAAGCTTTAATCTACATAATATATTTGAAATTTTGTTTTTTGACTGCATTTTCATCTTATGGCCTGATATGACCTTAGGACGAAGTTTATTTTATGGACCTGAATTTGCAGGTCCTTGTTTCTGATTGTAATTTAGGAGATGGAGTAAAAGAGTTGCATCAAACTGCCCCATGTTTAATTCTTCAGTTAAAATGTGTTAGAATGTACTCTGTTGTATACCTAGAATGTTAAAAACATACAAACATCATGAGTCATACACCATTTATTCTGATGAATGACTTACACACTTTGTATGTTTTCATCAGTTCTGCTTGATGATGGGCAATGTGAGCGTTCAAAATTCTCAACCAAAGCTTTGCCATTTGTGAAATGTGAAAACCATTCTACTTATGGTATCACAAAGGTATTTTTAAGCTTGTTGTGAGCCTTGAAAGCTGTTTTCTCAAGGTTAAAAGAAAACCCGATTAAATTTTGTGTTCCTTAAAGTATTGCATTTTACTGGGCTACAGCAATTGTAGAATGTGTGACACACACACACAGAGTTAAACATCAGTTGAACAAAAGTGCAGTGTTCTGTTATAGTGATACCTCACTAATTCACAATAAATAACTTAAGGGGTACCTAGTGGTTCACTGCATTACTTCTGGTTAGCACTCTACACAGCAAGTACTGTTACTAAAGTCAGTTCTGTGATTCTTTTTCCTTTTTTCTCATTCTTATGCACTTAACTCTAATCAACAGACATCTGCAGTGCTAACAGTATGGATTTGCCACTGAATGTTATGGTCTGGCATGTTGGTATTTTGTAAATTTAGTCCTGCTTATTTAATGTTTATTTTGGGTGTTGGGCATGAATGAAACAAATTTTGTGGCATTTGGCAGTACATGACTTTATGTGGCTGCATGCTGGAGGAATTGAGTGGAGTCCTGAGACCAGGAGATAATTCCTGCTAGAAATGCAATAGGTGGGCACGTTTAAGATATCGTGCCGAATGGAGAGTTGTTAATTCTCATCCTGAAAACATTTGCACAGTTCGCTGGCTTACTGCATGCTCAAAATGTGTAATGTTTTCAGTGTGTGTGTTGTAGTAGAACAGTCTTTTGCACCAGTAGCAGTCCCCTGCACCACACCAGACATGCTCACCCTGTTGCAGGCATTATCACCTGGTCTCTGGTGTGAATATGGTCAGCATGACATTAATGTTGTTCCAAAGTTTCTATTTTGCTGTGTTTGAGTTACTTTTAAATTTTTCTAACAGATTGGTAGAGCTTAATTGAAGTAGATGGTTGAGGTCAGAAATGTTTGTTTTTTGACTGTAAAAAAAGCACAACACCTTTAATTAGTTCTTAAATAATTATATCTGTTTCAGATTGTTGGTGAGGTTCTAAAGCAACTAACAGAAGAAAAATGCAAGTATACCTTTATGAACTAAACATGTATGACATTTTGAATTTCATTTCTTCAGCACTGTGCAGTGAATTCAAGTACAACCTTATTAATATATTATAGAAATATGTAATGTAAAGTTTTTCAATGAGGAGCTTCATGGTCTGTCCTCACCAAGTTATGTACAGGGGACCAAAAGAAGAACAGATGGGTAGGACATGTGACACATTTGGGGAAAGGAGAGGTGCATACAGGTTTGTGGTGGGGAAACCAGAGGGAAAGAGTCTGCTTGGAGGAGCTAAGCTAGCAGGGGAGGATAATATTAAGATATTTTACCAATTTCAGCCTCTGTTTTATCCACTTGTTTGTAAATTTGAGATCTCATTTTTATATTACATACAATCTTTACATTGTCCAGGATCAGATTTCTGTCAGCATTTTGTACTGCAGGAAGATGGCTTTGTAGAGAAGCCACAATGTGTAACATCATATATTGTGATAATAATAGCATAAGAAAGCTGTGATTGACTGTGTTTTAATTTTCATAATTAAGAAGTTTCTTCAGGAAGGTGCATACTGGATTGATCTGGCTGAGAATAGGCAAAGGTGGTGGCCACTTGTGTTCAAACTGTTACCTTTTCAAGAAGGATGGAGTTAGTTATTTCATGTGCATGCAAAGCTACTGGAAAAGCAGTGCAATAAAGGACTGTTGTGTATGATAAGAAACTGTCTGTTAAGAGTTACAGTGTAATATATGTGCATGTACTAATGTTATGTACAAAAACTTGACTTAGAGGAAAAGATGTATTTTTTGCATGATGTTCAGTTCATAATATTTTGATTGTATGAATTTAATTTCTCAAATGCAGGGTAAACCATTTCCTGCTTGCCAATAAGGGGTGGTCCAATGCTTTACTACAGTTGGGGCGTACAGCATATGTCAGGAGGGGCGACAGTCAGTGAAGGTAGCTGTGCAAAGTAATAACTCTCATATAGTCTAATAAAAACTCAGTGGTTCTACAGCAGATGCTGAAAATGTTGCTGTCCCGACCGAATGCATTCAGTATACCTGTGGAACACGGTGTTAACTGTCTTGAGTTCTTATCTGGAAATTGTTGAAATATTGTGGCAAATGTTGTTTCTTAGTTCTTCTAGAGTGTGGGGATTTGTTTTATACAATTTATCTCGTAACGCTTTCCCTCCAGCCAACATTTAAACTTTAAAATCCTCCCTGCCGGTGTATTTTAAGGGTACTGAAAAAAATTTAAAAGGTACAGTATTTCCTGTCATAACAATACGAAATTTTTACACACCATAGCAGGTTTTTTTTATCTAATGCGCAAAAAATGGAATACTTATGTTTATTTGGAGTCTGCCACCACAATTGGAAAGTTGGAGGCCAGAATCACAAAATTTATGGTCACTAGACGTCCACTACAAGTTACACATTGCACTGAATAAGATTTTTACGGCACTGCCTCTGAAAATCACTTGTTACTTTTACTCCCAGTAATTCAGTTTTGTGTGATACACTTCAAAACACTGCCCTCTGCAAAGTCCTACATCGCATTTACGGCAGTGTATTGCAGTGCATTTCTTCATAGTTTTCCCAATCTGGCGCTTGCCTCTCTCTGCACTCACATGACATGAGTGCTGAGATTTTTCCTCCAGCTTAGCATGTGACGTTGGAATCCTATATACGGAATGGTCTGTCCCTACAAGTCTGCCAGCTGGACTGCTAATCTGACCTTGCACTTGAATTTCTGTACTGGCACTAGCGAGCAATCCTTCGGTGACTTTCTCATGGAAAATTTCCAGCGACGTTTTTTCTTGCTTGTTTTGTTATGCAAGATGTGTGCATTGACCACTGCCAGGTCGAATAGATGAAAGGAAGTTTTTTCCACCGTTTTATTGTCTTCCTTTCAAATGTATAAAAGGACAGCATCTGGTCTGATCTGTCCACACCAGTTTTATACTTGTTGTAGTCCAACACTGCACCTGGTTTTATTTTTTGATGTGCCTCCCATGACGATGGTGCCTCAACAAGAACATATTTATGGGCAATGGTTAGGAAAAAGATATCACGGATGTCCTCCCATTTGATGGCTTTTTGTTTATATGCTGTGTTGCATATTGGTTTATTTCTCTCTGTATAAGTATGAACATTTCTGGGCTGATGAATATTTCAAATATATCCCAGGGAGAACTGTTTTGAGTTATATGGAAATTTGTATTTATCCCTGGTACTCTGGAGAAGGCAGGTTTCTGAACCATCTGAGTTTGTTCTTTCCATCCTAACACAAAATCTGAATTGGCGTGTTTAAGAAGGGCTCTGCATATTCTCTTCCTGCCTCTGTCAGGTTCTGACTGGAAAACTTCCTCCCCTTCGCTGCTACTACTGCTGCTGAAGGGTGAATTTACTTTGCATGTGTCTCTGTCAGAAAGTTCACTAAAACTACCACCATCTGAGTCCAAATCATTCAAAATTTCACTTATTTTATCAGCTCCAATAAAATTTTTGGGAAGTAAATTCTTAACTAGAACTCATTCCGGGATTTTCCTTATTGCTTGTGAAGCATGAAACATCATCTGACTAGTCAGACTTCATTGATACTTAGACCTGCATGCTGAGAGAGGGCACATAATGATTCACTGCGTCTGATGGTGGAGGTCAGCCGCAATAAAATAAAGCCATGAATAGAGTCAAACGTTAAAACAGCTCCTTGCGCACCCATTCCCTCGCAAGAGTCCAGCATATGTACTTAGACGGCTGACAGGAAGGTGAACGGAGTCACTGGAACTACACACATGGGGGAGTCTAATGGTACAAACCTGAAGCCTATACGTGCAATACTTTTTTTTTTAGCAAGCTTATGAAAATTGGGAAGTAGTAGTACTCCATCTTGACAGCTGGTGTGAGAGGCCGCAGAGTATTAGTATGCCGCGCAGACAGGAAGTGTTAAACTTCCCCCAGAAATAAAAGCCACAAATCACTTTATTTGCTTAGAAATGGTTGTATTGGAAACTGGCACCAAAATTTAGTGTGACATTTGGCAGAAGTTGTATATTTGGAATAGAAGTGTACTAAACAAACATGCTCTTGAATAGACTTATGTTGTTAACAGCACTGAAAGATTGACTAAGAAATACATTACCACAAGCAGACAAACCAGTGGTTTATGACGGAAGTGTCTTATTGCTGACAGCATACTTTACACTCATATGACACACAAATTGTGAAGCACTGTGAGAGGTTTTCAATGGGCTTTGGCCTCCACATTCTCCTGATTTAACACCATGTGACTTTTATCTGTGGGGAAGTTTGTAAGAAAAATTGTATAAACAAGCAGCCACACTCAAAAAAAAAAAAAAAAAAACAATAAACCATATGTACCACGAGATTTCAACAGTTTGCAGTGAAGAACTCCAGTGAGTTAAGTGTGTTCCACAATTATAGTTAGTGCATATGGTCAGGAGGACATCATTTTCAGCATCTGCTGTAGCAGTGAGTTTTTATTGGACTATCTGAAGGTTATCACTGCGATACTTCTCATTGCTACCTTCATGGACTGTTACTCTTCCCAGACACGTGGCATATGATGCACCTCTGGCAGAGCATCAGGCCACTGCTTGTCAGTCAAGGTAGAAATGGTCATCCTGTACATACACAGTTGGTATAATGGTCTTGTTGATGATCACTTTCATAGAAGTTGGAGGAGCACTTAATGTGTGCTGGTTACTTGTGATGATGTAGTTGCATTTCTTTGACCCAGCAGTTGCAGTTTCTGCTGGTGGTATCTTCTTGATGTCTATGTTCATAATTTTATTATACTCTGTTATCTCTTGTGTTGTTGTATCCTAAGTGTTCGCTTCTTGTTTTTGAACTGGTTATTTCAGCATCAACAAGTGAACACTTAGGACCAGATTGAAAAGGATGTCTTCAGAACAAAGGTTGGGTGTGCTTCTGTTGTTCGGTTTGATTTCTTGTATTTACTACTGTTGCTACGGATTGTGTAGTTCGTGTAACATTATTCCTTTTATAGTCATTGTGAAAGCCACAAATGGACCTCGCTATGTGGTGGGATGTCGACGACAGTTGGACAAAGCCAAGCTGAAGTCTGGGACAAGGGTTGCTTTGGATATGACAACTCTCACCATAATGAGATATCTTCCTCGAGAAGTAGATCCATTGGTGTACAACATGTCACATGAGGATCCTGGGGATGTGACTTATGCAGCTATTGGAGGACTCAGTGAGCAGATCCGGGAGCTCCGAGAGGTGACCATGTGCAAGTTATTCTTTGAAATATGAGTTTGATATTGGTGATATACAAGAATTAGCGTAGCCTATTAGTTTCATTCAGCATTTCAGTTGGAATTAGTACAGATACATACAAATACAGTAAAACCCCAATTGTACTTTCCCACTTTTCTGCAATTTTACACACTTTCTAGTACAGTTCTGGTCATATGCTGTTAAGAACATTGTTTCCCAAATTTTACACCATTCGGGTGGTCACACAAAGACGTAAAGTCAGGGTTTTGTTGTAATTTTGACCTGTGTTGCACGTCCCTCATATCCAGTTTTGCCATTCATAACTACCATAGATGTCTGGTATAGTGGACTGCATTATTTGAAAATCCAATCCCAGTGGCTGCACAGTCTAGGACACGGGTCTGCAGCTGCTCGCTTGTTGGGTTTGTGGGGGATTTTGAATCCCGCTTGGGACAGGGATGTTTGTCTCTTGGGAGTGTTGTGTGTTGTCAGGTAGAGGTTTTTGCAATGAGCTGATCACTTGTACAGAGGAGTCCTTCTGGCTGTGGTGCATCTTTATGTGTGATCTAGAAACCTCAAGAATGAGGAGGCTGTGATCTGTGTTAGGCTACAGCGCCACAAAAAAAATGTTTTGAAAAACTTTACTTCTGTTTGGTTTGTTAGAATCTTTGACCATCCTACTGGTATGGTAATGAGCAATCAATGCACAAAGAGTATATCCCATTGTGCAACAAATCCTGTATAAGCTGCCATGTCAGTCTCTCCTTCACTCACATATGATAACCCACTTCATGTATATTGTAATAGATATAACAGATACAGGCGGCTATGTTGGGCTGTAACATATTGCCTGCCCAAAAATGGAATATTGTTTACAACTCTGATGACATAATGCAGTAAAGGTGGACATAGCTTCATGACAAGGCACATGAATGTACCTTGAGGTGTTCTTTGCTAGTCATACACTTCCAACAGGCCCAGGGAACGTCTGTTGAATGATGGTCAGCTGCCACTGGAGAGGAGGAATTTATGCTGCCATTGAAGCCTGATTTCTCCTGGTCTGAGTTTTAGACACAAGCACTGTCTTGGGGATAGTCCTGTGACCAGTGGTTTATTTGCAGTCATGTAGTTAACCTGTTTACATTCAGGTCAGTCAGATTAGTATTAGGAATTTGCATCAGAGTTTCTCCAATAAGAAAATGTCCTGTTGACAGTTAATTGAGGTCATAAGGTTTACTGGAGTGCGCAGTTAATGGCTGTGAATTTGGACAGGCTTCGGTTTATGATGGAAGTGTCAAGAGCTCATCAGAAGTAACAGTTTTATCACCAAATGTTTTTCTGAGATGATATTTTATAGATTGAATTGAAGCGTCCCATAAACCGCCAAAGCAAAAACTGTTGTAAAACTCTTGTATGTGTCCACCTACTCTTAAAGATTCACAGTTTGTCCAAGAATGGTGTTCTTCGGTTGACTTTTGATGAGAGACTTCCGTGACTGTGTTGTTCTCAAATCTACCTTTAATATGAAGTGTGCTGTACAAGTTTCACATATGATATGAGTGCAGCATATATTTCCTTAACTGTAAGTGCTGATGTTTCACCTGCCTCCTTCCATAAGTGGAAATACAACTGGAAACTCTGACAATATGTGATCACCCTAAGGGCTAGCACGCACAAGCGGTTGGAACCACAGCGGTTTTTTTTACCGCTGCGATGAAACGTTTTGTTTTAAATGGAAGTGAGCGCACAGACAGTTGCTTCACCGCAGTGTTTTTCCAAACGCAGCATGCTTCATTTTCTGGGTGGTGTGGTGGCCACACAGTGGCTGGCAGTGGCAGTGTAACATGAAATAACATACCTACTTGCACGCACAAGCGGCAAAACAACCGCACAGCCACCAGTCTTCACCTGCCATTCCAATCAAGTGCACACATCATGGATCTATACTTCAAGATTTTTGACAGTGAGAGATTAATAACTGAGGTGGAGAAAAGGCTTGCAATGTGCTGCTGTTGATTAGCATTTGGGTTCAAGTCCTAATGGTCCTGATGCACATAGGCCTTATATAATGGGCCCTTTGTGCCCCATAATCTGTTATTAACTCAGTGGAGCCCTGTTCCTTGCTAAAGTTCCAGATGGCCCCCAGACTTAACTTTTATTGTCCTCTGGGTCCATGGAAGAGGAACCCAGATATGCATTCTCTTTTTCTCTCAAAAATCCCAATAAACAAACCCCTCCAGATTCCCCAGCAAGGCCCTGTGGAGAGAGCTGCCCAATTACAAGGCTTTTTTTTACATCTCTCTCAAATTCCTTATAAAAATTTCCCTAAAGAAAGAAATGTATCCCTTCTGTCAAAGGCCCTAGGAAAGTGTCCCTCCATGTTCCCCAAACGTGTGGCCCCTGTGGAAACAGATGTCCATTTCTAGGGCCTTACTTAGCATATTTTTCGGGGTCACCAGTAAAGGAGCCCACCTCCAGGTTCCCCTCACAGAGCTCCCGCAGAGAGAGATGCCCCATTCCTAGAGCCAGCTGTCATGCATCTCTCAAAGCCCCTGGTAAATGATCCCCCTTCCAGGTTCCCCAGCAGGGCCCCTATGGAGAGAGAGATGCCCGTCCCCAGAGCCTTTTCTACGTAACCTTCAGGGTCCCCAGTAAAGGAGCCCCCCTCCAGGTTCTGGGTTGTACATGTTGTGGAATTTTGGGAGATAAGGTCAGTAGGATTGAACAGTGAGGGCTTGTTTCCATTCTGCATCTGAATTAAATTCTTGAATTATGGCACCATAACTGTCTACAGAGTTTTCCATTTGGAAGGATTCTCAGGGATCTAATTAGCATGAGCTTTGAGTGTGCCCAAAGGATGACCTGATGAATATTGTTAATTACAGCAAAAACAGCCTTATGATAACAGTTTTCCTAAGACTAGTTCTTGTACCTGGCCTTCTAATAATGATCCTGCTTCGTCACGGTATATCAGGGAGGGATGGAGACAACAGGGAAGATATGTCAAATTGAAGGTACAGAAAACAGCCTCTTTTATTGTGGTCAAGTCTCTTGATGTTCCACCAGAGCACACACACTTACATCCTATCCACTTGTCTTGATACTCCTGTAAGATTCGCATGGATAACGTTTTCTTGTCTTTTTTTAATCACACGTTGCCAAAATTCAAAGTTGGGGTTATTGGCTGACTTCAGGGTCGAAGCTGAGTGGCTAAAATGTGCCGCGTCACAAACATAAGTTACTGTGCTGGCCAGCCGATATCCATTCTGCCGCACGATTCCTGTGCCGTTCCTCCTCACGCCGCCTACTTGCACCAAGGGTTCCTAAGTGGAGGGCCCAAAGCAAGAATTTGCGGAGTGATAAGAATGGACGTTGACTTGCCAATGCAAACCTTTATAAAAAATTTATATGAGTTTTAAATAACACCCTTACATCTCAGGGAAGCCTATTCCCGGGGTCAAACCTGGGATGGGCAGCTTCACTCTTCATGCAGTTCAGGGTGAGGCAGGGAGATTTTCTTAATTGGAGCATAAGAGCTTCCTTTTGGTTGGATTAACAGCAGGATAGATGAAATATATGAGAAAAGCAGCAGAATATACTTGGATAGACTATAAATAAAATACAGAGATTGCAAAGGAACTGAATATAAACCCAGTTTTGGAAAAAGTACAGGACTACAGAAGAAATGGGATACAACATGTAAACAGAATGCCTCACAACAGATTACCAAGGAAAGTAAAATACTACAGACCAAAATGCAGAAGGAACCAGGGGAGACCATTGAAGAGACTTCTGGATGTGTGAGATCACAGTGGGTCAATAAGTGGCCCATCTCCTTGATAGATAGATGACGCTGACGACGATTATGAAACAAGACTTGCTTTGCTGCTGCTTCTTAAAGCTGATTGATGCTATCGATTTAATTAATATGAGGGAAGAAATGTCTAATTGGCAGACACAGGGATACATATGCAGACAGACTTTAGCCATCTCCCAGGCTTGTAGAAATTTCATGCCATTTATATCTCTGTTACAAATTATAAGCCTACAGATACGAAGTGTCGCATCATTGTTGCTCTCATGCAACACATAACATATTTTTCATGGAAATTTTAATCTTTTGATTCACCAAGTACTAAGCATTAATAAGTGTTCTGGGGCACTTTGAAAATCACAGAATTTATTTAAAAAGGAATCATGTTTTATGTTGCAGGTGATTGAACTGCCATTGATTAATCCTGAACTATTCCAGAGGGTTGGAATCACACCACCCAAAGGTTGCCTACTCTATGGCCCCCCTGGCACAGGCAAGACTCTACTTGCTCGAGCTGTTGCCAGTCAACTTGATGCCAACTTTCTCAAGGTATTTTTTATTTAATATATGAACAAGTTAGCTGCATGGTTGATACGCGCATAGTTGTTGGTTTGAGTCTTGATTTTGTAAAATCATTTTGGCAGTACCCCAATTAATCATATTCATATGTATGTGATATTGTGTTTCTTCTGATCACTGTAAAACGTGATATTGTAAACCTCTTTTATATTTTACCCCTTCAGTGTATTTGTAGTAGAAATTTGCAAAAATTTGCCATGTATTTCTACTACATGTAACAACTCCAAAACAATTTAAAAGATTCTTGAAATTTCATATTTGGTAATTTTACTAAAATCCGTGATCACATTTCACTTGTAGTTGATAGTGGGTAGCAATTACAGATACTTTGCATGAAGACCTGCAAGTAGGTCTGTATGTATGGTGAACAAAACTGCTAAGAATGTATTAGAGTAAAATTTGTTGGAACAAAACTTGTACATGAAAAATAATTAAACACACGCTGTGTGCTCAGTATACTGTTGTCAAAAGTATTATGGTTCTTGAGTTAGTTAAACAAGGAGGCAGAGGCAGCAGAATTGTTACATTACAAGATTTCCTAACTTAGTTCCTGTTAGTGTTCACAGTTGCAACAAGTGATTATGAAGTTACTGTGTTTTGTTTGCATTCAGGTGGTGTCAAGTGCAATTGTGGACAAATACATTGGAGAGAGTGCTCGTTTGATCCGTGAGATGTTCAATTATGCTCGTGATCACCAACCATGTATCATCTTTATGGATGAAATTGATGCCATAGGTGCGTATGTGCAGTTTCTTGTGAAACTAAGGCTTCCTTTTAACTTTCATCATATTGATCTTCATGTAAGACCTATTCACTGAACTACCATGAAATAAACGTACGTTTATTATGAACTCCTCATAGCCATAGCATATGTGGTAGCTGCTGCCAAGTGTTGCTGTTAATAAATGTTTGGTAATGGTATTTGTAGTCATTTCAGGATTGTTGGTGAATTGTATTCCAAGATGTAATCCTCAATACTGTTTAAGAGTTATCTGATCACCACCATGTCCAAAGTGACTCTGGTAACCAGTTCTGTTGCCACAGGGAGGTTGGTGAAGTTTTCAAAGGTGTAAAGTTACCAGTTGTCACTGTATTGTATCCTATTTTGAATGGTTATTTGAAGTTATTTTTATATATGGAAATACAGTTTGAAAGTACAGTTGTAGAAATCCGATTTAACATAATTATCTTAATGTTTAGTGTACAGCCTCTTAAATGCTACGATTCACTAACAGCCAGAGCACTTCTCAACTTAAATGCTCCTTGTGGGAGAGTGTTTTCTGTTTTCAATGTAAAGGATGTACCTTTATTGGGAAAGTTTGTCCTGTTTGTCCGTTAAGGTTAAACACCTGAGTGACCTGAAATGAAACTTACAGTTTATTTGATAATTCAGATACTTTCCTATGCCACCATTTTAAGGACAATTTTCAACATGGGTGCTATTCTTGCATATTAATTTATTCAGGTTAAACTGAAAGTCATGTACACTGAGAGTTTATAATGGCGCAAAAAATTGTCATAGTGAATACATGGTAGTATCGAAAAGTTCCTACAATTGTGGATGCATATTTAAATGGGGTGCAGTATCACAATGCTGCTGCAGGATGTGTTGCCTTTGTGTGCATGGGTGGGAAGTGACTGCATGTTCGGGCATGTTGTGTGTGTGAGTTGTTTGATTTAAGGTGTGTCTAAGCTGTCCGGCACAATATATCTGTTTGAGCAGAGCCAACTTCAGGTTCATGTGCAAAATAGGGAAGAGTGATGCAGAAACGCTGCAGGCCTCACAAACTGCTCGTGCAGATAATTATCTTAAAAGACAGTTGTGTATTGCTGGTACATAGGCTTCAGAAGTGTGCAAGGAATGCTCAGAGATGAGCTTCACAGTGGGAGATGTTCCACTTCCTTGAATGCTGAAACAGTTGTAAAGACGAAGTAGCTGGTGAATGCCAAGTGGTGGATAACAATCATTGAGTTTTCAAATGAAGTTGATATCTTGCATTGATCAACACAGGCAATTCTGACAACAATGGATGGGGTGGGTGTTTGTAAAATTTGTTCCACAGTTGCTGACAGATGATCACAGGTATTGCTTGAAGACAATTACAAGTGAATTGTATGAGAAGTCAGTGCAGGACACCAGCTCCCAGGCAAGGTTGTTACAGGAGATGAAAGTTTGGTATTTGCTTATGACCCTGCGCATATTCTACACGTAACTCCTTACCATACTACTTACTATTTTGAGGCTGGTGTCACATTTATGGGATAAAGTGAGAAGAAAGCAACATAGAAAAATGGTGTAATTGATGGATCCTGCACCATGACAACACCCCACAACACTCAGGTATGGCAGTGCAGCAGTTCTTGGTGGAAAAACAAATCACATTAACGCTTCAGCCGCCATATTTCCCAGACCTTGCACCCTATGATTTTGGTTGTTCCCTAGACTAAACATTGGCCTTCAACATCAGCATTTTGCAACAGTTGAAGACATCAAACGTAGTGTGACAGCCGGCTGCACACCATACCGCAGGATGATTTCCACGAATGTTTCCAAGCATGACAAAACCATTGGAGCAAGTGTATGTGTGCAGAAGGGATGTACTTCGAGGGTGAACAGACTGGAAGGCTACAAAAACTTGAAGGCTGAATTCTGGGAACTTTTTGATGCTCCCACAGATTTGTGTATGGCCACATGAATGTCAAATCCAGAATCAAACAGGATATTTTTTGTGAATATCTCATAATTAGAGACAACATGGGATTCCATGCCGTTAATTATGAGATAGTGTGCAAGACTGAAGTTGCAAGTTAATCATTTTGTGAATATCGGCATAGCAGTGAAAAACTACCATACAGGTATTGTAACGGTAAGCAATCCTGTGTGTCACATTGAAAACATGATCCAACAAATCAACTTAACATGGTATCAGCATCAGTATACCACTGAGCAAACATGGAGATTGCTAGGATGTGCCAATTGCAGCTCTGTGTATACGAGTGTATTATTTGCCAGGTTCAACATTTTTAAATGGTACATTCTGTGTGACAGCTCACTGTCATACATGATATTTTCAGACAGTGTTTGGATGCTGTCTCATTAATTCTCAGTCAGTGACTAGCACAAATAATGGTACCATGTTTTCTTATCAGGAATGAGAGTTTTGCAACTGCAAGTGGCAAAAGGAGTCATGGAAATGTACTTCTACATGTCTTCCCTTCCATGTGTTCTCCCACCATTTATGTATGTGGTTGTTATACTGAGCCACCCTCTGCTTTTGCTGTGGTTTCAGTTTCCATCATGTTTCCCTTCATTCCTTAGGAACACCAGGTATAGGCAGAAGAGGGAATTGTCCTACCCTCTCAACTGCCTGAAGGGTGGACCCTGGTATAATCCTGTCTCATTCACCAGACTAAAAGTAGATGTACACTTCCTTGCTTGATGAAGAAGGCACATAAATTAGGTTTCTGTAACATCCTGGCAGAATGCAGTCAAGGACCCAGAGTAAGCTGACAGCACTGCAGCGCCATCCTAGAACGTTTTACAATTAGGGCTGTGAGCAAATGCCACAGAGCCATGTCAGCTAGCCCTCTTTGTTGTAATCGTTTACATTGCCTCTGAACCTTCCTGATGCAAGTTGTGCACATTTTATAACACCATCCTGCATTACTTCATTTCATGCTGCTGATGGAGCCATCAGAGAGAGAAAAATCTATGGCTAATGTAATGATGTGTGGTTGCACCATAACTGCTGAAGATGAATAAGACATTACTTAATGCACTGTCACATTGGGTGAGAGACATTGTAAGAATATGGTGGTAGCAAGCCCATTTATGGAAGTGGTTTGACTTCACATCTCAGCCTGTCTGGGATGAACTTTATGCTGATGGTGGTTACTGCCCAGGTCACTTACATCTCCACCATAAGCCATACATATCACCAACTTCGTTTTTGCTAAGCATCATTTAGGGTGAGAACTGCAGCTGGTAAAAAGCTACAAGGCTGTGCCTACAGCAATTAAATAGAAACAACAGCTTTCAAATTGGTTTTACTAACAGAAGAGTTAACAGGCAGGTACTTGCTGTTACTGAATGACTGTACCACACTCGGAATATGGAAGTTGATGGTGCATTGATAAATTGTCGCCACACGAGACTTAATATAAACCATAAATGTAATTATGGACTTCAACTGTATCGTGTACTTACTGTCATGTCAATTGTTTGTACAGGAGGACGACGATTCTCAGAGGGGACATCAGCTGACCGTGAGATTCAGCGCACTCTCATGGAATTGTTGAATCAAATGGATGGTTTTGATTCATTAGGCCAGGTAAAATGTTTGGATTGTGGACAGCTGGAAGTCCTTCATTATTATAGATTTTATTTCATTATCCATTCCTCAGCTAGTGCAGCCTGACTTGCTGATGAATTAGATGGAAGGCAGAATAGCTAGACAGTGCACATGAATATATTTATAATGTACAAATTTGTGCGTACACAATTTCAAATGTCTCTGATCAGGGGATGTGAGGGTAATGTGCTCCCGGATTTCTGTGGCTGGTGTCTTGGATTTTAGGCTAGATGAATTCTATGAAGGTTGCCTGTATGCTGTTCCCATCTTGCACTTTTGACAAAAATTTAACTTCATATTAAGTGCATATGTTTTCCACAGCACTTTGTTTTCAGACATATACTGCACATTTTCTGTTATCTAAGGATGCTTTAAAAGTACAGCATTTCGAAGCTGGCTCTGCGTCCCTTATCAGGCTGAATTATGAAGTACACTGAGTTTGGCCCACTGGATACAGCTGATCTTTGTCCCCTCAGTGTCTTTCTGACCAAACAGAGCAGGTTTTGTACTGTTGCCTGATGACAGAAGCAAAGTTCATTTGTAAAATATGCTTTTTAATTGAGATTACAGTGGAACTGTCCAGTGTATGTTTAGTAATATAAAACATCATCAGTAATACTTTAGACTTACAATATACAAAGGTAAGTCATTAAAGAACAGGAATTTTATAATAACTTTTTTACAAGAGTAAAGTGAAGATAAAGTGATACCGTTACAGGTCCGATGTGTCCCAGAGGGTGGGTAGAGGTATAGCTCTACTCTTCCATGACTGCGGCATTAGAAGGGGCAGTCATTTAACTTTTGTTACCTTATTACATTCTTGTATTATTTGTTATGCAAAGTAGTTGTTTTGTTTCAATTTGAGCATGTGTAAGTGTTCTATTTGATGTTGCTTGTTTTAAGGTGAAAATAATCATGGCAACAAACCGCCCAGACACACTGGATCCTGCATTGCTTCGGCCAGGCCGTCTGGATCGAAAAATTGAAATTCCACTGCCCAATGAACAGGCTCGTTTGGAGATTCTCAAGATTCATGCTGGACCTATTGCCAAGCATGGTGAAATAGGTGAGTGTAGTCAACAGAATCAAGAATTAAATGCAGATAATTGTGATTTCTTTTGAATATAGTGGAATTATCCAGAGGTGTTTTTCTATTTTCCCCATGTAAGGCAGTAATGATAACACTAACTGCATTTAAAAGAGGTAAGAGGAGAAAAATTCACTATACATTTGAAGATACAAAGTGTATAAAAGTATAGTTTAACTCAGTTATAACGACCTTGATATGTGTGACACCTCATTTATAACATTACACATTCCATGATACTAATTCCCCATAAGCACATGTTCTGTCTTGCTTAGTATGACACACATAAGGGCTTCTTCCTCAGATTTAACAAATTTGCCAGTCATCAGTTCCAATATAATGTTCCAAGAAGTAGGCTCTTTTAATAATTTAGACATCTCTTCGTTCCCTTTCAGATAGCTATATAATTTCCAGGTCATGACAGTAACTATAATAATGGCAGTTTCTTCTTATGTAAAGTTCCCCTTTATGTTTCTACTCCTGAAGTTAACAGGAGACTGGTAAAGTGATACGGACTGTCAGAAATTTGGTCTAGTAAATGCTACAATCCAAAGGATATGGTAAAACAGAGCCAAAATTATTAGTGTATCATATAGTATGGATCAAGAATAAAGTGACTTCGAAAGCTTGAATGCAACGATGTCAGTGAGGTGCTGCTTAAGTGGTTTAAGCAACAGAGTAATGAAATGTACCAGTGAGCAATCCTCCTCTCATGATAACTTTGATTCTTCCTAAATTTTAATTGTAAGTTAATGTATTTATTACAGTAATGTGTATGGAAATTTACAATTTTAGAGTAGCAATTTTTATTATTTCTAAATTTTAACTGTAACTTAAATGTGACCTAGATCATAGCATTAACATTAATTAATATGCCTGCAGGCCTGTATTTTGTCATGAAATATTTTTCCTTCACCTTTACCATACACTTCACTTACAGCAACACTTGTTTATAATGATGCAGTTTCTTTGGACCCTTCAATGACATAACTGAGATTGTACTTCAGGAAGATGAACTTTTCATTATGTTAATCAGTAACATTTTCTCGGGTTATCAGTTGCATCTGGTGAGTAAATCAATGTTTTGAGAGCATCTCTGTCTTCTTAATTGGTTCCCTGATGATAGGGACAGAGATGGTTCTCAGAACATCAGTTTACTGAACATTTAACCACCTGATATGGTCCCTAACCCAAGAAAATGTTATTGAATTTAATCATCATCATAGCTTCAAATTATGTATCATTGTCTTATTACTCACGAACATTTTCTCTTTTTGGAAGATAATCTCTACAGGGTAAATTGGGAAGTCTTATAGTTATAACTACATATTTATAATATAGGTGAATATAACAGCACTGCAAATACATACTTAGGCTTTGCATTGATTTGAGGGTGCTTAAATCCAGGATAAGTTGGACAGGTCTTACATATGTTTGTGCATAGGAAAATAGTACATGCAAAATTTTATCTGTGGAAACTCAAGGAAAGAGACCACTTAGAAGACTTATGGATACACAGCATAACAGATTAGTAAATTGATAGGATCCAGTTGTAGGTTGTAAATACAGTGACCATTGTGCGAGGAGTTTTGTAGAGGCAAGAGACATCTTGATCATTTAAGTATCTTATTTGCTTAAGATTCTTTGTAATCTAGTTGTTAAGAGACATTTAATATACAGTACTTGTACTAGAAGTACAGATGTATGTTGCAGATTATGAAGCAGTGGTGAAGTTGTCTGATGGTTTTAATGGGGCAGATCTGCGCAATGTTTGTACAGAAGCTGGTTTGTTTGCAATTCGTGCAGAGCGAGAGTATGTCATCCAAGAAGACTTTATGAAGGCAGTGCGCAAGGTTTCTGATAACAAGAAGCTTGAATCAAAATTGGATTACAAACCTGTGTAACAAGTGCTACTGAAATTTGTACTAAGATTAAATCTATTACTTTTCTCACTGTTAACAATAAAGTTTTCCTTGTGTTTTACTTGTGTTATGTTATTTACAAAATTTAAGACATTAAATCAGATCATATCACAATCGTTTTAACTCCATGGACCATGCAAGCAATCTTTCATAGCCCTGCAAGCCATCTTACTGCATCATCAAGGGTCAGCGCCGAGTGGTAATTCCATGCCGACATGTCAGAACCTAACGGTGGAGATGGGATTGACAGATTGTCCCGAAACGTCTGTATGATATTACCACGCCATGCCGCGTGAGATCCCAGACAAGAGCGGATTTCAAGTACTTTGCTCGTTTTGTTTTGGTTTGGTTTATTTGTTCATCCATTCAGTCACATATGTAACATTGGACACGTCAGTTACAGATTACGATTTACAACACATCTTATAATGTATGGACATCCACACAATACAATATAATAAATATCAATACAAAATTTAAAGACCAATTGGAAGTTGAATTTGTCACTACATCTAGATTTATGTGTATTTATATGAATACACCTCAGAGTTAAAAATTCAAATAAAAAGTAATATAGAATAGTATTGAGTTATGTTACATGTAGAAATATTTAGATGTTTACTTTTAAATTGATTACACTGAACCAAGATGTATTTTGTAATTCCAGGCAAAATATTCCTCCAAGTAAAATGAATTTACAAGTAAACTCTTTAAAACGGATCTGAATTGGTTTGTGTCATGAGATGTATTTTTTATGCTAGTAGGAAGGTGAATAAAAATTTTAATTCCAAAATAAAAGGGAAGGGGGAAAAATTGTGATTTTGGTGGTAGAATTTTTAGATTCTTGAATAACTGATGACAAGAATCTCTATTTCTGGCATTTATAATTATTCTAATTATCCTTTTCTGAATTTTAAAAATATTAGAGCTGTATGCAGAATTACAACAGAAAATTATGCCAGAAGATAGGACGGAATGAAAATATGAAAAGTAAATTGTCCTTAGTGTATCTTGGTACATAAAATGTTTGACATAACTAATTGGATAGCATGCTCTGCTTAATCATCATTTGATCAATATGGTTTTTCCATGACAAGAAAATGTCTATAATTCTTCGAATTTGTGCCTAATACCTTACTTTATTATTAAACTTATCCGTGGTTCCTTTATCCAGTGTTCTATCTTGCGTCACATTCTGTTCTGCCATACAACCCATGTGAAGTTTCACAGGTTTTAGGTTATAAAACACGAAGTCGTCTAGCTTAGATTTATAAATACTTCAAGCAAGAAGAGAATATCTTCCAAGCATACGTAGTTTACTCCACAGTCTTAATGCAATCATTCTAAACTTTCATGTGTCATAAAGTAACATTGCAGAGGTAACTAATATTTAGCTTCTGTCATACAAATTTCTTGGCTCCTCACTGCAACCAACATATTACGTAACTGTAGATCACGAACACGACGAATGAGCAAGCGAAACTGATGAGTGGCAATAGTAGTGAAATTACCTAATAGATGGCAGAACACATTCTTCGAATCCTCCATACCGTAACAAACCTTGCTGCCTGTAGTCATGATCTCACTCCAGTTAGGGAACCTGTACCTATTTTCAGTTTTAACTTGATATACCTTCTGCCCAGTACCCACTTCACTGTGTGTAAACATTCAGTTATACGGAAAGTTTATTTTAAATGAGGTTAATTTTTTTTCAAGCGTAAGTTTTGGGTTTCATGGTGCACCCAATATGGACTGATTGTCATATATTTCAGTGGGCAGTCTCACAGCTGCTTTCGAAAAAGGCGGGAGATTCACTGTCACAGAGTAGGATGTGTTTCATATTGAGATTGTACAGCGACAACACAGGTTTGTGTGAATCTGTAAGAAGTTTTTGCACTTCTTCACCTTGTACAAGGTGGTTCAAATATGATCGGGACTATTTGTGTGTAAACAAGCCACACTTAGTCCCGGTCATATTTGAACCACCTTGTATGTGCTCCAAGTTATTTTTGTTCTTTCCCTAGTTGTCTGGATAGAAATGAATTGCTGCGGCACGTCAGGAGAGTAGCCTGCGATGTCCTTATTACATCAGGAACGACTGTGAGAAATTTTGATTCCGTGGTAAATGAACATATAAAATCCATTACATTTTGCGAATTAAACAATGAAGATGAGGGAAAGGATACAAGTATGGATAAAAGATGTCCTGATTTGTGTTGTTAGTATGTTCGTTATTTAATGACTCTGTCAGACACTAAATTGTATGGTGTTACACGCTATGTAACGCGATATTAAAAAAGTAGTTTATTACTAAACAATGCCACTGACACCAATTCCAGGTGAATAAATTCCATTAGTGGAAAGTATGTTATGGCCTATTGCAAATTAGAGCCAACTGTTTATTCCTGATGTATATAAAACCAATATTACAAACTTTATAAAATTGGTGGTGGCATAGCAAGGGAGAAAGACTTGTTTGGTATCATAACATTGGTATTAGCAGCACTGTTACTTTAATATAAAAAACTAATGCAAGATTAATATCTCTGACTCATTTGTTTCAGATCAAACATTATATGCAGATAATTTTATTATTAGTCAAAGTATCGCACCTCTTAGATGCTCAGTAAGCTGCCAAATGTGTACCTACCACTGACTGCAGGAGACTGTGTACTAGTGATACATGGTTTATATCTCATAGCATCATTAGGAGGTACTCAGCAGATGCAAAAAGGGTCCAGAAAGTAGTGTAATGTTTTTGTGAAAAGACTTAATCATACCATTATGATTATGCAGCAAGCAGTGATTGTATTTGCACTATTTGTATACATTACAAAATTTTAGCAGGGGATGAGATTATGCATCATCCTTGGATTTGCCTGGAAGGGCTAAGGAAAAACATAAAAAACTGTCATGCAAGCAGATCTCCACACACAAAAAAAATCTGAAACCCGGAACCTCCAAAATGTAAACAGTACAGCTGTCCAATCAAGTGACATTCACTTCCAACACATGTTGGAACTGTTTTCATAAGTTCCATTTACCCACAGTGATGCTGCGTGAAGTGAGAAGAACCAGTATGATATATGTTGCCTCCTGAATGACAGAGACTGCAGGATCCTGTGATATTATGGTACACTTCTTCAAGACTGCGTGGTGTCATTTCCAAGAACAAATTTTATGATGTTAACCACCATGAAAGACATATTAAAGTTGGTAGACATCTAAGCTGCTTAGGGTGAGTAAATTTGATAAGGGTTTATTTTTTGCAGGTAAGGGGATTATGACACAGCAACTGCAATCCAGCTGGCTCTTGTATAAATCTTGTTCAAGACCAGTTTATTCAAATAAATAAGGAAGAAACTTGTGTAACCTACACATGAAAGAACAAATATACAATATTACAGGTTGGCATTATCCAACAATATAGTACTGCCTAATGAAGAAAACCTAAAATCTTGCACTCTACAATGTTTTTATCCAATTATGTCTACTTACAACCATGTTTATAATATTTGCTTTATAAATCTTATGTTTATTGGACCATGCATCATCTTGATAGTTGAATAAAGAGAGACCAACTTGATGTCACTTGCTTTATTATTTCTTTATTTAATGCTCAACATGTTTCGGATGTTAATACATCCATC
>Ga0123355_10002074_pt1 | contig 28283 bp, 22 predicted proteins | sample TergutEmb28metaG_3_FD_89872 | JGI IMG/M metagenome (GOLD analysis project Ga0123355, IMG submission 89872) | Embiratermes neotenicus P1 segment gut microbial communities from Petit-Saut dam, French Guiana - Emb289 P1 | ecosystem: Host-associated > Arthropoda: Insects > Digestive system > Gut ... | reverse complement strand
TAAAGTAAATTGTCTGCCATGGCGCGTCTTTGCCGTCTCAATCAGTTGCTATAAGCACCTCACTTACTCATAGCTTTTCACATAAAATATAGGCCTAGTTAACGAGGGCCACCGCCCCCGCCTCCGCCTCCGCCTCCACTATCGGGACTTGGTCTAATCTCGGCGGAATATCCTGTAAACATGCCGTCAAAGTAAACTTCCAGCCATATGCTGCTAGAGCCTCCACCTCCGCCGAATGGTTCGACTGTAAGACTCATGCTAGCATGAGAGTTTATTACATGAATAAATGAAACAGTGTGAGTAGAACCCGCAGCGCTTATCTCAGAACCATCAACTCTAATTCTTGATGAATTGAGGTCGCCGCTTAATCTTAGCTCCAACTGACCTGCTGTGAGGTTTGTGCCCTGCACTTCAATGGTATATCCAATGGAGTGTTGATGCCTTATGAAGTCAACACGAGATACGCCACCAGGATTTCTCTCCCATCTAGCAAATAAAGACACATCACCAGACGGCATAGTGGTTGTAGTGGTTAGCCTTGATGCAAAGCTGGCGTCCATATACCAGCCGAGGAAGTTATATCCTTCTCTTGTTGGGCTGTCTACAAAGCCATCATGATTTCCGGCAAGGAAGCCAAGGATATTGACTCCTACAGGCATATCAATGAGTGATATGGTTGCAGGGGTTGTTGGGTTGCTTGGTGTATTGCCAAGGTTGAAGGATAGCTGGTGATATGTTGGCATTGAAAGCTCCCACCTAGCGTATAGTGTAGCGTTTCTAGCAGGCATTCTGAAAACGTCTGTTATCTCAACTGTGAAGTTCTCATCCAGGTACCAGCCCATGAACTCATAACCTGCTCTAACAGGAACGCTAACTGTCAAAGCATCCATGATAATATCCCATGCGTTTAGAGTGATAGGTGGTATGCCTACTCCGCCATTCAACTCAAAGCTAAGCTGGAATGGGGTTGAGGATGCGTAGGTTGTATAGGCGGATTGGTAAATTATAGTAGCTGTATCTGTTAATTCATTTATAAACCAAAAATCATAAATAGCCGTATTTAATACACGATAAATGTCACTTAGAGGAATCAATTCGCCATACAATGCCCTTTCTGTATTGTTTAATATCCACTCAGGAGAGTAGACATTGTCGTTATAAAGCACACCAAAACCAGGAAAAGCAGCCCAAATGACATTGGCATCATTAGAGAATAGAGCTTCAAAGTCACTTGAAGATTTCCAACTCCTCCAAACAGTTGCTTTAAAAGCTTCATCATTACATTCTGTTGATGGAACATCAACAGTTCTAGCCCAAATCACAAGTTCATCGATTTCTGATATGGGCCTACCTAATATCTCTTCATGCATAACAATCATATCATTCATACTTATTCCAAAACTAGCTACTAATGCCCTCAGGCTAAAATCACGTAAGCCATAAGGGTTTAAAAGCTCAAACTGTACCCTCCATTCATGAAACTCATTGCCTCCTATATGATCTATTACATGCATTGGAATAAAGTGATAATCAAAGCCAAATGGCCTATAATACCATGACATTCCATCCCCACCAGTAATAACCATATCGCCTTTACCCATGAAAATGTGTTGCCTAAGTAAAATATGCTCTTCATAGGCTAAGGCGATACTAGCAACTTCGATAGACTCATTTGTATTATTAGTTATTAATTCAGCTGTTTTAGGAAAAATTTCAATTGAGGTATTTGCTTCAAAATTGTCATAAGTATTGTCGCTAACATAAACATCTACATTACTATAATCTACACTTATATTACATGCAGTTAAAGAAATAAATATAGCTAGACTTGCCATATATAACGATGCTCTTGCTAACAATCTATTTTTCATCATGGTAACCTCCTGATTTTGTGACTTAAGGCCTTCGGTTTGAAGCCCCTGTAAAGGTAATATTAGGGAAAAATCTTTCAGGGTTCATTGCGTTACTCGCACTAACAGCGCCAGTGAGACCTCGATTATTAAAATCCAAATGCAAATGATAGTTTGAAGATTGACCTGTATTCCCTACTCCGCCAATTTGTGTTCCTATTGGTATCACTTGATTAGGTTCAGGTAAAGCTATACCGGGCAGCAAATGACTATTATATGCTGAAGTAGGCCGGAGAAGATGCATATATCTTGAAACAATAAAATCCCTAGTATCATCACTTCGTCTAGTAGATTGTAGTGTTACACGATATCCGCCGCCAGTTGAATCGTAACCAGTTCGCATTACAAGCCCGTCATGAGCAGCAAAAACTGCTTCGCCCCTTATTTGGTTAAGGTCTGGGTCTGTTGAATCTCCTGCTACACGCACTAGATCAAGCCCTTGATGAATATCATGTCTGACATCTCTAAAACCAGACGATATGTGCCTGGAGTAAGGCAATGGGAACAAGAAGCCCAACTCTCCATAAAACCTAAAGAAATCACATATATCTTCTATAAAAAATGTTCTATGACTTTGGGTGGTCTGTCCTCCCGATGTGGCTGCTATGGTAACTCTATAATTATGGTCTGGTGTAAGAAGATTCTGAGGTATTGTATGACTACTGCCGCTAACCACTAAGCCATTTATGAGTGTTTCGTTTGTTGTTAAATTAATCAATGTCAAACGGTGAGTTACGCCAGGAACTCTTTCCCACAAGATGTCTAGGTTTTGCCTTGTAAACCATTCACCGTTTGTGGCCGGATGTAATATTGTCGGAGCAGCAATAAAGTCCCACTGTGCCCAGTATGTAGTATTAATACGCGGTGCAAGGCAGGTGGTAGTAAGCCTACTCCCTCCTGAGGGCAAAGTAAACCATCCTCGAAATTCATGTGTCGGAAGCCTGTTGGGGCCTCTTGGTAGGAGCCCAACTGCAACCTCCGCCTGTCTTTGTATCCAATCATACCTTGGCGTGCCGTCATTATACATGAAAGTGAGTCTGACTACAGTGTTGAGTTCCCATCGTGCTGTGAAGTCAATGGGGGTGGCAGATTGAGGGATAACAAATCCTTCTGCAAACTCTACGCCTGCTGTATTAAACCAGCCATCAAAGCGATATCCGATTCTATTCGGGGAGTTGCTTGGTATAGGCACCTCATTTCTTTGTATTATCGAGCCGGGCAATTTTCCGGGCAGTGTTGTCAAAGCCGGATTACCGCCATTACCATGTAGACGCACAGTCGTAAGCGGAGTAATCTGCCGGTTCCATACTGCTGTCAAGTCAAAGTTGCCGCTGACTACGGTGTCCCATGTGACGCGCTGACCCTGCACAAAGGTTCTTCCATCTGTGGCTTGCCAACCGCCAAAGTTATACCCCGCCCTTAATAAGTTCCCTTGTAAGGCTACGTTCGTAGCACCAGGCGTGGTAACATTATGAGACTGCGGAAGGGTGCCTGTATGTCCGGTGCTGAAGTATCTGAGGGTTAATGTGCCGGTGTTAGGAATCCATACCGCAGTCAAGGGTATTGTTCCACTGACTGCAGACGTCCAATCAAAACGATAACCCGCCGGGAGAACAATGCCATTTGCCTGTCTCCAGCCTCCGAAAGTGTGCCCAGCCCTTACCATGGAGCCTTGACTTCTTAAATGAACAGAACCAGGTGTAGTAACATCTTGACGAGAGGGAACAATTCCTCCTGTATGACCATTGCCGGCATATGTAATAGTTATTGTTCCGGTGTTGCGAGTCCATACAGCGGTTAAATTTACCGTGCCATTTACGGCAGTATTCCAACTCATTTGCTGCCCGGCTTGGAAAAATTGACCGCTACCATCTCTCCAACCTGCAAAGCTATAACCTGCTCTTGTCATTGAGCCTTGGCTTCTCAAAAAGACCAGACCCGGCGTGCTGACATCTTGACGTGAAGGAACCGTACCACCGGTATGTCCCCCGCCATGATAGAAAATTGTTATATTTCCATTATCTTGTCGCCACCTGGCCCAAAGATTAAGTGTGGAGTTTGGGACAGTTGATGAACTTGTAAAGCGTGTGCCACCTGTTTGGGCTGACGTATTATACCAGCCAACAAAAGTATGTCCTGACCTTGATGGCACAGGCAATGTTCCGAGAGTGCCTCCGCGTGGTCTTGATAGCTCTTGTCTAGTTGGAGTTCCACCATTGCCGTGACAAATGTACGCCGGTCAGCCAATCATCTTGGAGGAAGTAGTGGTTGCTTGCGACATTATTAATGATTTGCATCCGAAGTCATTAAATACAATACGAGTTTCGACAATGCTTAATAAAAGCAAGTCCAAAGTCACAATAATCGCGGCCACATTGCGAATAGGTACAGGAGGAAAGGTAATTGATGATTTTGGGGTTGGGTCACTAGCTGCTGCGATTGATATAACCACAGGCATTGTATCGCACAAGGCTGTGGATAAAATGGGTAACAGATACGAGTTCCATCCGGAAACCGGCAAATTAATTTTGGGAATTGCGATACCGGAGTGGTCGAAGGTTATAGACATGTGCACAAAAGCCGCACTATCATACCCAGACGCGCCCTTTGTAGGGTGGGACGTTGCTGTATCATTGACAAAAGACGGACAAGATCATATTGTCCAAATTATTGAGGGTAATGATGTCCAATGTTTCCTGCTTATTCAAGCCCCTAGCTGTGTAGGCTTAAAAGAAAAAATAATGAAAGCTGCAAACTAAAAAGTCAGACTTTGATGCGAAGTAGATAGTACACTCTCACAGTATTATATGAAACTCAAAAATGCCTGCCGTCATCACGACAGGCATTTTAATTTCCTGATGAGACTTTATTTTCTGCTCCTGTGGCAAGCTAGCTCAGACGGCACTACCAATCAGCCTATACAGCGTACCTTCTGACACCTCAAATCCCAGCTTCCTATGCAGCCCCAGTGAAGCGTCATTGTCATACTCAATCTGTGCATATGGGATATCGCCCTTTTCAAGCATGATATTGACTAGTGCCCCGTAGAGCTCCTGCGCAACTCCCCTGCCCCTGAACTTCTCCAGCACCATCAATATACCTATAGCGCCTTCAGTGTGCATGCCTGCAAACCCGCAAAGCTCACCATTCAAAAATCCGCCATAGATTGCACTTCGCAAAATGCGCGCCTTAAGGTAATCATAGTCGAGGTGGTCTCTGTAATACGCATGAACCTGTTCCAGCTGCTCAAGCGTCAAGAGCTGCATTTCAAGCCCACTTGAACTTAACTTCACGCTCTCTGCCTTCATGTAGGCCGCCTGAACATTTTCTACATACTTTTTATATCCATGCTTTTCATTAAGATAATCCGCAATCTCTTTCTTATAGATGCAAATATGAACCGGCTTACCTATCTCATCCAACAATTCTTTGCCTTTGCCAAGATTGCACACATCAATCATATAGACACCGGACTCTCTCTCCCTAAGGAAAACGCCGTCTTGTCCGGCATAAAGTATATCAGCTGTGTCCCTTTTTATAGGCGAAATCAGGCCCATATAAAGTACAGCGTCCCTTTCTAAATATCTAAGCGCTTGCTCTTTCATTTTTTCACCCTACCTTTCCGGTATCACATCACACATATTTCGCTGCAATCCGACTCGCCCTATCTTTTATAATCTCTCTCAAATGCTCAGGCTCCAGCACTTCAACATGTTCACCAAAAGACAATATGAAGCCGTACAGCCACTCATCTTCACACCAAGTGGCAGACACGATATGGCTGCCATCTGCTTGCATCTCGCCTGAGTCAAAGTCATCATACACTCGATAAGTCATTTTAGGCGCAATCTTTAGCCTGAAAAACACATCCGGCTTCTCCGCCACACCTCGCTCTTGTGCTTTGGTGCTTTCCTGAAAGTCCTGTGTACTAAATTGCTCGTCCGTAATCTTCAATTCCCTGACACGAGACAATTTAAATAATCGCACATCTTTCTTCTCCAAGCAATAGCCTTTGATATACCAAGACCTCGATTTGAACCATAATTGAATAGGCAACACACGGCGAAAAGTCTTCTCGCCATATGTGCTGAAATAGTCAAATTCAGCAACCCGCTGCTCCAAAATTGCCCTCTTAAAATCATGGAAAATATTCTCTTTAGAGAAACTCCAATCAGTAAAATCAACCTCAAGCCATGGCGTTGCTGTCTTGTTGAATATAGTAGACAGTTTTTGCAGCACATGCCCTGTCTCATCAACCTTCACAGCAGACAAACCTTGCAGCGCAGAAAGTATCTCATTTTGCTCCTGTTCACTTAAAATAGATTTGTTCAGCACAAAATCAGGCAGTAAGCTTATCCCGCCGCCCTTGCCCTTCTCCGTGTATATCGGAATCCCAGCCAAGCTTAGCGTGTCCACATCACGATAAATCGTGCGCGTCGATACGCCAAAACGCTCCGCCAACTCCTTTGCAGTAACAGTTTTTTTGTTTAACAAGATATAAATCATTTCAAAAAGTCGACTTACTTGCATGCTAAGTCACCTGCTTTGCCAGAAAATAATATAAGTATAAACTATAGTATATCACAAAAATATGACAACACCATGTCTTATTTAAATTTAAGTTTGACGTAGCCAAACCATACGCGAGGCATATGAAGTTTCGCAGCAATTTTAGGTTTCCTAGGGTGTGTCGTCAATAGATTTTTGAAAAAGGCTTCCGCGCCTGATTTTTCGTCAATTGAGGAGGCGCGAGTGCCGCATATTCGAAGATAATCTGCAAACGAGCGACGACGAAAAGTGGCGGAAAATTAGCCGAAAGAACTTTTGAAAATCTATTGACGATACACCTTACAAAAAAGGGCCGCCATATGACAGCCCCAGAAAAGCGATATTACACTACGGTCTACTAAAATACACTCTTTCTTCACCGCTATTATCATAAACTTCACCATCGATAATAGTGTTTTCACAAAGTGTCATGTTGCAGAACGGATTGCCGCTCCATATAGCTACGTCCGCGTCTTTTCCAGCCTCCAAAGAACCTATTCTATGGTCAAGCTCAAGGATTTTCGCAGGAACGATAGTTATCGACCTGAAAGCCTCTTCGAGAGACAGGCCTCTTGCTATACAGTAGCCTATGTGGGTTGGCAAGTATTTTGTAGCTGATGCTGCATCTTCAGAGAGACAGAAAGTTATGCCGGCTTTTTCCAGAATACCCGGTGTCTCCAGCTTGCGTCCCCAAATTTCCATTTTGGCATATCCCATAGTGAGAGGCCCAATAACGCATTCAACATTGTTTTCTTTGAGGAAATCGAGTATTTTATAGCTTTCTGTTGCGTGCTCAATTGCGAACTTCAGGTTGAACTCCTGAGCTATTCTAACAGCACTAACAATATCATCCGCTCTGTGAGCATGGATACGGCATTTCATTTGGCCTCTTACTACAGGCTCAAGTGCTTCCAGTTTAAAGTCTGGCTTAGGCATTTTTGACAAATCGCCGCCCGCCTGATCTTTTTGGTCCGCATAAGCTTTCGCGTTAAAAAGAGCTTCTCTCATAACCGCCGCCAAACCCATGCGAGTTACAGGCATCTTTCTCTCAGAGCCATAAACTCTCTTTGGGTTCTCGCCATAAGCCATTTTCATATGCTCTGTACCCGGAATAATAAGGTCAAACATAGTGGAAGCTTCTTTTAATTTCAAAGTTATTCCGCGCCCGCCGATTACATTCGCAGAACCCGGAAGAGTGTACGCGGTTGAAAAACCTGCTTTTCTCGAATGTTCAATCCCCATATCAAATGGATTGATTGCATCCATCGCGCGAACATGCGCAGTCACAGGGCCCGAAACTTCGTTGCCATCGTTCGTACCCGGAGCAGACGATGCCTGCGGCTCGTTAAATGTACAAATATGACTGTGCGCCTCGATGAAGCCCGGAGTTACCCATTTTCCTGTTGCGTCAATCACTTTAGCGTCTGCCGGTATTGCCACGTCAGCGCCTACGGCTTTGATTTTAGTGCCGTCAATCAAAACTACTCCGTTTTCGATAATGCCATTTGTAACGGTTACGACTTTTCCACCTTTAATTGCTAGCATCTAATCATCTCCATACTTATTTTTTCGGAGCCCAGCTCCATTTATTTACATTATATGTCAAATTTTACGTAATTACAATAGTGGAAGTAAATGGTGTGTGCTGGTATTATGGGGGAACCTTGTCTCCTTACGGCTTTGTTTTTATGGGGGAACCTTGTCCCCCCATGCCCCCCGCTTCATGTCGGTAAACGCAAAAAAAGCTCCACCGAGATGGTTTTCGTAAAGAGCCCTCTCGTATGGAGAAGTTAGGGAGTCAATATTTCCCTGTAAAAATAATACTTACTGATCATTGCACGGCAGAGCCAGAACACTTCCCTATTCGAGAGAGCTCTTTACGAAAACCATCCCAGTAAGGCTCTTGTGGCGTTTACTGACAAAAGCGGGGGGCATGGGGGGACAAGGTTCCCCCATAAAAACGAAGCCGTAAGGAGACAAGGTTCCCCCATAAAAACACAAGCTAAGGTTGAGAGAGGACACCCTAGCAGCTTGCTGGATTGACAGAGTTTAGACTAAAGCTGTATAATGTACACATAAGCAGAAACGCTTACAGCGTTTCTACCCTGATTGTGTAACGAGACTTTCCGCAGAAAAGCCAAGTCAAGGCTTTCACAGAAAGTCAAAACTTTCGCAAGATAAAATAAAGGAGCCTCCCCATGCAACTACGAATCGGCCTGGGCTATGACGTCCATAAACTGGCAGACAGTCGCAAATTAATAATCGGCGGCATAGATATCCCCTACGAGCGCGGTCTCCTGGGGCACTCCGACGCGGATGTACTGACACATGCCATCATAGACGCTATGCTGGGTGCCCTGGCTCTTGGCGACATAGGGAGACATTTCCCGGACAATGACCCTTCATACAAGGACATCTCAAGCATGGCACTGCTTGAGAAAGTCAATAATATGATAGTATCAAAAGGCTATAAAATAATTAATATCGACAGCGTAATCGTGGCCCAAAACCCTAGATTTGCACCATATATCGACGAAATACGGCAGAGTCTCGCACGATGTCTTAACCTTGACGTGGATTTAATCAGCGTCAAGGCGAAAACAGAGGAAGGATTGGGCTTTACAGGCCAAAACTTAGGCATAGCCGCAAAAGCGGTGATTCTGTTAGGAGGAATATCATGATAGTTTACAACACACTCACACGAAAAAAAGAAGAATTTAAACCGATTGAAGAAAATAAAGTAAGCATGTACGTTTGCGGTCCAACTGTTTATAGCTTTATTCATGTAGGAAACGCAAGAACAGCGATAGTGTTTGATGCCGTTCATAGATACCTTAAATACAAAGGCTATGATGTAACTTTCGTACAAAATTATACAGATATTGATGATAGGATTATCCAAAGAGCTCACGATGAAGGCATCACTGCGCTGGAATTTGCGGATCGGTATGTCATGGAATTTGAAAAGGATATAGCTGCGCTGAATATACTAACCGCTAGCTTTTATCCGCGTGTTACACGTGAAATAGAAGGTATAGTTGAGATGATTCAAACACTTGTAGACAAAGGCTTCGCTTATGAAATTGGCGGCAGTGTTTATTTTGACACATCCAAGGCCTCGGAATACGGCAAGCTCTCAAGGCGTGATTTGGAAAATCAAGAGTCCGGCTTTAGAATTGAGGTTGATTCGGAAAAGAAGCATCCAAGCGACTTTATTCTCTGGAAACCAAAGAAAGACAACGAGCCGTATTGGGAGTCACCTTGGAGCCAAGGTCGGCCCGGCTGGCATATAGAGTGCTCCGTCATGGCCAAAAGATATCTTGGTGAAAACATCGACATACACGCCGGCGGCGAAGACTTGGTTTTCCCGCACCATGAAAATGAGATAGCCCAGAGCGAAGCGGCAAACGGCAAGCCTTTCGCTAATTACTGGCTTCATGGCGCGATGCTTAATATTGACAATCAAAAAATGTCCAAATCCGCAGGCAACTTTTTTACACTTCGCGATGTGGGCACGGAGTTTGGTTATGATGTTGTGCGCTTCTTCATACTCTCCAGCCATTACCGAAGCGTTATGAACTTCGGCCGCGAGCCTATGGCTGCCGCAAGCAATGGCCTCGACCGCATTAAGCAATGCCATTCAAATATCAAATATAACCTGGCAAATGCAAAAGCTACTCAAATCACAGAAAGCGAAGCCGCTTTAGTCATAGAAAGCGATAAGTTCAAGCATGACTTTGAAGCCGCTATGGATGATGACTTCAACACAGCGGATGCAATTTCTGCTATATTTGAGCTTGTGCGCTTCATAAACAAAAATATGAACGCAGATTCATCCGCGGAATTTTTAGATAAAATGCGTGAAAAACTTGAGCTTCTGGGTGATATACTGGGTCTTGTTATAAGCAAAGAAGAAGCTGCAGGCAATGCAGAAATTGAAGAGCTCGTCGCCCGCCGCACTCAAGCAAAAAAAGACAAAGACTTCGCTCTGGCCGACCAGATAAGAGATCGACTCTCCTCCATGGGCGTCACACTGGAGGATACCAGGCAGGGCGTCAGGTGGTACTTTAATGATTAATACGTTTTTAGGAGAAATACCCAAAAGTCCAAGTGGAATAAGTGAGATGCAGATTTTAAATCTGGCTTATATGGGCGATGCCGTGTTTGAAATTATGGTGCGCACCCATATTGTTAATAATAATAAATCAGCGACAAACACTCTGCACAAAGTCGCAAAAACCTATGTCTGTGCAAGTGCTCAGGCCGCAATGTATCACGCGCTTACGGAAGTCTTGAGCGATGAAGAAATGTCGCTCATGCGCCGCGGACGAAACGCAAAAAGCCATAGCAAAGCAAAAAATGCATCTGTCAGCGATTACAGATATGCCACAGGTCTTGAAGCTTTGCTTGGCTATCTTTATCTGAAAAACGAGACAACAAGGCTCATGGAACTTTTTGAGATTTGTATGAAAACTAAGGAGCGATAAATTTGAAAAACAGAAAATCAAGCCCAAGAACACCTCAACGAAGCAGAGACAGGTTTCCGGAAGGCTCTGAGCGCACACCGCGCGCGCGTGACGATTCACGCCCGGAAAGAGGCGCAAGAAGCGAGCGCAAACACTTAATCGACTATAACGAAGGACTGATTTTAGAGGGCCGAAACGCTGTTTTGGAAGCTCTAAATCATGACAAGCCCATCGACAAAATCTATGTGAAAAAAGGGCCATCTGAAGGCAGTATCACCGTTATCATTGCCAAAGCTCGTGAAAAAGGCATCGTTATTAGCGAAGTTGCCCGTGAAAAACTCGATCACATGAGCCAATCAGGCAATCATCAAGGAGTTATTGCTTCTTGTCCTGCACATGACTATGTGGAAATTGAAGACATATTAGAAGCGGCTAAAAAGAAGAACGAGAATGCCGTCATAATGATTCTTGACTCTATCACAGACCCGCATAACCTGGGTGCTATACTGCGCTCCGCTGATTGCGCCGGAGTGCATGGAATAATTATCCCTAAGCGCCGCAGTGCTTCTCTCACGGGAATCGTGAGCAAAACCTCAGCAGGCGCTACTTTGCATGTGCCTGTCGCGCGTGTCACTAACTTAAGCAACGCAGTCGACGAGCTTAAAAAGGCCGGCGTCTGGATATGCTGCGCCAAAACCCACGGCAAGCCATATTGGAAAGCTGATATGGGCCTTGGTCCTATCGCCATAATTATAGGCAGCGAGGGCGAAGGTGTTTCCAAATTGCTTGAAAAGAAAAGCGACTTCGCTGTTTCCATACCTATGCATGGGGAAATATCATCGCTCAATGCCTCCGTCGCAGCCGGGCTTTTGATGTATGAAGTTGTGCGTCAGAGGAATTTTTCTTAGGGCGTGTCGACATACCCTAGATGTATTCAAATATCGGCTATTTTAGTATAGCTTTAGGAAGCGGGCCTTCAGGATGCAGCGGGATTACTTATTTATTGATGCTTATAACATCATATTTTGCTGGGACAATCTAAAAAAAATCGCCGAACACTCCCTTGAGGACGCGCGCAAAAAGTTCCTGGATATCCTGAGTGATTTCCAAGGTTCTTCAGGCTATAAAATCATTGTTGTTTTCGACGCACACAATGTCGCAGGCGGCATTGGCCGTGTTGAGCCCTACTCTAATCTGACCGTAATATTCACCAAAGAGGACGAAACAGCTGATAATTACATCGAGCGCTGCGCAAGCATTTTAGCGCGGCATTATAAAGTCAGGGTCGCCACAAACGACAGCCTTCAGCAGCTATTAATCGTGAGTAAAGGCGCTGTTCGCATCACAGCACGCGAGCTTTATAACGAAGTGACTGCCCTAAAAAAAATCCGAGATGCGGAATATATAGGTAAGCGCCCTGTCAAGCGCAACCAGCTCTTCGATAACTTAAACGACGAGCTCAAAGAGGCATTCACGCGTATGATACACCAGAGGGAGGAGGAGTAATTTGACTGATAATACCCCCCACGCCCTTATTGATCTTATTCTTTGCGCCAAAACCGGGAACCCCAGCGCCCTGGAAAAGCTGCTAGACCAGTATAAAAACATGGTTAAAAAAACTGCCAGAACCTTTTTCATTATGGGTGCTGATTTTGAAGATATCGTGCAGGAAGGTATGATTGGGCTATTCGGAGCGATACAGAGCTATGACCCTGATAAAGGTGCCGGCTTTGAAACTTATGCCAGCCTTTGCATATCGCGCCAAATTTTAAACGCGCTTAAAAGTGCCTCCAGAAAAAAACATGCACCCCTTAACTTTTATACTTCTTTGGATTTTGACGGCAATGAACCCTACCCGCCGCCTACAGAACGCAGCCCTGAGGATTTGTTTATCCTGAAAGAAGACGTGCAAATCATTATTACTGCTGTGCATAGCGGCTTATCCACTTTCGAATCTGCTGTTCTGACCTGCTTTCTTGAAGGTATGAGCCATGCAGAAATTGCCGGTACTCTCGAGAAAAATGAGAAATCCATAGACAACGCCATCCAACGTATACGAAACAAGGTACGCAAGCTTCTTACTGAGAGGAGCCTATAAAATGATATCGAATGAAATCCATAAAAACCCCAACTGCAAGAAAATCCGTGGCAGCCATATCCTGGAAGTCAGCTGCGCACATTGCAAGCATTTCATCGCCAATTATCAAAAGGTCGGTGAAAGTAACTTTGTAAAAATGTATAACGACCGTATAATAGACGGCACGATAGACTTTTCGCAGCGGCACGGCGCGATTTTTTGCCCAAGCTGCAATGAGCGAATCGCCACGAGATATATTACTAAACCTGATAAGAAAGAAGCATATAGACTTGTGCCATCTGCGTTTCATAAGAGGAAGAAGTAAGTACTCACTTCCCACAAAAATTAAATCTTGACATCACTAAAAACACATGTTAACATGTTAACAGTATACGTATACAATATACAAAAACTGCATATCGTTAATCTAAACCTGTGATGTGGAGATAAAAATGTGAATGAACTCGCAGAGAATGGGGATGCGTATGGCTGGTCAATATGAGCTTTGCGTAGCTGGGAGCCCCGTAGTAAACAACACATTAAATGGACCACTGAGGGCGCGGTCAAAAGCTTTAGCTGAGTATTCCGCGACGTAACGGCTGCGTTAGAGGCTGAGGCTGTGTTTGCAGCCGCTGAGGCGAAAGAGGCGATTCTTTCGTAAATCAAAGTGGTATCGCGAGCGTTTATACGCACGTCTTTGAAATTATTCAAAGACGTGCTTTTTGTTTTATAGCGAATTTAATATTGAAACAATCCAAATGAACAAGTTCATTTGGTGGTTTCAATTTAAATGAGCGCCGCCTCATCTGTACTTTTGCGCTAAGCAAAAGTACAGATGTTGGAGGCTCGGTTGAGTCGGCTTCTGACTCAACCGACTATAAAACACAAATCAGATTGAGGTTAAGCAAACTCACTCGCTTAGAGCGTCCATTAAATGAGCGCCGCCTCATCTGTACTTTTGCACTAAGCAAAAGTACAGATGTTGGAGGCTCGGTTGAGTCGGTTTCTGACTCAACCGACTATAAAGTACAAAATAGGCCAAACGATCTTGCTTGTTTAGGATATTTTATACCTTAATGAGCGCCGCTTCATCCGAGCTTTTGCGCCAAGCAAAAGCTTGGATGTTGGAGGCTCGGCTGAGTCGGCTTCTGACTCAACCGACGATAAAATCATCCTCCTAACCCAAACTAAAACCAAGAAAGGTGTGTGTATCATGAACAACAATATCCCGTACAAAATTTATCTTTCAGAGGACAATGCGCCCAAATACTGGCACAACCTTAGGGCTAAAATGGCGCAAAAGCCCGACCCTATACTACATCCTGGAACACTTCAGCCCTGCACTCAAACGGACTTAGAAGCCGTTTTCTGCAAAGAAACGGTAGAGCAGGAACTGAACACAACAGACGAATATATCAAGATACCTGAGGAAATCAGAAGCTTTTATAGAATGTACCGCCCATCGCCTCTTGTCAGAGCATACTGTCTTGAAAAAGAGCTTGATACCCCGGCCGAGATTTACTACAAATTTGAAGGCAGCAACACGTCAGGCTCGCACAAACTTAACTCCGCAGCGGCGCAGGTATACTATGCTAAAGAGCAAGGCATAACCTCGCTCGCGACCGAAACCGGCGCCGGACAATGGGGCACTGCTCTGTCCATGGCATGCGCCTATTACAATGTAGAGCTGGATGTCTTTATGGTCAAAATTTCATCACAGCAAAAACCATACAGAAAAATAGTTATGCAGACCTATGGCGCAAATGTTATTCCCTCACCTTCTAACCTCACAGAAGCCGGCAAGAAAATATTAGCAGCCGACCCTGACTCCAGCGGCTCACTAGGTTGTGCGATATCCGAAGCCATTGAAGCATCCGTGAAAAAGGAAAACTGTCGCTACGTACTTGGCAGCGTCCTTGACCATGTGCTCCTACACCAGAGCGTGATAGGGCTCGAAGCCAAAGCCGCTTGTGATATGTACGGAATTAAGCCAGATATCATAATAGGCTGTGCCGGGGGCGGCTCCAACCTTGGCGGCTTGATTTCACCATTTATGGCGGATAAGCTGGATAATAAAAACAATATAAGATTCATCGCCGCCGAGCCTGCTTCATGCCCAACATTCACACGCGGAAAATATGCCTACGACTTTGGTGATACTGCCATGACCACTCCGCTCCTCAAAATGTATACACTCGGAAGCGGATTCATGCCCTCACCAAGCCATGCCGGAGGCCTTAGATATCATGGCATGAACCCAACATTATCAAAACTATATCACGATGGACACATGGAGGCAGTATCAATTCTACAAACCGACGCGTTTGAAGCAGCAGTAGCTTTTGCGCGCTGTGAAGGCACCCTCCCTGCCCCTGAGTCATCTCATGCCATAAAATGCGCTATCGACGAAGCCTTAAAATGCAAAGAAACAGGCGAAAAGAAAGTCATTCTGTTTGGCCTCTCAGGCACAGGATATTTCGATATGGCCGCTTACGAGAGCTATCACTCAGGCAAGATGATTGACCGTGTTCTGACAGATGAAGAGCTTGAAATAGGACTTTCCACTATTCCTAAAATCTAAAACTCCTCCCAATTATTAACCCCACCCATATATTCATCCTATGGGTGGGGTTTTCTTGGTATTATCGCTGTATGTACTTACATAATCGAGCATGTTTTCTGCCGCTATTTTCATCAAGAGCTTAATGCCATCCTCCGGTGCATTGTGGTCATGAAACATAATATTAAATAATCTCTTACTCCCTCGTTCTTCCATAAAATGTGAGTGTCTCCCCTACTCTTTGTGATATGTAATTATATGAGTCGGTAGGACAAGTTATGTGTAATGTGTAAGATATACTGAAGCCCTCACAAAAGCAGTATATTTTGACGGATTTATGCAGACAAATCTTCTTGAGGCTTGTCTCACCGTCATGTAAAATATATCTAACTATAACTTGTGTCATTTTGCAAGTTGATGCAGTATAACACATACCGGAGGCCATACACACATGAACATAGCCGCATACTGCCGTGTATCCACAGACAAACACGATCAAGTTAACAGCCTTGAATCACAGAAAGTTTTTTTTGACGAGTTTGCCAAAAGCAACGCCCATAACCTCGTGCGCGTTTACGCGGACGAAGGCATTTCAGGAACTAAAATCAAGAATCGCACAGAGTTTAAGCGCCTTATGCACGATGCGAGCCAGGGTCTGTTCAATATGGTAATAGTCAAAGATATTTCTCGTTTCGCACGTAACACGGTAGATTTTTTAAACAGCATCCGAACCCTAAAATCGATGAATATCGAAACTTTATTCTTGACCTCAAACCAAACTGTCATCGGAAATTCTGAGTTTATCCTCACTATTTACGGAGCGCTTGCACAAGAGGAAAGCGCCAACACTTCCAAGCGCGTGAAGTTTGGCAAAAAGCTAAACGCCGAGAAGGGCCGTGTCCCTAATATTGTCTATGGCTATGACAAAATAAAAGGCGAATATTTCAATTTGCAGATAAACGATTCCGAGGCAAATATCGTTTGCAGGATATTTGAGCTGTATGTGAAAAATGGCTACGGTACTAACAAAATCGCACAAACTCTTAACAGTGAGAATATAAAAACCAAACGTGGGTTCAAATGGAGCCAGAACGCCGTGGCGCGTATCCTTTCAAATGAGCTGTATTCCGGAACAATAATAAATGGCAAGCAAGAGGTCGCGGACTTTCTCACAGGCGTACGTAGCAAAAAGGATGAGGCTGAATGGATGGTTACTGAGCGTTTGGATTTGCGAATTGTTGACCAAAATTTATTTGATATCGCTCAAAAGATGCTCGCCGCGCGCACCGACACCTTTTCCATTACAAAGGAGCGCCAAAGCACCAAGCACTTGTTCTCTACATTAATTAAGTGTAGTCATTGCGGCTATAGCTTTCGTCGTATCCTGCGCAAATATCAAAATGTGTATGTGAAATGGGTTTGCAGCGGACGCAATATGAACGGCACCGCCAGCTGCCCTAATACAGCAACTATTGATGAGCAAGAACTCAAAAATGCAATCCATGAATATTTTGTAGGAATCCTAAAGTCGAAAAAGAATGTTACCGAAAATATTCTGAAAGAGTTTCAGCGTATTTCCAGCATTAATAACAGCAGCAAAAATCACGAAAAAGAACTTCTGGACAAGCTTTCAAAAGCAACAAAATCACGAAAAAAATATATGGACATGTATGATGATGACTTGATTACACGAGATGAATTACGTGAGAAAATGAAGGAGTTGAATAAAAAAATTGAGCAATTTGAAAATGAATTAAAACTGTTATCACATAACTCCGGCAATATTGATCAGCTTGAAAGCATTTTAGCAACTACCTTCTCTGATATCGAATCTATAATTGACATTGAACTTTTCACCAATACCAGGCTAAAGCGAGTTATCGATAAAATAGTGGTGGACAGGCATACACACATACACGTATATCTACGCCAGCTCTCTTACATTGAAGTAACCACAAACGCTCTCATTAACTACAACCAAACATAAAGACGTTACTGAGCGTCTTGAAAAAATCAACCCAAACCTCGCAGGTGAGGCCAGAAGAGTTCTCGAGATTAATAAGTCCGAGAGGCATATCAGAGGTGGATTAGCTACGAAGGAAAAATATATGGTGATATCAACCGGTATTACTCATAAGAAAATAAGATAGATCAAATTCTGAAAGCAACTAAATTCAGCGCGTATGAGCAATTTGCATGATTCACAGCAAACTACTCATACGCGCTGAATTCTGTTGTATAGTACCTCTCTTTGATGAGATTGCGGGTCGAGCCCGCAATAACGTGCCTGTAGGGGTGTCGCTTGCTGCGCCCGTTGTATAGCCACAAACTATTTTAAACCAAAAACATTAGCACATCACTCTTCCACATTTATCAAAGCATTTATCTCAGACCCTATAAGCATTACCGCACATATCAAGTTGAGCCATATCATAAGAAGCATAATCCCAGCAACGCTCCCGTACAATGCAGAATGCCTTGAAAAATTATTTACATAAATACCGAACGCACGACTCAGAAGCACCCAACAAACTACCGTAAAGCTGGCACCCGGCAGCAAATCCCTGAAATGCTTCTTCTTTGCCAAAGAAAGCCTATTTATCATCATAACACTTAAAAGCAGCACGCCAATCGATGTAATATATCCAAAAAAGCTGAATATGATGTTTAAAAACGCAGTATTTGCAAGCATTCTGATTGCAAAGCGATAAATCGCTTCGTTGAATATAAGCATGACCAGGGCAAATACTATGGCAATAGCAAATACGAACACTAATGCGATACTTATCAAGCGCTTATGAACAAAATTGCGCTCATCAATTTGCCCATAAGCTCTATTAATGCCCTGCATCGCTGAATTGAATCCGCTTGAAGCACTAAAAATCATCACGGCAAAAGATGCAGACAATACCTGCGGCCTTCTGATCTCAAAAAGCTCTATCATGAAAGGAGTAATAACATCCATCACATCAGGCGGCAAACTGTTATGCATCCCATCAATCAAAAGAATAACATCAATCTCAAAATAGCTTGCCAGAGCCATCAAGAATATTATGAACGGAAAAAGTGAGAGCAAAATCTTAAAAGTAAGGTCATTCGCCTTGGAAATAAGGTCGTGTTCTTTTATCCCTTTGCAAAGTTCCACGATAAATGAGTAAATTTGTGTCATAATCCACCATTTCTATGATTTTATAAAGAGTGCTGTTTTATAGTATACACATATTGCTCTTCCCAAATTCTCCATAGATGGCTATGACGAGCTAAAATTCATTTATTTTCTCTATTTGCCCTGCCCTGTTCCCGGTAGCCTTAGCTACTTGTCCAATCCAATCTTATCCGCATGCTGATCAAGCGCTTTGATCAATAGATAGCCTGTAATCGCCGATGGAATCTGACCTAAAGATATATTGATTGCAAGCGCGAAATAGGGCCATCCAATCAGCGGTGCAAGCCAAATCGGAACAATCAACCCGGATCCAAACACAACAATCGGAATAAGAAGAAACATCGGCAACTTAAAGCGTCTGACCAAATATGCCGCTCCGCTTACAATAATCCCCGCGATAAATCCACCAATAACATCCGGCGCACCCAACCCGCCCATCAAAAAGTTGCTCAGACCATTAGCCAGTCCTATAGGCAGAATCAAAAAAGGAAAAACATAGCTCAAAGGATACAGAGCAGTCGCTATGCGAATTTGAACCGCATGGAACGCAAAATGCTGAGTGGTAAACATTATAGCTATGTACATGGCCATAACCATGCCCGAAATACATATTTTCTTAGTCTTACTCATATAAAAAGTACCTCCCTGCTTTTTACAGCTCGAGAAGCACAAAAAAACCAAAATGCCTAATTACTACAAGCATTCCAATACCCTTAGTTTTATTTAACGACAGGATGGTCTCGAACTGTCTATGAAGTTAATCATAGTGTATCAGGTCTCTGTAAGAGTGTCAAGCGGGGCAATAGGAAATCAAACTCAATTATGTATAAGCCCAGCCCCTCAAGAGCTCCTACACAAATGCGCCCCCTAAATTAACCTCTCCACACTTTCCACACTATCAAGCGGATACATAGGCCGCTTGATTTTTTTATAGCTAAGCCTCTCTATTTTTTGGTTACAATTCCCCAAAGTCAGTGCCATTACCGAGTTTTTGGCGACTTTATCCAGTTCGGGCGATAAGTATCCTTGCTTTACCACAAGCACATTGTAGTCGTGTAGCGACAAACCATGCTCATTTAGCACTTCCTCTGTGAACACTGGCTTTCGTTTATCAAACAACAATATATCTATCCCCTCATAGCTTAATACGCATGAGTTCGGCTTATCTGCTTCCATAGCCAATGTAATCTTCTTAATAAGCGCACCATCAAGCATCGTTTTCTCACTGCTTTTATCAAATGCACCGCCAATTTGAATATCAATTGCATCTCCCACATTATGCCTCGCCGCAAACACAGCGCCTTCAGGGTCAATAATCGCTGCGAAGAGCGCATTTTTTATGCCTGCGGCTAGAAACAAATTCAGCATGGCAGTATTATCACCGGCGGCTCCGGCAGTTACATTGTCCGCTGAATCCGAAACTATCACCGGTCTGTCAGATTGGTGCTCAATCACAAAATTCACAGCCTCTTCAGGCTCCATTGCCAGCCCCTGATATTTGAATCTATCACGATTATCCCATACGAAGTTAACCAGCCCTTTTGCCGCATCCAGCCCATCTTCCATTGCCCCAAGCCCTGACAACACAACAGCCGCACCATTTTGCGGGCAATCCACCCATGCCATACCTACGAAGTACGAGGCGCACCAAACATTTGCGTACTGCTCAAGCCGAGGCAAAGAGTCGATAACTTCTTTACCCATGCCGGATGAGGTCATAAAGTTTTCGCCGGGCATCATGAATGGAATCCTTATAAGCTCCGTGCGTGGCAAAACTCCTTCATTCACAGCTCTTGTTAAAAATTCAGCCGCTCTGATATGAGTTTCAGCCACATCTATATGAGGCGCGGTTCTAAAGCCATATATGATATTGCAGGTTGAAGCAAGGCCGTAGGGAATATTGGCATGCATGTCCAAGGCCGCGGCAATAGGAACATGAGGGCCGACAATTTCGCGCACACGAGACGCAATAAACGTTTCGCCACTGCCTATATGCTCCACATCCAAAGCCCCGTGCATAGGAAGAAACACCCCATCAAAGCTTCCCTCGTCCTCCTCCAGAGGCTTAAGCATTTCATCTACAAGGCGTAGAAAATCATCGAAGTTCAATGTGCCGCCGGGCACGGCTCTGGCCCAGATAGATGTCTTTACATCAAACCCATTGTTTATCAACACCGCGACACCTGGCATGTCTCTAAAAGCCTGATCCTTGTATATGATAAAGTCATTGTATGTAGATTTCAAAGGATTGAATGAGTTACTTTCCTGGCTAATACCTGTTGCAAAGATTCTTTTCATAGCCTATGGCCCCTTTCGGTTGGATTGAAGCTTGTTAGATATATTGTATAATTATTTGAACTTCATGACAATACAATTCTTATTATAGCAGCTAACTTCAAAATGCTCGCAAAAAAATATAGGGCGCACAATGTGCGCCCGCTTCTTTAGGGCAGAAGCCCCTCTATTATCTTCTCCGTGACTGCATTTGCTCTCTTGAAATCCATCGTGCTCGCGTAGATTTTCTCTATCTTAATATGCGCTTCCCTCGACTTGTACATTGCTTGGACAGCAGAATCTAGTAACTCATCAAACTTAGTACCTAGAACATCATCAGACTTTGTGTGTCCCAAAACTTTATCATTAAAACAGCCACTTATATCAACTAATTTCGTCGCTTTGCCTCTGTATCCAAAACGATTGCCAGCAGCAGCAAACACAGCTCCAGCCTGAGGCAGATGCAGATATTCAAGCTCTTTTGGTGAAAATGGATTATGGAAACTTTCGATGTGCATTCCGCAGCTTAGTGCTTCATCCCTGATACCGGCTAAAGCAATGCTCCCGGCCTTTGCTTCAGAGGCAATACTATAAACAGTGCAATCACTAAAATAACTGTCTGCGAAGCTTACAAATCCATCAGGTGTTATTGCACTAAGAAATAGCTTTCGCTCGTGTCCACGAGAACTGCTATGCTCTTTGGCATCTATGCCATCCAACAGCTCCTTTGCCAGCTTCCTTATGGCTCGCTTATCCTGTACTTTGCCGCCAAGCGTATTTTCGAGGTTATATATATGACCAAGTGCCTTCAGATGATCTGAAGCGCCTTTGGTTAGCAGCCTTTTCGTGATGAGTAGTGACTTTAGCTCATCGCCATAGCGCTCGACTAGGCCCTTGTCAATGAACTGAGCAAAGTCAATCAGTCTATCAACCGCAATCGGAACCTCAGGATCATGAGAGTGAGGCATGGTAGCGTCAATTATGCACAAACCGATACCTCTGAACGCTATAGCATCGAGGCTCTCCGCATCATTTGAACAATGAAATGCTTCCGTGTACACTCCTAACCCCTCGAACTTTGCCGCAACCTTCTTCATGAATGTGCTCTTACCCGAACCGGATGAGCCTTTCAGGTAAATCCGGTTTTTTGCGCCCTCCAGAGGCATTATATTATCGAAAAAATCCACAAATCCTACAGGCGTACTCGCCCCTGCAAACATGTGTTTTGTCATGATATCGCCTCCTGACTCGAATGCTGTGCTAATAGCATCCCCGCGTCCATAAATTTGGCATGAAGTGCTGTAATGGCTCGTGTTACAACATCTTCTGCGACAAGTGCGGAAATTTTTGCTGCAGATAGGGACAGCAGATGAACTTTTATTGATTCGCTCAACAATGTTTCATAAAGTACCAGTGCAATGCTTGCGTCATAGGCAATGCCTGCACCGATGACAGATAGTTTCGCCAAATTTGTATCCGTGCAAATTTCTCCGTCAAAAATCTTACCTCTACAAGCTTCTAATACCTCAGAAATCTTAGGGCAATCACCGGTAGACACTGAAAATGATAAGTTATCAGCCTTGAGTCCCACTTCTTGTGTGAATGTATCGATGGAGATTTTGTTCTTTGCAAGCGTATGCAGAATCGCCACTGTTTTCTCAGGCTTGACTCCTGCGATTGATATTTTGCATATATTTCTGTCTGACGTTATGCCGCTTACAAGTTTTTGCTCAATATTAGCAAACTCTTTTATCTTTGTCAATTCAGACTCCAAACCACTGGATTTAACAGAGAATTCTACACCAAATTTCTGCGCAAGCTCCACAGAACGGCTGTGCAGGACGCTTGCACCCATAGAGGCCAGCTCCAACATGTCGTTATATCCTACTTCACGGTACTTGAGTGCATCTTTGATGATTCGCGGGTCGGCGGTGAATATCCCGTTCACATCTGTATATATCTCGCATAAGTCCGCGGAAAGAGCGGCTGCAAGGGCAATGGCAGTAGTGTCTGACGCGCCGCGCCCAAGCGTCGTTGTTTCGCCATTGCAGTCGATGCCTTGAAACCCTGTGATTATGACTATATTACGTTTACCGAGCTCTGCCTTGATCCTGTCAGGGTTAATTGAGACAATTTTTGCATTTCCATGGTCTGATGTCGAGAATATCCCGGCTTGCCTGGAGTTTAGCGATATTGCGGGCAAACCCATCTCAACAAGCGCCATCGCCATTAAAGCAGCCGATTGCTGCTCGCCCGTGGAAAGCAGCGCGTCAAGCTCACGCTTCGCAGGAGTTTTACTGATTTCATCGGCTTTCTCTAAAAGCATGTCAGTCGTATTGCCTTGAGCGGACAAAACAACGACCATATCATTATTTTTAAGATAATCCCGTGCAATTTTTTCAGCAGCACAGAATATTTTTTCGGTATTGGCAACAGAAGTGCCGCCGTATTTTTGAACAATTAACATTTCATAGCATCTCCTGTATTGCCCCGGAAGTCAGTGCCGGGACAGTAATAATCTTCTATATGATATTCACTACGCCTAATTATTGATACAAACTCTTTTGTCCACTACTCTACCACAGATTATATAGCTATCCGCACGGAAACTTCATGTCAAAAACACTTTGACAAGGTCACAATTCAATGATACAATTCATTATATAGACAATCATCACTTAATGTTGTGAAAGGCAATTATAATCAACTTTTAAAAATTGCACACAAGCGTATTTTTTAAAGGTGATTCACTATAACAACAAATATTAATAAAAAAATCGAGGGAGGTGAATTGTGTTATCGTCCTAAGTATCAGAGGTTGTGATTATGAGTTTATCACAATCTTTTTGTTTCAGTCTTATCTGTAAGGACTTAGTACAAAACTAAAGATAAGGGCGTGTGAATCATGAAAAAGAGATTATTAGCAATGATTTTAGCAGTAACCTTATTTCTACCTCCTCTGCCTGCACTTAATTTCACTTCAGTCTATGCGGCGGGGACGGCTATCGACGTTGTTGTAAACTTTTTCAGACAAGACGGTAATTATAGGGATGATGATGTTTGGGTAGGCAACTTCGGAGGCGCTCCGGCATCGACTGACACAACATGGTCAGTAGTGAATGGCTGGAGGCAAGCGCGCTTCAACGTATCCGGTGTTAATGCAGGGGAGTTCATTGCTTTCCAGTTAATGAACGACAGCGTATTTCCGAATGATTTGCGCTATATAGACCCTTGGGGCGCAGACTTTGATAGTCCCGGAACAGGAGCTGATGCAATAGAGATATGGCTCATAGACGGTGATGCTCGTGCTTATGCGGCACCGATTTCTGTCCCGGCAGCTCAGACGCGAGATATCCATGGAGTAACATACATTAATGTTGATATTTTGCCTACACTTCTTACTGGCACAGGTGTGAACAGACTTAATGAACTTGAAATATCGAGACCGCTCAACGCAGGATTTCTTTTTGACGGCGCGCCTGCTGATTCAGTGAGGCTTATAACGATTATGCGCGGAGGCATAGAGCAAAATGGCATCGCGAACGTAGGCCGTGACAGGATTGAGATTAATCCATTAACAAATCGAGTTATTTACAACAGAAGCGGCCAAATGGCAGGCGCTCCGATAAGCGCTGTGGCCGGATTTGAGCCTAATGAGTTTCTGGGCTTTAGAACTGCTGAGATTTGGCCGGTGGCCTTTCAGGACATTCAAGGTTTCTTAGATGGTACAAACCCTGAAACAGATAATTATTATCTATCTTTAGGCTCTATCAGAAGAATGCTGCAAACAGTCAGCGGCCTCAGAATGGGCACAAATACATATCTACTGCCGAGAATATTCGTTGCATATGACGATGTTCAAAACTTTACGGGCAGAGCAGGTTCCGTTGGAGTTCCGGAAGATGTAGGGTTCTGCTCTGAAGCACTTGCCGCCATAGGCAAGCATTTCCAAGACCAAATTGACGCAGGCTTGAGCGGTGGTATCGGCTATGCCATAGTAATGGATGGTAAACTGGTAAAAGAAGCAGGCTTTGGCTATGGCTTGCAGTATCAGACACAGCCTATCATAGAAGGAGGAGAAGTGATCGGCCATACGACAGCCATGCTCCTTCCAAGAAGCCAGTGGCAGCCTGTTACAGAGGACACATTGTTTGACCTGGCCTCCAATTCAAAAATGTATGCGACTGTACTTGCGGTTCAGAGCCTTGTTTCTCAGGGTTTAATTGACCTTGACGCGCCGCTGAGCTCATTTCCCGGTTGGGAGCGCTATAAGGACGAAAATACTGATTGGACAGGTTTTGCCGCTAATGCATTCACAGGCAAAGAATACACCACTATAAGACAAATCTTGAACCATGACGCCGGGCTAAGAGATTTCCATTTCTTCAGAGCGACTTCGGCCAATCCGGCTTTCAATTTCTACCATTCCCAAGGCTCATATGACAGAGAAGCAATGATAGAAGCCTTTGTGAGACTTCCTTTGGCGCGCGCCATTGGCTCAGGATATGTGTACACAGACACTGCTTTTATGATTTTAGGAATATTGGTGGAGCAAATTACAGGAATGAGATTGGATGAGTATGTTGATAAAATGTTCGGTGATGCTTTAGGACTGAACACAATCGTGTATAATCCCTTACATAGGGGCTTTTTACCGTCTGATGTGGCAGCTACAGAGATAAGCGGCAACTCGCGTGACGGCACAAACTGGAACGGCCGTATACCTGTCAGAATCACACCTGCTATGCAAAATTCTCTGACACAACAGCAAGTCAATAACCTTCTGCAAACCGGAAGATTTACACTTGACCAAAATGAGTTCGAATATGAGCGCGCATTTTTCAGAGGATATACCATACAAGGTGAAGTTCATGACGAAAACACATTTTACCCTATGGAAGGCGTTTCAGGGCATGCGGGACTCTTCGGAAGTGCCAGCGATATGGCCAGAATTCAAACACTCGTGCTTAACGGGGGTGTTTTCAGAGGCCAGCAAATGTTTACCAGAGAAGTAATGCACGAGTTCCATGAAGCCAACCTATCAGCCGGGGCCATGGTTGGTTTGGGTTGGAGAAGAAATGTACGATATAATCAAATACTCGGCTCAAAATCCTGGGGCGCAAGCGCAAGCGCTTTTGGACATACCGGATGGACAGGAACAAACACGCTTAACGACCCTGTTTACAACATGTCAATTACATTCCTTGGCAGCCACAGGCACTCTCAAAGGACAGGACAAGGCGAAAACTGGACAAACACAGGCTTCCCCGCATTCGGTAATGTCGGAGTAGGAATCGCGGCGGGAACACCCGGAGTTTATCAGCTGGCAAACGGTTTTGCTTTTGCCGCGCTTAATGCTTTTGATCCGGAAATCGGCGCACCTCCACCAACCGGACACATGGTTACTTTCAATACTGACAGCAGTTTTACCGTTCCTGCGCAAGTAATCGCTGATGGCGAAACAGCACAGAGACCTACCGTTAATCCGGGCAGAATAGGAAGCACATTCCGCAGCTGGTATGCCGACGCAGCTCTTGCAACTCCGTTTAACTTCTCTGCGCAAATAACTTCTGATACAACTATATACGCGGGGTGGGATAGGCTCTGGCGAGCTTATTTCGTACTGAATGGCGGGACTATGGCCTCGGGTCATCATTTTATGCAGATAGTATATGACGGAAATAATGTTGTTCAGCCTCCGGATCCCACAAGAGGTGCTTTCTCATTCACAGGCTGGTTTGCCGACCCGGGCCTGACAGTTCCTTTTGATTTTAATACACCAGTCGACCATTGGATTGTAATTTATGCCGGATGGGAGAATACTCTGGCGGCGCCTACAATACCTATGAACACCCCAGCTCACGGTGCTAATCCTCAGGAAAGAATCCGTATGGCAGCGGTAGCTGTAAATGCGGCGGTTCCTTTGTACCATGGCGAGATCGTCCAATGGTTTAATATAACCACCGATCAAGTACACACCGGCCCATTCGCCGGGGGCAATCAATATCGTGCGACAATTACGCTCACTTCAGGCGCTCCGCGTGGTGTACCGCAGCCCAACGCATGGTACAGGTGGCCGGCTGAAGCCCCAGAAATAACAATTCAAGACAACGGCATCAATATAGAGGGTGTGGTAGTGTCTGACGCTGTTGTTACAGGCGGCGATATAAATGGCAATGTAGTTACTTTCAATGTGACGTTCCCTAAAATACCATATGAGGCCGAGTTTGGTTTCCATATCTTCAACAATGGCCCCGGCGGCACGCCATCAACACCAAACGCCAGCTTAGCGGAAGCGGGTCTCATACGTATGTGGACACAGCTGGACGGTGAAAACGCACTTGTGCCTTATGCAGATTTAGAAGTAACAGCAACACTTCCGGGCGGCCAGAGCGCAATGGAATTTATACGCATCCACCGCATAGAGGATAATGTTATTTCGATTGATGCTGATAAGAATGCGCCATGGCAGAGGATATACTTCGCAGCAACTTTATCCGGCCAGTCTGTGGAAATAATTCTAATCAATGCTTTGTATGAACCCCTTGTTTTCAGCCTCCATGCTTACAACAACGGCACTGACTTAGAAGTTCCAAGCATGGCAGGCAATATCAGAATCTGGCCACTACTTAACGGCTCCAGCGCACCCATTCCAATGACCGCGGTGATAACTGCGCTCGATCAAGATAGCAATGATGCCATGCAGTTCGTAACAAAAAATAGGCAGTGGACAGATGCCGGCTGGCGTGATTATTACATTAACTTTGATGTAACGAAAGACGCGCCATGGGAGACCATTTTATTCACTGTAACTGTATACAATCAAACAGTGACACTGCTGCTTATTAACGATTGGTTCACTGGTGAACCTGAGCCTAAACCTATTTTTGGCCTTAGGGCGTTTAATAATGGCACAGACACTCAAGTGCCGAGCCTGGCAGGAACCATTCGCATTTGGACTCAGCTAGACGATGTAAACGCGCTTGTTCCGTTCGCTGACTTGGAGGTAGAAGCAACGCTGCTAGATGGTACATGTGCTATGGAGTTCGTGAGAACCAATCGTATATGGAACAATCCGGATTATGTGAATCTCTTTGATGTGAGCAAAGATGCGGAGTGGCAGTATATAAATTTTTCTGTGACTTTGTTCGGCCAGACAGTTGAACTGATACTTATCAATGATAGGTACGGAACGTAGAGGCAGAAATTCGGTGTTGTTTATACTGGTTTAACTTGTAAAACAGTACAAGTTAAACCAGAGAGATTGCTACGCAATCTCCAC
>Ga0123355_10002072_pt1 | contig 28302 bp, 27 predicted proteins | sample TergutEmb28metaG_3_FD_89872 | JGI IMG/M metagenome (GOLD analysis project Ga0123355, IMG submission 89872) | Embiratermes neotenicus P1 segment gut microbial communities from Petit-Saut dam, French Guiana - Emb289 P1 | ecosystem: Host-associated > Arthropoda: Insects > Digestive system > Gut ... | reverse complement strand
GCCGACAGCACCGCGGCGATCACCATGATCCCCATGGACGTGTAGAAGGCGGCGTGCAGACCGCTGGTGAACGCTGTCGCCAGGTACCCGTGCAGGCTCGTTGAGCCGACGAAGATCGCGAACGCGAGCCCGCGGGAGATCGACCGGGACGCGATGAGGATCGCGGTCGAGAACGAGAACACCATGCCGATGTTGCCGAACGTCCGCAGCATGCCCGAGGAGATGCCGAGCACCGACGGCGGCGAGGCCTTCATGACCGCGGCGCTATTGGCCGGGAAGAACGCGCTCGCACCGGCCCCGTTGATCACGCTGCCCAGCACGACGATCCACAGGCCGCTGGTCACGGTCAGCTGCGCATAGACCAGCAGCGCGACCACCTGGGCAGCCAGGCCCACGGTCGCTGGGATAACCGGGCCGACCCGGTCCGACAGCCGCCCGGCGTACGGGCCGATGGCTGAGCCGACGACGTAGCCAGGGATCAGCAGCAGCGAGGCGTGGATGGGCGTCAGCCCTCTGGCGCCCTGCAGGTACATGATCACCAGGAACAGGGTCGCGAAGTTGCCGAGGCCCTGGAACAGCGAGGCGAGCAGCGACGGCGCCATCATCGGGACCTTGAACAGCGACAGGTCCAGCATCGGCTCGGACTGCCGCAGCTCGACCACGACGAAGACCGCGAGCAGCACGATGCCGCCGATCAGGTAGCCCACGACCTCGCCGCTCAGTTCGTCGGTCGCCAGCTTGGTCATCGCCCAGAGCACGCCGAACAGGCCGAGGCCGAGCGTGATCATCCCGGCATAGTCCAGATGACGGCTGGTGCGCTCGGAGCGGTGCCGCAGCACCCGCAGCGCGAGCGCCAGCGCGGCGACGCCGATGGGCACATTGATCCAGAAAATCCACCGCCACGACAGGTAGGTGACGATGAGCCCGCCGAGGATGATCCCGAGCACAGCGCCGATGCTCCAGCCGACCGAGTTCCAGCCGAACGCCTTGCCCCGCTTCTCCGGCGGGTACAGCTCAGCGATCACCGCTCCGCTGTTAGCGGTGACGAACGCGCCGCCGATCCCCTGCAGCACGCGGAACCCGATGATGGCGGCCTCGCTCCAGGCCAGCGCGCACAGCAGCGAGCCGAGCACGAACACGGCGAACCCGGCCTCGTACATGCGGACCCGGCCGAACATGTCGCCGAGCCGGCCAACCTGAGTGGCCAGCAGCGTGATGACCAGCAGGTAGCCGATCACCACCCAGACAACCGAGCTGAGCGACACGTGCAGGTCGCGTTCGATGGTCGGCAGCGCCAGCACCACGATCGTGGTGTCCACCGCGGTGATGAGCACCCCGGTCATCACGACGACCATGGCCAGGCCGGTGTGGGACGCCGGGCTGGACTGCTGGCCCGCCGACACCGCTTGCACGCTGCTGCTCACTACTGCCACCCTCGCTGTCGGCTGCCCCCACGGCACTTCGCCACAATCTCGCTATGATCTCGGAGATTTTCGATCCCAGCCAGTGGCGTGATGTCGATGGGTTCGACTTCACAGATATCACCTATCACCGCGCGGTGGGCTCCGGCACGGTCCGGGTGGCCTTCAACCGGCCGGAGGTGCGCAACGCGTTCCGCCCCCGCACCGTCGATGAGCTCTACACGGCGCTCGACCACGCGCGGATGTGCAGTGACGTCGGCTGCGTCCTGCTGACCGGTAACGGCCCGTCGCCGAAAGACGGCGGCTGGGCCTTTTGCTCGGGCGGTGATCAGCGGATCCGCGGGCGGGACGGGTACCGGTATGCCGCGGGCGAGACCGCCGAGACCATCGACCCGGCCAGGGCGGGCCGGCTCCACATCATGGAAGTACACCGGCTGATCCGGTTCATGCCGAAGGTCGTCATCTGCGTGGTGCCAGGCTGGGCCGCTGGCGGCGGGCACAGCCTTCATGTCGTCTGCGACCTGACTCTCGCCAGCCGCGAGCACGCCCGCTTCAAGCAGACGGACGCCGACGTGGCCAGTTTCGACGGCGGGTTCGGGTCGGCATACCTGGCTCGCCAGGTCGGCCAGAAGTTCGCCAGGGAGGTCTTCTTCCTCGGCGAGACGTACGACGCCGAGGGCGCGCACCGGATGGGCATGGTCAACGCCGTGGTGCCGCATGCCGACCTGGAGCGCACGGCGCTGGAGTGGGCCGCCAAGGTCAACGGCAAGAGCCCGACGTCGCAGCGGATGCTCAAGTACGCCTTCAACCTCATCGACGACGGGCTCGTCGGCCAGCAGTTGTTCGCCGCCGAGTCCACCCGGCTTGCGTACATGACCGACGAGGCCGCCGAAGGCCGGGACGCGTTCCTGGAGAAGCGCCGCCCCGACTGGGCCGGGTTCCCTTACTACTACTGACCGGTCATCGGCTTTATCCCGGATTTATATCGTGCTACGATATAAATCCGGGATCTGGACGCGGCCACGTCGTCTCTGCTGCCGATGGCGGGGTACGTGGGTATTACGGGCGGCGCGGCGGCCTGGTACGTCGCCTTCGCGCCCGTCGTGACGCGACTTTGGGCCGTGAGCTGCTCCCGGCCTGGCCGCGGACCTGAGAAAACACGGCCCCGACGGAGGTGCAGCACATGAGCCTGAACGCACGAGATCGACAGGCGCTGCGCTCCATCGAGGGCGGGCTCGCCGACTCCGATCCTGACCTCGTCGCGAAACTGGCCAGCATCTGCCGGCTGATGACGGACGAGGACGGGCTTACGGAAGCGCCCCGCCGTGCGGGCCGGCGGCACGGTTTCGCCAGCTCGCACGTCCGCTGGCGGCGGGGCCCTCGCCGTGGTCACGTCCGCAGGTACTCAACCTGGACAACCGCGCTCATGGCGGTCTGGCTGGCCATGGCGTGCGCCCTGATCGCAACCGCGGCGGTCTTGAGTCATCCCCCCGCCAACGGGCCCTGCTCTCCGCTCGCGGTGGCGTGTGCCAGCCAGCCGCCGACCGGCCCGCAGCCGGGGGCCCGATAGCGGTCTAGATCTAGACCGCGCGGGCGGCGGCTAGGGCGGCCTCACGGTAGGCCCCGCCGAACAGGCAGACGTGCACGAGCAGCGGGTGCAGCTGGTGCAGCGGCATCCGCCCGCGCCAGCCATCGGAGAGCGGCGCCGTCTCCTGATAGCCGGCCAGGATGTCCGCCAGGAACGGCGCGCCGAACAGCGCCAGCATGGCCAGGTCGGTCTCCCGGTGACCGCCGTGTGCCGCCGGGTCGATGAGCCAGCCGCGGCCACCTGACCACAGCACGTTGCCCGACCAGCAGTCACCGTGCAGCCGGGCTGGCGGCTCGGCCGGCCCGGCGACGTCGGCGAGTCGCGCGCACGCGGACTCGATCACCTGGATGTCCGCTGCGCTCAGAGTGCCTGCGTCAGCGGCAATCTTCGCGTATGGCAGCACCCGATTCGCCACGTACCACTCCGGCCAGCTCTCCCCCGGCACGGCGTCGTTGGGCAGCGGCAGCCCGGCGATCAACCCCGGCCACGATGCACCGAAGCTCGGCGCGCCGGACTCGCCGGTCCCGGCTGCGTGCAGCCTCGCCAGCTCGCGCCCGAACGTGATCGCTGCCTCCCGGCTCGGCTCGCCCTCGTCGACCCAGTCAATGACCAGACAATCCGCTGTTTCGAGCAGAACCGAGGGAACGGGCACCGACCGGGCTGCACCGAGCCAGCGCAGGCCCGCCGCCTCGGCCGCAAAGCCAGTCCGCGCGGCATCAGCCGATGCGGCCACGTTCCCTGCCTTGGCGAAGGCCAGCCGACCGTCGGCTAGGGAGAGACGGTAGTGCCGCACGCCGTGCTGCCCGCCGAGGTCCAGCGCAGCCGTGACCGGCGTGCCCAGCAGGTCGCCGAGCCGGGCCGCGGCCATGTCCATCAGAGCAGGTCGGCCAGCTGAGCGACGAGGCCCTTCGCCGCGGCGTCGACCAGGTCGAAGACCTCGGCGTAGTCCTCGGGGCCGCCGTAGTACGGGTCGGGTACCTGGGCGCCGTCGGGCGCGTCCGGGTCGAAGGCGCGCAGCAGCGCGATGCGCCCGGCCAGTTCCGGCCGGCCGCTGGCCATCGCGCGGAGCCCGGCCAGGTTGGACCGGTCCATCGCGAGCAGCAGATCGTAATCGTCCAGCCAGTCCGGCTGGATCTGGCGGGCCTGGTGGCCGTCCCCGTCGTGGCCGCGCCGGGCGAGCTCCGCCCTGGCGCGGTCGTCCATCGCCTCGCCGATGTGCCAGTCACCGGTTCCTGCACTGTCGACCACGACCTGGCCGGCCAGGCCAGCCTCGGCGACCTCGGCGGCGAGCACCCGCTCCCCCATCGGGGAACGGCAGATGTTGCCGAGGCAGACCACGCAGATCCGGTAGGGCTGAGCGGGGTCGCGCGGCGGCGGCGGGCTGGCAGAGGCAGCCTTGGACTCAGTCATAGCTTCAGCATGCCCGACCGCATCCGACGGCCGGCCACCTGCCACGATGAAGCATGCCCCGGGCCGACCGGTACCGCTCGCTGTCGTTCTGGCACGACTCGGTGCCCGGTCCGCTCGCACCAGGCGGCCCGCTGCCTGGCGATGCGCAGGCCGACGTCGCCATCGTCGGGGCGGGTTTCACCGGCCTGTGGACGGCGTATTACCTGGCGAAGCGTGATCCTGGCCTGCGCGTCGTCGTGTGCGAGCGGGACATCGCCGGGTTCGGCGCCTCGGGCCGCAACGGCGGCTGGTGCTCGGCGCTGTTTCCCGCGTCGCTGGCCCGGCTGGCCCGGCTGCCCGGGTCTGGCCGGGATGCGGCTGCCGCAATGCAGCGTGCCATGCATGAGACCGTGGACGAGGTCGGCCGCGTCGCCGCAGCGGAGGGTATCGACTGCCACTTTGCCAAGGGCGGGACAGTGATGCTGGCCCGGTCGGCTGCCCAGCTGGACCGGGCGAAGGCGGAGGTGGCAGAAGCCCGGGAATTCGGCTTCGGGGAGGACTCCCTGCGGCTGCTCAGCCCGGCTGAGGCGTCGGATTTCGCCCGCGCTACGGACGTGGCGGGCGGGACGTACACGCCGCACTGCGCGGCCGTCCACCCGGCGCGGCTGGTCCGCGGCCTGGCAGCCGCCGTGCGCGGCGCCGGGGTCACCGTCTACGAGCAGACGCCGGTGGTGTCGCTGGCGCCCGGTCGGGTCGTGACGGCGCACGGAACCGTGCGGGCCGACGTTGTCGTGCGGGCGACGGAGGGCTACACGCCGGGACTGCCTGGCTATGAGCGCGCAATCGCACCCGTGTACTCGCTGATGATCGCGACGGAACCGCTCCCGTCGTCGGTCTTCGAGCAGATCGGCCTGGCGGGCCGGCCGACGTTCGGCGACCTGCGGAACCTGATCATCTACGGGCAGCGGACGGCGGATGACCGGCTGGCGTTCGGCGGCCGCGGCGCGCCCTATCACCTCGGTTCGGCTGTGCGTCCGGCCTATGACCGGGTGCCCGCGGTCTTCGCGGCGCTGCGGCGGACCCTGACCGCGCTCTTCCCGGTGCTCAGCTCCGTCAGGGTGAGCCACGCCTGGGGCGGGCCACTCGGGGTGCCGCGCGACTGGTGCGCGTCGGTGGGGCTGGACCGCTCCACCGGGGTCGGCTGGGCTGGCGGGTACGTGGGCGACGGGGTGTCGACCACTAACCTGGCCGGGCGGACGCTCGCGGACCTCATCACGGGCACGGACAGCCCCCTGACCAGCCTGCCGTGGGTCGGGCACCGATCTCCTGAGTGGGAACCGGAGCCGCTGCGCTGGCTCGGCGTCAATGCCGGACTGCAGGCCATGCGGCTGGCGGACTGGGAAGAGGGCAAGACCGGGAGACCGTCGCTGGCCGGGGCGTTCATGGGCCGGTTTCTGGGCGCCTGAGGTTCCTCAGCGGCCGCGAGATCGCCAGCCAGGTATGCTGTCCGAGGGCTGGCGATTGGGCCGCGCCGATGGGGGCGGGCGGTTCGCACCAGTTAGCGTCTTGCGCTACGATCGCTCAGTCCTGACGGCCAGTAGTACAAGCGCCGCTAGCTCAATTGGCAGAGCAGCGGACTCTTAATCCGCGGGTTCGGGGTTCAAGTCCCTGGCGGCGCACCCGTCCTGTGTGTATTAGTGCGGCTGATGCTTGACGTTTGTCGCTCGGCTGATGCTTGACAGCTACTTCGGCTGATCCTTGACACGGAGTCCGTTTCGAACCCGTGCAGATGAGATTATGGCGCCGTGAGCGAGCGAGCAGTGTGGCATTACCGGCCGCTGACAATCCGATCGGCGGGTCCGGCATGACCGCGGGGCGGTGGAGCAGCGATGTGCCGCTCTTCGTGGAACATGTTGAGGGGTCTGGCCGCCCTGCCGTTTATTACCTGGCCGAGTCGCGCGATGGGCTGTACGTGCCCTATGTGGTGCGCACGCCCGCTGATGAAGGCCGGTTCCCGTTCGTCTTCCTTGCCTATGGCAACGGAGGGGGCGGGATTGGCTGGCTGCGCCAGTGGGTGCACTCGCGCCCGTACATCATGGAGCGCCTCCTCGCTGCCGGGTACGCGTGCGGCTGGGGACGGTATCGCACGGAAGTCGACCTCGGTTTCAACCGCGGGGGCCCACTCACGGTCGACGGCCGCCAGGGTATGGAGGTGATGAATCGCTCGCCCCTGGAGTTCGAGGATGAGGTCGCCATCCTGGAGCACGTCCGCCGGCACCCGCAGGTGGATGCAGCCAACCTCGCCCACATCGGCGTCAGCCACGCCGGGGAGATGCTCTTCAAACTCGCATCCCGCTACCCGGGGTTGCTGCGCGCGGGCGTCGCCAGCGAGCCTGCGAACCACGAGTTCCTCGATCTCAGGCTGGACGACATCGCCCCGGTCAACGCCCAGACCGGGCTACGCGACATCGAGGAGCTGCAGCTGCAGGATCCGGCGTGGGTGCGAGCACGCATCGACCTGACGACTGCCCGCGAGCGGATCGCACCGATCGACGTGCCGATCCTCGTCATGGGACGAAGCGAGGACCATCTGCAGGGCATCTTCCGCCTCAGCTACGAGCTGCTCGAAGAAGCCGGTAAAGACACCGAGTGGGTGTCCTGGGACCACCCGCTGCACGGCTACCTCTGCCCGCTCGCCACCGACGGCGCCGCTGTTCCCGACCAGGTCCAAGAACAGGCGATCGATGAGGTCATCGCCTTCCTCGACAGGTACGTGAAGGCGGGCTGATAACAGAGCACCGGCGGTCCAGGGCCTCAGCCGATCGCACGGGTTGCCGGGGATTCGGTGCTGCCGGGCGGTTCGAAGCGAGGGAGTTGTGATCATGACTACGGGTGCCGATGTGCTCCGGGATGCTTTTGCTGCGTCCTGCACGTCGCTCGATCGCATACTCGACGGTGTCAGCGACGAGGAGTTCTTCTGGGAGCCGGTGTCGGGATGCTGGACTGTTCACCGCAGGTCAGAGAGCCGCGGGGTGAGCGCCGACGGCAGCGGGGAGTGGGTCATCGACTGGGACCCTGCGCAGCCGAAACCGGCGCCGTTCACGACAATCGCCTGGCGTGCCGTCCACACCGCTGGGACGAACTATCTCTACTGGGAGCACGCGTTCGGCTCGGCCTCGCCCACATTCACTCTTGAACTGCCAGGGAACCCGGCCGACGCGACCCGCTTCTTGTCCGACAGCCAGCGCCAGGTCACGCAGACGCTTGCCAGCCTGTCCGACTCGGATCTCGACACCATGGTGCGGCACATCTCAGGCAGGCAGCGCTCGGTGCACCGCATCCTCGCGGGCTTGATCAACGAGCAGGTGCACCATGGGGCTGAGATAAGCCTGCTGCGTGATCTCTACCGTTATCGGAGCTCGCTGACAACGGCGAACTCGCGCTAACGAGGCGACCGAGCGCGCCGCAGCATCGGCCGGGTCCTGCTAGCCGGTGGGATCGTCGCGCGGCCCGGTCAGCGCACGCAGGCGGGCCGTTAGCAGGGCGCGGTCCGGGGCCGCCACCGCAAGGTCGAGGGCCGTTCGCAACGCCGCGGCGGCCTCCTCCCTGCGGTCAAGGCGCGTCAGGGCGTCGGCGCGGGCCGCGTGCCATAGGTGAGACCTCCCGAGGCCGTCGATCGCGTCGACGGCCGCCAGCATCGCGGCCGGGCCGTCCCGCTCACCGAGCGCGACCGCCCGGTTCAGCGCCACGGCGGGGTTTGGGCCCAGCTCCAGCATCAGGTCATAGAGCGCCAGGATGCGGCCCCAGTCGGTGTCCGCCCAGGTCGGCGCGACGGCGTGACAGGCCGCCAGGTGGGCCTGCAGCTGGTACGGCCCGGCCACACCGGACGATCGCCGCACCGCCTCGGTGAGCAACCCGACCGCCTCCGTGATCATCCCCCGTTCCCATAGCGACCGGTCCTGGTCCGCCAAGAGCACAGGCATTCCCCCACCAGAACCGGCCCGGGCGGGTCGCCTCGCCGACGTGAACAGCAGCAGCGCGAGCAGGCTCAGGATCTCCGGCTCCCCCGGCATGAGGTCGGCGATCAGCCTGGCCAGCCGGATTGCCTCGCGTCCGTAGTCGATATTCGCGACCGAGTCGCCGCTTGACGGAGAGTGCGCCTCGGTCGCGATCAGGTACACGACCGCAAGGACCGCGGGGAGGCGCTCGGGCAGTTCGGCGTCGTCGGGGACCTTGTAGGGGATGCCGGCGGTCGCGATCTTCTGCCGGGTGCGAACCAGTCGCTTGGCCATCGTCTGCTCGGTCACGCCGAACGCACGCGCGATCGCCGCCACCTCAAGCCCCGCCAGCGTGCGCAGCGCGAGCGCGACCCTGGCCTCCGGGGCGAGCGCCGGGTGGCAGCAGGTGAAGATGAGCCGCAACATGTCGTCTCTGACGGAACTATCCGGCTCTAGCAGGTCGAGTGCCATGGCGGCCGTATCCGGTGTCGTTTCGGTATCCGGCACAAGGGCGGCATTCTCCTTGGCAGGACGGGCCGACTCGCGGCGGAGAATGTCATATGCCTTATTTCTTGCGGTAACGAGAAGCCAGGCGCGCGCGTCGTCCGGGACGCCGGAGGCCGGCCAGGCGCGCAGGGCGGCGATCGCGGCCTCCTGGACCGCGTCCTCCGCGAGCTGCAGGCTCCCGAATGTCCGGGTGAGGGTCGCCAGCACGCTGGCGCCCTCAACCCGGATGGTCTCCTCAAGCCGCAGCGCCGACGCGCTCGGCTTCTCTTCGGCACTGCCCTGGGGGGTTCGGGGGGTCGTCCCCCCGGGGCGGTTCTGCGGGGTCGTCACCGCTACCGGGCGAGCACCGGGCGGAGCTCGACCTTGCCGCCCTCGAAGGCCGGCGGCATTTTCGCGGCCCACTTGATGGCCTCGTCCAGGTCGGCGACCTCGATGATGAAGTAGCCACCGAGCACCTCCTTGGCCTCGGCGTACGGGCCGTCGGTGACGATGGCGTCGCCGCCCTTGCCGCCCGTGACCGTGATGGTCGTCGACATCTCGGGCTGGTAGAGCGCCTCGCCGGACTTGATGACGCCGGCGGGGATGGCCTCCGCCATGAACTGCTGGAAGGACTCGGAGGGCTTGTGGGCCACCCCGGGGACGGGGGTCTCGAAGTACTCGTCGGCCGGCAGGTAGAGCAGTGCCGCGTACACAGCCATGGTGGTCTCCTAGTGCTGTCACCGGGCGGCTCGGATGCCGCCCTCTGCACTAAGGACGAGCGTGCCCCACGCGTGAGGACAGTTTCAGGTTCTCAGACTCGGCAGGCGTCGTGCGCGGTCTCGGGTCGGCCGAAAGCCGCCCGGCAACGGCCGCTGCCAGGTCGCCAGAATAGCGATAGAAATTTGGCGTCGCGTCGAAATTGTCGTAGTACCGGTGGAAGACCGGGGTGGCGGATGAGGCCGCCGGCGGAACGATCCAGGACCAGTCTGCCGGGCAGCGGCGGCCTGCCGCCTCCTCGAGTACCAGGTGCTTCAGGAAACGAGCGGCCTCGGTGTGGTGATCAGTGACGGTCACGCGGGCCGCCTTGAACGAGTGCACGACGGCGATGTTCAGCTCAGTCAGCGCCATGTCTTTCCACAGGCTTCTGTTCGTGCTGGTATCCAGACCCATGCCCTCGGCCACGACCGGGAGCTGGTCGTAGCGGCTCGCGTCGCCCAGGTCGCGTGAGCCCACCTCGGTGCACATGTACCAGCCGTTGAAGGGAGCCGCCGGATAACGGATTCCGCCAGCCTCCAGGTACATGTCGCTGATCATCGGCACCGCGTACCAGCGGAGACCGAGGCCAGCGAACCAGCGGAGCCGGGGGTGGTGCAGCGGCACCTCCAGCACCGCGTCGGCCGGGATCTCGTGCAGGCTGGGCCCGCCGTCTGCCCCCTGCACGATGAGCGGGAGGATGTCGAACCGCCCGGGCGGCTGCCTGCCCGGCCAGCCGAGCAGCCGGGCGAGCCGAGTCAGCTCGACGTTCGCTGGGTCGCCGGTTACCTGGTGTCCTTCCTGATATCCGGCGTAGGAAAGGACCTGCGAGGAGAGGATGCGCGGGCCCTGGCGGCCGGGCGTATCCGGAGCGAAGACAGTGATCAGTGGCTGGATCCGGCCGCCGTTGGTCGCCTCTCGCAGGTGGTCGACCACCTCAGCGGCTACGTCCGCGGCGGTGCTCACTTCCCTGCGATCGCGCACGCGCAGTCGCCGCCAGTAGAGCCGGCCGATGCAACGGGAGCTATTGCGCCACGCGACGCGGGCGGCGAAGGTCAGTTCCGCCGGAGTATGCCGGTATGTACCGGTCAACGCGAGCTCCAGGCGGACCCGCTCGAGGCGCCGGCTCAGCGTGCCCTGCGCGGCCGGCTCTTCAGCGTAAAAGAGCCGGAGAAACGACTCCGCCGCTGGCCAGATGCTCACGCCAGTAGCAGCGGGACCGCTGCTAACCGCCGTCGTCATCGCCCGTTGGCCCGGCATCAGCTCCCTGACGTAACACCTCGAGTCGGACAGCATGACCATCTCCTGTGGCTCGCAGCGCACCTCTCCCCGGCACGTCTGATCGATCGTCGCGGCCCGGGCTGCATGACGGAATGGAGCTAGGTACCGTCTTTGCCGAAAGCTGCCGCGAGCAGCTCATCGCATCGGCCGCCGCAGCTCTACCCCCAGGGACATCACGCAGGCTGGAGCGGCGCACCGGGCTCAAGCGCCTGCTCGAGTTCATCCAGGGCTCCCATCGCCTGGGCGAGGGCGGCCGGCCGAACAGAACCGATGGCTGCAGCGGCGGCGTCAGTAGCAGAACTGAGCGCCCGGGCCTGTACATCGCGCTGCGCCAGGCTGGCGGCGATCGCGTCATCGAGGTTGGAGTCCCATCCCGTGCGCACAGCGCTCGCGATGACTTCCGCGTCGCTGAACGCGTCGGCGATGCCGTGAGCCGGGAGCGGGTCCTTGTGGTGCCTGGCGTCGCCGGCCAGTGCCCAGCCGGGTCCTGCCGGGGTCCGGAAGAACGTCGGCAGGTCGCCAGTACCGCTCAGCGGCTCGGCAGGCGATGCGCCGGACAGGGTCTTCATCACGGCGGGGTGCGACCTGAGCAGACTCTGATAGTGGCTCATCGGGTCGCGGCGGGCGCGGCTAAACCCAGCATGCGGCGCCTGGAAGAACACCAATGTCAGGTCATCGTTCGTCGGGAGCATCCCGATGAAGCAGTCCCGTTCGAAGAAGACGCACACCTGCTTCAGGCCGGTGTCCCGCCAGTAGGTGTAGTACGCGTAGGTAGCGGAGGGGCAGGTGAGACATTTCGTCGCGCCCACCAGTCGCGCGATTCGAGAGTTGCGCCCGTCGGCTCCGATGACCAGGCGGGCAGAGACATCGCCGCGGTCTGTGCGCACCCCGGTCACCCGCGTTCCGTAGTAGAGCAGAGCCCGCACCGAATTACCCATGTCCACCTGCGCTCCGGCCTGCCGGGCGGCCTCGACCAGCATCGGATCCAGGACGCCGCGGCGCGGCGCGACCCCGGGGCACGCCGGATCCGCGGGCGGCGTGGCGGGGACGGGCTCGCCGTCTATCGATAGGTTCATTCCCGTGAGCGGCGGGCAGCCAGTCGCGAGAATCGCATCCAGCAGCCCCCAGGCCCGAAGCCTGGCAGTGCCCGCTGAGGTGATGTTGTGGCCGGAGAGCGTCTCGCCAAGTTGCGGCGATCTCTCGATGACCCGCACTTTCAGGCCGGCCTGTGCCAGCAGCATCGCCGTCGGCGCACCCGCACAGCGACCGCCAACCACTATGACGTCGTCCATGGTGCTCAGTGCCGGTCAGCGTGCGCGTGAACGCCGACGTAAGGTATGCCGACGCCGACCTCGGTGCTGCGCGGCGGGGCGGGTGTGCCGTGCACGCGCTCGCAATGGGCCGCATACGCGCGCGGCGCTCGCTCGGCTAGGGGAGCGCGCATCTCCGGCGGCACAACATCCAGGCCGCCCTCGTACATCAGCATTCCCGCAATCACCGGGCCTGCTTCCGGCGGGATGCTGGCGGCCCCGTCGTCCACCATTTTCTGCCACTCCGAGGCGAAGATGTGCCGCTCGGCAATAGGCAGCACAAGCCTTTCCTCTGTGCTCATGTGCTCGTAGAGCGCCGCGGCTAGCTTCCCCGACGCGACGGAAAGCGCCTGGCCATCCTCGCCTGCCGCGCCGGTGGTCCAGGTGCCCAGCAGTGCACTCACCTCGGTGAGAAGGTCCTCGATGGCCTGGTGCTGGTCTTCCACGAGATGGACGACCGGGTCGATCTCCCTGGGCGCACGGGTAAGCAGCCGGGGCCACAGGACGGCGTCTTCGCCGGAGTGGTGGTGGTGCAGCACCAGGCTGACCAGCCTGATGTGATCAGCCACAATCTCTGCGCGCTCCTGGTCAGTTGCGGGCACGGACCGTATCAGGGCCGGCAGCAGAGCGAACTCGCGCCGGAACATGGCGTGCACTGTGTACATGTCGCGCGTGTTCGCGTACGGGCTTCCTATTTCTGACATCTGCTTCCCCTCCTCATCACGGCGGACGCTGACCGCCCGCCTGCTTGATCGCGGATGGCTGAGCGAAGTCTGCTGGTGTTACCCCGAGCGCCTGGCGAGCGCGGCGGGCCGGTCTCCCGCGACCTCGGTGGCCGGGGAAGCCGGGGGCCGCATCAGCACGAGCGCAATGAGTCCGACGGCGAGAACCACGGCGGCCGTCAGCAGCATGGCGAGATCGATTCCGCTCACGAAGGCCGAGTAGGCGCCGGTCCTGACGGCGTGCGCAGTCGCGGCTGAGAGATTGCTGCCCGCCGGCACTACTCCCTGGGCGACGGTCGCGGCATGGCCAGTCAGATGAGGCGCCAGGTCCGTCGGCACGCCTGCGCTGGCGAGCTTGGCCGGCAGCACGGCGGAGACCCGGTCGACTATCACCGTGCCGAGAACTGAGAGTCCGAGTAGGCCGCCGAGCTGCATCGCCGTGGAGTACATGCCGCCGGCGACGCCAGCCATGTCGGGCGGGGCCCCGCCGACTACAGCACGGGAGGCTCCCGTCTGCAGCGGCCCTACTCCAAGCCCTACCAGGATCAGGAACGGCCAGAGGTGGCTATAGCCAGATGCCGGGCCGAGCATGGAAAGCCCCGCCAGCCCGCCGCTAATCACCAGCGAGCCAATGAACAAGGGAATCCTGGGGCCCACCTTCGCCACTGCCCGACCTGCGACTAGCGCGCTGATACCCATTACTCCTGTGAGCGCCAGCAGTCGTACCCCGGCCTGTACGGCCGAGTCACCCTGGACGCGCTGCAGGTAGAGGGTGATAAAGAACAGGACGCCGTAGATCCCGAACAGGGTCGAGACGATGACGCCCAGCCCGGCATCAAGGTGAAGGGACTTGAAGAGCCCCAGCGGGATGTGTGGCGTGCGGACACGGCCGGAAAGGTGTTCCCAGGCGATGAAACCGCTCGCTGCGGCGACCGACCCCCCGAGCCAGCCGAGCGTCCCGGCACGTACCCAGCCGTGCTGTTCCGCCTGCATCAGCCCCCACACGAGGCCGAAGAGCGCAGCCGACACCAGCACGATGCCACCCGGATCGAGCTGGCGGTCATCCCGCTCGTCCCCGGACTCGCGGATGACGACGGAGCCGAGGACCAGCGACGCCGCCCCAATCGGCACATTGACCAGGAAGATCCACCGCCAGTTCAGCCCGTCTACCAGCAGTCCGCCGAGAATCGGCCCCGACGCGGTGCCGACCGAGGACGTAAGCGCCCAGGTGCCGACCGCGGAGGCCAGACGTTCCAGCGGGAACGTTGCCCGCAAGATGGCCAGAGTCTGCGGGAGCATGAGCGCGCCGAACGCGCCCTGGGCAGCCCGGCAGCTGGTAAGCACCCCGAGGGTCGGCGACAGGCCGCACGCCAGGGAAGACAAGGCGAAGCCGGCGGTGCCGATGAGGAAGACCCGCTTGCGGCCGAAGTGGTCACCGAGTTTGCCGCCGGTGATCAAGCCCACTGCCAGCGCCAGCAGGTAGGCGTTGGTTACCCACTGCAGACTCGGCAGGCTGGCATGGAAATGGCTGCCGATGACCGGGTTCGCGACCGCCACGATGGTGCTGTCCAGAGCCACCATCATCAGCCCGAATGAGACCGACAGCAGGGTGAGCCCGGGATGGCCGCTTCTTGCGATCGGGGTTGAGCTTCGCCTGAGCACCGGGCCTCCCCCACGGGAAAATCAATCGGTTGATTGAACACTACGACGGTAGCCCGCAACTAGTCAATCAATCAGTTGCTTGATTAATCACGCGCAGGCCGCGTACACTCCGGCGCATGCCGAGTACGAGCGACGCCAGGCGGGAGCTCGGCGACCTTACAAGGCAGCGGCTGCTGCAAGCCACCCGCAAGCTGGTCACCGAGCGCGGGATCGGCGGGATCCGCCTCCGCGACGTCGCCGAGGCAGCGCACGTCAATACCGCGGCAGTCAGCTATCACTTCGGCAGCCTGCCGAGCCTGGTGAACGCTGCGGTCCGCGAAGCGGCGGAAGCCGCCGTCAGCGAGCAGGGCAGGCGGCTGGCGAGCCTGCCGCCTGACGCCCCGCTCGAAGGCATCGTCGCTGCCTGGATCAGGCCCACGGTGCGTGGCCTGCAGGAGGACCCCGAGACGGGGGCGCTCTTGCGCATCGCCTCGCTGGCGATAACCGAGGCGCCAGCGGAGATGCGTGAATGGGTGCAGGAGATCCTGACACGCACCCACGGACAGCTCGTCGCCAGGCTTCGGCCGGCGCTGCCTCAGCTCGATGACCAGGAGCTCGCTTTCCGAGTGTTCTGCGTTGGCGGCATCGTCAACAGATTCCACACGGCCGCGAGCCTGCCCGAGTCGTCCGCTGCCTCTTCTCCCGACCTCGAACGGCTACTCGTGGACGCCATCACGGGAATGCTCGCCGGTCCCACGGACACGTCTCGGTAGCCTTCGACCACGACTTCTGACCGCGAAACCGGGGATAGTGACAGGGATAGCCATGAAGGTCGCCTGCTGCCAGGTCGCGCCCAGGATCGGCGAGCTCGAGGCCAATCGCGCCAGCTGCCGCGCCGCAATCGGGCGCGCCGCGGCAGCGGGCGCGCGGATCGTGATCCTGCCCGAACTCGCCGTCAGCGGGTACGTGTTCGCCGACGCGGCGGAGGCCCGTGTGCTGGCTGAGCCGGCCGACGGCCCGACAACTCGCGAGTGGGCGGATCTGACCCGGCGGCTCGGGATCACGCTTGTCGGCGGCCTGTGCGAGCTAGGAGCCGACGGCTGCCTCTACAACAGCGCCGTTGTCGCCCGCGGCGGCGCCGTCCAGGCGGTGTACCGGAAGGCGCACCTGTGGGACGCCGAGAAGCTGATCTTCGAGCCGGGCTCCGGCGAGCCCCCGGTGGTCGAGGCCGAGGGAGCCCGCGTCGCCGTGATGATCTGCTACGACCTGGAGTTCCCCGAGTGGGTGCGGCTCGCGGCCCTCGCCGGCGCGCAGTTGCTGTGCGTCCCCGCGAACTGGCCCGTGATGCCTGGCCCCGTCCCGGCCGGGGAGCGCCCCATGGAGGTCGTCAGGGCGCAGGCGGCGGCCGCGGTCAACCGCATGTTTATCGCGGTGTGCGACCGGGTGGGTCATGAGCGCGGAGTGGACTGGGTGGGCGGCTCTATCGTCTGCGATCCGGACGGCTGGCCGCTGGCCGGCCCGGCTCCCGCAGACAGCGAGTCCATGCCAATCGCCGACTGCGACCTTGCGATCGCGACGAGCAAGGCCATCGGCAATCACAACGACGTGCTGGCCGACCGCAGGCCCCAGCTCTACCGCGGCGTGCTGCGAGGCGCCGCGGCCGAAGGAACCGCCCGATGACTGAGACAGGCCCAGCTAACCGCGGACCCGTGGATGCCACCCGTATTCCCCGCTACGGCGGGCCCGCGACATTCGCGCGGCTGCCCCGCCTCGACGAGGTCGGCCGGGCGGACATCGTGATCGCGGGCGTGCCGTTCGACAGCGGCGTGAGCTACCGGCCCGGTGCGCGCTTCGGACCCGGTCACATCCGCGCCTCATCCAAGCTGCTGCGGCCCTACAACCCGGCCCTCGACGTGTCGCCGTTCGCCGCTGCCCAGGTCGCGGATGCCTCCGACATCGCGGTCAACCCGTTCGACCTCGCCGAGGCGATCGCGCAGATCGAAGCGGGAGCGACTGAGCTCGTGGCAGACGGTGCCCGGCTGCTTACGCTGGGCGGCGACCACACGATCGCACTCCCGCTGCTGCGCGTCATGGCGCGCCAGCACGGCCCGGTTGCCGTCCTCCACTTTGACGCGCACCTGGACACATGGGATACGTATTTCGGTTCGCCGTACACGCACGGCACGCCATTCCGCCGCGCCTCAGAGGAAGGGCTGATCGACCGTCAGCACTCGCTGCACATAGGCATCCGCGGTCCCCTCTATGGAGTCTCCGACCTCAGCGACGACGGCGTACTGGGGTTCCAGATCATCGGGAGCGCCGATTTCGACACGCTGGGTGTGGCCGGCGTGATCGAGCGCATGAAAGGCCGCCTCGGCGGGCGGCCGGTGTATGTCTCGGTCGACATCGACGTGCTTGATCCGGCGCACGCACCTGGCACGGGGACACCAGAAGCCGGCGGGCTCAGCGCCCGCGAACTGCTGGCGATCCTTCGGTCGCTCGCTGAGATGCCGGTTGTGGGCGCCGACATCGTCGAGGTGGCCCCGGCGTACGATCACGCGGAGATCACCGGGATCGCGGCGGCGCATGCTGCCTACGAGCTGATCTCAGCGATGGCACTCGGAAAGCCGGCCTAGCGAGCGGATGCCCAGCACCGTTGTAGTTGATTTGCCTCATTTCACCCTCGTCACGCCGCAGACAGGAATACCGTCCTGCCAGGGTTCGTCCGCCAGGGCGACCGGACCGGGGGTGGTGCCGTGTGGTAGCGCGCACCACATCGACGGGCCTCGTGACCGCGGGCCTCATTGTCGCTGCCGTGCTGGCGGCGTGTGCGACGCCAGGCCACACGCAGCCCCGGCGGCTGGCGGTCCGGGTCACACACCCGAGGGCTGCCGGCGAAGTTGTCGTGGGCGGCCCGACTGGCACGTACGTGGTACCGCCGGGCATTCACAAGATCAAGCACGTGATCATGATCACGCAGGAGAACCGGTCCTTCGACAGCTACTTCGGCATCTACCCCGGGGCCGACGGGATCCCGATGCAGAACGGCACGCCGACGGTGTGCGTGCCGACCTCGACAGCCGGCTGCACCGCCCCGTACCACGACACCGCCGACCTCAATGGCGGGGGGCCGCACGGCCTGCCCGATGCCATCGGCGACATTGACGGCGGCAAGATGGACGGGTTCATCCGGCAGCGTGACCTAGAGCAGGGCAGCTGCGCGCTGCCGGAGGACCCGGCCTGCAATGGCTTCGGGAAGGCGGACGTGATGGGCTACCACACGGCCGCGGAGATCCCGAACTACTGGGCCTATGCCAGCAACTACGTGCTGCAGGATCACATGTTCGAGCCGGTCAAGTCGTGGTCGCTGCCCGACCACCTGTACATGGTGTCGGCGTGGTCGGCGTTCTGCACCGGGCCGTCGCCGATGAGCTGCGTCAACAACCCCTCAGGGCCGTACCCGATCCAGGAGTTCGACGACCTGGTCTGGCAGGAGCTTGAGACCGGGCAGATATCGCTCGACCTGGCCTGGACTGACATCACCTGGCTGCTGTATCAGCACCACGTCAGCTGGGCCTACTACGTACAGCCGGGCACCGAGCCGGACTGCCGTAACGACTCCGCCGAGACCTGCCCGCCGGTCGCTCAGAACTTCTCCACGGTAGGGGTGTGGAACCCGCTGCCCCTGTTCGGCGACGTGCGGCAAGACCATCAGCTTGGCAATATCCAGCCGATCAGCAACTACCTGGCGGCCGCCAGTGCCGGCACGCTCCCCGCCGTCAGCTGGGTCGTCCCATCGGAGCGCGACAGCGAGCACCCGCCGTGGAGCGTGCACCAGGGCCAGGCCTACGTGACTGCGCTCATCAACGCAGCTATGAAGAGCCCGACGTGGGACTCCACGGCGATCTTCCTCAGCTGGGATGACTGGGGTGGCTTCTACGACCATGTGGCGCCGCCGGCGGTCGACGGCAATGGCTACGGCCTGCGTGTGCCAGGAATCATCATCTCGCCCTATGCCCGCAAGGGCTTCATCGATCATCAGACGCTGAGCAGCGACGCCTACCTCAAGTTCATCGAGGATGACTTCCTGGGCGGCGCCCGGCTCGATCCGGCCACCGATGGCCGGCCCGATCCGCGCCCTGACGTCCGGGAAGACGCGGCCATTCTCGGCAACCTGACTGCCGACTTCAATTTCGACCAGCCACCCAGCCCGCCGATGCTGCTGCCGACGAACCCCCCGACCGACTCCCCCAGCATCCCGGCCTACTTCAGCAACGTGGGCCCGTGCCCAGGCTGTACAACCCTGCCGCCGGGCTAGCCGGCTGGCCGGAGGTCCCGGTGCGCAGCGGAATCCGGATTTAGAGCGCTGCCACCAGAGCGCCGATGGCCTCGACTGCGGCATGGAGATTTTCGGTCGAGTTCGCGTACGACAGCCGGAGGTAGCCCTCGCCGTGAACGCCGAACGACGTGCCAGCCAGAGCGGCAACTCCCGCCTCGCGCAGCAGCCGCTCCTGCAGCTCACTGGCCGGCAGGCCAAGCTCAAAGACCCGCGGGAATACATAGAACGCGCCGCGCGGGACCTGACAGGAGATGCCCGTAATCCGGTTCAGCTCACCGACGATGAGATCCCGCCGGGAGCGGAACTCGGCCACCATCCGGTCCACCGCGTCAAAGGGCCCGTCCAGCGCCTCCTTCGCGGCAAACTGGCTGAACGCGGACGTGCAGGAGACCGAGTTGACGATCAGCCGGGTCACCGGCTCGACCAGCGGCTCGGGCAGCACCGCGAACCCGAGCCGCCAGCCGGTCATCGCGAACGTCTTGGACCAGCCGTCGAGCAGGATTGTCCGGTCCGCCATGCCGTCGACGTCCAGCACGCTCGCGTGTTCGCCGTCATAGCGGATCGCCCAGTACACCTCGTCGCTGAGCACCGTCAGGTCGTGCCGGAAGGCGATCTCCGCGATCGCCTCGCAGTCGGCCTTCGTGAGCGCGCTGCCGCACGGGTTGTGGGGTGAGTTGAGGATCAGCAGCCGGGTACGCGGAGTGACCAGGCGCTCGAGCTCGCCAGGGTCGATCCGGAACTCGTTCTCCTCGCGCAGCGGCAGCGGCACCGGCACCGCGCCGGTGAAGGCGGCGATCGACTCATACATGGGGAATCCGGGATTCGGATAGATCACCTCATCGCCCGCCTGGCACAACGCCAGCATCACGTAGAACATGATGGGCTTTGCGCCGGGCGTGATGACCACGCGATCTGGTGTGGTGCGCAGGCGCCCCGTCCGTTCGAGGAACGCCACGACTGACTCCCGCAGCTGCGGGAGTCCCGGAGCTGGCACGTAGTGCGTCTGGCCTGAGCGCAGCGCGTCCACCGCCGCCTCGACAATGTGCGGTGGCGTGTCGAAGTCGGGTTCCCCGATTTCCAGGTGAATCACCGTGCGACCGTCGGCTTCCAGTGCCCGTGCCTTCGCCAGCACCTCAAACGCAGACTCGGTGCCCAGCCGCGAGCTTGCTTCCGTCAGCTGCATCGTCAGCACGCCGTTCAGGCCGGCCGACTGGCTACCGTGATGAACTCGTTATACGGGAAGACCTTGCCCGCGGCGCGCGGGAACGGGAACGAATAGCTGCTGCTCGCGGTCAGGCCGACCGCCTGCGCCAGGTCGGCGGCGGCGGCGAAGTCGACGAACCTGATGTGCGTGCTGTCCGTCCGGTAGCCGGCCTCTTGCGGGGTGATGAAGATCACCCGGCCGCCCGGCCGGAGAAACTTCAGGTAGTCGCGCAGCACGCTGACCGCGGTTTCCCGGCTCATGTGCTCGACCACATGCGCGAGCAGCAGCGTGTCGTAGCTCTCGGGTACCGCGTCCGGGCAGTCGGCGAACTCGGTCACGGTGTAGGCCGTAAGGCCGCGGGACTTTGCCACCGCGACGGAATCAGCGTTGTGATCGACGCCGACCGCTGCCGGGAAAAGGTGCTGCAGGTTACGGCCGATGCCGCAGCCGACGTCCAGGGTACGGCCGGGCTTGAGCCGGCGGATATTCCACCGGTACGGCGCCTGCACGTCGATGAGCTGCTTCCACCAGACCGACCGCAGCCGTACCAGGCGCTCGGCGTAGTCGCGGCCAGCGGTGTCGCCGGTCCGGTTCGGATCGGACGGCTGCGCCATAGTGATACCCCTATCGCAGGAAGCGGCGGGCCACCCGCCAGTAGCTGCTCATCATCATGTTGAGCACGGACAGCCCGGGCGGAGAGGCCACGTTCGCCGGATCGATGCGCGCCGTGAGGCGGCGGAGCACAACAGCGTCGGGCACGATCCGCTCGGACTGGATCACCGCCCGTCGCGCAGCGATCCACCGCCGCTGCCGCCAGATCCACCCCCAGCCGCGCGCCTTGGCGCCACCCCACCGACCCGCGAGGGCGGCGGCCAGCATGAGCACTTCGGTCAGCGCCAGAACAGGCGCGAGGAGCAGCAGGCTGCGCCGGTCGAAGGTCGTGAGCACCACGATCTCGCGATTGCGCTCGAGCAGGTACAGCTTGCTGGCGTTCCGGGAGAACTCGTAATGGTGCAGGACGACTGCGTCCGGGATGTAAACCACGGACAGGCCGAGCTGCCAGAGCCGCAAGCTGAGCTCGGTGTCCTCGCAGTACGCGAAGTACTCCGGGGCGAATCCCCCGAGGCGCTCCCACAGCTCCCGGCGGATCACGAAACAGCAGCCCGATCCGGACGCGACCTCGCGGCGCTCGGCATGCTCACTCGCCGGCTCATGGAACCCGCCGGCCCAGGAAAGGCCGGTGATGTGCACGGGATTGCCCGCCGTGTTCATCAGCTCTGGCGCGTCGGCGAGCCGGATGGAGCCCATGGCGAGTCCAACACCGGGCTCTGCGGCCACCTCCGTGAGCCGTCCGAGAGCGCCTTGGGTCACGATCGCGTCCGAGTTGACGAACGCGAGGTACTGGCCGGCGGCCTCGGCCGCACCAAGATCGCAGCCGCCTGCGAAACCGAGGTTGGCGTCCGGCGTGAGGACCCGGACCCGGTCCAGGCCCTTGACCTTGTCGATGGCCTCCGCGGCAGCGCCGTTGTCGACCACGACCACGTCGAGGTCGAGCCCGGCGGATGCGAGGACCGCCTGCACTGCCTCGGCCAGCCAGGGCTCGTCGCCGTAGGCCAGCACTACCGCAGTGATGCTGGGCGTCACGGCAGCCGCCCGGCGATCACGGCCTGGCCGGTCTCGCTGTCCGCGACGGCCCGGCTGAACTGCGCGCGGTGACGGAGCAGCACGATGCCGATCAACACCGCGACGGTCAGGGCACTCGCCGCGTAGGCGAGCTCCACGCGGAGGCTGACCTCGCCGGGCAGCAGCGTGACCACCGCCAGCACCGCACCGCCGACGACCCATGACAGCAGCTGGTCACGATGCCGGTTCAGCGCCATGGCCCCCTGGCCGAGTACCAGCGCCAGCATGTAGCACGTGGTTCCGACGGCCAGCAAGGCGAAGTCCCACCAGTGGAGGACATGCTGGACACCGAACAGGGCCGGCCCGAGCCAGGGCCCGAAGGCCGCGGCGAGCACCCCGACGACCAGGCCGAGCGCGGCCACTGCCGCGCTCGCACGGCCCAGGAGCCAGCGGAACTGCCGGAAGTCGCCCGCCGCTGCCGCGCCGGCCAGACCGGGCAGGAGGGCGGCCTGCAGGGACGCGAAGACGAAAATCGGCACCCTGGCCAGGACCATGGCCGCCAGCAAGGCTCCGACGACGGCCGGCCGGCCCGGCGCGAGCAGGTCGACGTCGATCACCGCCACGTTGACGACCGTCTGCGCGAGCAGGCTTGACCCGATCAGCATGCCGAGGCCCCGGCACATGACCGGCCAGGGGATCGGTGATCCGGGCTCCAGACCGCGCAGCGTCGGGCGAAGCGTGGCGACCGCGGACAGCAGCGGCGCGGCGGTCAGGATCAGCCCGAACGCGGTGGGTGAGTGGACGTGCGCGAGGGCCAGCGCCACGCTGAGCACGATCCGCAGCCCGCCGTCGATCCCGAGCTGAGTGCCATAGCCGCCGAACCGGCTCAGCCCGGCCAGGATGCCACGGCCTACCGAGACGACTGCCACGCCGAGAAAGCCGCCGCAGAGGGCATACACCATGCCGACGTCGCCGCCGAAGAGCCGGTCAGCCAGCGGCCTCGCGGCCGCCAGGGAGGGTATGACGACTATCAGCAGCACCCCGCCGGCCAGCAGGGTGCCGCGGCGCACGGCCGGCGCTGCACCCTGGCCTGCGACGGCGCGCGCCGCGATATGCCGGATCAGCTCCTGCTCGACCGGGAAAAACAGGCCGATGCCGAGGCAGCTCACGATGGCCCAGAGCACGGACATCGACGCCATGCCGCGGACGGTCAGCTCGTGCCCTGCGATGGCCAGATGGGCGTACGAGCCGACGGCGAGCACGGCCAGCCCGGCACCTACCGACAGCGTGCCAGCAGGGAGCTGGCCGACGGCCCGCGAGGCGAGCCTCATCGGCGGGTGACGGCCAGGCCGAGCGTGAAAAAGGCCCTGCCGAGGTACAGCATCGCCTTCACCGGCGACTTGCTCGGTGTCCCGCTGAACCTCTGCCGCATCGCGACGGGGACCTGCTTGACCTGGTAGCCGAGGCGCAGAACGCGGACGGTCGTCTCGACCGTGTCGCCCAGATACTCGACCGGATACCACTGCGCGAATAGCTCGATCAGCGAGCTGTCGCAGGCACGGAACCCCGACGTTGTATCGGTGAGCCGGTGCCCGGCCATCCTGGACAGGACAAACGACAGCACCGTCATCGCCCAGCGGCGTGGCCCGTGTGTCTGGTAGTCACCCTCGCCCGCAAAGCGCGCTCCGATCACCAGCGACGCATCCTGCAGCCCGTCGAGGAGCTTGGGAACGTACCTCGGATCGTGCTGGCCGTCGGCGTCGACTTGCACGGCGGCGTCGTAGCCATTGGCCTTCGCATACCGGTAGCCCAGGCGCATGGCTCCGCCCACGCCCAGGTTGTAGGGCAGCCGGACGACCACCGCGCCGGCGTCTCGGGCGATCCGGCCGGTGTCGTCTGTCGATCCGTCATCCACCACCAGGACGTCGGTACCTGGCAGCTCACCCCTGATCTCGGTGACGACGTCCGCGATCGAGGCAGCCTCGTTCCAGGCGGGGACGATGATCAGGACGCGCTGGTCATCGATCATTGACCATCTCCCGCGCAGAAAGCTCCGCCCGTATCAGCGCCACTTCCTCGGCCAGGGTTCTGGTCTCCTCCTCCAGCCGGCTGGTCTCCCAGCTCAGGTGGATGCAGACCAGCAGCAGGAAGACCACCCCGAGGAACAGCACCAGGCTCACACCGGAGGCCACCCCCACGGCTCTGGCTAGCGCGTTCAGCATTCCCGGGAAGAAGCCGAGCAGCACGGCGCCAATCCCGACGCCGATCCACAGCACCGCGTACTTCTCGCGCATCTGGCGGCGCCGGAGCAGTTCGATGATGACCACTAGCAAGATCACGGCGGTGACAGCCGTCAGCGCGGTGAGCTTCATCGCACGCCCTCTCGAAGCTCGGCAAAAAAAGGACGGCCGAGGGCGTCGGTTAGCATTCCACGCCAGTCGCCCATGGGTGTCAGGCCCGCCTGTGCCCAGCACGAATGATCGAGCACGCTAAACGCCGGTCGCCGCGCCGGGCGGGCAAAGTTTTCGCTCGTCACGGGTCGAATTCGGTGAGGGTCGAGGCCCGACAGTTCGAACACCGCGCAAGCCAGACCATACCACGAGGTACTGCCTGATGCCGTTCCGTGGTAGACACCCGGCGGCGCGCCGCCGGCCAGCGCCGCCAGGCCCAGGGTCGCGATCTGCCGTGCGAGCGGATAGGACCACGTCGGCTGCCCGGTCGCGTCGCTGACCACGTCGAGAGTCTCCCGCTCGGCGGCGGCCCGGAGGATGCTGGCCACGAAGCTCGGGCCGCGCTCCCCGTAGAGCCAGGCGGTGCGCACGATAAATCCGAGGTCGGGCAGGATCTCGCGCACGGCGGCCTCGCCGGCGGCCTTGGTCCGGCCGTATGCGTTGACCGGCTCGACCGGCGCGTCCGCCGGGTATGGCTCCGAAGCATCCCCGGCGAAGACATAGTCGGTGGAGACCTGAATCAGCGGGACGTGCGCCTTGGCGCAGGCGCCGGCCACGTTGGCCGGGCCTTCGGCGTTCACCCGGTAGGCACCTTGCTCGTCTGCCTCGGCGCCGTCGACGTCAGTCCACGCGGCGCAGTTGACGACGATATCGCAGCCCCCGATGGCTCCGCGGACGCCTTCATCGTCGGTGATGTCGAGAGCTCGCCGTGGCGGGGCCGCCACCTCGGCACCGGGCATAGCCGTCAGCACCGCCACGAGGTCGTGCCCGAGCTTGCCGGCCGAGCCCGTCACCAGCCACCTGGTCATGTCCCCGCTGCCCGCAGCGGCTCCCACCAGTCGCGGTGGGCGTGGTACCACTCGACGGTCGATGCCAGGCCCTCGTCGAATGGCACCTGGGCGCGGTAGCCAAGTTCGCCCGACGCCTTGCTGCAGTCCAGGGAGTAGCGCCGGTCGTGTCCCTTGCGATCGGTGACGTAGTCGACCATGCTCCAGTCCGCGCCGCACGCCTCGAGCAGCCGCGAGGTGAGCTCCTTGTTCGTGAGCTCCGTGCCGCCGCCGATGTGATACACCTCCCCTGGCCGCCCGGCCTGCAGGGCCAGCTGGATCCCCCGGCAGTGATCGGATACGTGCAGCCAGTCACGGACGTTGCCGCCGTCGCCATACAACGGCACCCGCTGCCCCAGCATCAGGTTCGTTACGAAGAGCGGTATGACCTTCTCGGGGAACTGGTAGGGCCCGTAGTTGTTGGAGCACCTGGTCACGATCACGTCCAGGCCGTGGGTCCGGTGGAAGGCGAGGGCGAGGAGATCCGATCCTGCCTTGGAGGCCGAGTACGGCGAGTTGGGTGCCAGCGGGCTCTCCTCGGTCCAGGAGCCCTGTTCGACCGAGCCGTAGACCTCATCGGTCGACACGTGCACGAAACGGCCGAGGCCCCGGCGCCTCGCCGCCTCGAGCAGGACCTGCGTGCCCATGACGTTAGAGGTCACGAACGGGGCGGCGCTGCTGATCGAGCGGTCCACGTGCGACTCAGCGGCGAAATGGACAACCGCGTCGTGACCGGGCATGAGCTGGTCGACCAGATCCGCGTCGCAGATGTCTCCGTGCACAAACGTGTAAGCGGGGTGGCCGGCGACCGGCGCCAGGTCATCCAGGTTCCCGGAGTAGCTGAGGTTGTCCAGCACCGTCACCGCTGTCACCGGGGCCCCAGGCAGGTCTCCGGCCAGCAGCGCCCTCGTGTACGCCGAGCCGATAAAGCCAGCCCCGCCGGTGATCAGGATCCGCATCGCACGTCCTTGCCCACGGAGTCTCCAGGCTGCGGCCGCACGGAGGGGCGGACGAGGCCGCGGCCACGGAAAACGTCGGTATGCATGAGCAGTGCCACGGTAGCCGAACTCCGCCCGAGCGACAAACTGGACACCAGTAGGCTTGCCGGCATGCGCGGGATCATACTGGCAGGCGGCACGGGCTCCCGGCTGTGGCCCATCACGAGAGCGGTGTCGAAGCAGCTGATGCCCGTATTCGACAAGCCAATGATCTACTACCCGCTATCGACGCTGGTCATGGCGGGTATCCGCGACATCCTGGTCATCACCACCCCGGACGACCAGCAGCAGTTCCGACGGCTGCTCGGCGATGGCACGCAGTTCGGGGTCCACCTGAGCTACGCCGTCCAGCCACGCCCGGGCGGCATCGCCCAGGCCTTCCTGGTCGGTGCCGAGTTCATCGCCGGCGAGCCGGTCGCGCTTATTCTCGGCGACAACATCTTCCACGGCACCGGGCTCGGCAGGCAGCTCGCGCAGCGCGCCGCGCTGGTCGGCGGGCATATCTTCGCTTACCCGGTTTCCAACCCGCGCGACTACGGGATCGTCGAGTTCGGCCCGGACGGCAAGGTCCTGTCCATCGTCGAGAAGCCTGCCGAGCCCAGGTCCCGGTACGCGGTTCCCGGTCTCTACTTCTACGACGGTCGCGTCGCCGAGATCGCGGCTGGCCTGCGGCCAAGCGCACGCGGGGAGCTGGAGATCACCGCGGTCAACGAGGCGTACCTTCAGGCGGGCGAGCTGCAGGTCACTGTGCTCGATCGGGGCACGGCATGGCTGGATACCGGCACGTTCACCTCCCTGGTCCAGGCCTCCGAATTCGTCCGCGTGATCGAGGAGCGGCAGGGCCTGAAGATCGGCTGCGTCGAGGAGGCCGCGTGGCGGGCCGGGTTCATTGACGCCGGCCAGCTGCGCGCCCTCGCCGAGCCGCTGGTGCCGAGCGGATACGGCAGCTACCTGCTGAACCTGCTGGCGGACGAGAACGATGCCGTGCTGACCGAGCACGGGGCGGCGCTAGCGTGAAGATCGTTCCCCTGTCGATCGCCGGCGCGTGGGAGATCCTGCCTGCCCAGCACGGGGACAGCCGCGGACGGTTCCTTGAGTGGTACCGGGTCGACCAGCTAACCGAGGCAGTCGGTCACCCGCTGCGGCTGGCGCAGGCCAACTTGTCCGTCTCGGCCCGCGACGTCGTCCGCGGCATCCACTTCGCCGACGTGCCGCCCGGCCAGGCGAAATACGTGACCTGCCCGCGCGGTGCGGTCTTCGACGTCGTTGTCGACCTGCGCGTGGGATCACCGACCTTCGGGCGGTGGGAAGGGATCCTGCTCGACGAGGAAAGCCGCCACGCTGTGTACATCGCCGAGGGCCTCGGGCACGGCTTCTGCGCGCTGAGCGACGACGCTACCCTGACGTACCTCTGCTCGGAGACGTACGCGCCCAGTCGCGAGCACGGCGTCCACGCGCTCGATCCGGACCTGGCTATCGCCTGGCCGACCGGATCGCCCGTGCTGTCCGACCGGGATGCGGCGGCTACTTCCCTGTCGCAAGCGCAGGCGGCCGGGCTACTGCCGGACTACCAGCAATGCCTGGGGTGGACCGAGTCGCTCCGCTTGCAGGCCGCCGCCGAGCGCTAGCCGCCGTGGCTGGCCGCCTCGATCGTGCCTGCCTGGCCTGACGGCTGGCACATGGTGATCTTGTACAGCTTGAGCGAGCCGCTCGCCGCCATGAGCCGGAAGCCGGAGTCCGGAGCCGGGTAAGCGACGCCCGTCCCGTAGTAGCCGGGCTGCTGCCTGGTCGTCAGGTAGTTGTCTGGCCCGACGATCATGTACCCGACCCCGAAACGGCGGACCAGCGCACAGGCGGCCGGGTCGTGCTTCAGGTTCACCAGATTGTGCGCCAGGTAAGCCGTGTCCTGGTTGTTCGACGCCACAGCAGCCTGCGGAAACAAGACACGGGTGCCGCTCAGCGCATACAGGTACGCGCTGCCGGCATACGGGTCATCCGCGACCAGCGCATTGGCCGGGACGAGGCGCGCGACGGTCTTGAGGAACGCGAGCTTCGCCGGGCTGACCCACACCGCGTAGCCGGAGGTAGAGAACATCGAGCCGATGGTGGCCGAGTTTCCGGGGCCGCTCAGGCCAGCCGTCGCCAGCGCGACCAGGGCCCCGACAGCCAGCGGGAGGCCGACGGCAGCCGTGGCCGGGCTGGCGGCGTGACGAACCCTGGAGGCAGCGCTCGTCAGCAGCTCCCCGGCGGCCAGCACGCCGATAGTCGCCAG
>Ga0123355_10002071_pt1 | contig 28315 bp, 26 predicted proteins | sample TergutEmb28metaG_3_FD_89872 | JGI IMG/M metagenome (GOLD analysis project Ga0123355, IMG submission 89872) | Embiratermes neotenicus P1 segment gut microbial communities from Petit-Saut dam, French Guiana - Emb289 P1 | ecosystem: Host-associated > Arthropoda: Insects > Digestive system > Gut ... | reverse complement strand
TTTCGCTTTTGCCGTAATACTCGGATTACTACTCGGGATGCTTTGGCAAACCGTGGTATTTTACATTGCGTACATCATGCTCCGGGTCTATGCAGGCGGGTATCATGCGGAAAAGCCGCTCACTTGTTTCTTTGCCAGCATCGGCATTTTGATTCCATGTCTAATGGCGATTCGATTCTATCAAGTATGGAATGAGCCGGTTGTGTTTTATGGACTATTGGTAGCGAGTGGCCTTGTTCTCGTAGGTCTGGCCCCGGTGGATCATAAGAATAAGATGTTGAATGAAGTCGAGAAAGAAGTGTATAACGATCGTATGATGCGAAACTTGGCAATTGTTATGCTAGTAGCTGTCGTGCTGGCAACTGCTACGATAAACAGCTTTGCCATTGCGGTACTATCTGGAATTTTGCTTTCTGCAATTACAGTGTGCGTTGGAAAAATGAAGTCTTTGTAAAAATTTTAGGTGGCCACCTAGAAGATAGTACATACCAACATTATTTTTTAGAAGGAGGAACAACAAAATTATGAAGAAAAGAATAATATCAATCCTACTGGTGATGCTTATGTTGTTTGCCATCATCCCTCCAGCAATGGCCATAGAGTTGGAGCCAGCATTCGAGCCGATTGCGATCGAACCTTTCGCTGTAACATCCTCAACTTTTCGTGTATACGGCTTTAGAAATATTGGCCGAGTTGGTGCGTTTGAATCTATTCTGCGGGCGGATAGAGCATCGGACTGGAAACAACTTACTTCCCATGGTGTGACATTTTTTAACACGACTCAAGCTACAGTAACCATTAGTCGCACGTGGAGAAATACCACTGATATAATTGGCCGGGTCGCTACCACTGCAAGCCAACAAGTTGGGCGTCCGGGGAATCTAACTGTTTGGGGCTAGAGCCAAGCAATAATCTTTGCGGGAAGTTTGGATATATTGAACTTCCCGTTTTTTATATGTCACTCAAAATGCGAGGTGCCCTATGAACAAAAAAAAGATGTGCCTATTTTTTTTCTTAATAATGTTTATTCTCATTTTTTCTGCCTGTGCTACGCCTGAACAAGAAATGGAAATACCTACTCCCTTTACTGCGGAACATATTCATTTCCAAAATGATAGTAACATTTTCTTTGCTCAGATGACGGATAGCAGTACAGTTTGGGCTTTGTGGGAAGAGGGGACCGGCCGCTTTATTCGCACATTTAATCCCCAAAGCGGAGTGGCTAGTTTGCTTTCGAGCGTATTTGTTTCTGAAATAGAAAGTGACTACCCTATTTCAGGCTTGGCCGTTTCGAGAAATTCAATCACCATACTATCACAGATGGAAGAAAGAGTCGGAATTTCTCAATACAGCATGGACGGCGAGAAGATTTTTGCAATAGACCTAGACTTTCACGGAGAGTCAGATATACATGTTATGGGTGCAGTTGCAGACTTGAGCGGACGCTTATATGTTGCTTGGAGCGTGAGGCGGTTGGCACAAAGTGGGGTCAGTGTGCTTTCTGATCAAGGGGAAGTATTATTCACCATTTCCGGCAATGACAATATAAATGACATCGTTTTACTAAATGGAAATACACCTATGGTATTGGTCAACGAATCAACATTGAAAGAAATCGACTCAGAAAGCAAGGGATGGGGGGACATAATTAACCTACAAGGTGCGTTCCATCAAATATTTTCAGGCAAAGATGGAAACGTCTATTTGGAAAGCAATGCTCATTTGTATCGCTATAATCTGCACGAAGAAACCCTCACAAGACTATTTAATCATTCAGTGATCGGCGTTACAGGATGGCGGTTTTGGACGATTGCATTAGGCAACGATGTGTTTCTGATCAACTCTTCAGATGGCTTGTTTAGTGTGCTACCTATGGACACAGAAATAATAGAAGTAGAAATATATAATACACTTACACTGCTTGCAGCTTCTCCAGTTGATCCATTAGTCGCAATAAAAGTTGCTGAGTTTAACCAGCAAAATGATAACTACAGCATTGAGATTTTAGAATTTGGTGAACTTGATATTCCCAGACTACAAACAGAATTTGCAATTGGTCAAGTGCCGGATATTGTTTTCTATAGTGATAGCTGGAGTCTATGCCACCGTTATTTTCCCTCCCACAGACTTGCCGTGAGGGGTTTATTGGCAGATTTATACGATTTTATAGATGCCGACCCCATTCTTGAACGGAATAGTTTTCTAGCAAACATTTTGGATGCTGTCAGCACAGGGGGAGCACTATATGAACTACCCTATTTCTTCCGTCTTGATGTTGCTGTAGGGGAGGCCAATCGGCTTGGCACAGACATGGGGTGGACTTTTGATGATATGCTCCAAACTTTAGACGAGACAGACTTTAATGGATATTTATTTAATCCAAATAATGACAGACATTCTGTGCTACATATAATGCTCTCGCTTCTAATTGATGACTTTATTGACTGGAATACAGGCGTTGTGCAATTTGACTCTGATTCCTTCCAAAGACTTTTGGAGATAGTAAAAACTTATGTGCCACCAATAGGCCAGGGACTTACCTTTCTAGAGGCCGATTTAATTCAGCAAGAACGGCAACTTATGATGTGGCAAAGCCTTATGCGGCCTAACTTCCTGCAACTCTTCGACTTCTACTTTGAAAACATGGTACCTATTGGTTTCCCCGTTCCTTATGGAGTGGGACATTCTATCCGATACGATGCCAGCTTCTCAATATCGGCAGTATCAGAATACAAAAATGTAGCATGGTCCTTTGTTCGTCAATTTTATATGCCAGAGTTTTTTAAAGACTTTCAAGAGAGACATCAATTTCTGAATGGTATCCCAATCCATATGGAAGGGGTGGAATTGTTAATTTCCGAGGAAGAACCCGGTTTTATACTTGGAATTGGTGAGCGTGATACGGCGGATTTTTATGAAATTGTGGTAGGGTATGCTACGGAATATGATATTAGAAGATTCCGTAATATCTTAGAATCTGCAACTCGTGTTTCACGTCTAGATTTAGATGTTGCTGAAATTGTCTCCGAAGAGGCCGAATCGTATTTTCGGGGAGACAGAAGCGTAGAGGAAACTGCACGGATTATTCAAAACAGGATGCAGATCTTTGTGTCGGAACAGTTTAGGTAACAGAGACCTATATATCGTGGTAATTATATTAGGCAGAACCACCGTATTATATTGATTATAATGGGAAGTTGGAAAAACTAAGATAAAAGGAGGCTTAATATGTCAAATACATACTCATCAATTGAGTCTATTCTCACAATGCTGGACGGAAATTATACTAAAGAAAATATTGCACAAGCTCTGGCTGACTTAAACGCAATGTATACCGAAGGAAATATTGAAAAATATCGATACGATAGCGTGAAAGCACTTCTCGAAGCCAAGCTATAAAAATAAATATTCAGACATGCCCAGCATCCCATTATAAACTATCAAAATGTGCCTAAGGAAATTTTAATCTAATACGTCCCTGTGCAACAAAACAAAAAGCCAACCGGACCTGCAATCAAGCTGCAGAGCCGGTTGGCTTTTTAAAGAACATATTTATGAAATGATTTTTTATAGTGGCATTTGGTTGTAGGTTAGCCCCGGTTTTCAAGGTTTATTTTGTTGTTGTACATTGTACAGTGATATAGCTGTCGGCGGAGCCGACTGAGGATTATCTTTGCCCTGCACATGAACCACCCCGCCCCTTCGGGGCACCCCTCCAAGGAGGGGAATAGGGGTACGAAATTCTTATATTCCCCTCCTGGGAGGGGTGCCCCGAAGGGGCGGGGTGGTGTTCTTCCGGCCCCCTCGCCCAGAGGGAGCTGTCAGGCGGAGCCTGACTGGGGGAGGGCTCAAAACGCAAACAGGGCCGCAATCCCCAGGGTAATAATCAACACAATCGTCCCGGAGGTGAGAATACCGATGGCGATGATAGGAAACGCCCGGCGTAGACGCATATTCAAAAGCGCCGCCGCCAAGGATCCGCCCCAGGCGCCGGAGCCGGGGAGGGGGGTAGATACCAGGAGATAGAGGCCGAACATCTGATATTTCTGCACCCGTTCAATATTCTTGCTCCCCTTGGCCTCCAGTTTATCCGCAAAGTGCTGGAGCCTCTCACTTTTTGTCTTCATCCAGTCGATGATTTTCCGGATGAACAAGATAATAAACGGCACCGGCACAATATTTCCGATGACGCAGATCGCAAGCGCCAACAGGGGATGGAGATCCAAAAGCATCACGGCCATGGGCAGGCTCCCCTGTAGTCCCACCACAGGGAACAGGGAGACAAAAAACGTGGTTAAAATCCGACCCGTTAAGGTATCTCCAAAAAATGCGAATAATTCGAAAAAAAACTCTGCCATGTAATTGACTCCTCTCTAGGTCTCTAATATTTTACGCAAAAACTGTCCCGTATAGCTCTCGGGGCATTGGATGATCTCCTCCGGCGTACCCTGGCAGAGGAGTTGCCCCCCGCCGTCGCCCCCCTCGGGGCCAAGGTCCAGGATATAGTCCGCCGTCTTAATCACGTCTAAGTTGTGTTCGATGACCACAATCGTGTTGCCCGCATCCACCAGCCGGGCCAGGACATCTAGGAGCTTTGCCACATCGTCCACGTGGAGGCCCGTCGTGGGTTCGTCTAAGACGTAGATGGTGCGGCCTGTGGCCCGTTTGGTCAGCTCCGTGGCCAGTTTGACCCGCTGGGCCTCGCCGCCGGAAAGAGTAGTGGAGGGCTGTCCCAGCCGGATATAGCCCAGCCCCACGTCGCACAGGGTTTGGAGCTTATTTTTCAGCTTGGGCAGATTTTCGAAAAAGAGCAGGCCCTCTGCGGCGGTCATATCCAGCACTTCGCTGATATTTTTGCCCTTGTAGCGCACCTCTAAGGTCTCCCGGTTGTATCGCTTGCCCTTACAGACCTCACAGGGGACGTAGATGTCGGGCAGAAAGTGCATTTCGATCTTTAATAATCCGTCCCCGGAACAGGCCTCACAGCGGCCGCCTTTGACGTTGAAAGAGAACCGGCCCGGCCCATAGCCCCGGGTCTTGGCCTCCTGGGTGGAGGCGAAGAGATCTCGTACGTCGTTGAACAGGCCGGTATAGGTGGCCGGGTTGGAGCGGGGCGTCCTGCCGATGGGACTCTGGTCGATGTTGATGATCTTATCCAGAAATTCCATACCCCGGATGGCCCGGTGTTTCCCCGGTTTGACTTTTACCCGGTTCAGCTCCGCCGCCAACCCCTTGTAAACGATCTCATTGACCAGAGAACTCTTCCCGCTGCCGGAGACCCCGGTGACGCAGGTCATAACCCCTAAGGGGAATGCCACGTCAATGTCTTGGAGGTTGTTCTCGGCGGCGCCCAGAATTTCCAGCCGTGGGCCGTCCAGCCCCCGCCGTTTTTTCGGCACAGGGATCATTTTCTTCCCCGACAGATACTGGCCTGTGATAGAGGCGTCGCACTGCAATAGCGCTTCCGGCGTGCCGGAGAAGATAATCTCCCCGCCGTGGACGCCTGCGCCGGGGCCCACATCCACGATGTAATCCGCCGCCCGCATGGTGTCCTCGTCGTGCTCCACCACAACCAGGGTATTGCCCAGGTCTCGGAGACGAAACAGGGTGGCCAACAGTTTCTCATTATCCCGCTGGTGGAGCCCGATACTGGGTTCATCTAGGATATATAATACGCCCATGAGGCTCGATCCGATCTGGGTGGCCAATCGGATCCGCTGGCTCTCCCCGCCGGACAGGCTGCCCGATTGCCGGGCCAGGGTCAGATAGGTGAGCCCCACACTGACGAGAAAGCCCAACCGCTCCCGGATCTCTTTGAGAATCCGCTCGGCGATGCGCATCTTGGTCTCGTCTAAGTGGAGGTGCTCGACGAATTCCAACGCCTGGGTGACGCTTTTCTCCGTCATGTCGGCGATGTTGATCTCTCCTACGGTGACGGCCAATGCCTCTTTTTTCAATCGGCGGCCGCCGCAATCCGGACAGAGATAGCGGGACATGTACTGCTCGATCTCCCAGCGCATAGATGAGCTCTGAGTCTCGTGGTAGCGGCGTTCCAGGTTGTTTACGATGCCCTCAAAGGGTTGGCTCAATGTACCCACGCCCCGCTCCCTATCATAGCTGAGGGAGAGTTTTTCCCCTTTGGTGCCGTAGAGGATAATATCTAATATCTCAGGCGGCAGATTCCGGATGGGGGTGGAGAGCTTGAACTTGTATTTTTTGGCCAGGGCGTCAAAATACATCCGGGAGATGGAGTCTCCCCGGACATTCCCCCAGCCGGAGGCGGATACGGCCCCCTCCTCGATGCTCAGCGCCTGGTTGGGGATGATAATATCCGGATCCACCCGCATAATGTGGCCCAGGCCCGTACAGGCGGGACATGCCCCATAGGGATTGTTAAACGAGAACATCCGGGGCGTCAGCTCTTCGATAGAGATGCCGCAGTCCTCACAGGCGTAGTTCTGGGAGAAGAGCAGTTCCTTGCCCTCCTCCACAATGTCGATAATCACCAGCCCGCCGGAGAGGCCGGAGGCGGTCTCCACGGAATCCGCCAGCCGTTTTGCCACGTCCTCCCGGATTATCAGCCGGTCAACCACCACTTCGATGCTGTGTTTTTTGTTTTTCTCCAGCTTGATCTCTTCCGTCAGATCGTAGATATGCCCGTCCACCCGGACCCGGACGTATCCGCTTTTCCGGGCGTCCTCAAAGACCTTGACGTGCTCGCCTTTTCTGGCCCTGACCACGGGGGCCAATACCTGAATCCTTGTCTCGGCGGGCAGGGCCATTACCTGGTCGATGATCTGGTCGATGGTCTGCTGTTGAATCTCCTTGCCGCAGTCCGGGCAATGGGGAGTACCCACCCTGGCCCAGAGCAGGCGGAGATAGTCGTAAATCTCCGTCACCGTCCCCACGGTGGAGCGGGGGTTTTTGCTGGTGGTCTTCTGGTCGATGGAGATGGCGGGGGAGAGCCCCTCAATGTAGTCCACGTCGGGTTTCTCCATCTGGCCCAAAAATTGCCGTGCATAGGCGGACAGAGATTCTACGTACCGCCTCTGTCCCTCTGCGTAGATTGTATCGAAAGCCAGAGAACTCTTCCCGCTGCCGGAGATCCCCGTAAATACCACCAATTGATCTCTGGGGATGCGGATATCAACATTTCGCAGATTGTTCTCTCTGGCGCCTTTGATGTAGATGCTGTTTTGCATAGTGTCTCCTTGGAGTTTATAACTTTGTAGGGTGCGACGCCCCCGGCGCACCGGCCCTTCCTGTGCGGTGCAAAACGGGACGTCGAGGGCGCACCAACCCTTTCTGTGCGGTGCAGAGCGGGGCGTCGAGGGCGCACCAACCCTTCCTGTGCGGTGCAGAGCGGGGCGTCGAGGGCGCACCAACCCTTCCTGTGCGGTGCAGAGCGGGGCGTCGAGGGCGCCGCCCCCTACACGGCTCTGCGTCCCGCATTGGAGAGCATGAGTTTAATCCGGTTCTCCTGGTTGATCTTTGTCGCACCGGGGTCGTAGTCGATGGCCACGATATTGGAATCCGGGAAGTCGTCTTTGAGCTTGCGGATCATGCCCTTGCCCACAATATGATTGGGCAGACAGCCGAAGGGCTGGGTGCAGACAATATTGGTGATCCCGGCGTGGATCAGCTCAATCATCTCGGCGGTGAGCAGCCAGCCCTCGCCCATCTTGTTGCCGTAGCCCAGGTATCCGGCCACCCCGGCTTTCAGGACAGCGAAAGGCTCCATGACCCGGAATTTCGGCTGGGTCTTGACGGCGTCGATCATACACTGTTGGAGGCTCTCAATATAGCGTTTGAGTACTTGGCACAACTTCTTCTTCAGATACCGCCCGCCGTAGAGATTCACATCTTCGATCCGGTTGTCGATCTTGAAGAGCAAAAAGTCCGTCAGGCCCGGCACGACGGTTTCACAGCCCTCGGATAGGAGAAACTCCTCTAGATTGTTATTGCCCAAGGGGGCGAATTTTACGTAGATTTCGCCTACCACGCCCACCAGCGGCCGTTCCGTTCGCTCCAAGGGGATTTCCGCAAATTTGGCGGCGATGGCCTCCATCACGGCTCGCATCTCCTTTTTCCGCAGGCCCCGGCCCTTGGAAAAGAGCTCCACCAGATGGTTCGTCCAGTAGTCAATTTGTCTGTCAGTCTCCCCCAGGGTTTCCTCATAGGGGCGGCACTGGTTGGCCAGATGGATGAGAAAATCCCCGTAAATCATGGCCGGCACCAGACGGCGTACACTGCGCACACCGAGAGAGAAGCCGGGGTTTTTCTCCATCCCTGACATGTTGAGGGAGATAACGGGGATGTAGCTGAGGCCCGCCTTCTCCAAGGCCTTTCGGAGCAGATGAATATAGTTGGACGCCCGGCATCCGCCGCCGGTCTGAGAGATCATCAGGGCGATTTTGTGCTTGTCATACTGCCCGCTGTTGACGGCCTCCATGAGCTGGCCGATGACCAAAAGCGCCGGATAACAGGTATCGTTGTGGACATATTTTAACCCCGTGTCCACAATGCCCCGATGGGTAGTCTCTAAGAGATCGATCTTATAGCCGTCCGCCTCTAAGAGTTTTTTCATCAGCGTAAAGGTCACCGGGAGCATGTTGGGTATGAGGAGGGTGTACTCCCGTTTCATCTCCTTGGTAAACAGGAGCCGTCCGCCTTTGTCGTAGATAAGTTCTGCCATAGGGTTAACTCTCCCCTCCATCCAAATATTCCGCTGCGGCAATCAGACTGCGGATGCGAATCCGGGCCGTCCCCAGATTAGAGATGTCGTCGATTTTAATCTGGGTATATAATTTTCCGGATTTCTCTAAAATATCCCGCACCTCATCGGTGCAGATGGCGTCGAGGCCGCAGCCGAAGCTGACCAGTTGGAGTAGTTGCATGTCCGGCTGGGTGCAGACGTAGCGGGCCGCATCATAGATACGGGCGTGGTACGTCCACTGGTTGAGCACCCGGCGTTTTTCCGGGCCGACTAAGTGGTCGATGGCATCCTCGGAGACCAGGACTAGGCCGAAAGAGGTAATCATCTCGTCCAGGCCGTGATTGATCTCCGGGTCGATGTGATAGGGCCGTCCCGCTACCACAAGGATCCGCTTGCCGTGCTCCCGTGCGTACTGGATGGCACGGGCCCCCTCGGTGCGGATATTTTGGCGGAACTGTTCGTAGGCCCGATACGCCGCCCGGATGGCCAAAACAGTCTCTTTCTTCGGGATGTCAAATTCAGATGCGAAATACGCCGCCGCCAATCGCTCCAAGTCTCTTGGTCTGTGGAGACCGAAATATGTATCAATATACTTGACCCCGTCCAGCCGGGCAATGTTGGCCCGTAATAATTCCGGATAATAGGCAACCACGGGGCAGTTAAAGTGGTTGTCCCCCTTGCCCTCGTCGAAGTTGTAGGACATACAGGGGTAAAAGATGGCGTCTACCCCCATGTCGATCAAATGCTCCACATGGCCGTGGAGGAGTTTTGCCGGATAGCAAACCGTGTCCGACGGAATCGTCCGTTGGCCTTTGACGTACAAATCCCGGCTGGATTCGGGGGACAGGACGATCTCAAAGTTCAACTGCGTGAAAAATGCGTGCCAGAAGGGCAAGTTTTCGTACATATTCAGCCCAAATGGGATGCCAATCGTCCCTCTGGCCCCGGTGCCGCCGCCCTTGCCTGTCATGGCCCGGAGGGCCTGGTATTTATAGGCCATGAGGTTCGGCTCCCCGCCTTTTTCGCCCCCCAGAGGGATGGAGCACCGATTCCCGGAGAGAAACCGCCGTCCGCCGTCAAAGGTGTTGACGGTGAGACTGCACCGATTGGTACACGCCTTACAGGCGCTGGGCGTTGCCGTATGGGTAAAGGCCTCCAGTGCGGGGAGATCCAGCAGGTTCCCGCTGATACCGGAATCCAGATCCTTGGCCGCCAGAGCGGCGCCGTAGGCCCCCATTAGCCCAGCGATGGTGGGGCGGGTCACCTCTCTGCCGATCTCTTGCTCAAAGCCCCGGAGGACGGCGTCGTTGAGGAACGTCCCCCCCTGGACGACAATGTGCCGACCCAGGTCGTCGGCGCTGGCCGCCCGGACTACCTTGTAGATGGCGTTTTTCACGATAGACAGGGACAGCCCTGCGGAGATGGACTCCACCCCGGCCCCCTCTTTCTGGGCCTGTTTGACACTGGAGTTCATAAACACCGTACAACGGCTGCCCAAGTCGGTCGGGGTCTGATCTAAGATGCCCAAGGCGGCAAAATCGGCGATATTGTAATCCAGCGCCTTGGCGAAGGTCTCAATAAAACTGCCGCAGCCGGAGGAACATGCCTCGTTGAGCAAAATGCTGTCCACCGCCCCGCCACGGATCTTGAAACACTTCATATCCTGGCCGCCGATGTCGATGATAAAATCCACTTGGGGATTAAAATGCCGGGCCGCCCGGTAGTGGGCCACGGTCTCCACAAGCCCTGCGTCGATGGAAAACGCATTGCGCATGAGATCCTCTCCATAGCCCGTGACAGCGCTTGCGGCGATGGATATCCGGTCGCCGCAGAAGGTGCGGAGCTTTTTCAGCTCCTCTAAAACAATGGTCACGGGGCTCCCCTTGTTGGAGCCGTAGTAACTGTATAAAATCCCTCCGTCGGGCGTGATGAGTACCAGTTTCGTTGTGGTGCTCCCGGCGTCAATGCCGAGGTAGGCCTCGCCGTGATACTGTTCCGCATCTACGGGCTCCGGCGTGGCGGCGGCGTGGCGCAGTTGGAACGCCTCGTATTCATCAGCGGACGCAAAGAGGGGTTCCATGGTATCGGTGGGGCCTACATCTTCCACGGATTCCTCTAATCTCTGCAGCATGTCCTCAAACAGAATGGGCGTTTTATCCCCGGCGCAGAGAGCCGCACCCATGGCGGCATAGCACTCGGCGTGTTCCGGGAAGATTGCGTGTTGCTCGTCTAATTCCAGTGTCTCCACGAATCGCTGACGCAATCCCGTGAGGAAGGTCAGCGGGCCGCCGAGAAAGACGATTTTTCCCGTCAACTCTCGGCCCTGGGTCAGGCCCCCCACGGTCTGGTCTACCACGGCCTGGAAAATAGATGCGGCAATATCTTCCCGCCGTCCGCCCTGATTTAAGATGGGCTGGATATCACTCTTGGCAAAGACACCGCACCGGGAGGCGATGGGATAAATTTTCTCGTGCCGCTGACAGAGGGCGTCCAGCTCCGGCACAGATACGTCCAGCAAAGTGGCCATCTGGTCGATAAACGCCCCGGTGCCGCCGGCGCAGGAGCCGTTCATCCGTTCCTCCAGGCCGCCGGTTAAGAAGATGATCTTCGCATCCTCGCCGCCCAGTTCAATGACGGCGTCGGCGTCGGGGATATATGCCTGCACCACGGCGGCAGTGGCGTAGACCTCCTGGACGAAGGGGATATCTGACGCCTTGGAGACGCCCAGCCCCGCCGATCCGGTAATCACTGCGTGGACTTCTTGTCCCGCCAGACGATCTGCCACTTGGCGCAACTGTTCCGCCGCTTTTTCCCGTACTTTAGAATAGTGGCGCTCATAGGAGTGGTAGAGCAGCCGATTTTGCTCGTCTAGTAGCACCACCTTGACCGTGGTGCTGCCTATGTCAATTCCGATCCGTATACTCATAAGAAAACCTTTCTCAATTGGTAAAAAACAATCATATTATTATACAGATTTTTTGCATTGATTTCAACCAAAATAGTAAAAAGATTGTTCTAACAACAACCAGGAGGGCTCCATTTGCTTGGAATTGCTTGCTTTTTTTCGCCGCTTGTTGTAAAATACACTTTCATTACCAGAACTTGGACAGTTTGTTTCAAAAAATGGTCATCCTACGGGGAGACTGTCCGTATACTATTGAAAAGGCCTCTCCCATCTATTTTTGGAAGGATGTTTTGTTTGACGGAATCAGAACGCAGTAAGAGTTATCTCCACGGTGCGGTGATTTTGGCAACTGCGGTAGCAGTCGTCCGGATTCTAGGTGCGCTGTTTCGGGTTCCCCTCGCCAATATTATCGGGGCGGAGGGCATGTCCACATTCAATATAGCCAGCAATATTTATGCCGTTCTGCTCTCTCTCTCCACGGCGGGATTACCCGTGGCCCTCTCTAAGATGATCTCCGCCTCTGCGACCTTAGAGCGGCCCCAGCAGGTAAAGCGGGTCTTCGCCGTGGGGCGCAATGTGTTTCTCTTTTTGGGCGTTATCAGCTTTCTCGTCATGGCGATTTTCCACCAGGAGCTGGCGCACTTATTTCGCTCCCCCACGACAGCCTATGCCATTTTGGCCTTGAGCCCGGCTATGCTCTTTGTCTGTCTGCTCTCCGCCTATCGGGGGTATTGCCAGGGATTTTCTATTATGATGCCCACCTCTGTCTCACAGGTGATTGAGGCGACAGCCCGGCTTTTGATTGGGCTGGGGTTGGCTTGGCTTTTGACCCGCCATAATTTCTCCGAAGGGATCACTGCGGCAGGCGCTGTATCCGGTGTCACTGTGGGGGCGGGGATTGCCTGTATTTACCTGTTTTTTGCCCGGCGCAAGGTGGAGCGGGAGATATCCTGGTCGGGTAGTTTGGACACGCCGGACTCCACCCGGCGAATTAGCAAAAATCTCCTAAATATAGCAGTGCCCCTGACACTGGGCGCATCTATTTTCAGTATCATCAACCTGGCGGACACCGGGATTATTATGGGACAACTTCAGAGAGTGGCCCAGGCGGGCGGCGTGTCCCCGGAACATGCCTACGAGTTGGCCAAAAGCCTCAATGGCACGTATGGTTTTACCATGTCCCTGTTTAATTTACCGTCTTCCTTTGTCATCCCCATTACCGTGGCCCTGATCCCGGCTATTTCCGGATTTCTGGCCAAAGGGGACGGGGAGGCCGCCCGGAAGACTGCGACATCAGGGCTCCGGGTGACAAGCCTCCTGGCATTGCCGGCGGCTGTGGGGCTTGCGGTATTGGCGGGACCTATTATGTACACCCTCTATTACGGCAGATTTGCGGCCCAGGGGCCGGGGCTTATGGCCTATATGGGCGTTGCCGCCTTTTTTATCTGCTTTTTCCAGGCCACAAACTGTGTACTCCAGGCCTACGGATTCCAGCGGTACACGGTTTATACCCTGACTATCGGGGGCATTATTAAGATAGCCCTCACCTGGATTCTTCTGGCGGATCCCCGGATATCTATCTACGGCGCCGCCATTAGCACCGTGGTGTGCTATGCGGTCATCTGTGTCATTAACATGGCGCTGGTCAAGTGGCGCATCCCCAATTCTCCCAGCTTTATTCAGATTCTCACAAAACCCGTCCTCTGCGCCGCCGCTATGGGCGCCGCCGCTTGGGCCAGTTTCGGTATCCTGCACCGTTTGACCCTGACCTTCCTGAGCGGAGCTGGGTTGTCGTCCCGATTTTTATGGGCGATCCCCCTGGCCGGGGCCATCGGAATTGCCGCTGTGGTGTATTTGATTCTCATTATTGCGCTGCGGGCGATCACCCTGGAAGATATGCAAATGCTGCCCAAGGGCGAAAAATTATCAAAAATATTAAGAATCCGATAGAATTTCTCGCAAAATATGAAGAAAGGTCTTGCAGACGAGGGAAAAGTATGGTAGATTTTCAATGTAAAGATGCGTACACCATGGAAGACCTGCGGAAGATCATCGCACTGCTCCGCTCTGAGGACGGCTGTCCCTGGGATCGGGAGCAGACCCATGAGAGCATCCGGCGCAATTTTATTGAGGAGACCTACGAGGCCTGTGAGGCCATCGACGCAAAAGACCCCGACCTGTTACGTGAGGAGTTGGGGGATGTGTTGACTCAGGTCATCTTCCACGCCAGGATCGAAGAAGAACAAGGGCGGTTCAATTTAGACGACGTGGCGGACGTCACCTGTAAGAAGCTCATCTTCCGCCACCCCCACATCTTCGGCGACACCAGTGTATCTGATACAGAGGAGGTTCTGTTAAACTGGGACGAGCTCAAACGGCAGGAAAAGCACCATGAGACCACCGCTCAGGCCATGGAGGCCGTGGCCCGTAGTTTGCCCGCCACATGGCGTGCCGAGAAAATCCAGGACAAGGCGAGAAAGGTCGGCTTCGACTGGCCGGACGCGCCCCCTGCCGTGACCAAGTTGGAAGAGGAGCTCGCAGAACTCAAGACGGCAATGGCTGACGGAACGGGAATCCGAGAGGAGTTGGGGGATCTGCTCTTCTCCGTCATCAACGTGGCACGGCTCTTGGAGATCGACCCGGAGGCGGCCCTCCACGAGGCGTCAGACAAGTTTATCCGCCGATTCGCCTATTTGGAACAGGCGGCGGCAAAGCGGGGACAGACTCTACCCTCCATGTCCTTAGACGAGATGGAGACCCTCTACCAGGAGGGAAAAGAGAGACTTTAATGCGTCTATCAGGCGCTTGAAGTAATATTTTTACAAGACAGACGGCTTATCCGCTGTCGACAATTAGGAGGAAATTTTAGTATGAACAAAGCAGAACTGACTGCTGTAGTAGCAGAGAAATCCGGCCTTTCCAAGAAAGATACGGAAAAGGCAATCAACGCCACCGTTGACACCATCATCGAAAAGCTGCAGAGCGGCGAAAAAGTACAACTGGTCGGATTCGGCGTGTTTGAGGTCAAAGAGCGCGCAGCCCGCACAGGCCGCAACCCCAAAACCAAAGAGCAAATCAACATCCCCGCATCCAGTGTCCCCGTATTCAAGGCCGGCAAGGCTTTCAAGGACGCCATCAACAAATAAGAACAAGTTAGGTTCGTGGGATAAACCGCCTCGTTTCGAGGCGGTTTTTGCTAAAAGGGCATATTGCCAATTTGAACACATATCCTGAGGAGATTGCACCATGCGTTTAGACAAATATTTAAAAGTCTCCCGGCTCATTAAGCGCCGCACAGTGGCGGCGGAGGCCTGTGACAATCAGCGGGTCATAGTAAACGGAAAAGCCGCCCGGGCGTCCTATGCGGTGAAAGCGGGGGACGAGATCGAAATCCGCTTCGGCCAGCGGGTCACACGAGTGGCCGTACTCCGTGTGACGGAACATGTGAGCAAAGACGAGGCGGCGGCCATGTACCGAGAGATTTTATCAGAGGAGGAGAAGGCGCTATGATTAAAACCAACAGAGACAAATTGCCCGTCATATCCGTACAGGGACAGGTGACCCACCCCACATTCCGTGCAGGGGCCATCAACACCGAGGGGCAAGTGGGCTATTTCCCCGGCACGGGCGGGATTACGTATAACGCAAAGATCGGCGACCCCTGCTGCGGCTGGGCGGCGGATCACTTGGAGCCGGGGGTGTCCACCAAGAATCCGGACGAGCTGATGAACAGCGCCTACGCCGTCTACTCCTGTATCGGCAACGAGGCCACCGTGGTCTCCGGTGACGCCAAGGGCGCCAAAGGATTTGTCGTGGGCAAACACGGGGGCGCCGAGCACCTGATGATCTACTTTGACGACGAGACACTGGAAAAGCTCATCATGGAGGACAAAATCCTGGTCAAAGGCTGGGGCCAGGGCATGACCCTGGCGGACTACCCGGATGTTATCCTGCGCAGTGTGAGTCCCCAGTTGATGGAAAAGCTGAATATCACAGAGGCGGACGGCAAGCTGCACATCGGCGTGGCCAAGATCGTGCCGGCCCAGATTATGGGCTCCGGCCTCGGATTTCTCCCCTCTGCCCGGGGAGATTATGACATCACCCTGTTTGATGGGGCCATCTCGGCGGAATACGGCCTCATGGATCTGCGGTTCGGCGACATTGTGGCCATTGTGGGCGCAGATACCCGCTATGGCAGGACGTATCAGACGGGGGCTGTCACCATCGGTGTCATCTGTCACGGCGACTGCGTTCTCCCCGGCCACGGCCCGGGGGTCACGACCCTCATCAGTGCGTGCGGCGATCAAATTGTGCCGGTGTTGGATCCGGCGGCGAATTTGAAGGATTTTTTCCTGGGCTAGAGGCTGAAAAGCAAAATTTCCAATTCACCAATTCATACGTTTGAGGAGAAGTGCGTACAATGTTTGAGGTATTCTATGTTTCCGACGGCGAACTGTATCGAGCGGCAAATGGGGACAGCCAACGGATTCTCTGCGGCGCAATAGACAATTACCGCCAGACGGTAATGGAAATACATAAGCGGCATGAGTGGAAAACCCAGGGCGCCGGTGCCCACTTTATGGGAACAGCCGCACCAAAGCTTGAGGCGGAGGATATTCACACAGGTGTTGAGGCGGTGGTATCTGTCAACGGAGAAGGGTTGATCTATGCATCGACCCTTGAGACCGCTTGCGCCATCTATGCCAAAAATCCAAAAGACGCCAAAGCCGGTGAGAAATATATCGCAAAACTTGTAGATACACGCATATATCACATGGACTATGACCCCGTTGACCAACGGCTCGTCGTCTCCGCAAGCGAGGGATATTTGGAAAAACATCTGGCGCTCTGCGGTGTGGACAGGGCGAATTACCGCATGATCACCGAGGGAGAGTGCGTGGATATCACGCCCTCATTTTCGCTGAAAGACCCGAATATGATTTACTTTTCCAGCGCAGGATTTTACATGGATCGGGGCAGGGCAATCTATAGCGGCTACGCTGTTTGTAAATACGACCTGGTGCGCAATGAGCTCTGTGAAGTGCTGGCGGATGAAACCCATGACTTCCTCTACCCCAGGCAGACGGCGGACGGCAAACTCTATTGCATCCGCCGCAAGAAACAGTCGCCGGGCAGGGGCGGTGCGAGCCTGTCCGATGTCATCCTTGCGCCTGTTCGGTTTCTCCGGGCCGTGTTTGGATGGGCGAACTTTTTTTCTCAGCGATATTCGGGCGAATCCCTCATCAAGGGAAAGGGCGGCCCCAACCCTGCGAAAAACCGAGAAAAGAACCCACGGGAGATTTTCATTGAGGATAATCTCATTGATGCAGAAAAAGCGCTGAAAGAAAACAAGCTGGCGGGGGAGACATTTCCCGGCATTGCACCGAAGAGCTGGGAACTGATCTCAATAGACACAGGCGGGGACATTACGGTGATAAAGTGCGGCGTATTAAATTATACGTTCGACAAAAATGGCGGGCTTGTCTACTCCAACGGGAAGTATATTCTACGTGTTCTGCCTGACGGTGAGGAAATCATTTGCGAAGCGGAAGTGGCACAAAGCCTTAGCACTAGAGAGTTATAGTGAAACATACATGAAAAAATCCGGCGGAAGGGAACCCCTTCCTGCCGGATTTTTGCGCTACGTTTGACGTTCGCTCTCTGGCCCCCTACTTGCTGGCATAGTTGTCAAAATATCCTTTGATCAGCACGATGGGCGTACCCTTGTCGCCGCTGCCGCTCACCAGGTCACACAGGCTGCCCACCAGATCGGACAGACGGCGAGGCGTGGTACCACCGGTCTCATCTTTGCCCATGAGATTTCGCGCTTTGCTCTCAATCCGCCGGACAATGGCCTCCCGTGCGGCGTCTCCCCGTTTGTCTGCAATCTCATTGTCCGCAAGGTATTTGAGCTTTAACTCATTGGGCAAACCCAGGAGCCCATCCGTGAAGGCGGGAGATACCACGGGGTCGGCCAGTTCCCAGATCTTCCCTACAGGGTCTTTAAAGGCCCCGTCACCGTAGATGAGGACTTCTACGGCAGCGCCGGTTTTTTCTAAAATCATCCGCTGCACATCCGACACAAATGCCTCACAGGTGCGGGGAAACAGCTTGATCCGGCCCTCGTCCGCCTTGTTGGAGCCTAAGAGGCCGTACTGTTCGTTGTAGCCGCTTCCGTCTACGCTCTTATTGAGAAGATCGGCCAAGTCGATCACCGTCTCGGCACCGCCCGTCAGCAAGCTGCGTTTCGTCTGTGCACGGGTGTGAACGTCTGCGGCAATGACCTGCTTTGTGTATTTTAAAATCTCACAGGGGTTGTTGGCCAGAATGAGTTCGGCACCATTTCCCAGCTCACGATAGAGCTCCAGATAGTCGATGGCGGTGAATTCATGTTTCAGATCGGGAAATAAGCTGCGAAATTCCCCCTCGGTAAACACGTCTGTGTAGGGGTTGATCCCGGCGGTATACAACTGCTCCGGGTTGACGATTTGGTTGCCCACCTCGTCGGACGGATAGCTGAGCTGGATGTATAGCTTATCCACCCCGGCGGCGATGCCTTTTAATAAGACAGAAAACCGATTGCGGCTCAAGATGGGGAATACCAGCCCCACCGGCCCGGACGGAAATTTCCTCCGGACATCCGCTGCGATCTGCTCTGTGGTCGCATAGTTCCCCTGGGCCCGGGCCACTACCGCCTCGGTCACACCGATGATATCTTGATCGCATATACCGACACCGGTCTCCACAACGTAGTCCAGGATTGCGTTTGTAACAATTTCCGGCAGATGATCTCCCTGGCTGATGATCGGCGTTCTGATTCCAATGGCCTGGGTTCCGACTGTTCTCATGGATTGTCCCTCCTGAAAAGACTTGCAATCACAATGCAGCAAGAATTATATCATATTTTCTTGAGATAATCAACGTATTACGGATAGCTCAAACGGGCATCCTGTTGTGCTAACCACATCAATCCACCAGCGCAATGACCTCAATTTCCACCTGGGCACCGGCGGGCAGGGCCGCCGCCTGCACACAGGAGCGGGCGGGAGGATTTTCCGGGAAATACTCGGCGTAAATGGCATTGACCGCCGCAAAATCCCCCAGATCCGTCAGAAAGACCATCGCTTTGATCACATTGGGGAAATCCGCTCCGGCGGCGTTTAGCACGGCCTTGAGATTGGCAAAAACCTGCCGGGTCTCGGCCTCAATGCCGCCCTCTACCAATTTTCCGGTCTTGGGATCCAGGGGAATCTGCCCTGAGGTATAGACCAGGCTCCCCATCTGAACGGCCTGGGAATACGGCCCAATGGCCGCAGGCGCATTTTGGGTGGTAATAATTTTCTGCATCGACAAACACTCCTTTTATTTTTGAACTAATTATACCATGATTTTTTTACAAAGCAAAGACGGCGGCAGCGCCCATGAAATATTTCGTATGGAAGTTTTCCCGGTTCTATGATATACTATGGGCAGAGTATTTTGCGCAACGGGCGTTGTGTTCCGATTGCGCAGTTGCAGAAAGGAGGGATACTATGAACGCAGTTATCTTCTGGGCAGTCCTTCTCGTCATATTTCTCGTACTGGAGGCCACCACAGCGGGACTGACCTCTATCTGGTTTGCCCTGGGCGCTGTCGGTGCGCTGATCAGCGCTGCCGTCGCCCCGGCGGGGCCGTTCTGGCTCCAGGTCTTGATCTTTGTGGTCATCTCCGGGCTCACGCTATGGCTCACCCGGCCCTTTGTGCGGAAACATCTCAATATCAAGCGCACGGCCACAAATGCCAACCGGGTATTGGAAATGGTGGGCGTAGTCCGAGAGGATATCGACAACCTGGCCGGCAAAGGCGTTGTATTCGTAGGCGGCAAACTGTGGACGGCCCGGGCCGAAGACGGCAATACCATCCCGGCGGAAACCCCGGTGGAGATTCTCCGGATTGAGGGCGTCAAAGTCATCGTCCGCCCCGCCGAGGTGGCGGAACCTGTGACCGAGTCTGCCGGAACAGAAACACCTGAACCCGTGACCACATCCGCACAGGCGGAGACAAACACATAATCTATTTAATACAATTGAAGGAGGAACACAACATGCTAGGCTATATTTTTATGGGGCTACTTGCACTGATCATTATCATTTTTGTCGCAAACCTCCGTATCGTACAACAATCGAGAGCTTACGTCATTGAACGGCTCGGCACCTACAACAAGACCTGGGGGACGGGGCTCAAATGGAAGGTGCCCTTCGCTGACCGGATAGCCAGAGTGGTCTCCCTCAAAGAGCAAGTCGTGGACTTCCCGCCCCAGCCCGTTATCACGAGAGACAACGTCTCCATGCAGATCGACACGGTGATCTATTTTGAGATCACCGACCCCAAGCTCTATACCTACGGCGTGGAAAACCCCCTGACCGCTATTGAGAACCTGACCGCCACCACTCTGCGTAACATCATCGGCGAAATGGAGCTGGATCAGACCTTGACCAGCCGTGATACCATCAACGCCAAGATGCGTGCCATTCTGGACGAGGCCACGGATCCCTGGGGGATCAAGGTCAACCGTGTAGAGCTCCGGAACATTCTGCCGCCCCGTGACATCCAAGAGGCCATGGAAAAGCAGATGCGTGCCGAGCGTGAGCGCCGCCAGAGCATCCTCCGGGCCGAGGGTGAGAAGAAGAGCGCCATCCTGGTGGCCGAAGGCGAAAAAGAGGCCGCCATCCTCCGGGCCGACGCCGAGAAACAGGCCGCCGTCCTCAGAGCCGAGGGTGAGGCGAAGGCCATCCTGGCCGTACAATCCGCCACGGCGGAGGGTATCCGCATGATTAACGAATCCAACCCCTGCGGTGCCGTGATCCAGATCAAAGCTCTGGAGGCATTTGCCACTGCCGCCAACGGCCGTGCGACGAAGATCATCATCCCCTCCGAAATCCAAGGGCTGGCAGGCCTCGCCGCCGGGATCAAAGAAGTTTTCACCGATCCGGAACGGCCGCCCGCTGCGAAGTAGAAGATACACACAAGAAGAATACTGTACGACAGCTAAAATCTGCTGATCGCAGACCTCTCTGCACAAGACGCCATCTCAAACCTGTTGCGCCAGGTTATGAGATGGCGTTCATCTTACTGTATAGATTATCATAATTTTACAAAGAATACTCCTACCAAACCATTGCGAGCGTGGTCAAAGGCGTTGAAAGAGTTCTTGCTATCCCCCGCCAGAAGCGGGGGAAAATAAATTTAAACCAACGCTGTTTACCCACTCCCGCCATCGCCGAGAGGAGCATGTCCATGAACGGCTGGAACTTTGAGCACACCTATGCAGCGTTGCCCAAACTATTTTACCGGTGTCAAACCCCTACGGCCGCTCCTGCGCCGGAGATGGTGGTATTTAATCAGGGCCTGGCCCAGGCCCTGGGACTAAACGCAGACCAATTGAAAAATGCCCCGGAAATATTTGCAGGCACAGAGTTGCCCCCCGGTGCAAAGCCCATCGCCCAGGCCTATGCCGGATTTCAATTTGGCCATTTCGCCATGTTGGGGGACGGACGGGCAGTGTTGTTGGGAGAGCAGATCACCCCGGACGGCCGCAAATTTGATATTCAGCTAAAGGGCTCCGGCAAGACACCCTATTCCCGGCAGGGAGACGGGCAAGCGGCCCTTTCGCCCATGCTCCGGGAGTATATCATCAGCGAGGCCATGTTCGCCCTGGGGATTCCCACCACCCGCTCTCTGGCCGTCGCACTAACGGGGAAAGACGTGATCCGGGAGACGATTTTGCAGGGTGCCGTGTTGACACGGGCGGCGTCCAGCCATATCCGTGTGGGGACCTTTCACTATATCGCTGTCTTCGGCACAGAGGACGGGGTGCGCAAGCTGGCGGACTACTGCATCCGCCGCCATTTCCCCTGGCTGGAACATCCGGAATACGGGGGGCAAAACAAGTACCTGTTATTTTTCCGGGAAGTCGCCCGGCTCCAGGCGGCTCTGATCGCCAAGTGGCAACTGGTGGGCTTTGTCCACGGCGTAATGAATACGGACAATATGGCAATTTCCGGAGAGACCATGGACTATGGCCCCTGTGCCTTTTTGGATGCCTATGATCCCGGCACGGTATTTAGCTCCATCGACACAGTGGGGCGGTATGCGTATAAAAACCAGCCCATAGCAGGGGCCAGGAATCTGTCCAGACTTGCAGAATCACTCCTGCCCCTACTCCACGAGCGCAGAGAAACCGCTATCGAATTGGGCCAAGAAGAGATCGCAACCTATTGGAACTGGTACAATGATAACTGGCTGGCCGGTATGCGGGCCAAGCTGGGACTTTTTCACCCGGAGCCGGAAGACGCCGATCTGATCATAAAATTGCTAAATTTGATGGAGCGGCATCAACTGGACTACACCAACACATTTCACACCCTGTCCGCCAGCGGCCCAGACACCGCACCCCTGTTTGCACTGCCCGGTGGGAGCCTCTGGCAGAAAAAATGGCGCACCCGGCTGGCGGGACAGCCCCAGGGCCAGCGCGGCGGGCTGGAGCTGATGAGGCAGCATAACCCGGCCGTGATCCCAAGAAACCATCGCATAGAAGAGGCGTTGGCCGCAGCGGAGCTGGGGGATTTTACAGCCATGGACACTCTGCTCCGTGTCCTGGGTAGCCCCTATGAGGTATCAGAGGCATACGCCAGCCCACCGGAGCCAACTGCGTGCAAATATAAAACATTTTGCGGGACGTAGGATATGTCTGAACTTGTCCAAAAAATCCCGGCGTCTGCCTCTGGGGCAAATGCCGGGATTTTTGATAGCCGCAACGGGCTAGAGCCCGTGAATCCACGCCGCAATATCGGCGATAACGTATTCTGCCACGTGCTGTGGTTTGGAATACTCTTTTTTTGCCTTTTTAATATCACCGTAGACGACAGGCATGAGCATGTGGTTCAAACCGGGATAGAGGGTGCATGTGGCACTTGGGTGGTCTTTTAAGATGTCTTTGTACAGCTCGAAATCATCTGCAACTGTGACTTGAAAATCACCCTCGCCGTGGAGGACGAAGATTGGTTTCGTGCTCGCCTCCAGGTACTCACGTACCTGTTTTTTACCCATGTCTTTGAAATAAATCGCCATCACATGTTTCCCGAGTACGGGGGTTTTCCTCGCCTCCTCATCGCTCATATCATAGAGGCGTTCAAACTTGGAGAATGCCTTTTTCACCTGTCTCTTGCCAATCCACCTGATAAGGGGATTGGCCGTTTTTAAAAACGCCTCGTTTTGTGACAGCATGACATCTTCCAGCCGCCTGGGGGTGCCGGCTAAGATAACCAGACCGGCATAGTTGCCGCCCTCCACGTCAATGCGTGGCGCTAACATGCCGCCCATGCTGTGTCCCACGATGAAAATGCGATTCGGGTCAATTCTGGGGTCACGTCTCAATAGCTCCGTCGCCAGAATGGCATCTTCGATGGTCTCTTCTTTTACTGTGAGCTCGTTTAACTTTGCCATCTGTTTGGCATAGGTAAATGTGCGCTTATCATAGCGGATGCTTGCAATACCGTGCCTCGCTAACCCCTGGGCAAGATCCAGGAACGGTTTGACGCCGTAGACGGCCTCGTTCATATCAGAGGGGCCGGAGCCGTGCACTAAGACCACGGCCGGATACGGGGCATCCCCGCCCGCCGGGAGGGTCAACAGGCCGTTTAACGGAAATTCACTGCCGACGACAATTTTTTCTTCAATCATAACGCATATCTCCTTTATTTTTATCCTGTGATTCCAAAAACTGCTCTACAGCGTCACAAACAGCTCCCACGGCAGTTTGCCCCCTATACTGTTTTCCGATTAAACACGGCGATTGACCCTACGATCAATGCCACAATCGCCGCCCCGCAGACGATCAGAGGGCGAATAAAGTCCGACGGCTCCCCCGTGCCGTTAATCAGCGAGAGTGTCCCTGTAAGGGCGGTGGGATTATACCTTGCCGCATCGGGGATAATATTGACAAGCATCAGCGCCAATACCACGCCGAAGCAGGTGAACAGGCTGCCGTAAAAATTGCCGAACAGAGTCCCGCCGAACGTGAGCAGTGAGATCATAAACAGGCCGAACAGCCATGGTGCGCCAAAGGTAAGCAGCACATGGTTCATAGGCTCTGTATCCCAATAGAACGCCGTGTATACATAGCAAATCCCAGCGGCGAGCAAGAGGCTGACGGCCCATAAAATACCCGCACTGATGAATTTAGCCAGAACCACCGTATGGCGTTTGAGGCCTTTCGTCAGCAAGTTGACCAGCGTCCCCCTGTTGAACTCATTGGACATGATCCCGCAGAAGATAATGGCCAGGATGGGCATCCCCATCTCCACGACGCCGCTGAAAAATTGCGCCCAGGCGTCCATGGCCGTGGGATCTGGCACGGTGATGATAATGCCGGAATCTCCCCCGGCCAGATGTTCCAGGATGGTCGGGGTGAGGAGCGCCATAAGCGGCCCCATTATGCCCAGGAGCAAAAAAATCGCAAGGAGGATATAGAGCCGGAACGTCGCCATGCTCTCGTGGAACTCTTTCTTGACAAAGGCAACAAACTGTCTCATTGTGCCACCTCCAAAAACAGATCCTCAACGGAGCGTTCCGCCGTCTCATGCCGCACCGGGTTAAGATTGCTCCCCCGCAACGCACGGAGGATATCATTTGAATCCACTTCCTGCTCAAATTCCAGGGTGATGGTCTTGGATTTATTGTGCCGGAACTTCAGATCATCCATGGTGCGCTCCAGGACAATGTTCCCCTTGTGCAGCACTGCCACCCGATCACAAATCCGCTCCACATCGGACAGAATATGGGTTGAAAATATCACTGTGGTTCGGCCTTTGATCTGTTGCAAGATATCCAATACCTCTTTGCGCCCTAAAGGATCCAGGGCAGAAGTGGGCTCGTCGCAGATGAGCAGTTTCGGCTCGCCGAGGAGGGCCTGGGCCATACCCAGCCGTTGTTTCATGCCTCGGGAAAAACTGCCGACCTTTTTATTGACATCAGATAGGCCCACAAGGGCCAATAGCTCTGACGAGCGGGCTCTGATCGTCTTATCGCTCAATCCGACAATTTCCCCGCAGAGCCGCAGGTATTCCTTTGGACGCATATAGTTGTAAAATTCCGGCACGTCGGGGAGATAGCCTATGAGACGGTTGGTCTTCGTTGCACCGAATCGGACACGTTCGCCGCATACGATAATTTCCCCGCCGTCTGCCTTGAGGAGCCCCAAGATCATCTTCATTGTGGTGGTTTTGCCGGCGCCGTTTGCGCCGATGAATCCAAATACACAGTTTTCCGGCACGGAGAAAGAGATGCCATCAATGACTTTGTGCGAACCGAACCGCTTGGAGAGGTTGCGGATTTCAAGGGTATTCATCTCACTCATCCCCTCTGCCCAGGGTAAAATACAGCACCGGACCGATGATGCTGATGAAACTGACCAGAACCCAGATGATCCGATTGCCCCGGCGATAGGTCTTGTGGGTCAGCACATGGATCAGAGATGCAAGGGTCAACCCCACCTGGATGACAACCAATGGGATCAAGAACGGTAAAAAATCCATTATGTTTTCCGGCATGTTAGTTTCCTCCTATCAAGTTTTGAAGTTTTTGTATGAGCTGGGTAAATGCAGGGGTATCGTGCAAGTTCTCGAATGCGGGGTCGAGCAGTACGTCGTTGAGCATACTTTCCTTGACCACGGTCTCATTGCGGGGCAAGGGTTTGTTCTTGATGTTTTTGTTGAGCCAATCGTCGATCCTGTCGAAGAACGAGTCCCCCCGTACAGCAAAGGGGAAAAAGCCGTGTATACAGACATCTACGTATTTGCCGAGCATACTGAGTGCCATATCACTCTTTCCGGCGGATTGATACAAGTGCGCACCTAAAACATATAGAATTGCGACGCCGTTGGCGTTGAGCTGCCGCATGTGAAACAGTTCCGACAGGCGTTCCGCCCGCTCAAAGGCGGTTTGTGCCGTTTCAAAATCACCTAAGTTTAGCTGGATGTGCAGAAGCAACCCTTCAAATACCTCTAAGAGAGCCTGATAGAGGCCAACTTGTGCAACTTCTATCGCCTTTTCGGTATTCCCCAGCATTTGATGGGCCTGAATAATGATGGCGTCGCCGGATAAGGGGGGCGCTTCGGCCCCCTCTCCCAGAAGTGCAAGCGCTTCTCGGGGCTCATGGATAGAGAGATGGCACATGGCCTGATATGTTGTCGCCTCACGTACCAGGTTTGCATCCCGGCAGTTGCCGAGTACCCGCTCACAGAGCCCGATGGCAGATTGCAATATCTGCCCTTTGCGCTCTGGCGTTTCCGCCATAGGCGCATGGTTGATATAGAGCAAAACCACGTACAGTAATAACGGATAGCAGGAATAATACTTCTTCACAAGAGCTTCACACGCTGCGATCACGGCCTCAAACGGCTCCGACGCAAACTTTGCCGCCAACCTTGTATGGGCCTCTGTGATCTCGTCCTCGGACAACTGGGGGGAATAATTCATAAGCCGGTCAATGCTGATGTCAAAATAGGTGGCCAAGACCGGCAGGAGGGTGATGTCGGGATAACTGTTCCCATTCTCCCACTTGGACACCGACGCCTTGGACACGCCCACATATGCGGCGAGTTCGTCTTGCGTAATGCCTTTCTCCCGGCGTTTCGCAACTAAGACTTCCGCCAAATTGAGCTCTTTCAAGGTGACCACCTCCTATAGTTTGATTGTATCGGAAACTTTGTCAACTGTAAAGAGACTTGCGGTTGATTTTGTGGGAAGAAAGTCAACTGTGGGGAAACGTAAAATCCCCGCAAAGTGTGAAACTTTGCGGGGTTCTCTTGGTCGCAGTGGAGTGGGGACCAGGGCATTAGCAACATATATTATCTGCGATAGAGCAATAGCTAAAAATATCTTGAAGCCTAAAGGGCACTGATATCCCTTTAGGCTTCAAGATATTTTTAATAGATGACATATGCAAAAAATTATTACAACTGGATGTTATAATTATTTAATATGAGGGTTAGCGTTTTTCTTTTTGCAGGGTCTGGCGTTCTTACCAGAGTAAAGCCTTGTCTTTGTATCGCTCTCAATATGCTAACAGGAATATCTGTGCTTGCGTTCAATTTATCAAGTGTATCTTCTGGCATTTTTCTTTTTCGTAGATGGCTTAAAAACGGCAGATATTCTGTCTTTTGATATTGTAGTGTATTTGTGAAGAAAGTATCTTCTGGATAGTTAATTCTACGTGGACTATCAGATACAATGTGCGTTTCCATCGTTTCATAGAAATTTTCCAAAGTGCTATTGATTAAAATCTTTTTGAGTATAGAGAATGGAATACTCGGCAAAAATCTGGTTTCTATAGATGTGCCTCGTATATTTAATGGCGTAAAATAGTAATCGCTCCTCTGTGTCCCGTCTTCTCTGGCACATGCCAAAATCAAGCAAAGCGATAAGCTTCTGGGGTCGTATGCATCAAAATATACATTTACATTCACACCGTTATTCTGATAATGGTATTTCAAGCATGTTGCAGGGGTCTTGTTGTGTAATGCGTTATATTTTTCCACTAAGAAAAGTATTGTCTGCTGGTTCATGTATCGTCACCTCGCATAACATTCAAGATGCACACATTATATCTCTATTGTCGAAGCCTGTAAAGGATAATGCTTTAATGTAAACAAAAAAACGCCCCTACAGGCTCAAATCCTGTAAGGGCGTTTCTACTGGTCACAATAATCTTACAGGATTTCCTGAAAAACATAGTGTTTCCAATGGTTCTAGCGTAACCGATAGCCCTCATTTACATCATAATACATCAAAAAATCAGGCAAAAATAAGGGGACGGCGCTAATTTCACGCTATCCCCTTTGTCATTTTGTGGGTTATTTATAGTAGGGCATAAAGGTCACATCGTCCCTATCATTGTCTGGATTGTTCAGCCTATAAACTTCAAAATCAGAACCCCCAGCTTTTTTATTGAGGGTTATTTGTTTTTTAAGGTCATAAACCCCGCAGACTTCAAAGCCCTCTCGTTCCCCATCAAGGGTATAGTAAACTACATAGGATTTCATGTCGCTACCCTCACGGTTTCATTTAACTTTGTTGTTCCTCGGCTATTCATTTCACCGCTTGTCCCATACATAGAACGGATTTCATCAAGCGCATATTCCTTTCGGCTACGCTTGCGGTAATCATCAGGAGCAAGATACCACGCTAGTTTTTTAGTGTGCCATTTGAATTTGAGGGCTTTTAACTGCTCCTTGTGGGGCTTAGTATCACCAGTGACCCAAACAAAGCAACCGATGACCTCAATCGTGATATTATCCATTTTCATCAGTTCAGAAATTAGGTCTTTGAATTGGTCGGCGGTTTCGGTGGTGGATTGTCTGGCGGTATAGGTTTCGCCGTCTTTGGTTTTATGTACATCTTTCAGATTCGGGAAAAGTGCGTCATATTCAGCATTAACGGCTTTCATAGTTTCAGTATCACCGCCACGGTCGGGGTGGTGTTGCATTGCCAGTTTGCGGTACATGGCTTTTAGTTCCTCTAATGTCTCAGGGGTAGGTGTAAAAAACTTGTTCATTCTGTGTGCCTCCTAGTATTGTAGATGTTGATAGTTGGCGAAGCCTGTGCGGCTTACGCACCTTGATACCAACACCCCAACAGATAGACAGCGGTGTCAA
>Ga0123355_10002070_pt1 | contig 28316 bp, 19 predicted proteins | sample TergutEmb28metaG_3_FD_89872 | JGI IMG/M metagenome (GOLD analysis project Ga0123355, IMG submission 89872) | Embiratermes neotenicus P1 segment gut microbial communities from Petit-Saut dam, French Guiana - Emb289 P1 | ecosystem: Host-associated > Arthropoda: Insects > Digestive system > Gut ... | reverse complement strand
TGTTCCGGGACTTCACGCTGCCACGGGCACTGCGGCTGTGGACCGGCGACGGCGACGAGGTCGCGCTCTGCTGAGCCCGGTCGGCTCCCGATCCGAAGGTGGGTCATCCGGCTCGGAAGCAGTTTGCCGCTCGGCCCGTTGATCAAACGGGATCAACATGGCCATTGCAGCTGACCGAACCTACCAGGAAGGATCGGCCGCGACGGCGCCGGAGTCGCGCCGCAGGCCGTCTGTGGAGATCAGATATCGGGCGTTCGACATTGTCGCTGCGTCTGCGCTGTTGATCTTGTTCATGCCGCTGATGCTCGTCATCGCCGTGGTGATCAGATTCGAGTCTCGCGGGCGCGCGATCTTCCGCCAGAGGCGCCTTGGCCGCTCGCAGTCGCAATTCACCGTCCATAAGTTCCGGACGATGCAGCAGGGCGCCAGCCAAGACGTCCATCGGGAGTTCGTACTTGGTCTGATTGCCGGGCAGGCGCCTCCAGAGACTGAGGAAGGGCCTCGGTTCAAGCTTGCAGGAGACGATCGCATCACTCGAGCCGGGCGGATCCTGCGGCGATACAGCCTCGACGAGCTGCCTCAGCTGTGGGATGTGCTGCGGGGCGACATGTCGCTCGTGGGGCCTCGACCCGCGCTGCCCTACGAGGCGGAGCGCTACCCCGCTCACTGGTTTGGCCGGTTTGCCGTCAAGCCTGGGATCACCGGGCTCTGGCAGGTCAGCGGTCGGTCCGAGCTCACGATGGAAGAGATGATCCGGCTCGACCTCGAATACGTGGAACGCCGGTCGCTCCGGCTGAACATCTGGGTCGTGCTGCGCACGCTTCCTGCCGTCGTTAGCGCCCGTGGAGCCGGCTAGGTAGGGCTGGCCTCAATTGTGACGACTTTGTAAATGCCACGCTTCGGGATTAAGCGCGGCAATATGCATTGACCCTGAACATCGTCGTGGTACCTTGGCGTGGTCGTGGTATAGCTACCTCGTAGCGCACTGAGGTGTACATCGATTAGCTGGGGCTGTCACTCCCATCCAGGCTCGGCATCATCGCCTCGCATGCTCAACGGCGACGGGACCACCGCCGTGCAGTTTCCCGTTCACGCACTCGAGCGGCGCAATCGGTCCGAGTCGGTGAAGGCGCCGTGACCGTGTCCGGACGCCTGAGGAGGCCGTCACGATGAGCAAGGATTTCTGGAAGGGCATCCTTACTGGCGGCGCCGTTGGGCTCCTGGTTTCGGTGATCCTCCTCGCGACGAACACCACGCACAACGGTACGGCCACGGCCCAACAGACTGCGCCCGCGACCACCCCGGCGACCACCCCGTCAGCCGGGGGTGGGCCGACTGCAACTGCGCCGGACGTGGGTGCGTCGGGTCAGATCGCGGGGGCAGGCGCGAGTTCGCAGCAGGCGGCGCAGACGGCGTGGATTGCGGGGTTCCAGAAGGGCAATTCGGGCGTGACGATTTCCTACGATCCGGTTGGGTCCGGCGGTGGACGTGAGCAGTTCGGTGCCGGGGCGGTGGCGTACGGCACGTCGGACGTGGTGCTTACAGCGGACGAGTTGACCAGGAGCCAGCAGCGGTGTGGCGGTGTCGACAATCTGATCGAGGCGCCGGTCTACGTCTCGCCGATTGCGGTCGTCTACAACCTGAGCGGCGTGAGCGCATTGAGGTTGGACCCGCAGACGATGGCGTCGATCTTCGCGGGCAAGATCAACAGGTGGGACGACCCGGCGATCGAGGCGAGCAACCCGGGGGTGAAGCTGCCGAATACGGCGATCACGCCGATTCATCGCTCCGACAAGTCTGGCACTACGGAGAACTTCACCAGTTATCTGTCTGCCGCGGCAGGGCAGGCCTGGCCCCACGAGCCCGACAGCACCTGGCCGGTTGGCGGCGGCGAGGCGGCGAAGGGGACGTCGGGCATGATCGCGGCGGTCAAGTCCGGCAACGGCACGATCGGCTACGCCGACCTGAGCCAGGCGGCCGACCTGGCCAAGGTCGAGGTCAGGGTCGGCAGCGATTACGTCGCTCCCAGCGCCGCGGCAGCCGGAAAGATCTTCGCCGCCTCCAAGGAGGTAAGCGGGACGGGCAGGTTCGTGTTCGCCTACGACCTCAACTACGCGACCACCGAGGCCGGGACTTACCCGATCGTGCTCATCTCCTACATGCTCGCCTGCACCAGGTACTCCGGCGGCAATACCGCGAAGATCGTCCAGGGCTACCTCGACTGGGTCGCCAGCGCCGACGGCCAGTCCACCGCCGCCGACGCAGCCGGCTCCGCCCCGCTCCCCGAGCAGGTCGAAAGGAAGATCCGCGACGCCGCCAACGCGATCCAGGCGTCATGAGCGCGACCTCTCCAACTCCGGCCTCCGCAAGGCGCCCTCCGTCCCGGCGGGCCGACCGGATCTTCTTCCTCGCCGCCAGCGGCTCCGGCGTGCTGATCCTCGCCATCCTCGCTGGGGTCGCGGTCTTTCTGATCGTCGAAGCCGTGCCCGCAGTGACGGCGTCCTCGGCGAGGATCCCCGGTGGGAAAGGGCTAATTCACTACCTGTGGCCGCTCATCTTCGGGACGCTGTACTCGGCGACGCTGGCACTGATCGTCGCGATCCCGCTCGCCGTCGGCGTCGCGCTCTTCATCGTGTACTACACCCCGCCCGCGATCGCGAGCGTGCTCGGCGGGCTCGTCGATCTTCTCGCCGCAATCCCCAGCCTCGTCTTCGGCCTGTGGGGCATCGAGACGTTCGGACCCGCGGCGGTGCCGTTCCAGCGCTGGCTGGCTGACCACCTCAGCTGGCTGCCGTTCTTCGCCGGTCCCGCGTCGCCGACTGGAAGGACGATGTTCACGGTCGCGATCGTGCTCGCCGTGATGACACTGCCGATCATCAGCGCGCTCGCCAGGGAGGCCTTCCTCCAGACCCCGACCAAACTCGAACAGGCGGCTTACGGGCTCGGCGCCACGCGCTGGGAGATGATCCGCATGGTCGTCCTGCCGTCCAGCCGCTCGGCGATCTTCAGCGCCGGGTTCCTCGGCCTCGGCCGCGCCCTCGGAGAGACCATGGCCGTGACGATCATCCTGTCGGTCACCGGCGTCGTGACCTTCAACCAGATCAGCTCGAGCAACCCCTCGACGATCGCCGCCAACATCGCGCTCCACTTCCCCGAGTCGTCGGGCCTGGACGTCAACGTCCTGATCGCGACCGGTCTCGCGCTGTTCGCGATCACGCTGGTGGTCAACATGGTCGGGCGGTGGATCGTCACGAGCAGGCAGGTCTCGTCATGAGCCTCAGGCCCTCGACGCCGGCGGTCTCCGGCCCGGTTGCCCCACCGACTGGAGCCCCACGCACGCCGGCAACACGGTCGTCCCGAGGGCGCGCGCACGGAACTGTCCCCTGGTACGCACCGTGGCTGATTCTGGAGTGCCTGCTGGCGGTCGGGGTCGTGCTCTGGCAGGTGACCGGACACAGCCTATCTCTCTTCATAGTCGCAGCGATCGTCATCGACGCGGTGGTGGTCTACGTCTGGACGCGGGTCGTGGAGGGCAAGCGGAACGCGCTGGACGAGCTCGTGACGATCATCGTCGCGTCGTCCTTCGCCATTGCGATGGTTCCGCTCGCCTCCCTGATCTGGACCGTCGTCGAGAAGGGCATTCACCGCTTCGATTGGAAGTTCTTCACGTCGGACATGCGCAACGTCACTGGGGCAGGCGGCGGCGGTCTGCACGCGATCCTGGGAACGATCGTCGTCACTGCGATCGCCACCGTCTGTGCGGTCCCGATCGGCATCCTCGCCGCCGTCTACCTGCGCGAGTACGGAAAGGGCTGGCTGAAGCAGGCGCTGACGTTCTTCGTGGACGTGATGACCGGGATCCCGTCGATCGTCGCGGGCCTGTTCGCGTTCTCGATCTTCGCAGCATTCCTCGGGCCGGGCATCCGGCTCGGGGTCGTGGGCTCGGTCGCACTGATCGTGTTGATGATCCCGATCGTCGTCCGCTCGACCGAGGAGATGCTGAAGATCGTCCCCGACTCGCTACGCGAGGCGTCATACGCGCTCGGAGTGCCGAAGTGGCGGACGATCCTCAAGGTTGTGCTCCCGACTGCGCTCGGCGGCGTCGCGACGGGGTTGATGATCGCGGTCGCCAGGGTCATCGGCGAGACCGCGCCGCTGCTCGTAACGACCGGGTTTGTCACGTCGGTGAATCTCAACCCGTTCTCGGGAAGGATGGCCAACCTTCCGGTCTTCTCGTACTACTCATACGCGGTACCGGGGGTCCCACCTGGGCCGTTCATCGACCGCGCCTGGACCGCCGCGCTCGTACTCGTCCTGATGGTGTTGATCCTGTACATCGGCGCGCGGCTGGTCGCCTTCAGGTTCGGCGCAGTCTCGGAAAGGAGATGACGGTGGCCGCGACCACGGTCGAAACCCAGGCGAAGGACGTCGAGGCGCGGGACCTCAACCTCTACTACGGCGACTTTCTGGCGGTCAAGGACGTCAACGTACGTCTCCCGCCAAACAAGATCACCGCCTTGATCGGTTCGTCGGGCTGTGGAAAGTCGACGTTTCTGCGCGCAATCAACCGGATGCACGAGCTGATTCCAGGCGCTCGGGTGGAGGGACAGATCGTCGTGGCAGGAGAGGACATCTACGGCGCGGACATCGATCCAACCTTGATTCGCAGCCAAATCGGCATGGTGTTTCAGGAGCCCAACCCGTTTCCGACGATGTCGATCTACGACAACGTTGTGGCCGGGCTCAAGCTGAACTCGCAGAAGCGGAAGAAGGAGGAGTTCGACGCGATCGTGGAGCGCTCGCTGCGATCGGTGAAGCTCTGGGACGAGGTGAAGAACCGCCTCGAGAAATCCGGCTCGGGACTGTCCGGCGGACAGCAGCAGCGGCTTTGCATTGCCCGCGCGACGGCGATGGAGCCCGACGTGCTGCTAATGGACGAGCCGTGCTCGGCCCTCGACCCCATCTCGACCCTCGCGATCGAGGCGCTCATGAGCGAACTGAAGGTCAACTACACGATCGTGATCGTCACGCACAACATGCAGCAGGCGACGCGCGTCAGCGACTACACGGGCTTCTTCAATCTCGACGGTGTCGGCCAACCCGGCCACCTCGTCGAGTTCGGGGACACAGACCAAATCTTTGTTGCCCCCGTGCAGCAGGCAACAAAGGACTACGTCAGCGGCACCTTCGGTTGATCGCGGTGCAGCTGCCGAGCGCCGCGTAGGCCGCCAGCAGAGCCTGCTCGGAGCGCTCCCATGTGAGCGATGCGGCTCGCCGGCGGGCCTTATCGCGAAGTCTCAAACGCAGCTCTGGGTCGTGGGCGAGCGAGCGGATGGCCTCGCCGAACGCCTTCTCGTTCCCCGGTTCGACGAGAATCGCCGCGTCGCCTGCGGTGCGTCTTGTCTCGAGCAGGTCGTAGGCGACGACCGGCTTGCCAAGCGCGAGATACTCGGCGATCTTGGTCATCGTCGAACGCTGATTCACGTCTGACGGAGGAGCTGGGTCCAGACACACGTCGGCCTGAGCAAGCAGTTCGGGCACATGTTCTGCCGAGACCCAGCCGGTGAAAGTAACACGGTCAGCGATGCCGTGGCCGGCGAGTGCACGTTCGAACTCCTCGCGGCCGTCGCCATCTCCGACCACCGTGAGTCTCAGGTCGACGGGCCACGGTCCGGCGCGCAGGTCGGCAAGGATTGGCGCCAGTCCGGCAACGCCGTCCTGGACAGAGATGGCGCCGAGGTACAACAGCTGAACCGGGCTCGATGAGGCACGGGGCTCACCGTTGTCCTGGAGTGTCCATCCGATCGGTGGACCGTTGCGGACGATTGTCACGCGATCCGCGGCCTTGCCGCTTGCGAGCGCGACCTCTGCATAGGACTGGTTTGTCGCGATCACGTGGCTTGCGACCGCGAATGTCAACCGCTGACAGACATTCGCGATCGAGATGGCCGCGCGAGAGCCAAACTTCACTGCGAGCGTTTCGGGAAACAGATCGTGGTGGTCGAACACGACTTTGCGTCCGGCGATGCGGAACAGTGCGCCTGCCGGGAAGAAGATGTCGGGCGGATTGTGGAGGTGCAGGACCCGGGATCCGCCGGCGAGCGCTCGAACCGCCGCGAGATTGAGCAGTACGGCGGCGCTCAGGTACTCGGTGACGAATCCGCGGACTCCATGCGAGCTACCGTCGATGATCCGCAGCCTGCGCACGCGCACGCCGTCGATGTCTGCGCGACCGGCCTGCCCTGCGCCACGTGGGCAGATCACCTCGACGTCGTAGCCCGCGCGGGTGAGCGAACTAGCCTCCGAGCGGACGCGCACGTCCTCCGGATACGGGTTGTTCTCCAGGAGCATCGTGACGCGCGGGCGTGCCTGGCTGGAGGGAGTGGCTCGCACTATCGATCAACGCGAGGTTCAACCCGCAACTCGCGCAAAATGGCTCGCTCCGTTCTCCGGTGCGCCGCGAGATATGATCCTTGCCGCCCTTGCGGTACGCGACCCTGAGAGCTCGATCGGCGCGATTCCTGACGGCGTCCGTTGCGCGATCGGTCGCTCTGGTGTGTGCCACGTGGGCGGTTGTCCTCGGGTCCGCCGCGCTTGGCGGCTCCGTAGCGAGCGCTGCAGGCCCCTCTGGCGTTGTTCTGATGGGCAACCGGGCGGTGTCCGCGACCCGAGCCGATCTGGCTCGCGGTTCGATGCTGGCGTTCCGGTTCATCGCGGGCGAGTCGGGTGCGGTGCACGACTTCCACGTCTACATCGGCGGCACGAGCCGCAGAGCCATGATCGCCGTCGGTATCTACTCCGACCGCGGCGGTCGCCCGAACCGGCTGCTCAGCTCAGGCGAGCTGACGCGGCCGGCGCACGGAAGCTGGAACGCCGTCGGGGTCGGCGCCACCGCGATCCAGCGGGGCACGAACTACTGGCTGGCGGTGATGCCAACCCGGGGGAGCATTGTCATCCGCGACGGGGGCGCCGTCCGGTGCCGGGGAGACGAGGCGCTGCGGTCGGGGCCTCGCAGCCTGCCCGCGCGCGTTCGCGGCCCCGTCGAGCGCAGCGGCTGCCGGCTGTCTGCATACCTGGTCGGCAAGCCCTCCCTGCCGCCGGCTCGTCCGACTCCGCCGACTGCGCCGGCCCCCCAGCCGGCCCCACAGCCGGCCCCACCGACGGGCGCGCCACCCCGAGACGGTTGCTTCCCCGCCCCAGGGGCGTGCGGACTGCCGGATCCGAACTACCACAACGTCGGGGCCACCTCGTCGTGCTCGTCACTCCCCGCTTCCGGGTCGATCGACGACGGCACCCCAGGAAGCACGATTGCCGATCGCAACGTGACCGGCACCATTCAGGTGCACGCCGCGGACGTGACCATCAAGGACGTTTGCGTGACAACCAATGGCGGCGCACAACTCGGCTCGCGTGCGATTCTGCTCGACCACGGCGCTGCGAATGCGACCATCGAGCACGTCACGGTGGGCGGCGCCGACGGAACTGGCCGTTCGGTAGATCAGGCGGTCGCCAACGACAGCAGCTCAGACGCGACCGTGGTCAGCGTCTACGCCTACAACTGCGGTGAGTGTTTCTGGAACGGGCCCTGGACGATCACCGACAGCTACATGATCACCAACGGGATGCAGGGCACAAGCGACCATCTGGAAGATCTCTACATGAGTGACACGAGCGCGACGCTGACGCACGACGTCCTCCTCGACCCCTCGTATCAGAACTCGACCGTATTCGGCGACACGCAGTGGGGGAGCGGTGGTCCATGCGACAATCACTGGTCGATCACAAACAGCCTATTGGCCGGCGGTGGCTTCGTGATCTACACGTGTGGGAACTCGAGCTCGATTGGATCGAGCACGATGAATATCTCGGACAACCGGTTCGCCCGCTGTGTCAGCTCGCCGTTCCTGTACAACCGCGGGACCGGCGGCACCGCTTGCCGGGGCAGCTCCGATGAGGCGATCGGCGCCGGAGCCGACTCGCACGGCTACTGGCCAGGCGGCGGGTACTTCGGCGTGGACGCGACGACCTACTGCCCGCCGAGGAGTGGTCAGACCTGGGCGGGCAACGTGTGGGACAACAACAACGCGCCGGTGGGATGCTGATCGGGCGCGGCCGGGCGTGGTGAGGCAGCGCGTGGCGCTATGACAGCGCGACGCGCTCGCGCCAGCTCGCAGGCAGGTTCGTCGCCACCTCGATTTTGCCCGGGAACTCGAGCGGCTCGCACGGCCCACGCTCGCGGACCCACGCGGCCATCCGCTCGATGCCGTCCCTGAGGCCGACGGGCTCGCCCGGGTCGAACACGTGGGACAGCTTTGAGTGGTCCGAGAAAGCGTGGATCACCTCGTTGCGGGCGTCCAGGTGGACGACGTCGGGATCGACGTCGAACGCTTCGGCGATCGTTTCGGCGAGCTCCATGATCGTGTAGGGAGTGTCGGCGCCGACATTGAACACCTGATTGCGCGCCGCCTCCACCAGCGGCGAGCGGGCGATGACCGGCGCGACGTCCGCGATGTGCGAGAACGCCCGGGTTTGGAGCCCGTCGCCGAACACCGGCATCGGCTGGCCCTGCATCACATTGTTCATGAAGATGCCGATCACGTTGCGGTAGCGGTCGGCAATGTTCTGTCGCTCGCCGTACACATTGTGCGGGCGGAAGATCGTGTAGTCCAGGTCAAACATGTGATGAGCGGCGGCGAGGTCGAGCTCGACCGCGTACTTGGAGATTCCGTACGGGTCCTCAGGCTGCGGTGTCATGTCCTCGCTCATCGGCACCTGGCCGGAGCCGTACACGGCGATCGAGGATGTGAACACGAACCGGCGCACCCCGCCGAGCAGGGAGCTGTTGATCAGGTTGACGCTGGCCTCGAGGTTGGTGCGGTAGTTGTAGGCCCGGATGAAGTGCGACAGGCCCTCGGCGGCGTAGGCGCCGAGGTGGTAGACGAAGCTGAACGGTCCGTGCTCCCACAGGGAGCCGACGAAGTCCGCGTCGCGCAGATCGCCCTCCATCCAGGTAGCGCCGGCGGGAACGTTCTCGATGAATCCGCCCGACAGGTCATCGGTCGCCACGACCTCCATTCCGAGCGCCAGGCAAGCGTCGGCGACGTGTGACCCCATGAAGCCCGCGGCGCCGGTCACCAGGACGCGATGATCAATGTCAATCATGGGCAGTGTCCAATCTGAGTCATTGACGGTGTCAGTGGAAGAACGTGCAGGCGCCGGATGTGCTTCCACGCCTCGATCGGCCGGCCCCCTACAGCTGCGCGCGGAGGATCCCAGCCGGTCGCGCAGTCACATCGAGGCGCAGGTAGTAGAACCTCGGCGCCGCCGCGATCGAGTTGATGACCTCGGGAGCGACCGCCACGCAGCCGCGTTGTCTGTAACGCGCGTCGAGCGGGACGATCTCCGGGCCGTTGGCCCGCTTTCCGCCCTGGTGGATCGACGCGTTCCGAGGCCGGAGAGTCATCTGCACGCGGCCCAGCGCCGCAGACTTGACGACGACCTTCGGTGCACCCGTGAATCGCCAGCACACCGCGTGCGTCGCCGGGATCAGCTTGACCATGCCGACCGTCCGTCCGACCCCCGACCCGGCGCGGCCGCCGGTACCCGTCAGGACGAGACGGTAGGTGGCCGCCGGCATCGCGCGGGACCTTCCCCGCCTCACGGGATGATCGCTGTCGGCTGCGGGAGCGAGCGACCTCGAGGTATGACGGGCGAACACGCCGATCCGCGGCCTTGAGATGGGCCTGGGATGGGCCACGCGGATCTGCTTGGTCGCGGCGTCTGACTGACTGCCAAGGCCGGCCCCAAGGAGGAGTGCGGCGGCGACCACGGAGAGTGCGAGCTTACGGGCCATGTCCATACAACGGACCGTGGCCGCGGGTACGTCCGCTCGCCGCTGCTTTAAGTTCGAGCTCTCAAGCCGAAACGGTCGCCGCCGGCCGCGCGCGGGCGACGGCGCTCAGCCCCAACCGTTCGGTCACGTCGCCCGCGACGCTCTCAGCCATCCGCACGATCGACTCCCCGTTCAGGAGCCGGGGGTAGACCTGGCTGGCGGAGGCCAGCGCCAGGCCGGGCACCGCTGGCCAGACCGGCGCGACTCGGGGGTGGTGGCCGAGTGGGTGCACCGGCTCCACCAGCGGTGCGCGCTGCACCGTCCAGTCGGCCACGTCACCGTCGCAGAAGTCGGGCGCCAGGCGTCTCAGCATGCCCGTGAAGCGCGCGTAGATCGACCCATCCTCCTCGGTGAACTCCGGGGCGGAGACCTCGCAGTACTTTGGGAGGTAGAGCAGACGCAGCCCGTCGGTGTGCTCGGTGCCGACCACGTGGGAGGTCTCCACCACCGTGGTGATTGGCGTCGGATCACAGATGTTCACCGTGTAATAGGGGAGGATCGAGCGGCGAACCTTGAGCACCAGGCAGACGCAGCCCAGGTAGCGTCTGGGATAGGCGTCGAGCAGGCCCTGCAGTGAGTCGGGCAGCAGGCGCGCCAGTGCCGGCGGCTGCAGGGTGGGGATGGTCAGGTCGAAGGGCTGCTCCTCGCCGTCCGCGATGACGCCGCTGACGCCGCCGGTCGGGTCGACCGCCAGTCCCTCGACGCCGGCGCCCAGGCGCACGTCCACTCCGAGCGAAACCGCCTTCGCCGCGACCGCATCGATCAGTCGCTCGTGGCCACCCCTGAGGCAGCCCATCATCTCACTCCCGCCGCCTTTCCGTGCGCTGCGCATCCGGTTGGTGCGCGCCCACAGGTAGGTGGCCGGCAGTTCCTCGTAGGAGGAGTCGAAGCGCGAGTTCAGCAGCGGCTTCCAGATCCGCTCCACCACCTCGCGTCCACAGTGGCGCTGCAGCCAGGCCAGCAGCGGCGTGTCCTCCAGGGGCTCGTAGTCGCGCCGCAGCTGGCACTGGGCCACGAACCAGGCCAGTCGGGCCCGCGCCGGCGGCGACAGCGGCGGGAAGCGCACGAAGTCGCCGATCCCGTTGAACGGGAACATCCGACCGTCCACGAAAAAGCCGGCGCCGACCGGCGAGAAGCTGAGGTCTCCGGAAAGCCCCAGCTCGTCGGACAGCGCGATCATGCGCTCGTCGGAGGGGACGATCACGTGGTAGAAGCGATCGACCCGGTGCCCGCCGAAATCCATCGCCGCGGCCAGGCCGCCGGCATGCGGCGCGCGCTCGAGCAGCGTGACCTTGGCACCCGCCTCGGCCAGGCGCAGCGCGAGGACGGTGCCGAGGATTCCGGCGCCCACGATTCCGATACGCGGCTCGTCGGTCATCCTGCGGCAGGCGAGAGAACTCGGAGAACCGGCATCCGTCACTCGTCGCGAGAGAGGGGCGAGATCGGGGGCGGCTGAATGCGACCCACCAGGTGGGCCGCCATCAGGCGGCCGTAGGCCATCACCGTCGGGCGCAAGTTCATCTTCGACTGGCCCAGCCGGCGGCTCCAGTCATTGACGGTCGGCACCTCGGCGACACTGGCGCCGGCGTTGTACAGCTTCAGCAGCAACTCGACGTTAGCCGCAAAGCCGGGCTCGCGTACGAGCAGGTATCCGTAGGTTTCGGCTGCGCGACGGAGCGTCCCAGCTCGGTACACGCGGTACAGCGAGCTGAGCGTGTGGACTTCGCGGAGGCCGCCTACGTACCGGAAGGCATTGGAGACCGAGCGCGAGGCGGCCAGTCGCCACGGCGCCACCCCGATGATCCGCCCGCCCGGGGCGTACACCGAGGCCAGGACGACGTCGTAGCCCTCCTCGAACCGCTCGAGCATCCGCGGCAGATCATCGAGATCGGACGTGTTGTCAGCTTCGAGGGTGACGATCGCGTCGTCGTCCTGAGCCTCGCCCAGGGCCGCGCGCAGGCCCGAGTTGATCGCGGTGCCGAGGCCACGATTGACCGTATGTCTGACGATCGCCAGATGCAGGCCGTCCCGGTGCTCCTCGATCGCCTCGGATGTGCCGTCGCGGGATCCGTCGTCGACGAAGATCACTCGCGCGCCCAGGTCGAGCGCGCGCGGCGTCAGATCCGCCATCAAGTTCGGGATGTTGTCCCGCTCGTTGTAGGCGGGAATGACGAACCGAATCATGGGCCAGGCTCAGGCCACGGCGCGCAGCGGCCGCCGCTCCCCCGGCATGTCCAACAGCTTGAAGGGCCTGGAGTTGGCCGCGGAGTCTCGCACCGCCAGCGCGGCCGCGAGCGCCCGGCAGCCTTCGTGGGCGCTGACCGGCTCGCGTGTGTCCCCGAGCACGCATTCGGCGAACGCTTCGAGTTCGGCCCGCAGCGGCTCCACCCGGCGCAGGGCGAAGCGCACAGCCGTGCCCTCGGCGTCGCCGCGGACCCGCGCGAGCTCGTCCCATCCGGTGGGAGAACCGGTCGACTCCGTGAACCAGACGTCCTGAGTCAGATACGACGCGCTGAGCATCCCGCCCTCGCCGATCACGGTGAGCTCACGCCGCTTCTCGGGCGTCAGCCAGTTGACGTCCAGGAGTCCCATCGGCCCGTCGTCGCCGAACCGCAGCAGGCACGAGATCATGTCCTCCTGGGTCGGGTGCAGATACCGAGTGCCCTCGGCGTAGATGCTGGTGATGGTCGCCCCGAGGACGTATTGCATGATGTCCAGGTCGTGGGTGGCGAGGTCGATGGTGACCCCGGCATCCATGATCCGGGTGGGCAGCGGGCCGACGCGCGTGGCGTGGATCCGGAACACCTTGCCCACCCGGCCCGCGGCGATCAGCTCGGCCAGCTTCGAGACGGCCGGGTTGAAGCGCTCGATGTGGCCGACCATCAGCTTGACGTGCGCCTCGCGTGCGGCAGCGGCCATCCGCAGACCGTCCTGGAGGGTGGTGGCGATTGGCTTCTCGACGAACACGTGCTTGCCGGCGGAGATCGCGTCGAGGGCGATCGACGCATGTCGAATCGACGGGACGCAGACGCAGACGGCGTCCACGTCGGGGCGCCTGATCATCTCCCGGTAGTCGGCAAACCAGGCGATTGGCCGCCGCCCGATGCGCTCGCGCGCCACCGGTTCGTTCGGCTCCGCGATCGCGACCAGACGTGTCGATTCGATCTTCTCGAGTGTCTCGACGTGGAACGCGCCCATCCGGCCCGCCCCGATCACCGCGATGTTGAGCTCATCACTCACGCCGCCACCTCCGTAGCTTCGGCCACCGACTCGGCCACGATCAACGCGATCCGTCCCGACGCGTCGCCATCACCAAAGATCGTCGGCCGTTCCATTGGGAGCGGCCGGTTCAACGCCTCCTCGAACGCGTCGGCGTCGATGCCCACGATCGCGTTCCACCCTGCCTGGACCGTGTCCACCCACTCGGTCTCCTCTCGGAGGGTCAGGCAGCGCACCCCCCACAGGTAGGCCTCCCGCTGGACGCCGCCGGAATCGGTGGCGATCGCCCGTGCGCCTCGCTCCAGTTCGAGCATGCGGGTGTACGGCACCGGATCGACCACGTCGACGTTGCCGGGAATGCTGAGGCCCCACTCCAAGATCCGCGCCCGCGTGCGCGGGTGTACCGGGAACACGACTCGCCACGGAGAGCGGCTCAGGCAGTCCAGCACGGCCTTCAGCCGGACGGGATCGTCGGTGTTGTAGTTGCGGTGCACCGTGGCCAGCAGGTACTCGCCTCCGGCAGGCACCACGCGGTCGCGCCAGGACTCGAGGATGTCGCACAGCGGATCGCCGGTGACATGGATCTTGCCGCGGACGCCTTCGCTCAGCAGGTTGCGTCGCGCGCCGTCGGTGGGGGCGAGCAGGACGTCCGCGAGCCGGTCGGTCTCGATCCGGTTGTGCTCCTCGGGCATGTCCATGCGGCGGGAGCGCAGTCCCGCCTCGATGTGGATCAGCGTGACGCCCGCTTCGGCGGCGGCGAGCGCCCCGGAGAGGGTGCCGTTCGTGTCGCCGCGGACGAGAACGGCGTCGGGTCGCTCGGCCTCGATCAGCGCTGCCAGGCGCTCCTGTCCGAGCGCCACCTGTTTGGCCCGGGGGAGCGAGCCGACCGCGAGGTTGAAGTCCGGTCGAGGCAACCGGGTGGCCAGGATCTGGCCGTCCGACATCGCCTCGTCGTAGTGCTGGCCGGTGTGCACGAGCAGCTCGTCGACGAGACCGCGCAGCGCGGCGCAGACCGGCGCCGCCTGAATGATCTCCGGGCGAGACGAGATGACCGAGATCACCTTGGGGCGTTCCGGCCCACGAGTTTCTGCTGGCGAGTGTTGTCCCATTGCCCGATAGAACGGGCCGTGACCCGCACCCCTTTCGCGTCGCCGCGAGAAATCCGGGCCGTGCTCCGTATATGAATCGTGTGCAGCGTCATGACCATCGGCCTATTCGACACCGAGACGCCGCTGACGGCGCTCCGCGAGGAGATCCTCGAACGGATCGCCGGGGTGGTGGAGCGGGGCGTGTTCATCCTCGGCCCCGAGGTGGCGACGTTCGAGGAGGAGTTCGCCGCCTACATCGGCGTCCGCCACGTGATCGGCGTAGCCAACGGCACGGACGCGATCACCATCGGCCTGCGGGCGCTCGGCGTGCAGGCCGGGGACGAGGTCGTGGTGCCGTCGTTCACCTTCTACGCCTCGGCCGAGGCGATCGTCAACGCGGGCGGCCGACCGGTGTTCTGCGACGTCGACCCGAGCACCCGCAACGTGACCGCCGAGACAGTGGCGGCGGCGCTGACGCCGCGGACCAGGGCGATCGTGGCGGTGGACCTGTTCGGGGTGCCGGCGCCCCTGGATGAGATCCGGGCGCTCGGCCTGCCCGTTCTGGAAGACGCGGCCCAGGCGGCCGGAGCGAGCCTGAATGGCCGCCGCGCGGGCTCGCTCTCGGAGCTGGCCACGTTCTCGTTCTATCCCTCCAAGAACCTCGGCGCGCTGGGCGATGGCGGCGCGATCTGCACCGACGACGACGACTTGGCAGCCATGGTTCGGGCGCTCCGCTTTCACGGCTCCCACGACAAGCAGAACTTCGACTACGTCGGCTACAACTCCCGCCTCGACGAGATCCAGGCGGCGGTGCTGCGGGTTCTGCTGGGCGAACTCGACTCGTGGTGCGAGGGCCGGCGCGCGGCCGCGCGGGCGTATGCCGACGCCGGTATCGAGCGGTACGTGCAACCGCCGGCGGCGCCCGACGGCGTCGATCCTGCCTGGCATCTGTACGTGGCCACGCATCCGCGCGCCGATCGGCTGATCGCCGGCCTGGGAGAGCGCGGGATCCAGGCCCGCTCCTACTACCGCACGCCCCTGCACCGTCAAACGGCGATGGCGCCGTACATCCCGGCGCGGGCGGGCGCGCTGCCGGTCACAGACGAACTGGCGCGCACCAACCTGGCGTTGCCGATGAGCCCGACGCTCGACGCCGATCGCGTCGCCGACGTGGTCGCGGCACTGGCGACGCTGACCGGCTGAACCTGTCGCGACCCACGCACCGGCACGCCCAGCATGACGGCGCCGGCGGCCATCAACGCCCTGTCGCCGACCTCCGGCTCCCCTCGGACCTTGCCCGGCGCCGGTGATCGCCGGCTCCGGGCGAACTTCACACGAGCTTCATACGAACTTCATACGAACGGTCAAAAGCTGCCGGAGATCCGGCCCGTTTTTTGGGGTGATGCTGATCTCTGGACTCTCAGGTAGGGCTGTGCTGGGATCGAGATTCCGGAAGCTCATGGTCACCGTGCTGGTCCTGACGGGGGCACTGCTTGCGGCCACGATCGCGCCCGCCGGCGCGTCCGCCGCGGTCGCATGCCCCAACTCGAATCCGATCGTCAACGAGAACAACTGCATGGGCTCCGGCACGAGCGCCTGGCAGCTGCAGAACTACAGCGACAACATCGGCGGGTTCTCCACCAACACTAGCTACAACATCGGGAGCTCGGTCGATCTGAAGATCGGGACCAATCTCAGCGGCACACAGAAGATCAACCTGAACGTGTACAGGATCGGCTGGTACGGCGGAGCCGGCGCCCGCCTCACCTACACGAACAGCGGCATCACGATCAACAACTCGTACACGTGCAACCCGATGGATCCGACCACCGGGGAGGTGAGCTGCTCGAACTGGAACGTGACAACGACGATCCCGGCGAGCGCGTTCCCGGTCACGGGCATCTACGAGGCGCAGTTCACTGACCCCGGCTCCGGGAACATCGAGAACTACGTCCTCTTGCCGATCCGCAACGACTCGGCGAATTCGCCGATCCTGTACGTCCTCCCCGATGCGACCTACCAGGCCTACAACACCTGGGGGCCGACGGCGGCCAGTTGCAAGTCGCTCTACTTCGACGCGTGCGGCGGCCCGAACACGATTTCCGGCAGCGATCGCGCGGTGGCGGTCTCGTTCGATCGGCCGATGGCCGATGGCGACGGCGAGGAGAACCGATTCTTCGGCGTCGACGTCGAGTGGGTGCAGTGGCTGGAGGAGCAGGGCTACAACGTCAGCTATACCGACGACATCCAGACCGATGAGAACGGCAGCTCTCTGCTGAATCACCAGATCGATCTGATCTCAGGACACAGCGAATACTGGTCGGCGGCGACATACAACAACTTCATGGCGGCCCGGAATGCCGGGGTGAGCATCGCGTCGTTCAGCGGCAACACCGCGTACTGGCAAACCCGCTACACCGACAACTACCGCACACTGGTCTGCTACAAGACGGTCCAGGGACCGAACACGCCGAATGACCCGGCATCGCTGAATTCGCAGGGCCTGGTCGGCGCGGGCGACAACCCCAGCCTGGCCACCACCTCGAGACGCGACCCCGGTGCGCCCAACGGCGTGGTCGACGGCGGAAGCGAACCGCCCGGAGGCGAGATCGGCCCCAACCAGCCCGAGAACCAGCTGCTGGGCGCGCTGTACATCGGAGACAACGACTCCGAGAACTGGGGCCTGTCGGTACCGGCCACCGACGCCCTGGGGGACTTCGCGGGCAACAACGTGTGGCGCAACACGGGAATCTCGACGACGACCACCACGACGTTCGGCAACGACATGGTGGGTTGGGAGTGGGACACCATCCCCAGCGCCTCGAGCCCGCTTTACAAATACGCGGCGTCGCTCGAGCCGCCAGGCGTCAGAATCGTCGCCCAGACCGCCGTGAACAATGCCGCCTCGGACACCCCGGACAGCTTCATCCAGGACGCCGGGGACATCCGCGCCTCGACGCCGCCGCCGGGTCAGCCGGCCGACTCGACCGCGACCATGTATCGCGCATCCAGCGGCGCATACGTGTTCGACGCCGGGACGATCGAGTGGTCGAACGGCCTCGGCAACTTTCAGCAGATCGACCAGGCCACCTACAACATCCTCTCGGACATGGGCGTCCAGCCGGCCACTCCGGAGACGGGGCTGGTGCTCGATCCGGCCGGACAGCCCGCCCTGCCCTGGGCAGCGTTCACCGTGAACCCGAACCCGGTCCACTTCGGAGACCCGGCCAGCTTCGATGCCTCCAGCAGCTTCGTCGGCAGCGGGGCCACGATCACCGACTACCAGTGGGATTGGGGCGGCAGCAACGGGACCTGGGTCGATGGCGGCACCTCGCCGACGACGACGCATACCTTCGCCACCCAGGGCACCTACACCGTGGGCCTGAAGATCACCGACTCGCTCGGTCGCACAGACGTCACCAACGAGGTGGTCACGGTTGCCGGCGACCCGCCGCCGACGGCGTCGTTCACGGTCGACCCGGCCAAGCCCGTCGCCAACCAGCAGGTGACGCTCGACGCCTCGGGGTCGGTGGGCACGGCGCATCCGATCGTCGATTACAAGTGGGATCTGAGCGGCACCGGCAACTACACACTGGACACGGGCACCACGCCGACGACGACCACATCGTTCCCGGCTGCCGGCAATTACACCGTGGGCCTGGAGGTCACGGACAGCGCTGGCAACACGGGCACCACCCAGGTCACGATCACCGTGCTCGCGACCGGGGCGTCGAGCTACGAGGACGCGGTGGCGGTGACGCCTGGGCTGCTGCACTACTACAAGATGGGCGAGAGCGCCGGACCTACGATCAACGACAGCGCCGGCAGCGACCCGGGCACGATCTCGGGCGCGACGTTCGGTCAGCCCGGGCCGATCCTGGACGATCCGAGTACCGCCGTGTCGTTCCCAGGCCAGGCCGATGACGGCACGGGCGGGTCGTTCGGGCAGATCCCGATGGACCTGTCCGCCGACAAGACGATCACGATCGAGTTCTGGCTGAACTGGACCTCGTACGCCAACAATGACGACCTGGCCATGGAGTTCACGCCGAACTTCAACAACAACGCGGGTGGGTTCCTGGTGGATCCGAACGCAGCCGACGGGACCTTCTCGGTCGCGATCGGCCAGGGCGCGTCGCGCAACATCGCCGCCTTCCAGCGCCCCACCCCCGGGGTATGGCACTACTACGCGTTCGTGCTCGACACCACGCAGAGCGGCGCAACGACGATCACCCCGTACGTCGACGGACAGGCGGTCAGCTATACGAAGCAGGGATTCAGCGGCACGGGGGCGGGCAACTTCGCCGACTCGACCCTGTACCTGATGTCACGCGGCGGAAGCTCACTGTTCGGCACCGGCCAGCTCGCCCAGTTGGCGATCTACAACGGCGCGCTCAACCTGCAGCGGATCCAGGATCACTTCAACTCCTACGGGACGAATCCGCGGCCGACGGCGTCATTCACGATCTCGCCTAATCCGGCGCCGCTCAACGGCACCGTGACGTTCGACGCGTCCTCCTCCAGTTATGCGAAGGGATCGATTATCCAGTACCAGTGGGATCTGAACGGCACCGGCACGTACTCGCAGACGACCACGTCGCCGACGATCACCACCTCGTACAGCAGCCAGCAGACCATCACCGTGGGCCTGCGAGTGGTCGACAGCGACTTCGGAACCGACTACACGACGCGGACGTTCTTCGTCGGGAACTCTCCACCCGTCGCCTCCTTGAAAGCCACGCCCAACCCGGCGATAGCCGGGCAGACGGTGACGTTGGATGCGTCAGGCTCCAGCGTGCCCAACGGCTCGATCTCGGACGTCAAGTGGGATCTGGACGGCAGCGGGAACTTCGCCACCGATACCGGGACGAGCCTGAAGCTGATGCATGCCTTCCCGTCCGTCGGTCTCTACGCCGTGGGCCTCGAGCTGACGAGCAACGCAGGGGTGGTCACGAAGACGTCGATCCCGATCGTCGTGCTGAACCAGGGCGTCTCTGACTATGAGGATGCCGTGACGGACACCGCCGGCGTGCTCCATTACTACGAGATGGGCGAGAGTGCCGGCCCGACGATCGCCGACAGCGTCGGCAGCGACAACGGCACGATCTCGGGCGGGACGTTCGGCCAATCTGGCCCCGTGCAGGGTGATCCGACCACGGCCATCTCGTTCAACGGCACCAGCGACAACGGGTCAATTCCGATGGACCTGTCCGGGTCGAAGACGCTCACGGTCGAGTTCTGGATGAAATGGAACTCATATTCCAACGACGACGCCCTGGCCATGGAGTTCACCCCCAACTTCAACAATCAGTCGGGTGGCTTCCTGGTCGACCCGAACTCCTCCTTCGGTCAGTTTGCGGTGGCCATCGGGGATGGAGGCTCCCGCAGCATCGCCCTGTTCCAGCGGCCGAGTGCCGGCGTGTGGCACTACTACGCCTTCGTGCTGGACACGACCCAGGCGGGAGCGACCACGATCACTCCCTACGTCGACGGGCAGCCGGTCAGCTACACCAATGGCGGGTACGGCGGCACGGGAGCGGGCAACTTCGCCAATTCGACGCTGTATCTGATGTCCCGCGACGGGAACTCGCTGTTCGGCAACGGCACGCTGGATCAGCTGGCGATCTACAACGGCGCCCTGTCTGCCAACCAGATCCTCGACCACTACTACTCCAACGGCACGAACAAGCCGCCGGCGGCCGCGTTCACCGCGTCGCCGACCCGGGTTGCCGCCGGTCAGAACGTCAGTTTCGACGCCACCGGCTCCACCGATCCGAGCGGCTCGATCGTCGACTACCAGTGGGATCTGAACGGCAGCGGCCAGTTTGCCACCGACAACGGCTCGAACCCGGTTTTGACGACGAGCTTCGCCAACCCGGGCACGTACCAGGTATCCCTGAGGGTGATCGACAGCAACAACGCCAGCGCGACGGTCACTCACACCGTTGTCGTGGGCGACGATCCGCCGACGGCCGCGTTCAGCTTCAACCCGTCGCCGCTGGCGCTGGTCGGGAACCAGGTGAGCTTCGACGGCTCGGCATCTGCTGACACCTTTGGAAAGATCACCGACTACCAGTGGGATCTAACCGGCAGCGGGACCTTCACAGACACCGGCACCACCCCCACCACCAGCTTCACCTATACCTCGCCCGGCCAGTACAACGTCACGCTGAAGGTCACCAACGACCAGGGCCAGACCGCGACTGTCACGCACACGGTCGTGGTGCACACCGCGACCTACCAGAGCACCATCCTCGGCACGCCCGGCCTGGTCTCGTGGTGGCGGCTCGGCGACGCGGCAGGCTCGACCACGATCGCCGACAGCGTTGGGACGAACACCGGCTCGATCTCGGGCGCGACCCTCGGTGTGCCGGGCTCGATCTTCGGCGACCCGACCACGGCGGCGAGCTTCAACGGCACGAGCGACTATGCGAGTGCGCCGCTGGATCTGTCCGGCACCAACCAGGTGACCATCGAGTTCTGGCTCAACTGGAATGCGTTCGCCAACGACGACGCCCTGGCGCTCGAGTTCACGCCGAACTTCAACAACAACCCCGGCGGGTTCCTGGTCGATCCGGATTCTTCGAACGGCAGCTTCGGCATCGGCTTGGGCATCGGCGGCTCGCGGAATACCGCCTACTTCGCGAGGCCGACCGCCGGCGCCTGGCACTACTACGCGATCGTGCTCGACACGACGCAAGCCGGTGCCACCGAGATCACGCCGTACGTGGACGGCCAGCCGGTCAGCTACACCAAGGACGTCTCCGGGACGGGGGCCGGCAACTTCGCCGACTCGACCCTGTACATGATGTCCCGTGGCGGAACGTCGCTATTCGGCGCCGGGAGCCTGGACGACGTCGCGATCTACGACCAGGACCTGAGCGCCTCGACGATCGCGGCCCACTACGCGGCCGGCGTTCCGTAGGTCCAGTTCCCAGGAAACGTTGGGCCATCCGATGCTGACGGCCGCGAGAAACCGCGGCGGTGCTCCGTTCCTTCGGTGACATGAGCATTCAAAGCGTTTCGATCCCCCAAGCAGCGGCTGCCGGCGCGGATTCCACCGTGCGCAAGGCCCGCGCAGGAATGGCGATGTCGATCGCCACGTTCGTCATGGCGGCCGCGTCGGGCCTCCAGGCGGTTCTGTACCTCGGCCGCTTTGGCACCAACGCCAGGACCGACGGCTTCTTCGTCGCCTTCGCGGTGTACACGACGTTCGGCGTGTTCAGCCAGACCCTTCGGCTCACCTCGGTTCCGCTGCTCGTGGAGCCGCGGGCGAGGCTCAGTGTGCGGGAGTTCGCAGGTGCTCTCGGGCTGCTGGCCGTTCCGGTGCTGATCGCCACCGTCCCGCTTGCCGGGCCCGTCTCGCACCTGATCGCGCCGGGTCTCAAGCCGGCGGGCCGGGGCGTGACCGCGTCGGCGCTGCCGGTCCTCGGCGCGGCGATGATCCTCCAACTGTGGGCTGCGGGCGGGGCGACGGTGCTGGCCGTGCGAGATCGGTTCGGACCAATCGCCACGGCGTACATCGCCGGCGCGATCGCCGGGCTCGTGGTGTTCGTCGGTGCAATGGGCCGCGCCGGGGTGCAAACCCTGGGCTGGTCGATGCTGGCGATGGCGGTGGTGACGTGCGCGACCATGGTGGTCGGGGTGGCCGGCTCCGGTGGGCTCGGCCGGGCGAGCCGCTCGCTGCGAGCCAAGACGCTGGCGCATTCCGCCGGTCTGGTGCTCGGCGGCACGCCGGTCTACCTGGCGCTCAACATGCTGTTCGTGGTAACGCTGGCATTCGCCAGCCGCGGCGCAGCGGGCGACTCGACGGTTCTCTCCTACGCGTATCTGTTCGCCAGCTACCTGGTGGCGGGCACGGGCACCGCCCTGGGAATGTCGCGCATACCCGAGATGACGCGCAAGGCGCGCTTCGAGGGTGCCAGCCTGGTGGAGGACACCGTTCCGCAGGGCTATCGCTACGCGATGCTGCTCGTCGCCCCCGCGATGGCCCTGATGATCACCGCCGGCGCGCCGCTGATCCACGCGCTCCTACCCAAGAGTCTGACCAGCGCCGACGTCGAGCGACTTCGCACGTTCACGGCACTGCTGGCCCCCTGGACGGTGGTGGCGCTGCTCGCCAACTTCCTGATTCCCGCGATGCTCGCCGCCGGTCGTTCGAGACTGCTCAACCAGCTCGCACTGCCGTTGGTCGTCGTTCACCTGGCGGCGACCGCGGTCGGTTTCGCTCTGTTCGGCGTCGACGGCGCCGTCGGCGCGATCACGATCGCGCCGGCCTGTCTCGCGGTCGCGCTGCTGTTGGCCGGAGCCGGGGCGAGAAGCTCGGCGGTCGCGCAGAGGCTGACGAGTCTCACCTGCGCGTTCGCCGGCCTGGCGATCGTGGCGTTCGGGCTGGCCTGGGCGCTCAGCCAGCCGCTCCCAAGCGCCGGGCTGGCAGCGGTATGCGCAGCCGGGATCGGAGGAGTCGTGTACCTGGCCGGACTGCGGCTGGTCGCCCCGCGTGAGGTCGAGGTCGTGCTCGGGGCGATCGCGGCAAGGCGTCGGGCTGCATGAGCGCCACGCTCACCCCGGCTGAGGCAGCGGTCAGCCCGCCGTTCGCCGCGCCGCGCGAGCGCGCGGACCGATTGGCGGCCATCGGCGACCGCACGATCGTGTCACTTCTGCTGTTGGCGTTCACGGTGGTCGTCGCGCTGACCTGGCGGAAGTGGGGGATGCCCGAGGGCGACGCCGGCGCGGAGATGACGACGGCCGACCTAATCAAGCACGGCGCCGTGGCCTACAGGGACGTCCGCTACTTCTACGGCCCTCTGGGGCTCTATGCGCTGGCGCTCGCGTTCAAGCTGTTCGGTACGAGCCTCATGGTCGTGTACGCGTTTGGGCTGGCGCAGGCAGCGGCCATCCTGGCGGTCTTCTACGCGCTCGCCCGCCAGTGGCTGGCGCCCCTCGTGGCCGGCCTGACCACAGCGGTCGTCCTGGCGATCGGGTTCTCGGGCACGTCGTTCAACTTCGTCGTACCGCACACGAATTCGGCCACCTTCGGATTGCTGACCCTATTGCTGATGCTGCTGGCGCTGCGCCGCGGCTGGCTGACCGGGGCTGGAACAGCGGCGGGGCTGGTGGGTCTCACCCGGCCCGAGTTCCTGGCCGTGGCGGCCGGCGCCGGCGTCGGTTACGTGATCGCCACCTGGCGCACCGATGGCCGGCAGCCCGCCCTGGCCGCTCTCTGGCGTCTGGCTGTTCCGGCGCTCGTGATCCCCGCGGCGGTGTTCGGCTGGTTCGCCGGTCGAGCCGGCCTCTCGAACCTGCTCTGGCAGAACCTGTGGCCGGTCAAGTTCTTGAGCGCCGGCGTCCACACCGAGTCCGGCTGGATGCCCCTCAGCCTGGCGGCCGGGTTTGGTCTCGTCGCTCGCGCCACCGTGTATCTGAGCCTGCTGGGAGGACTCGTGCTCGGCGCCGAGCGATGGTCGCGCCGGGAGGGCCGGGCGCGATTCAGCGCCCTGGTGCCCCTGGCTGCGGTGTGCGTGGCGCTCGCGCTCGCCGACGGCGCGCTTCGCTTCACCGGGCTGTTCAGCGGCGAGCGGACCGCGATCCAGACCGAGATGTACCACCTGATCCTGGGCATGAGCTGGCTCCCGGCGCTCGCCCTGGGAACCTTCATCTGGTCGGCGCGGAAGCTTTGGCGCCGCGACGAGGCGCCGCTCGGGGGCAGCTGGGCGGCCGACTTCGCGCTGATCGTCGCGGCCGTCGGACTGGGCCTGCGCGCGTTCAACGCATTCACCGCCGAGGGCTCGTACGCTCCCTACTACGCCGCGCCTGCCGTGCTGCTGCTGGGGATCTTCCACGCCCGTCTGGCCGCGCGGCGACCGCAGGCAAGAGGAGCGATCCTGACTGTGCTGGGGCTGGTGGCTCTCGGCCTCGCCACGTTCGCGATCTTCGGCCTGTACCGCCACCTCGACGCGGCGGTGCACACCCCCCGGGGGACGTTCCTCACCACCGCTGCCGCCGCGCCCGCGATCGAGCAGACGGTACGCGAGATCGACGCCCAGACGAGCCCCTCGGACCGGATCCTGGCGGCGCCGATCGACGGTGGTCTGTACTTCTTCAGCGACCGTCGCCCCGCGCTGCGCGAGCTGTCACTGCTGCCGGGGCTGATCGCCACCCGCGGCGACGAACTCGCTGCGATCGATCGGTTGCGCGCCGAACGGGTGCGGCTCGCGGTGCTCAGCGCCCGCGACAACTCCACCTGGAGCACGTCGGCGTTTGGCGTTGGCTACGACAGACTGATCGGCGCCTACCTGCGGCGTTCCACGATCGGCAGCACGGTCGTCGGCACGCTGGCCGATCCAGTCGCCGGAACCTTCCCCGCGCACGGCTACACGATCCTCCGCCTGGCCCGCTGATGCTCAACCGCACCGCCACGGTCGCCGTCACCCCGGCCCGTGAGCGGCGGCTGCGAGCGCGCCTGTTCGACGCACTCGAGGCCGCGTATTCGGTTCGGTTCGAGGGGCGGGAACCCGGAGCGCTGGATGGCGCCGCCGGCTTGTACGCGATCGGGCCGACCGCGGCGGTCGCGGCGGGCTCCGCACGTGAGGCGGGAGTGCCGGCGCTGATCGCTGTCGGGGAGGAAACGGACGCTGCGGGCACGCGTTGGCCGCTCGCCCTGGCGGACCACGGGGCGCTCGCGCGGCCGCTGAGAGGAGCCCGGCTGTCGGAGAGCTGGGTGCGCCGCACGCCGCTGCTCGACGGGACCGGAGAGGCGCTGGCCACGATCGACGGCGCTCCGGCGTGGATGCTTCACCCGGCCGGCGGTGTGGTACGGCAGTCGGTTGCGGCTGCCCCCGCTGAGCTGGCCGATGGGGAGGCACTGCGCAGCCGGTTGGCCGTCGGTCACTGTCTGGCGCTCCTCGCTCTCACCCAGTTCGTGATCGACCTGACGACCGAGTGCGGCTTTCAGCCGCCGCCGGTGCGGGCCGCGTTCGTTCTCGACGACCCAAACCTGCGCTGGCCCACATATGGTCACGTCCGCTACGGCGAGCTGCTGAGGAGCGCGGCTGCGCGTCGCTACCACACCGCGATCGCGATGGTGCCGCTGGACGCCTGGCCGGCGCACCCACGCGCGGTGCGCCTGTTCCGAGAGGGCCGAGCTCAGCTTTCGATCTGCACCCACGGCAACGACCACAACGGGCCCGAGCTGGGGCGGCCGCGGTCATGCGCCGAGGCCTTGCCGCTGGCCGCCCAGGCGATCGCACGGACGGCGGCGTTCGAGCGGCGCACGGGGGTGCCCGTCGACCGCGTGATGGTGCCGCCCCACGAACGGCTCAGCGAGGGGACGGCGTCGGCGCTGGTGGCGTGCGGATTCGAGGCGCTGTGTCATACGCGGCCTTACCCATGGATCACGCAATCGCCGGACCTTCCGTGGTTGACTCGACCAGCGGGCGGCGGGCCGTTGGTCGGATGGCGCAGTGCCGAGGTCATGAGCGGGGGATTGCCGCTGCTGCTCCGGCGGGCTTTTGACTTCGATCGCGAGGACCTGTCGCTGCGCGCCTACCTCGGGCAGCCACTGATCATCTCGGGCCACCACGACCTGTTGGAACACGGCACCATCGCCCTGGAGGAAGGGGCGGCACAGGTCAACCGGCTGGGGGAGGTGCAGTGGTGCTCCCTGGGCGAGATCGCACGCTCCTCGTTCGAGACCAGGCGCGACGGTGACGTGCTCCAGATCCGCGTCCTCGGCTGCCGGATCTCGGTCGACATTCCCGCCGGTGTTCGCCAGCTGAACCTGGATTTGAGCGCATTTCCCGAGGCCTCCCGTTTCCAGGTCCGCCGGGGGGCGAGCCGGCAAACCTCGCTGGGCCGCGTCGACGACCCGGTCGTCGCAGTCGACGGCCCCGGTCGGGTGGGGTTGAGGCTTCCTGACACGTTGGAGCCGGTGGCGCTGCCGAATCGGCGGCTGCGGCTGCGGCCCCTGGCCCGACGGCTTGTGTCCGAGGGCCGGGATCGCGCGCGGCCAATGGCGACCAGGGTGGCGCGGGGTTGAGCGCGCGACGGCCCGATTCGGCGCTGGCCGAGGCGACCGTCGACGGTCTGCGCTGGCTGGGGGTCACACGGGTGGTGAGTGAGACGCTCGCGCTCGCGGCCGCCGTCGAGGTGGCGCGGCAGGTGTCACCGGCGGAATTCGGCCGTGCGGCGGTTGCGCTGACATTCGTGATGCTGGCCGGCATGCTCGCCTTCGAGGGATTCGCGTCCTCGCTGGTGCAACGGCAGACCGTGACCGAGGAAGACCGGCGGGCCGCGATGCTGCTCAGCATCGTCGGTGGATGCGCGCTCAGCGCGATCCTCTATGCCCTAGCCGGTCCGCTGTGGAAACCGCTGTTCGGAGCTCAGACGGGCGCGCTGATCGAGCTCGTATCGCCGGTCTTGTTGTTGGCCGCGCTCGGCGGTGTCTCTCGGGCTGCGCTCCTGCGCAAGCTCGACTTCCGTCGGGTCAGCATGATCGACGTCGTCAGCCTGTTCGTCGGGAGCGCCGCGGCGGTCGTCCTTGCCGTGGCGGGTTGGCAGGGGAAGGCGATCGTGATCGGGGGGCTGGCGCAGACAGCCATGGCCAGCCTGATCCAGATCATCGTCTCGCCACCCCCGCTGCCGCGGTGGTCGGCGCGCGCCCAGCGGCAGATTGCCGCGTTCGGGGTCCCTGCGGCGCTGGCCGCCAGCGTCGACACGCTGCTGCGAAACATCGACTACGTGGTCCTCGCGGCCCGGCTGCCTGCGGCCACCGTCGGCTACTACTACCGTGCGTTCAACGTCGGTGTGGTCTACCAGGACAAGATCAGCCGGGTGATGGCCCAGATCGCGTTTCCGTTGTATTCGCGCACCACCAGCCGCGAGCAGCTGCGCGACCTGCATGAGCGAGCCGCCCGCTTGCACGCCGCAGTGATCTTCCCGCTGCTGGCGTCGTTGATCGCGCTCGCGCCGATCATGGTGCCGTACGTGTTCGGCGGGGAGTGGACGCCGGCGGTGACGCCGACGCGGATAATGGCCGGCGCCGGGATGATCGCGGCAGTCCTGGTCGGATACCCGCAGGTCATGCTCGCGATCGGGCGACCGCGCCCCCTGCTGTACATGAACATCGCGATGCTGCTGGTCTACGGCGGCGCGATCCTCGCCGCGTCGCGTCACGGCCTGGTGTGGATCGGCATCGCCGTGGTTGGCGCCTACTTCCTCAACCTGCTGGGCATCTATCGTTTCCTGCTCCAGCGCCACGTGGGGATTTCGATCAAGCGCCTCGTCCCGGAGCTCGGGCCTGCGGTGATCGGCTCTGTGGCCCTGGTGGCGGTCGCCATCCCGCTCAGCGGGCTGCTCGGTCCGGCGCTGCCCCGGGCGGCGACGATCATGATCGTGGGTTGCGTGGGCCTCGGGGTGTATGCCCTTGTGCTGGCCGCGGCCTTTCCCGCGGCGTGGCGGGACGTGTGCACGCTCGTCTACCGGCTGATCCCACAGGCCGAGCGGCTCCGTCTGCGACGGCGGAGAAGCCCCGCGGTCACCTCGGCTCCGGCCTCGGCCGTCTCCTCGAGCCGCGCTGCCTAACTTCCCTCGCCACCAAGGCGCTTGATCGCCAGCGTCAGTTCGTCCTGGGGCTCAGGGGCTTTGGCGTGCGAGGTGCCGCGGGCTCCGGTGCGCATCTGGCGATAACGGGCGCGCAGCGCCCGCGCCGTCACCCGCGCGCGCACGGCCAGCGGCGGTGACCAGTCAGGCGTTGCCCGCGGCCTGAGCGCGTAGGCGCGCTCCGACAGCTGGTCGTGAGGTGTGCTCGTGTTCCCGCGTAGGAACCTGGCCACCCGATGGGTGATCTCCTCCTGGCCGAACCAATAGTGGTAGATGAGGTCGTCGGCGGCTATGACGCTTCCGACGCGGGAGAACACCAGTGCCCAGGCCAGCTGCTCCGCCAGGTGGTAGCGGTAGACGCCGTAGAGCTCGTCCGCCACGTCGAGCACCTCTGGTATCAGGTGCTTGTTGGCCTCGGCGATTCCGAGCGTTCCCGCGTTCCACATCACGATCTCGGGCGCACCGGCGGCCAGTCTGATCGCCTCGGCCCTGCGCTCGGGTGACTTGATGGCCTGGTA
>Ga0123355_10002069_pt1 | contig 28321 bp, 17 predicted proteins | sample TergutEmb28metaG_3_FD_89872 | JGI IMG/M metagenome (GOLD analysis project Ga0123355, IMG submission 89872) | Embiratermes neotenicus P1 segment gut microbial communities from Petit-Saut dam, French Guiana - Emb289 P1 | ecosystem: Host-associated > Arthropoda: Insects > Digestive system > Gut ... | reverse complement strand
TTTGATTTTTTGTTTTTTGATGAAATTTAAGTTGGATTTAAATTTTTTTTCATTTTTTTCCTTGATATAAAATAATAAATTTTTTTATGTTTCCCCCCCCCCCCCTCATTATCTGTGCTGTTGTAGCAGAGTCAAAATCAGTCAGCTTGAAAACAAATTAACATTGGTATCTCTGTTTATGATCTCTGGTGTTTTAAGTGTAATTGGGTTACTGGTCTGGTAGATGGTGAGTTTATGGAATGCCATTACCTAAACTGTTAATCCTCTCACTACTGTTATGTGTGTCTTCTGAGTTCTAAACAGTTATGCCCCTTTAATTAAATAATGGAAAATTATCTGTTGTCTTTTATAATGGATATATCAATACTCCTTTTGCTTTCTCTGTATGTTTACTTGCTCTGGGAAGCCTTATATTAACTAGCTGTAACTACCAGAAATCATTCTTGCTCTTCTTTCGTAAGTCACTAAAGCAAAGTGTGAATAACAGTAACAGTAGCAGTAGAAGCATCAGTTATGGTGACAACAAGTATGATGAGTTTTTGTTGTTTGCAGCAAAATTAACCACATGTAATGAAAAGAATGAATGTGCAAAGCAGCATTTCATATGACACTTATTTTCATGTTGTGTAACTTACAATGGTTAGGAAATGTACACATAGTGTTCTAGTTCTGGTGTGTTAAGTCATTTTTTGTTCAGTTATATTGAAAACCATGAGTCTTAGATGAAGGAAAACATGCACTGAACAATGAACGTGCCAGTTTCTCTCTCATGTTGAGCAAGTTGTGTTCAGCTCGAACTTGACATGTGCACAGGAACATGTGTAGGTCTTCACATAAATTGTCCATTATTTTGTCCATTTATCCACAATTTTAGTGGATTTGCAGATTTTAGTTAATGGTATCAGACTGTGTAAGAGTTTACTGGCTCTCAAGTTGTTTCATGAATGCAGATGACAGGTGGAATGGATACAGCAGTTTTAATAGGCACTGCAAAAGGATGCAAAAAACACCCAAAATTGCAAGCTCCAGCTTAAACAATGCATCATGAATTCAGTTCTGTTGTTTAGTCCGTTTCGAGCCAGGTTACGGCTGGCAGTGTAATGAGTAGGCTATGGACTGGATGATCCAGATTTCGATTCCCACCATGGGCAATAGATTTTTCGCTTTCACCAAAACATCCTGATTGGCCCTGGGGACCACTCAGATTCCTATTCAGTGGGTGCTGGGGGTTCTTTCCATGGGGGTAAAGTGGCATGAAGTTGACCAGTTGCTTCTACCTAGTGCCAAGGTAAGAATGAGTGCAGCTGTACCTTTGCCTCTCTATATCTTCATGGTAAAGACATGGGTAATTCTACTTTTAATTTTTTTTCCCTTTGGTAATTTGTGTCAAGTAGACTTTTCTAAAATTCTACGCCCATTCACTGCACAGACAGTTTCTATGTGAAGGTAATCTAGAATTACCTCCTCAGGTCACCACATATGTAATAAGTATGCAAAACATGCTGCAAGGTTCTTACTGCAGTTTGTGTATATGCTGTGTACATTTAGCCCAGTGTCTTATTAGTTAAATAGTTAGCTACCTCAGTTTGGAGATTTCAGTTATGTAACTGCTGCCACAGAGGTTGTATACTTTACTGTTAAGGATCTGAACAGAGTTTCAAGCCCCAGGAAAAACTAAAGGACAGAACTATGAGTATACAAAGGAAGACAAGTTCTTGGCATATTGCAGTAATTTTGCATCATCTGCCACGGTTCCTTATTGTGTAATACAGCTGATCTTCTGCATCTTTACAAAATGGAAGTTATGTTACCTCCATGTAGAACTGGTCAGAGAAGTTAGGCTAAATTGCAGTAGCTCAAAATGTAATTTCAAAGAGTAGTGTGCTCAAGATACATGTGATCTTTATTTTCATGCATCACAAATTATATACATATCTGAATATTGTGTGACTTTCATAACTAAGCTTCAGTGCTTGCATGGTGATTTTAATTTGGTGTACAGTAATCTGACATTATTCCTTGAATTCCTGAGTAGTCATTATTTATTGTTACTTATAAAATGCATATCCATATGTGTTTTTCATATGCTATTCATGCCCACATGCCTCCTCTTGCCATCTTCCCAAACCCAGTTTTTGTTTTGTACCATTCTCATTCATAAAAGTATCAAAACAGCAACAGTGAAACTAATGGTCAACATGTATGTCACGTGGTTCATACAAGAGCCTGCCAGTGGAACCTTCCTGAGCCATATAATTCAAGTCTTTTTCCTCATACCACTTTATTCGAATCACTTTTACCATATTTTCCCGTCTGTATCTAGATTTCCCAAGTGGTCTCTTCCCTTCAGGTTAGCCAATTGTACTGTTATATATGTGTTACTAAGTCTGCATTGAAAGAATTGCATTTTAACCATTTACCATCAAATAACAGTTGTTTAATGAACTCTTGTTATGACACTGACAGCAAAAATTTTGATCCACATTAAGTGTGACATAAAAAATAGAAGACATGACAGTGGGGTAGAAGAGAGCAGTTCAGTTATGTACTGTGTTTGAGAATAGATTGCTACAGAGAATGTTTGTACTTTCTATAGAGGCATTAACAAGAGTGTGTCGTATGATGCTAATTGATGTGCTACATAAGTTTTGCTATTAGAGATATGAGGTTCTCGTGGCAGTAGGTGTCAAGATATGACCGTCTGTGAAGTGACACTGTGATGTGTGGTAGATGTGTACCATCAGTTTTGAGGAACGTGCTGCCTTCATCTTCAGGCTAGAAGAGGAGTTGGAGACAGCAGGTTACTTCAAAGCATTTGTATCCATCTACTAAACCAAACTACATGTTAATGAATGAATGAACTGTAATTTATATAAAAAATGGTGTATTAATTAAAGGTTCAAAATCTTGCCCACTAAAAATACAGTAGTGGTTACATAAAGTATTTTAGTCATTTTATAATCTTATTTCTTTATTCATGCAATTTTGTACATACACCTACCAAAACCAACTCCTCATTAGTGTTTGTGTTGGTGTTACTTTCATTGTCCAAAAATTTCTTCCAGAATTGCATCAGAACCGCTACATTATGCTGGTGGTCAATGTAGCTATTTGTGTGATAAATTTCATAACAAGAACAGTACATGGCCATAGGTGAAGGTAAAACTCACCATAGAACAGGCCATGAGGGCCCAGGGTGGAAGTAGAGGTATAGCTCTACTCTTTCTTTAACCTCTGTGCTAAATGGGTTGGGTGGTCAATGCCATGCCCTGGCTGTCTTAGTAATCTTAGTAATTGACCAACTTAATACACAAGTTCTTGTTTTATAATAAGTTTATTATATGCCTCTACATGTTTTGAGCACTATGTGCTCATCATCAGGGGGTCAAAATTGTATTATACAGCATCTTGTATCATCACACCTGTAGGTGACCATCCTGTGCATGGGATGGCCACCTCCAGGTGTGATGATACCAGAAGCTGTATAATACAATTTTGACCCCCTGATGATGAGCACATAATGGTCAAAACACGTAGAGGCATGTAATAAACTTATTGTAAAACAAGAATTTGTACATTAAGTTGGTTCATTACTAAGATTATAGTGAGATACACAGTCAGCAAAACATCAAAAAATGCCCTGGCTGTGTTACACTCGGCAAAGATACCGGTTGTACAGGAGGCTGGATGGGTGTTCAGACTGGTAGGGAAAGGTGTAGAGAATCTTGCCCAGGGTAGTTACAATCAATGGACCATTAGGAAGTGAATGCATACTGTAACCAATACCCATGTTTAATTATCTTGAAAAGTGTAATATTAGTGGTTAAAAAGAATTTGTTGGACATAAAATGCGTTTAATTTTTCCCTTCCACCTTCTCAGAATGTGTTATACACCAATGAATATTAGGGAAGTTTGCTGTAGATGTGTGCAGAAGGTTTGTTTGTCTATGTAAAGTATCCATTAATCAACAGTTGTAGTACTTCTGTACTGTATCAAATTCAATGAAAATCCTTTCATTGGTCTTCATGTTGTTGCATGTGGACAGGTGGATGGACAGACAGACGTTAAAAGTTACTAGGTGCAATTTTGCAAATTCTGAATACAAACATGCCAAGTAATGATTGACTTTCTGTGAAAAGTATCATTATATATTGGGCAAATAAATTATCAATGTTTTCGCTGTTCATGTTGTCATTGTACTGACTTTTTTTTTTCTGTTTATAACTTGATACTGAATTACATTTAGAAGGCATTTACATATATATTCCAAAGATCTTTAGAGTAAAGAGGCTACTTTCATCCCTGAACTGATCACTGTAGTGGATGGAATCATCAGTAACTGTGTAGCAGTGATGTCTGCTCAAGGAATTAGAACATGTCATACATAATATGACTGGAATATTGTACAGTTCAGATGTGAACTATTGTGTGTGGTTTTTGCAAATGTGTATAGTAAATTTCTAAGAATATCATACAAACCAAAACTGTAGCATGGTATATGTATCAAAAATTACCTAACAGTATGCGAACTACCTGCAAGCTTTAAGTTGCACAAAATTCTTCTGCAGAGTAGTAGTGAGCTGAGGAATGATCTTACACACATTTTAATGTTGGATTGAAGAGCATTGTGTAATTTGATTCCTGCATTGTAAACACCTGTCTTGACCAGTGAGGTTAGCATTCCTCACATGAAGGTCATGTTTTTCATATTTATACTGTGTGTTTTTGAATTTGAAGTCTGTCCATGTTGTCTACAGTGAAAGGCAGTGATAATAGGTATTCACTGATGAGGAGAGATATATTACATTATTAAATAGTTGCTAATAGGAGTCTCTGTTCTTTACACCTGCCATTAATGTAGTAATTTTTTTTGGAATTTCCCTAACAGTTAGCTGCATAAAACGTATGCAATGGAATGCAAAGTAAACTAATTTTAAAGTGTCCATTATTGTGAGTGATGTGACTTGCCTCATGACAAAGCATGCTGAACTAAGTTCTAGGATAATGTATCCCACATGTTCTTGTCCATTTTAATCTTCAGCGTACAGCATTTTAAGTCACATGTTTACTCTGCACCTGGAACACTGTTCAATTGAAATGCCCAGTGCAGGACACTTTCTTCTTCCAGATGGAAGAGATGTGCATTTAATGGGACAGCATTGTCCCATTTTCCAGTAAAGGTTAAGATATTATTGATTTTCAGGCCAAGGAATTTAATTGTTACAACTGTTTGATTGTTTTATTACCATAACCTATATTTGAAGTACTACATATTTTATTGTCAGTGGCAAAGTGTAGAAGTTTCTTTCCTCAGAATTTAACATAAATATATTTGCTGTCAACCATTTGTTCATCTCAGCAAAAGGCATCAGTAATGTAATTTTGAAAGTGGACATTTTAAGGTATTGTATAATGATAATGTATCACCACCAGCAAGTGTGGGTTTGGACTATGAATTCACAGTTGGAAGTATATCATGTATTTGTGTGAGAAAAGATATGTAACACACACTTGTCTGCCCATCTTACCAATTAGCAGACAGTGCCTGAATCTTCAAACATAACATTAGATTCATCGATCTCACTTGCAACTACACCAGTACAGACAGGGAGAAACAGACTTCTCAGGTACACTGTAGCTAATAGCCTAATTATAATTTTTGTAATGGTTTCTTGAAAAGTAAAATGTTTTGTTTACTATTTTTATTCTAATGGTAAAGGATGGAAGTGTTGTTGAATTTTCAGCATGAGCTTTGATCTACTTGAAAAGTCTGTATGTATGTGTGTAACACCTGGAAAACTTGTGAAGTCAGGTTAAAAACTAACGCATATAGTGGACATATACACACGAAGACTTACATTCATTTATGTGCATATCTTGAAGGTAATTCCCAAAGTATTTATTGGAGTAAGGAATGTTTTCAACAATTGTGGAAAAAAATAAACACATTTTTGTCCAACAAACTTTTCCATACGAGCTTTTAAGGTAATTAAACAAAAAAATTTATGTTGTGGCTATGCTTCCTAAACAGGTCAGGGGTACCTCTCATTCACACCCTTAGAAAGTGGAGGAGACTTTCCCTCAACGATAAGTTGCCTGTAGCCATTTGTAGGGCCCCAACATATCATGTTGTTACTTAAGTACAGCTTTTAACTGCACCTGAACTGCATCCACAATTCTCAGCCTGGTGGACACTTAATGGTGTCAGTGAAACTCGAACTACTCCTTTTTATGTGTATCATTCATCTCAGTGTTATCCAGTTATAGCCTTTTTAGGGCTAATACTACTCTTTTCATTTATTTTATTAGATGTTATTACTTTTATTTATATTATTAATTGTGATATTTATATGGTTCATGTATGGTATTTTGATTTGAACCTTGGCATCCCGGGCCATTCCATCAGATCTCATATCATTTATATTATTAGAATCCTGTTATGGCTCCTTTCAGGAAGACATCACTTTTCATTACATTGTTAGAATTTATTGTGTTTCGTGCTGCTATTTGTTTTTTACTATTATTTTATTATTTTTCAAATATTTTTGTTTTTTAGTGTAATTTTCTTCTTATGTTCTTTATGTAATTCAAATTTAAACTTATTTCACCTTCCCAGCTCATACATCAAGGCCCCATCCTGTGCATATCTCTACCACCTCTATTGGCTCACCACCCACATTGTCTTTTGTTAACCTCAGAACCAGTAATGTATCATACACCATGAAGATAAAAGGCACTGTTGTCCTTTAAACATTGAGAACTGTTTATCCAGTAACACAGCATAACATTGCAGATGACTTTAATCCTCAAGAACAATACTATGAGAACCTCAAATCTCGCAGAAAAAAAGTCTTGGTTATATTGGTAATACGTTGAAATAAGATTGATTAAATTCTTTTAATGTGATGCTATATATATTGTGACTCTGGAGCGTGTTAATCCTTTGGTGCTGAAGGACAACTGTAATCATAACACAGTGTATTGCTAAGGAAGCTGAGCGGTGACTATAGTCATGGACCAGTAAAATGCAAACTGGTGGGTGGGCACTTTATATTGTAGCCGGTTGCAGAGTACAGTGGGCTAAGGGGTTGCACAGTTTGGGTGTATGTAGATACATAATTTTCTTTCAATATGCAGGAGAACAAACATTGTAGTCGTATACTCATACATAGTGTTTTCTTAAATCACACCTTGTAACATAGTAAACAAACAAAAACAATATGCCAGAATTGTGCTATGCATACATTTTTAATGGTATATTACCCAGGAAACAACATTAATGTATGGTAATAATTTTTGTAAAGTTCCATAAAAACATACGGTTTCCAGATCATTTAATGCTCCCTGTGCCAGAGATAGGGAACTGTATGTTAAATAGCTGTACACCTTCACTGAGAAACCAAGTGTATGATGGCCAACTAGTGGGGCAAGAAGCAGTGTAATATGTTGTCCAAAAGTGGGTTTCATTGTGGAGTTTTGTAAAAAGTAAACGATTTAATTATTTCAGTGCATACTTAAAGAATAAAAGACCAACTTGATGTAATGTGCTATTTTATTTCACTTCTTATGTGCTCAACATGTTTCAGACATTAATATATCCATCATCGGGAGCTTGCGACTGTTGTGTTAAATTACCACATTGGTCGTATTGTTCTTGGTTCGATGTGTGTTGGAGTTTCGGTGTGGTTGGGTTGGATCAGTATCCACATTGCAGGCTTCAGCCTGTAGCCTGCAACACGGATACCACTCCAACCCAAACACACCGAAACTCCAACACACATCGAACCAAGAACAATACGACCACTGGTAATTCAACTGAATAGTCGCAAGCTCCTGATGATGGACATATTAATGTCCAAAACATGCTGAGCACATAAGAAGTGAAATAAAATAACAAGTGGCATCAAGTTGGTCTTTTATTCTTCAACTATCACAATGATGCACGGTCCAATAAACATAAGATTCAATATTTCAGTGCAGTTTATTTTAAGAGAAACCCCAGTGAATTTTGACCACTTTTGATAAATTCTTGTTTTTGCTAAAATTTAGTGACATAACAAATAGTCTAAGCAGTTTCATTGTTATAGTAGCTTATTTGTGCTTTGACTAGTTAAGAATATGTTGGTAAGCATTTGTCAGCATTGTTCTTTAGTTTTACTGATGTAGAATGTGAATGTGTCTGTCATGGGTGTTGGAAGATAAGATGGTGTTGATTCAGGCTTTCTCTACTGGTATAAACCTGTCAAATAATTACCACTTAGAAATTGTGATGCCTTTAGGAAAGCAACTGAAAATCATCATAAGTGTACTTTGCACAGTTGTTAATTGATAATTCTGTGACAAGTGTTGCACAGTTTTTAAAGCACATGTGTGTGTTTATTTTATTTGTATTAGAATTGGTGTTTCTCTCAGGCATGGAAATGGCTTTCCAGAACTAGGTAGATGCTCCAGTTCAGAATCAGGTAGACAGCCAAATACCCAGGGAAATGTCGAATGCATATTGTAAAAGAAATTACTCCTGGGCAGATTCAAGAATTTGTTCCTGTATGTGTTGTTCTTAAGAATGATATTGTATGATGTCTTGACACAGTGGACATAAGTTCACCCTAGAACAGGCCATGAAGAACCTTGGTGCTAGATGGGGAAGGGTGGTCAATCCCACGCGCAGGCTGCTTTACCTGTGGGAAAGAGACCTGGTACCCATTGTACAGGAGGCTGGGTGGGCCCCAGGACAGGTCCTCACAGGTGTGGAAAACCTCACCCCTACTGGGATTCAATCCCCAGACCAGCCACCCCATAGCGAGTTGCTATACTGACTACACTATCCCAGTCCACCCAAAGTTGCACAATTTGTGCATTACTTACTTGCTGACTGCATGGAGCAGAGTCCTTCTTGAGAAGCTAACCAGTTTTCAGCTAGTCAAGAAATTCCCCGCATTTTATGGAACACAAAGGTTCATTCATGTGTTTACCAGTACCTGCCACCTGTCCCTATCCCAAGCCAGTTCAATCCAGTCAATGCCGTCTCATCGCACTTCCTGAAGATCCATCTTAATATCCTTCCATCTATGCCTGGGTCTTCCAAATGGTTTCTTTCCCTCAAGTTTCCCCTCCCAAACCCTATATGCACCTCGCCTCATGCCTATACATACTACATGCCCCGCCAATCTCATTCTTCTCTACTTGATCACTCATAATATTTGGAGAGGATTACAGATTATTAAGATCCTCATTATGCAGTTTTCTCCACTCCCCTGTTACCTCATCCTTCTTAGACCCAAATATTCTCCTCAGCACCCTATTCTGAAACACCCTCAGCATATGTTCCTCCCTGAGTGTGAGTGACCATTTTTTGCACTCATCCAAAACAATGGGCAAAATTATAGTTTTGTATATCTTAATCTTTATATTTTTGGATAGCAAATTCAAAGGCAAAAGATTCTGCACCGAATGATAACCAGCATTCCCTGACTTCAGTTTGCTCCTAATTTCTTCCTGAATAGAATTTTGATGCGTTAATGTGGTTCCTGTATATTTGAATTGTTCCACCTTTTGAAAGGAACTATTAATCAGTCTTTATATTGTGATTTTGTCCTGCATTCTGATCTCAAGGCATGACCATGTACTTAGTTTTATCAGCATTTACTTCTAGCCCATTCTCCTTTCTAGCAACTACTATAGTGTCTGTGTTTTTCTTTATAGTTTGTGTGCTTCTACCCAGTATATTAACATCATCAGCATATACCAGCAGCTGATGTGTACCATTTAATTTCAATCCATCCTGGTTTACCTGAACCGTCATAATGGCATACTCATAAGTAAAGTTTAAATGCATTGGTGATAAAGGATCTCCTTGTTTCAAGCCATTGTTGAGAGGAAACAGTTAGACAAATGTTTTCTTGCCCGGATTCTGCTATAGGTTTTATGCAGACACATTTTTATTAGTCTTACCAGTTCCATGGGGATACCACAGTCAATGAGACCTCCCTCCTAACTCAGTCATAAGCTTTCTTGAATTCTATTAAAAGCTGATGCACTGCTGCATTGTATTCCCATTTTTCTCAAATATTTGATGAATGCAGAATATATAATCAGTAGTTGACCCGTTGCATTGAAATCCACACTGATGATCCCCAGTTACTTCCTCTGCATGTGGAGTTAACCTTGACAGCAGGATGTTAGGTCAAATTTTGTACATTATTGACAAAAGTGATATGCCTCTATAATTACTACAATCTGTTTATCACCCTCCTTTTAAATAGGTACAATGATCAACTCCTTCCATTCCTCAGGCAGTTCCTCCTTATTATAAACAGAATTCATAAGTTTATGGATTTCAGAGCAAATTGTTCTACTCCCTGCTTTAATTAGTTCTGCTGGGATTTGATCAATACCTGGTGATTTGTGTTTAGCTTTCCAGTAGCCATCTCAACCTCAGAGGCACTTGGCTCAGGCACTAGTGGTTGTGCTGTATGTATTTCTGTCTGCCTAATATCATTAGCTGAGAGAAATGGTTCCTCCACCTAGGCAAAATACTGTGGAAGTCTGTACCCAAATCACCCTTCTTAAAGAAATTGATGCCCCTGTACAAGTCTCTGATATTTTTGATCTTGCTGTTAGTTTCAAGTTCATTAATTTTAACTTCCAGATATTCCTTCTTTTTGTTCCTGAAATGTCTACTGGCTTCACATCTTACCTTGTTTAGAATATCTATATTACTTAGTATAATATGTGATCAATCTGGTTGTGAATCTTCCCATCAGGAGAGGTCCAGCTGTATTTATGAATGTTTTGATGCAGGAACATTGTGCTTTTAACAACTAGATTTTTAAATATGGCAAAGTGTATTATTTGAACACTATTGTCATTACTATCGTGATGTAGATTGTTGTTCCCAGTTGTCGGTTTGACACTATCCTCTCTCCCCAATTTTGCATTAAAATCCCCTAACAGAATTAGGAAAATGATCAAAAACCTGCTTGAATTCCTCATAATAACTGTCTTTTGAATTGTCACTTTTCTCCTCACTTGGTTCATGCACATTCAAAACAATGATTTTACACCAGTGGCCTCACAGAACTATATATGACATCCTATCATGAGCCAACTGTACTCTCTTGACAGCTAATACTATACTGTGGTGTACAAAAAAACCTATTCCAAATTGATGATTTGTTTCCTTTTCCATAGTAAAAAATATAATCCCCTGCTCTTACAATATGCGCTTTGTCCCACCGAACCTCCTGTACACCCACAAAATCTAAGTTATACAATGACAGTTTGTGCATTATGCATGAAAATTGTTGTTATGCATGGGAACTTCAAAAGAAGTTCATATAGGATTGTATCCTGAGAAAATGTGGGAAATACAAAGTTGTTGAAATATCACACTGGGTTAAGTAATGGGCTGTTTTAGTGTGCAGAAGCATTTATATTACAGGCATAGTCAGTTATATATTCCAAAGAATTTTGTTGAATTTTCCATACTTTTTAAACATTGTGCACGTAACATTCAACTTCCCACTAACGGCTGAACACATGGTAGCTGCTGCAATAGGTGCCATTCTGTTTATTTGCATATCAAGAAAACAGTTTTCCCCCCTCCCCCTTTTGTGGACTGGGGGAGGGGGGAAGGTGTACAGAATGTGTTAGAAACACAACATGTTAAGCCATGATAATGTCACACTATTTATTCTGCAGATATGACAGAATTTCCAAAATATCCTGTGCTTTTTATCATGTATACAAGCTGAACATGTTATGTTGATGCTGCAATGTGAAGAAGCATAGTCACTTAGGACAGGTACTTTGGAATTCCACCAATATTTTATTTAGATTATGTTTACATCGGCATACAAATTTTGTGTTATGTACCAGTGAAAGTAATTGAAATCACTCCAGAATTTTGTCTGGTAGTACTGGTTACTGTAATTTGTGTTGCTGCCATTCTCTTGTTTCCCCTCTATATTTATTAAAATGGTTGATTATTGTTACCAATTACATCAATTGCAAGAAAAGTGTTGAAGAAATTGTAACTATAAAGTTTCCAAAAATACAGTTGTATTGTTAACTGAAAAATTCCAATTGCTTTCATTGTTATTTTCATTACTATTCAAGGAAAGTGTAAAATGTCTTCTACAAATTTTGCTTCCAGTCACATCATTTCCTAGTTTCTGTTGTACAGCTTTGACAAAGGTGTATCTGTATCTTGTCAGTATAATTTGCGATATACAATTTCAGTGTGAAGCAGTACATAAATGTGACATTCCTGCCATTTTCCAAGTGAATTTTATAGAATCATACTGCCACATAGAAAAGTGTTCAGTGCTTTCTGTCATCATGCATGTGGTTAAGTAACCACTGTTGTGATCTCTTGTGGGGATATTGCCAGTTGTTTAATAATCAAAGAAGTAATGTGGCTGATAGGACAGGGTTTCTCCATTTTTGTAATGCTGGAGAACCCTGGTTGAGTTAAAGTTTTAGTCCAACCTGAAAATGATTCATGAATTAATATTCAATGCTGCATATGGTGGCAGAAATTACAAAAGTTTGTGAAGACTTTTATACAGTGTATGTAACTGAAAATGGAACTCCTTTCTTTATGTAGAAGGTTCAAAGTACAGGGGTTGCCTTGATTTGATACAATTTATACTTTATATAGATTCATGTGGTACTGTTTTTACTGTATTCCCTTTTCAGTACATTGTACATAACATGGTGTGTATATACTCCCTAAAAACCCAACAAGACCCCAAGATACACAAGTTTCTGTCACAATCTTAACTGTTTGCTTTCATAAATTTATCCTGTAATAAGTCTTTCGTGATCAACATTTGCTTTTTGAACTCTCGTAATCAATGCTGGGGTGCTGCTGGTTGATGGAGTAGTGAAATATAATGGGCCTGTCTAAATATCCAGGTTATAGACATTTCCAGATCATCCATTGCCTGATAAATTTTCTTTTACTTCATATGACTATTTAACTGGTGAGATTTTTCCCCCTTTATACTATGATGAGAATGTCTTCTCTTATTACAGAAAACTACAGTCCAAAGAGTCTTCTTATAGAGATATTTTAAGGGGTGTAAAGAATTTATTTCAAATTCGTTAGTACTGTAGAATTGGTAGTTGTATGAGTTGTTGCCAGTGTTTGAATGAATTTGAGTGAAGCGCTTTACTGGTGCCAGTTGTGTGGTTCTGAAATTACACCCATTTTCAGAATATGTATCATATCCTGAATAGTTTTATTATGTGTCATATAACAGTTTTGTCTTTAAATATTTATACACTTCAGTTACATATCCACAGTGGAGTGTCTTAACTGTGTGTGTGTGTGTGTGTTTGTGTTTGTACAATGCACGCTCATATTCCATTTGTCATCACATGCACTGGATCACGCCTGTAACATAGTGTAGCAGAAAGGCCAGGGAATCCAATACCAGAGCAACTAATACAGAAATCAAACTGCCTTATGCAAGGTCTTTTGCCTCATGCGTGACGAAAGCCTGATTTATGTAGAAGTATTATTTTAATTTTGTAACTGTTTGAGCCACTGTGCTGTAAGCCAGAAGGTCATGGTTTCAATTCCCGATGGCATAATTGGAATTTTTCATTGACTTAATCCTTTCAGCTGCACTATGACCCTGGGGTTTACTCAGCCTGTAACAGGAGTACCAGGAATGTTTCATAAGGGGTAAAGTTGGCCAGTGCATAAGGCTGACAACCTTACCACCTTCATGTGCCAGTTGTCTTGAATTCTTGAATTCTGGGAGCTTCAACCTCCTGGAACCCTAAGGGCCTGTACAGGAATTACTTTATGTTTTCCTTTTAACAGAGTAGTAAAGTGGCAACTTGTTTTTCAAATGGCCATTTTACATTTGCTGTGATAGTAGTAGGGTTCAAACTGCTATGTTTACAGCATCTGTGACTATGTGATTATCAATGAAGGCCATGGACTCCCCATTTTTGTTGTGTATTTTTCTGTTGTTTGATATTTCTGACTCTGAAGTCCCATGTTGCAGGTGTGTTAACGGGTTAATTGGAAAGAGTTGTATGATAAACAGACTTCGTGGTTCTCAGAATTGCTCAGTCATTTGTATCACACTATCCATTACAAACAAAATTCAGTTCATAAGTAAGCAATTTATAAAGAAATAATAGGTTATATTTATGATTCAGGACTATGCTATTGTCATAGTTATTCATAGAAAAATAAGTGACAATAAATAGTGATGCTGATATGTTTCTCGTTTGAGCATTCTTTATTTGCATTAATTATGTAAGAATTTACCATGCTGTACATATTTTGTGTGGTTTTACTTCATTCCTTAGTGTAGGTGTAGTACTGTAGAATAATTCTGCACCAATGGGAAATAATATGATTCATAACAAAGACAAAAAGGTTATAAAATGTGGTGACCTATGTGTAAGTGTAGGCTTGAAGTGGTTTTGTAATGTTAGTACTAAAGAAATTTTCCATGGAACATGAGAATCGGCCAGATCTTTAAACATTTTGGAAGCAGCGTATGCATTTACGTTTCTAGTTGTCATGCAAGACAAAAGTTTTCCCTTACATCAGATGTGAAAGCCATACAGTACAAGTTACCTATGAAATCTTTGTAAAGATGTGATGTGTAGACATGAAATTCTTTATTAGGAAGTAAATGTTATCTTATATTTTCAGGAATCTTCATAGAGTGCCAGTTTATTGTGGTGCAAGGGAGGACTTGATGATGCAATGTCAGGACAAATGTTGCTGGATGAGTAGAATGGCAGTCATCTGGCATCCATGAATTAAATGTTGGGTTTTGACCCATGTTATTTTTCAGTGATGGGGATTTTTGTGTTTGTAAGGTTTTACAATACGTATATTTTGTCATTACCTTAATAGAAGAAGCTGTTACTGGCCTCTGCACAAAACATATTGGCAGCTGGTGATCAGTTTTTCTATTACAGGCTTTGACTTGAATGTTCGTAGCGTTTTTCTTTGTTTCTCTTCACGTAGTAAATAACTTGAAATTAAACTTATCAAAGGAAGAAAAGTAAGACGTGTACAATGTGAGGCACTTTTAAACCTTTTTTGAAATGTAAACTTTTAAACCTATCTGTACACAGAATGTCAGATGTCTGATATCATGCTCTATTTACATTGATGGTACATGTGACACATTGGTAAATTAGATTGCTCCAAGTGCATATTGCATTTTGTGATTGCAAAAATTTTCTTTGTCAAGGTTAAAAGTGCCTACATGCTAATGTGATGGCATGTACTTTCTAGATCTGGTGTTCGTAAATCCGAGCATTTCGTAAGCTGTGTGTGTGTGGAATTTGTCCTACTTTCCCAGAGAAGATTAAAACAATTCATGCATTTTTAGACTGATCATGTAGGAAAGAGCTGGTAAGTATAGGCTTTATAGTGATGTTGCTGTTGTGCTTATCACTCCGATATTTTTAATACTTTAATACTCTTACTGATACAAAACATGTTTTGCTGTATATCATTAGTTCTTTATCTATGTGAAGTGTGTATTCTGCAACAGTTTAGTAATGTTTAAGTAATACAACCCTCTAATCCAGCTTAAAAAATACCAAAATTCTCTGTTAATTAACCACTTTATAATAAAAATTACAGTGTGGAAAATGTGATTTAAATTAAAGGACCTTAAGATTCAGTTATTGAAGAGCAAAAAATTATCTGCACTCTTATTCGGAATAAGCTTCCTTTGGCAAGTGCAATTTCAGTAAATCTGTACGTAAGGGACTCCAAGCAATATAAAATTTAAAAGAACGTGAGTAAATTTAGAATTAGCATTGTGGTACTGAATTTTGTTTACATATTTATTGCATTCTAGAAGTCTTGATATTAAAGGAGTACTTTTTTATGAACATATTTTTGAAAACTGTTGGTCATAGAATATTAGGAATAGAGGAACTGAGAAAATGGTAAGTTTGCTCTCTGTATGTGCTGTAAGATATTAATAATTTTAAAATATTTGAACATTGAGACATTAAACAATAATTGCAGCATGATGCACTGTATTAGAACAAAAAGTGAATTTTACATGAAGAGTTTTGGTATGTGTTTCTTGTGTTCCTAGTTTGAAAGTGTCATGGTTTGAGTATGTCTGTGTGAGATTATATATGTATGCACTGTCTGTCGATGCAGTTTGTTAAGTTTCATAAAGGATGGTATGGTTGTTATGTCATTGGAGGCCACCCTTACCTTCATAATTCTTATTCCCAGCAATCAACAGTACCAGCATACTGTCTGTGTCAACCAGTGACCTGTGAGCAAAACAGGACCTTACAGTGTAGAGACCTGACATGTGTTATGGTAATAGATTTTATTTTAAAAACTGAAACTTATGTTAAGGTCATTTATGTGTTGAATTAAAGTAATGTTGTGTTCATTGTTCCTGCTTAGGGACTGTATGTTGGCATGCAGACATTGAGTGTTGTGTGGTAATAGCAGATTTATGTATGAAGCATTTTTGGCATGTTCACAAGGAAGACTTGTAAAAATTCACTTATTTTCTTTGCTACATCTGTGTGTCTAGCCATCCACAGTATAACAGCTGAAAGAATTGTCATGAAATTGGTTAAGGCACAGTTTGACTTAAATTTGTCAGCTGATTCCACTTATGATTAATAGTGAATGGCAGTAGCAGACAATTTAGTTGAACACCTAGATGCATGTCTGATGCAAAATTGAGAATAACTATTTATTGACATGAACACTGTTTTCTTCCAAGTTTCCAAGGAACTTGAAACACACATTTTGTCTCAGTTATACATTTTCCAAAATAATTAAACCAAAAGAAGTTTATGCTCTGGCATCTCAACTCTGAATAACCGTTGTAATCACATTTTGTATGGAGGGTCCTTCCTTATATGTTGTGGTGTCTTATACTATTTACAAGGCAGCATGGAAAATGTAGAGGCAGTTGTGGAGTGAATGTGCCAGAATTGCTGTACTGTGCATACATCTTATGTTGTATGTGTTAAGGATTAGATACTTCATTGACGTGACTGTTTGAAGTTATGTAGGTAGTGGAAATCCATAGGAGCAGAAACTTCTCATGGCAGTGGAATACGTAGTTATATGAATTATTACTAAATAAGTTTTGCTGACTTCACACAGATAGAAGCTTTTGAAGGAAGTCTGAATTGTCTTACTGGATTGTATTGATTTTGTTGCCTTTATTTCCCATCAGTACTGATCAGTAGAACGATCACCTTGTGTGAGACCTGTATTGTGTTTTGAAGCTGAAGGCACTGTTATGACTCTTCAGTACTTGATGTCCTTGACCATTTATAGTACAACAAACCTGTTATATACATCATGGCCCCGCCAACAGTAGGTAAGTTATACTTGTGAAACGAACATTAAGATTGTCGTTCTGGGATGTGATGCCACATAGTCAAATAGATGGGTACCAATATCGCAGTAAAATCTGCTGCATCAGTCTTTAAGGCAGAATATGGAAGCAGGTTCATCCAAAAAATTGGTATTGTTGTGTAGTCAGGATCATGACTTTGACTTTTGTAGTAGTTTTGCAGGGAGAAGTCTGATAGTTGATGTTTTATGACCAGTAACTTACATACTCCAATTAAAAATACATTGGGCCAAAGTGCAGTTATGTCTCATGCAGGTGAATTAGTTCTGTTATGTGAGGTATAATTTAATTCTTAGCTTGTTATAAACAGAGCATCTAACACATTGCAACCAATGGAAAGTGAAAGAGACATGTTTTTGACAGGATCTATGTGCTCTCTTTACTAGATGTGGGGAACTCCCCCCCCCAATCCATTCTGTTAAGGTCAAAGCTTCTGAGTAATGATCAGTACTTACCTAGCACACTGTGTCAAATCCTAGATGAGGTACAGCAGTGTTGTCTATCCATGCTATGTAGATGTGTAGAGGAAGCAGTGATATAGCTGCACTCAATCTTAATCATGGCAGCTTTGAGGTCACACACAGTGTCCATCTTTTGTAAAGAGTTGTGGTGTGTGATGTGCTTAGGCAAAGGGAGATGTTTACCTTCAACACATCGCAAGCTTTCTTTGACTGTCTGCACCTAAGACAGCAGTGTTATGCAGACACCATGATAGCTACCTGCATTACATCTATTCAAAAACATCTAATCTCTGATTGTCACTGTTGCAAGAGCCAAGACAGATGGTATTCAGTGTACAGTGCTACCTGCTTGTGTTACTGGAGTGTTCAGTGTCAATCCTATTGCTTTGGGCAGTTTAATGAAGAAATATATTTATCTAAAGTTATACCAGTTCCTGTTGCATGATGATCGTTGTTGGTTGGTAACAAGTAACATTTAATTATAACCCTAAACAACTTGCAAGAATTTTAAAATACATGTATTATGGTATAATAGGGTCCATAACGTGAGGTTGCTTCATGATGAAATTTCTTTCCAAATGCCAAGGCAGTTATATGTTTTGATAAGAAATGTAGAGTGTCGTCATTTCAGGACTGCTCAAAAATCTTTCAGTCACCCAAGCTTTAGAGACAGATGTTACCCATGTCAAATCATGCCACAAGTTTTTGAATGGTAGTGGCCTCAACAGAACAGGATCCTTTATACATCACATTTTTCATTATTGTGTTGCTGAATTATTCAACAGCTTCTGTGAAACAAGCTTTTGCATTATGTGTGAGCCATCTCCTGTATCAGTTTCAGAATTTTGTGGTCGTATGTGCGGACAGTTTTAAGCCCAGGTCTCCTGTGCAAGGTGTCTGGGTTATTTTCATGGAGAATATTAAAGCCTAGCACCAGTTTCTTCCATTGTATTTGCAGTGAGTACTCAGCATTTTAATGCATTCTTTTTGTCCAGTAATATCCCTATGTGTCTTAATTTATGTACATTTGTATAAACAGTGATTCTATACTGGTTGTAACTTCCTGAAAATCTTACTGGATTTGTGCACTGTTCCTACAAAACTACATCTCACCTGAAGACTTGTTCTAGTGTGTATTTCACAGATGACATTTGATGTAGGAAGTGATATGACAGTACTGTAACGAGCTTAAATTTATTGTCGGCTGGCATATGCTATATAAACTTGATATGGTAGAGCGATATGGAAGAGAAATAGTAAAGTATATAGGCTTCTGGTTTTTTGAGTCTGCTACCACTCTGAATGTGTATGATCTGAGATGACTTGGTGGTGTCTGCTGCCTGAGCAGCCAAATAGGATTTGGGTATCTGTGAAACATTCTCATTGTATGTGCATTGAAGATCTGTACTGCTGTTGAGAAAGACCCCCATGCAGACTGCATTTCATCACACACAATACATTCTGTGCACTACAAATACTCCTAAAACTTAATTTATTGTTGGTTTTGGTGACATGCACTTCTAACAAGATTTTCGTTTGATTTTTTTTTTTTTTTGTTTGTTTGTTTGTTTTTTGTTAGTGTATTTAGATCCTACCAAATTAAGAAACATTGAGTTATTTTTGTGTGGTAGGTAGGCAGAATGTGAATGGACTTTAAATTTTATTAGGCAAGGTCCAAATTTAGGTCATGTAAGTTTTGAATTTTATTAGTTGTTTGATGTTTTGAGTGAAACAAACAAAGTGTGATGTTGTGTTAACTTTAAACACATCTGTTAAATAGGCGTGGTACTTAGTTGCATGCCATGTTGGGATTTCAGGACTTTGATCCAGTGTTCATTGTTTTCCCAATCTTAGGCTTGATACCATTATTTTACCTAGTACTTCAAAGAACAGAAGTTATGTTACATTATTAATGTATTTTAGCATTGAATTATATTTAAAGGCTTTTCACATTCATCTCCATACAAGGATGTGTTGACACTAATATTTATTACATCATCATATTGTGCATGTCCATCACAGCAAGGATTAACAGACAAACAGCATATTTGCATAATCATCAGAGCATTCAAGGTACAGGTGATCCTCACCTTTAATACAACCCGCCCTTTCATGTGTTATAAATTCTCACCCCTAATTCATCTTTCATATATGGAATTTGGACTTTCATACAAGCTGATGAACGAACATTTCAAGCTATCACACAGCAAAACTGAGTTCCTAACTGTATTTTGTGTGAACAAAGTTCAACAAAGGCTGATCCCAGTGGCCACGTGGCCTTAGGTGTGAGTCTGCAGCTGCTCACTTGCTGGGATTTCGGGTTTGAATCCTGCTGGGTGCATGGATGTTGCTTGGCAGAGGTCTGTGCGACGGGCTTATCACCCGTCCAGAGCAGTCCTACCGAGTGTTATCTGTATGTGATAACAAAGCCTCGACAACGAGGAGGCCTAGGCCCGCTAGAGTTGCCGAGCCATACCAAAAAAAATACCAGAGGAGGTACGTGAGATAATTAGAATTTAAGGCAATTTAAGAAATAGCTTTAGAATATTTGTGTTATTTATGTTTTGTAACCCAACTGACAAATTTTATATTGGTGAGGACGGTGGAGTTTATGTGTAGGCTGTTTTTGGTGAGGGTGCGTGTTCTTTTTTGTTGGTTATACCGGCCTTTTACACTGGTAACGCAGTCTGGTGGATCCGTGGGTTGAAGGTTGACCTGTACAGTGGTAGTAGCGATACCTATGGCATGTAGTTCGTTGGACGTAGTTTGCTTGTGGGGGGATGTGGCACTAGTACTGTGAAGACGACGTATGAATATGTTTTTAAACAACGTTGCTAAGGGTACCAATGTCTTATGAAGTATGAGTTTCGTTGGCTATCATGTATGTAGCCATCACATTTGTGGACGTCGCGTTACGTTATCGCCACCTAGTGCATTTGGTTGAATTGATGCATTAATTCTGAATATCGGCACTAGGTGGCAGTGACTGGTGAACTTCTCGTTGAGGCTACTGAATTAGCGAGTAAAGATAGGTTTAGTTTGGAGGAAGATGCATTCAAGGCCCAGATGGAAATCAACACCGCGGATCGTCCAGTACGTACCCTAGGCACATAGTATAAATCAAGGATGATCAGATGCATGAAACACGTTGCATGCGCAGTGGCACTGAAGGGAATGTATCTTGTGAACACTGTAATGATTTTATTTCAAATTTTGGACCACGGACCGGACGTACAGACACGTCACTCAATGGTAGTCTCGTCCGTGGTTTCCACGGATTTACGTCGAGTTGCATCACTGTAAACTGTAATCCATGCCTGTAAACTCGGTGCATTGATGACACGTGCTGGTTGTAATGGTGTTGGTTACGAGTAAACAATTTGTATTGCTGGAAATGCTCTTAATTAGTTTATGCGGCTTTGACGTGGGAAATTCGTTACTAGTTTCGGTACACGGGTTGTTAATTGCATTTACGGGCAATTTATTTTGTATTAAGATGTACTTCCACAAAGTTTGTGTCAATCCAATCATACAGGAATGCTGCCTAAATTGAAGGTGTGTTATTTAACATACTGCTCATGGCTTGCTAAGACAGATCTAGGATTGCGGCTGAACACAGGGTTCTTCGGCATACGGTGTTGGGTAGGGATGTGCATTAACTGAAATGGGCCCTTTTTAGAGGGGGTAGATTACCGTTCTGTCGAGAACACAACCAAGGTTGGTAGGGTAGGTGTCATAGTTAAAGAAGAGATCGTCATTATTAACCAGTTTGCCATTCTGTGCTTAGGGCTCTGGGTTGAACAGTTGTGATACATATTTTAGGGTATAATGTAGCGTTTACTGGCAGAGGGTCTAGGGAAATGGCTCTGGGTTCCATACCATGGCCTGTAGGCTTAATGTTTGTTAAGGCCCTTAATTGACCAAGTCCTTTTGTTCGAAGGTCTTGTGTGGGTGTTCTAGGCAGGGTAAGAAGTCATATACATTGGATGCAAGGCAGAAATCATAAGGAAGGAAACTGTTTTTTACACAGAAATGTTAGAAGATTTGAGTGTGCAGGAACACCATTGCGAGAAGTTTTTACAAGTTGGTTGTCAGGGTAGTGATCAGTGTGACTCTGCATCGGGCTGATAATTTCTGTTTTGGTATAACAATGTATGAAAAAAACTGTCATTGTCATGTTTGTATGCCGAGTGAGCCATGATATTCTGAACCCATGAAACAGCTTATGTAGAGTGCTGTAGGCATTGGGTTGAAGTCAGATGGCTTAGAATTGTGGAAGGAGTGGTGCAGAGAAAGGGAATTATCAGGTTTGAAAAGTGTGGGTGTTTGGAAATTGTAACTGAAAATGTAATAGTGGAAGGCAGTTAAACTGAAGTACATGGGTCTGAGCAGGGCTTCTAAATAGATGGTTGAAGACAGGCTTGTAGGTCACCATGGTTTTAGCCCTTGAGAGTGGTAATCAGTGTACCATGTAACTGTAGTCATTTGCACATCAGTTCAAGCTTTAGATGTAGCAATGAGCTATCCTGCTGTGTCTGAGAGGCCCTGCTGCTCCCCACACCAACTTGTGTCAGTAGTAGTTTTCACATATTCCATAGAGTGTTGTATCTTTTTCTGCTTGGATTGTAGGGAAGTTGATAAGACATTTTGGGTGACCTATGACTGCACATGTATGTGAAAATTGTGTTGTACTGTTCGTTTACCTTTTGTGCAGCTGTTGTACGAGTAGAATTTGCCTTTGTTGTTGTAGAGAGGGGCATGAAAGGGAGTGTACCGAGTCTTGGTGACATGTATTATAATATGTAGTAATGTGGGGATTTGTTACTGTCTGTTAACAGGCATGAAGACACATCATTGAAGAGACCAAATGATTCTGCACCTAACAAAGTCTGCAGCATTGCTGGACAGTAGAAGTAGCATCTGGGATTTTTCTGTAGTTCCACTTCCTAGTAAGATCCATTGGTGTAGCAGTGTTTTGAAACAGTAAACATTATTGATGTTTGACATAAGTTACTGCCAGATGTTTTCTGGTCATAGGTAAAATGTCAGTAATCTTTACTGTTTTGATATGGTGCTGGCCAAGGATCAATGAAATTCTTTTATGGTAAATATGGATGCAGAGGCTTTTGATAGCAGATTGAGGGCGACCAGCAAGTTTCTTCTATTCCAGTGAATGCACATGAACTGTGATGTGTCACTGTACTAATTGACAGGTCAGTGTTTGTATCTTTCAGTGCTGAATTTAATTTTGCATCACCATTTTTTGATCTGTATTTATACATTAGTGCATATAAAGAAAACTAAGAAATTATGAATGGCAATAAAGAAATGTATATATATTAAAGTTTACAGATGTGTGTCATGTAATTCTTCCTCTGTTAACATTCCTGCAGAGGTGTCAGTGGAAGGGAAGCTGTCTGTCAGGGGTTTTGAAGGATGTGAAACGTCAGGGTCACAAGCCATGCTGTGTGGGTCTTAAAACTGTGGACCATCTTCCAGGAATGCTGCTTGTATTAAAGGTGTGTTAATTGAGATATTGCTCATGGCTTGCTGAGATAGGTCTGTGATTGAAGTTGACAGGAATCATAGGCATAAGGTGATGGGTAGGGCTGTGAATTAACTGAAAGGTGTTAGGTTACTCTTCTGACTGGAGCACAACCAGTGTGTGTTGGATAGTGGTTATGTTAAAGACGGAAAGGCGGATGGATATATAAGTATTGGGTTTGAGCCCTTTCAGTTCTAAAGCACCTAGTCCTTTAGATGAGCGCTTTGTGCCCCACAATCTGATGCCAGGTCATGGGAGCCCTGTTCTCGGTTTCTTACCCTCCACCGCAGATGCAGCTGTAGTCCCTCAGCACAGTACTGTACACCTTGGACTGGGGAGGATTTTTTTTTAATTTTTATTTTAATTTCCTTCTCTAGATCTGCCGTGCTGTGTTAATCAAGAGGGCCATGTAGGATGTGATTCTTCATCATACACAGACAGTCTTGAACACAGAGAGGTTATATATTTCCATCCCATGCCCCTGGAGAGGGTGGAGGCAGATCCGTTCCCACTTCTTAGCCCTTTATTAATATTATATTTCATGAACTTATGTGCATAGGAAATAACTTTCGTGCTATGACTCTGTATTTTTCCCTTTGCCCTGTCTGTGTTGTTACTTTGACACACACTGTATACTCTATATCCTTCATTTAAATCAGTTCTGTAACATGTACAGTAATGAAAATGCAAACTTGTATCCAGCATTCTAGTGATTGTTTCTATATAAATATTTGTTAATTTGGAGCAATTCCCAAACTTTTTTTTTTATTTTTACTGAATGGTCACCAGGGCCGTGCATTTTCATACTGTGACTCGTCTCTGGCAGTCTACTCTTACAGGTTAGCACATCATTTTCCTCTTTCTATCCCAGTTAGTATGTTGTCAAGGCCTTGGGAATTTGTCATTTGATAGTGTATAGTCTTCAGTAAATTATAGTAGCCACGTATCATACACACAAGTGCGCACACCCACATCTGATGCTATATAAGGTGCTATTGTGTTGAAGCCTAAGTTAACTACCTTAACTACAAAAGAAACATGTCATGGTGGATGGATGGTAGGATTGTAGTTAGGCACATCACCCAAAAAGAAAATGTCTTGATACAAATTGCAGGGAGACGTAAGATATATCATACAGTATTTGTGTAAAACTGATTTGGAGGAAATGATTTTAACACTATCCAGGATGTGTGCTGAATGAAAATGATTGTCTTTTATGCTGTGCTGGAGCAGTCCCCAGTTGGTATATATAGATGGGAGACATGTCAGATGTACAGGGTGAGCATAAAGTCTTTCCCTGATTGCAGACCTTTATTACAAGAAAACTACTGTACGTGGAATACACACTTTTTTTTTTCAAAATGTAACTCAAGTTTTCTTACAACACATTAGTACTTCAACGTGTGCTCCTTTTGTTGCACGGAGAACGTCCAATCGATAATCAATTTCTCTCCATGTGTTCTCCAACATGTCTTCAGTTATTGTAACAAAAGCGTCTGTTATTCTTGCCTTCAAATTTGTAATATCTGGAACTGGTGTCGAAAACACTTTGTCCTTAACATACCCCCATAAAAAGAAGTCAAGGGGGGTGATATCTGGCGATCATGGTGGCCAGGGTGTCGAACCATCTCTCCCAATCCACCTGTTTCGAAATGTTGCATCCAAAAACCAAATGTTACAATAAACAGAACATAAAATTTTATAAACTAACTTAAGTAATGGTAAAAAAATATGTATTCCACATAGTTTTCTTGTGATAAATTTTTGTAATTAGGGTAAGACTTTATGCTCACCCTGTATGTTAAAGAGGTGTTATGGGTTTACTGACAGTACTTTACATTGTCTGCTATGAGGTGAAAAGGTGTAAGTTTATACTGACTATATGTGGGTCTGATTGCCAGAAGGGAGGGACTTCCAGTTTCTCATCACCAGGATGTGACTGGCTCTGTGATCCAACCTGTGGTTACTGTGAGCTGTTTCCTTACAGCCAAACACCTATCTCCATCTAGCGAAAATATAAAGAATGTATTGAGCTCTAACTTCATTACCATACTTCAGCTCTGGTGGCATTTGGAATTTATTTGAAATATACAGGAATGTGTTTAGTGCTGTTGTGCCTGCATTTTGAGAAGCCTGCGTCCGGTTCTGAAGAGGGAAGCAGCCTGTAGATGCACAATAGTGATTTATTTTTTTCTCTCTCTCTCTCCATAGTTGGGTGCAGGGCAAGGGAACGTGTCACCATGACTTGGATCAAATGTGCTATCTCCATGAGGCAAAAGATGCTTTACAAATGTAAGTGTTAAAAATAAATTTTCATTCCCTTGATTTTATATTCATTTTAAATAACCCCCTCAGGAAATTAAAGTCTAGGTTCCACTGTGTTGGCTTGCAAGCCATTGGTTTTGAAGAGAGGGTGGAAAGTCATAAATTTTCGGAGCTCACCAGAATGTTTAGGGATGAAGCTTTCTACACATTTGACAACAAACTAGACAGTAATTTTACAGTTGTCCCTGTCCATGAAATTAAGGCCATTTGGGGGGGGGGAGATGAGGTGTAGCTGCATTTATTCTTAACCTCACAGCTAGAAACATTGAGTGGTCAACATCATGCTGCAGCCAGTCCCCCTCCCCCTGCCTTGGTGTAATTGCCTCTTATACCCTTTGAATGGGAGGCTGGATGGACTCCAGACCTGGTCTGATGTTTTGAGGAAAGACCCTTGCCTCTGCCATGAATCGAACCCCGGACCGTCCAGCCCATATCGTAGTCATATACCGACTACACTACTCCTGCCCTTCAAGAAAATGAAGGTGCAGAAATTTATGGGTGATAGACAATTCTACATTTCATTATTACTGACATCTTAGTGACATAAAATTAAAGTTCAAACAGATGAAGTTCTCCCTTATGCATGCCCTGGAGACATTTATTGGTGGTTGGAGGTATAACATTACTCATTCTTAACCTGGCCACTATATGGGACTGAGTGGTCACCCTCATACTCTGCCAACTTTATGTCTGGGGAAAGAGCCCCTGGGACACATTCAGCACTAGGCTGGTTGTGCCCCAAAGCCAGTTTTGATGTCAAATGTACAAAGATATGCATTTAAAGATAATGCTTCATTATATTTTACTTCTGCAAGACATCTTGCTCCCTTGCCAAGCACAAAGTATAGGATATCATGGGAAGGGAGTGGAGGGGGGGGGGGGGCGGTTGTTAAATTCGGTTACAGTTCCCCTGGCACAGGGGGTGGTCAGCTAGGAATTTTGAAGCACTGGTTTTTAGGCCAGAAGTGTAACCCTACTTACATTAGTAGTTCAGGTGCAACACAGAATACTGATTCTGGGGTTTTTGGAATGTGTTCTGCTGTGGACTGATAGCAGTTACTTTCCAAGTGAGATGCGGTTGAATGTCCTTATGTAAGTTACTAGAGCCTTTTAACCTCTCATATTCAAAGTGATTTTAATTGGTATTGCTGGGGCACTTCAGACTGCCCCACATTATGGCATTCATGGCACATTTAAAATGTGTCATGCCACACTATAGTGAATCAACTGTTGTTACATTCATATTGGACAAGTTTTCTTGAGTTTTGAAAACTCATCTTCCATCTACATGAAATGCCTTCAGTGCTAGATTTGCAGATAGGCTATTTTCTCTCTCTTTAGAATTCCACAGTCTTACTTTTTAAAATATTGGCGTAACAGACAGTATTGCACCAACAGAATTTTGAAAATCATATAGTTTTGGCAGAGAGATTAATGCAGTCTGAAGTACTTCTGCTTGTGTAATTACAAGAACAGTTGTGCCCTTCTGCTGTATGCATTCAGTGTCAGGAATATGGTACTCCGTAGTGTACTACATTAAGGGTCCTACACTTACAAATACCTTTTTTTTTATGAATTAACCAGCAAAAACACTATGTCTGTGGAAAGTTGCTGGTAGTCGTTATTAGAACTCCTATGTTTCAGCTCTTGAATGGCCATTATCATTGAGTCAGAACAGTCACAGGCACGTGTACATACATGTATACGTGTAATACAAGTGTGCATATACAGTGTGAAGTATGTATGAAGATTCAGGTGCAAGAGAAGTGAATTATTTATTGTCCCAGGTTCAGATGTTTCAAGTGTACACAAATTTACGAGGGAAAGTAAAAAATTATCCGCACTCTTGTTTATCCAATTTATTTACACAAATGTAGGCCTGAACAAGTACGTCATTTTTCTACGTAGTCTCCTTCCTTTTCGATGCACTTGGTCCAGCGGTCCACAAGCTTGCATATTCCCTCCAAGAAGAAGGTTTTCGGTTAGTCGTGCAACCATTTATGCACCGCTTCCCGCACATCTTTGTCCGTAGAAAATCGACGACCTCGTAATGCATTTTTGAGTGGATTCTGGCTCATAGTGATGGACCCACGTTTCATCTCCTGTGACTATTCTGCTCAAAAATTCTTCGCCTTCATTTTTGTAGCGGTCGAGTAAGCGTTGGCAGATCTCAGCACGTTTGCGCTTGTGCTCTGCGGTAAGCTCTCTTGGCACCCATCTCGCACAGACTTTATGGTAGCTCAGCTCGTCGTGGATGATTTGATAGGCAGAACCATGACTAATCTGTAGAGAACATGCTACCTCATCGATGGCAACTTGCCGGTTTGCCCGTACGATCTCTCGAGCTTGCTGAATCTTCTCGTCAGTGGTGGAGGTTGACGGGCGTCCTGCTCCCTCTTCGTGCGTCACGTTTGTCCAGCCACTCGTAAACTTCTCGATCCACTCATACACACTTCTATGCGGTAGAGCACTGTCCCCGTATTGTGTTGAAAGCCTCCGATGGATTTCAGCCCCTGGCACACCTTCCGACCAGAGAAATTGGATCACTGCTCTTTGTTCCTCCTTGGTGCACACTGGTAGCGGAGCGGCCATA
>Ga0123355_10002068_pt1 | contig 28328 bp, 21 predicted proteins | sample TergutEmb28metaG_3_FD_89872 | JGI IMG/M metagenome (GOLD analysis project Ga0123355, IMG submission 89872) | Embiratermes neotenicus P1 segment gut microbial communities from Petit-Saut dam, French Guiana - Emb289 P1 | ecosystem: Host-associated > Arthropoda: Insects > Digestive system > Gut ... | reverse complement strand
TCTTTGTCCTGGCCTCCCAGTATCGCTCATATTCCGTCTTGTTAGATAATGCAGTACAATGTCCTAGATGGTTTCTATCCATGGGTTCGTGGAGGCTGCATAGTGTGCAGCTGGGGTCAGGGCAGATTCCAATGCGGTGGAGATGTGTACCCAAGCAATCATGCCCAACGCGCAGTCGGAACTCTGCAACTGCACTTCTTCTAGGCCAGTCTGTTACCTTGGATATTTCTTGCGTCCACGGTTTATAGGATAGTCTTGTCTCTAATTCGTGTCTGTGTGCACTTCGGAACACCTGCTTTAAATGTAGTTTAATAGAGTGGTAGGGTGTTTCTCTGATATATGTTTGTGTAATTTTGGCGTCCTTTTTGGCCAGTAAGTCGGCTTGTTAATTCCCTGTAATTTGGCAGTGTGCTGGTATCCACTGCAGTGCAATCTGTTTGTATTTTCCCTTAAGTTGTCGTATTAGGTCCTGGCAGTCTCTGGCTTCAGGTAATGTAGTGTTCCATATCTGATGGGTCACAACCCCTAAGGATCAAATGAATGCAAAATAAATTGAATTGAATTGAACTGACTCTCTGTCTCTCTCTCTCTCTCACACACACACACACAAACATGAATATGTGCACACATGCATGCACAGTGTACATGTCTACATAGATCAACAAACCAACCACTTGCTTGTTCATAATGAGCAACAAGACTGCAAATTGTGTATTCCATGGTATATTTCAGACCTTACCATCACATTCTTTTCTTTCAGAAAGTGTTATTGTCTCACATTACACAGGTAAATGTAATTTCCTTTATGCCAATATGATAAGTATGGTCTTCCCTGTGCCACTTTTCAAAGAACTCATAAATGATCAATAGCATTACCTGTAGATCTATGACATTGATTTCATTCAAATCAGACAATGTAAACAGAGAGAAATTCATGTATGCCACTAAATAATTATGGCTTTCACTGCACAAACTTTCATGAAAGTCAGTTACTCAGTACACTTTTGTGCACATCTCTTGGACCAAATTTTGTCCAAATTGGACTAATCCACGCAGATCACCTTCATATTACAATGACGATTTTTGTAAGTCAAACGTTTTTGGCAGGTTCCTTGTATAAAATATATTTGTCATTCTCTGACCTAAATGTTATTTGATTCTCATTTATTACTGGTGTAATTTGGTTTGGGAATTATTCCAGGAACTTAAAAGATTATGACAATTTTCAATAATATTTCTTTTAAATTCACAAATCTCTGTCTAAAAATAACCAGCACTCTTCTTCATACTGTGACTCACAGCCAAAGCCTAGACTTATCACTCTTTTTGTTGCTGTTTGTTCTTTGTAACAAATATGAGGTTTCAAACCTGTCATCATTGTATTCACATAATTGTTTTGACATTAATGGCATGCAGTAGAGCCCACATTCTATAGTGAAATTTATTGTCAGACTGTATTTTGAGTGTGTCTTGAGTGCTTTCCAAAGCAAAGTGAAGGTATGGAGGCATATGGGGTGGAGTGGGGTATAGCTCCACTCACTCATGACCTTGGCACTAAATATGGTTAGTTCCTCATTTAAATAGTAGCTGGGTGGGCCCCAGAGCTGGTGTGGATGGTTTGGAGAAGAGAAAAATCTCTTGCCATGGCCAGGAATTAAATCATAATTCCTCAGCTGTCCAGCTTGTACCCTAGTCATTATGCTGACAACATTATCCCAATTGCTTTTTGTAAAACAAGTGATAAGGTCTGGTTCCCAGGTACCCTTAACATACACAGTACTAGAGACATTCAGTTACTTACAAGGAGATGACAACGTAAAATATTTGTTTTATTAAGTGGAAATGAATGTCATAGTCTATTGAATAGCACTCCTGCTTGTTTTTCATAACATACTGAATTCAAGTCTTCACCCAGAGTACAGTGTTATGTGGTTTTCTGCAGTCCCTCCAGGAGAATTCCCTGCTGCCATGAATATTTCCTTCCACATCCTGTTCAATTAACTTTGTAATAATTATGTTGCCATTATTGCTACAAAGTCAGAGCTACTGACAGTACCCATATTATTAAATATGTAAAAAATAAGTGAATACATTTGACATTCCTCAGACCAAGCTGCTTGCTACAAATTAATTCCTCTGCTAAAGTAAAACCATACAGATTGCAGGTAGTAGAGTCAAGGGGCCAATTCAAGAACTCAAGAGAATTACGGCTTCTCCAACAGTTAACAAGAGGTGAAGCAGATATTGGTGCTTCCAGTATTATCGTCACTCATGACAGAGTAGGATTAGCTGAATACACTGTGGCTGTTGAGAAATTCAGGTAAATCTTTGTCTGTTCTTTCAGTTCTGTTGTGCCTTTTACCTTAACACAAGAATGCTGATTCATACAGGAGTATGACAAAAGTGGCTGCCATGAAAATTTCATTGTTCCTCTGTCACATAGAAAATTAAAACCCCTTCATTATGATTTGAATATTTTAAGGCAACTGTAAAATAAATCTCTATGTACAGGATATTCATAACTCAGAAAAGAACCCCCAAGACTCTCTATGTTTGATTATGGCTTCCCCTTCCCCCCCAACCAATACTGCCAGTAAGTGTACTTTCATACATTAATTTCCCAGTATTGAAAAACTTTACATCTGGATGGTGAATTTAATTATTCTCCTGTGGTTCCATTCTTTATGTATGATCTCTTTGCTATGATACAGAAGGCAGAATGATGTAGGTTATGATTTTATGACACAGGTTTACTGAATGTAATTACTGTCTGTGTCATTTTCTCCATGATTTATTTCTTTTTGTTCTACGTATTACATTCTAAAGAGTGCAGGTAACTGATGTGAGATAATACAGATGAGTCTTTCAAATAAAACAAAGGAATGAATAATGCTATTGGAGTCCCATCTGCCTGTGTCATAATGAAAATCTCAAAGATTAAATAAATACTGCTGAAAATTTATATTGAGAAGTTTCATTAAAATAGAAGTCTAAACTTATATTTTTGAAGGACATTGACCAATTAGGGTTGTGAAGTCGTTTGGTGGCCTTCACTTAAAACATGTTATGATGAATCATTCATTTGCACATCTAGAATAATAATGCCAGAAATCTTAGAAGGAAAATGTTTTACTGCACTATGTGTAAGCCAAATTTGGTTTCAACATTGCGTACATGGGTCACATCTATAACTGCCATCCTTCCACTAGATATTAGTTATGTCCGCAGTCAGTACAGAGTGAGCTGTGGTGCTGTTGGTTGAGGCACTGTGCCACAAGATGGGAGGTTTCAGGTTCAATTGCCTTGGGGCCCTTGGAAACTTTCAATTAGCGCTGGAGTCCACGTACAGAGAAATTTCCTTTGGGATATAAAGTGCACCCAGCATGTACAGCCAACACCTCTGCTGTCCTAGTTGTACCAAGCATTGAAATAAAGATGCAAGCCCAACATTCCATCCCTTCTCTGGGTCTTCATGACTTCTCATGAAAAAGCTTTACCTCAGCAGTGTACATACATTTTATAGACATACTACTTTAAAACACTCACCCTGTAAGAATCTAGTTTATAGAGCTGTCTTGTTATTCTAGGTGCACAAATTGTGTCAATCAAATCACATATGATTTGATAGTAAGTGTGACTGAATTCTAATTCAGCATTTTTTCTGTCACAGAATGGTGTCCTATATCAATACCCTTTATCAATATGCTTTGACTCTGTCTCTAAAAATGTTCATTCAATGATTATTTTGGGGGTTTTCACACTGTGTAGTGAAGGTATGTCCCACTGTCTCAGAGGAATGTCCTGCTGCCATCTTCAGGGTGACTGAATCAGGTAGATGCTGAAGTAATTGACATAAAGCCCCCCCCCCCCAAAAGAGAGACCATCATATGAACAGCTACCATGAAAACCTGAAAATCTTTAAAAATGTTATCAGCATTATATATCAAGAAAAATATAACCATACTCCAACATAATTTATTTTAATGAACTGAAGAGGAACCCAGTTTTCTGACTAAAAGTCTGCACATTTCACTTTTCTTGACCGTTACTACTTCTGCATATTGCCTGTGATCAATATCTCTACAGCAGAACTTTCAAACTTGGTTATAATTTAAATTATTCACTGACACAAAGCAATGTCAATACACATAAAAGCTGTACCATACATGACAGACATTGATTGACAATCACTTTGTGTGTCAGATGTAATATGTACACTGTTTTGTTTGATCTGTATGCAGTGACACTCGTCAAGGCAAAATCACTTTCCTTAATTGTGGTTCTGTGTGACTGACATAACTCCACAGAAAGGAACTAGTATTACTTGAAATTAAAATCATGTCAAAGACAAGGTCAGTGTACAGAGTTCTCAGTGATGTAAAATAAATTACCAGCAAAAAACTTCATTTCCATTATGTCAGACATTTTTTATCTCCCTTCAAAGTCACAGTTCCATTAAACAGAGTATTTGGAGACAGTCCAATAGAACACTGCACTGCGATCCCTGTTCTATAGGAATAAACTCTAAAATGACAAAGGAACATAACAGAAACAACCATAATTTAATGCAAAATCAATTCTCTGTAGGGTAGTATCTCAGGTGCTTTGGATTTCCCTCTACCCTTACAATAATACATGTAAATGCTTCTGTGATGTATATAATCAAGGCATCGGTATTTTCATTAATTGACTGTGGGACCAGAACCCTGCCTGACAGAATAGCCTGTACTGAGACCTCATAACATCCATATGATACTTAAATGAATTACATTAAACTTATAGAGACAGGGAGTTTGTATAATCATTTCAAATATAATTTTGTCACAGGCAGACAAATTCATGTTGTAAGGATACACTAAACTACACTAATGTATGAGTTGTGATACAACTTTTAAATAGCAAGTGTTGTCTGTAAGTTACAATTTTGAATAACTCTAACACTCTCCACCTTATTCTGCTTGCATAGAAACTTCAGATAATTTTCAACAGAATGTAAGTAGTTATCAACTGTATATTAGCACCATTCTTATATGATAAATATTGATTTCTTCTGTACTAAAAATATATAAATGAAGTCCTCCAGTCACTCATTTTAATTATTTTATTGCAAGCACTTCCATGTCAAAAAGTATGTGATATTGCGCATCAAAATTAAATATACTACAACCACCAAGACTTTCCTTAAAAAATTAATGAAGCAGAAACAAAGCAGGAACACATCTTTCTTAACTCCCCACCACAAACCCAAAAGCAGTTTTTTACTTAAGAAGGTTTTACAGAATAGAATAGGTAGCCCTTGGATCAGATTTTACTAAGGAATCTGACAAATTTAATTACAGTCACTTCACCCACTGTAGTACTGCTGCAAAAACTAACTGTGTCTTTTATACATAGAGCAGAAACACAAGAGAGAATAAGAATACAAGCAGCAGATATGAAATTCCCAGAGATATATAAATATTAATGAAATGATGGGAACAACAATTGGACTCATTGATTTCATAAGAAGTGAAAGTGATTAATGAATTAACATAAGGAGCCTAAGCATTGGGTGTAGAGCAAAACAAGTGAGAAAATGTATATAACACAGTAAGTGGAAGGAAGAAACAAGGTATAAAGTGAATGCTTTTGGAAGGACAGAGAATGGAAGATATGACCCACCATCTTGGAAACATAAATGGATTATGATGAAAATTACCAATTGCTGTTATAGTGGGAAAATTTGCTTTAACACAAAACTGCAAAATATTCCTGAATAAAATATAGTAAACAAGTCACTGGGTCACTCGCTCTGTATTCATTTGTGTGGCACTGTATGTATTTCTGCTTACACACACACACGCACACACATACATACATATGCACACACACACATCATGTGTGTATGTGTGTGTGTAGAACATGCAGTTTCATTTTTTTCTATTTTGTTCTTTAGAAATACATAAATTACAAAAGGAAATAAAGTGTTAGGAAACAAACCATTCAGTTAAAATACACCTAAGTTTTTAGTTATCTCAACATTTGCTAATCAGTTCTGTTTAAAAAATAATGGTTCTGTTTAATGTATGACATTTCTGTCACAGGCCACAACTGTATTATAAAGTGCAGTCTGTACGGGCTGCACGTAACATCTACATCCTACCGTTCTCGGTTGGTGTTTGGGCATCATTATGCTCACTGCTGTTGGCTATCACTGTTGCGCTCACATTTATTCTCCGCCGGGAGTCACAGCTACCTAAACATGATTTTGGGCTATTGATGGATGAGGACATAGCTGATAAGTCAGTGCAGTTGAAGTGGGAACTTAGTGAGGTTCTGCTGGTCACCACTGGAGCAGTTTGTCAGCAAGGTATATGTCATACTCACAGGTAAATATTTCATCCTTGCAGAAACTGAGGATGTAATCTTAAGATCACGTTTAGGAAAATGCAGAAAAGATAACATCCAGTTGAGGTTGTACACTTCTAGTTTACGCACAGTATGTAGACCTGTAGGTCAACAGTGATGTTTTAGAGAGACAAGCTGCCTCCACATTTAGGGTCAAAGTTAGTACATTAATATGCAGTTAAGTTTTACAGGCAGGAAACAGGGAAGGTGGCCGATCAGATTCACAATGGGGACAAAATTCTGTGCAGACTGAAAAGTATGGGGGGGGGGAGTAAGTATAAGAAAAAGAAAGAGAGAAAGAAGAGAGAGAGAGAGACAGCTTTTGAGGAACATAAAGTGTTGTCATAAGAGCAAAGATAAACCTGAAGACAGAAGCAGCATATTTGTGTAAATGATTGATATTCACCTATAAGGCTACATGGTGTCACAGTCTAGAAGACTAGCCTCAATAAAATCACCTAAAAAAACCTGAAAATGTGCATAACAAGCCAAGTGTTTAAGTAGACAGACTGATTAAGGTACTAATACTTGTACAGGAGACGGAAGTGTAAAATGTTCTGAATTTAATAGAAGCATGCACTTCCCAATATGAGTTCCTGTTAGCTTCTGTATGAAAAGTAATTTCGATTTGTTACTGCCATTCAAGGCATTTGAATGTTATCACATTTGTTTGGATTATTTTGTCCTTTTATATTATGATGTCTCCATATCCAGCACTTCTTACAGTTTTTTGTGATGCTGTCAGCAACTCAGACTACAGAGAGTCAAATGATAGGAAAAGTGAGGAATTATGAATTGAAAAAGATTTCAAACGAATTGGCAATGGACTAATCAATGTACTATCCCAGCATCTGCCTGGAAGGATTGCAGAACCACAAAAACATCAGGATAGCCAATGATCCAGGCGAGATTCAAACCAGGCAAACAAGTCTACAGCATTATCACTACACCAGTCAATTAAGTGCATTATGGTTATGAGACACTCACATAACCTTTGCTTGCTCAATAATACAGTACATTTCCATATTTAGTATGCTGCTCTGGGATTCCAGGTTTACTACAAACTATTACAGTCAAGGCTGATGAAACTACAAGCTCCACATCATTCACCCAATAATTTTCCTGTAAGCACAATATTGACAGAAAATTTAGCATAGCAATATCACTCAAAGTTTGTACCTCATTTTATCACTTAATACTTCCATTTGACACTATGCACATATAACACTACAGAGAAACTCAGCACATCTCTCTCTTCTTGATTGTGCTCTTCAAAGATAAGAACACTGTAGTGATTAACATACCAGGAATTTTACACTACAAAACCAACATAAAAATGTCATTACCATGACAGCTCTATACTAACATGACTTACAAGCATCCTCAGGCATTAAATAATACAAGTTTAAAACAGGAAGTTACAAAACATTATGACATCATTGCAGCATGTAAATATAACAGACAAAAAATTAACCAGAAGTGAATTTACATGACATAGAGTGCACCTAACTACATCAGGTAAAGAAAGAATAGCTAATCTTATGGGACAGAGTAGAACCAACATCTTGACAAGACAGAAGAGTCTCCCTATTAGTTTATTATGGAAAGACTATAAAGATACTACTGCCAAAGAGGACAGGAAGACATTCACAAGTGAGTGTCCAGCTGATATGCATATGAGGAAAGTAAGGATATGAGGAAGAATTAAAAGGACTCCAATAACAAGAAATGAAGATTTTTCGTGGACAACAAGCTTATCAAGGACAACAGTGTAAGAAATGGTGACAGCAGTTTACAAAATAGTGACAATTACAATCCTAAACAAGTAGATATATGTAATGTAACATCAATCAGAAAATAATAAATAGTCATACCTCCACAGTTACTCCCCAGAATATAATGTTAGGTGGAATATACTCACCTCAAAATTTCTCATATCAGACTACTCTAGTACAGAATAGGTCTTCACCAATAAATAACAGTAACAATTATCTACCTAATAATCAGTTCTTAAAAAAACTTTACATCATAACATCAGAGGTTTAAAGAATAAAACTAATGAAATTTTTTGTCATATACAGTAATTCATAATCTACCAAAAGTTTTACATTTGATCGAACATCACTTAAAATCAACTGAATTATCAATTACTCAAATAGACAATTATTTTTGGCTGCTAATTACTGTTGGATGTCTGAAAGTAGGAGTCACTATTTTTATTCATAAACATTTAAAATTCACAGCTATAAATTTACATACATACTGTATTGAATAAAATATTGCAGCATGTGCAGTAAACTTAATTCCACACACACAAACACATATGCATTCTAACTATCTACAGAGCCCCATTTGGTAAGTTTAATAACTTCTTAATCCAGCTAGAAGAGATACTACAGACAATATGTAATCTGAAATTAGACTTTACCATTTGTGAGGATATTAATATAAACCATCTTACTAAGGGTAGTAAAAGAGGTCAATTTGATGCTGTATTAATGTCTTGTAAGCTTATAAGTACAGTTATTTCCCCTACTAGAACTGAAAATAATTCCAACTCAACCACTGATAACATTTTTATTGACACCTCCATGTTTGAAAATTATACTGTATCTCCTTCAATAAAAAGGCTATCAGATCACGATGTGCAAATGATAATAATTCATGTTCCACAGAGGCAGCTAGATGTGCATCTAACCCGCTATAATAGACTTCTAATATAACCTAAGCTGCAAAACATGGGATTCCATCTTCGGCAGTGACAATGTAAATAAAATTTTTAATACATTTCTAAATACTTACTGAAGAATCTTTTATTCAAATTTCCCCCTACTTAAAGCATAGCAACTAATAATTTTTGGATTCCCAAAGGTATAAGAATCTCTTGCCATTGTAAAAGGACACTATGCACAACAAGAAGAAACAGCAGTAATCCATCCATTAAAAAAATATTACAAAGATTATTGTAAAACCATGGCTATTATTATACAAAACGCAGAGAGATTACACTATGACAATCAGATAAATAGTGCTCATAATAAAGTAAAAAATACCTGGGATTTTATAAATTCAGAAACACAGAGGAAGACAAGTTATGGGGAAATACAATCTTTAACAACTGGGAATAAGAGCATAAATAACCAACAGAGGATTGTCGAGGTTTTCAACACCTATTTCCCCTCTGTAGTTGATATCATGAATAATAAGAATCAGGTTTTTACAATAAATGAGGATAACAGCATAAACAATGACAGTTCCAAACTCTCAATTCATATATAACATAATTAAATCCCTTAAAGCAAGAGACTGATATGGCTATGATGAGATTTCTACAAAGATTCTAAAAAGAAGTTCCACTTTTAGAATTTCACCATTAAACTAAATATGTAAAAAGGCTCTCTTCAAGGGCATCTTCCCAGACAGACTGAACGTTTCTGTAATAAAACCACTATAGCAAAAGTGTACTAAGCTTGATATGTCTAATTATAGACCAAAATCACTTTTAACTTCCTTTTTTGCACTCATTTTCTGATGGTTCATGGGACAGCACAAGTTATAAACATGGCTAGAGGCACATTACTTTCAAAAATTTCAAATGCAAGTAATATTCATAATGTGCATATAACTAGAATAGACACATATTTTGGTGCCAGATTTTGTACAACTCAATTCTATGTTTCATGTAAAAGAAAAAGGATGTTGAACATAACACTTCAGCATAAAAATCACATATCTGCTAACCAATAAATCTGTTAGTCTATAACATCTATATATTTTTGGATGGACAGTTTTTTTCCCTTAACATTTGAACATCATGGTCATAGCACAGATGGGCTCCACAAGTAAACAAACGTCATTACTACAACAATTCCAATGGGATTAAATTTAAGCTACAGTGTTTGTAAAAAATAAATTGTCAATACTATCCATAACTACAAAGTGCATCATTTATGTGCATCTGTAACAATGGCTCTAAGTAACACGATTTGTTATTGCTGACTTACAGGTTCAGCTCGAAATCCTACAACATCAGCAGCAAGAACACTGTTTATTGTCCTGTTTGTCCTTGCTGTGCTGACATACACAGCCTACTCAGCTAGTATTATTTCACTGCTGTCATCACCAACCTCTGTCACCAGCACACTTCAAGGTATCTTGCGCCATGGCTCTAAGATGGGACTTGCTCTCCTCAACATACACTACTACCATGCCCATTTCAAGGTACAGTACTGCACTGCCAAATACTTGCATATTTTTAACATTAAACATAAAATGAACACCTAGTATACATATACTGTAAATACTTTACATGATATGTGTGTATGAGGCAAACCAAGATAAAACCATAGAAACACTAATAAGGTCTGTCCTATGGTACAGAAGGAGTGTGCACATTGTCACAGACTGCAGAAAAAAATGCTTAATGCATTTAAGGGATAAGTCTTAAGGAAAATTTATGGACCTGTGTTGGTTAATAGACAGTGGCAAAACCAGTATAATCATGAAATTTATAAATTATACAAGGAAATGGAGCTGACTAGGAATACCAGATTGAGAACTCTAGTGAATGGGTCATGTGATGACGAAGAATGAAAGGGTGCTCAAGAGAGCACTGCAAGGAAACAGAGAAGGGTGATCATTTGGATGGCCCAGAGGGAGATGGTTAGATGCAGTGGACTGGGATGCTAAGAGGATGTTGAACTGGAGGAACTGGAGAAGGCTCGCAGATGATAGAGATGCCTGGAGGCAGTGGAATAAAGAGGCCAAGGTCCAAGTTGGATTATAGCTTAACAGACGAAGAAGAAGACGATAATGATGTGTGTGTATGTGTGGATGTACACATGTGTTCTGAGTTTTGTAATGGTCCTGCAGTAACTGTAAAAGCTGTGCAGCACAAATCAAGTTGTGTCCAATAATGACAGGGGGTCCTTGAACAGTTGAATATCTGCTAACTGATTCAAGCATACTGTGTAAGGTTGTTCATCAGGTACTTAGCTAAACCTCAACAGCATCACTGCAAACATGGGACCACAAGCCTGTAAATTTGCTGTTGGACACTTTTGTAACATACTGTATATGGAAGGTGTTAAAAACATAAAACAGAGGAACATAATTTCTAAGAATACCTGTTCAGCATTACATGACATTACATTAACTACAACAGATCACCACCAAAATCATCAATCAAATGAACATGCACACTCCTCGTTGATGAACTTCTCTTCTATATTGTTTTAGAACTATCATACTGTCATGCATCCCACTGGGCCTTCTTTTCATTACTTCACTGTCTACAGCCGCCCTTGATATACCAACTGTCCATTTGCATAACAATATTAATCATTTTTACATATATGACATATATTTCAGGAGCCAGGATAACCAAGTTACAAGGCTACAGGCTGGATGATCTCAAATTCAAATCCTGGCAGGGGCTAGAGGTATTTTTCTTCTCCAAAACATCAGACTAGATCTGGGACTCACCCATCCTCCTATTCAATGGGTACTGGAGTTCTTTCCTGGGTGTAAAGTGCCTGGGGCATGAAGTTCACCACTCCCTTCCATTCAGCAACAAAGTTAAGAACAAGATGAGCTATATCTCCTCTCCCTCTATAGGCTTTCATGGCATGGAGAGAACAACTTTAACTTCACCTCTACTTTTTGCAATACATACTTTATTATTTTATGTATATGCTCCTCCTTATATCAATAGCCCTTAATTCCCTCCACATACTTCATCTCATCAGCCTGTAGCTTATTTAGTGCCCCTTGATATGTATGCGTGATGCAAATCAGTATGATACTAATGAAATGAAATAAATACCCTTCATACAAAATGACCCTCTCTAGATGGCCATATTGTCTCACATTCCAATTCTCTTATAGAACGAGGATAATGCCGTTTCTCAGAAGCTTCACAAGATAGAGGTTTCACCATCATTCTTGGAGCTGGCTGATGGTCTGGAATCCACTGTGAAGGTAACATCTTGAAGTTTAAGAAGAGCCTCTCTCACAACAGTCATTAAGACTTCAAACATTATACTGTACACCAAAAACTAAAAAGCATTATATGGTATTTATGGTAGTAACAAATGGCACATGGAGGCTGGTGTATCAATTTCTGAATATACAGAAAAATGAAGAGGAATTTTAATTCAAATAATAAAAAGTACAACTGAATTGAAGCAACTTCACTCTCACAGTTGTAGATTTCATTTTTGTTCAGCTTCTCTCTTTGTGAAGACAGACAAAAGACAGAGGAAACACCTGAAAACTGATGTCAGAATTCACACTCCACATGCTTAACACCAATATACACATCAACCATTTCATATTGCCAAACCAAGGTATTAATGTTTCTCTTCACATTGAGACTGATGAGAAAATATTATCATTATGGTATCAGCGACAGTGTTTGTGGTAGTAGTTTCAGTAGCAATGATGGTGGTAATGATAACAACAGATGCATTTATATGCAATTTTATCAACCTAATCCAAATTAACATTTGTGGCTGTCCTTATCAAAGCTTTTCTTTCAAAAATGCCAATTGTGAGATAAACCTTTTCTATCTTTATTCTTATGCATCTTTGGGCTCTCTTTTGTGAGGTGGTCAAAATAAGTAATTTATGAACACATTTTTTCAGTTTCTTCTAACCTGCAGTTCACCTTAGACTGATATCCAGCTTCTCTAATCAGTTCTCCTTGTAACAGACCATGTTTTACTGCCTTATATTAACTACATACACATATTTGTTCTAAAATATTCATGTTCATATAAAACTGCAATTATTCATAGGGTGAGGTCGCATTTTGTGCTGACAAGGTGGAGGCACACACCTATCTCCACCGCAGCCACCAGACAGTGGAAGCTTTGTGTAGTGTGGGAAAGATCCCACTGATTCAGGGCCCAGAATATCAGCGTGCCTTTGCTCTTCCAGTCTCTTCCCCATTTACAAGGCCTATCAATTTTGGGTAAGAACATTAAATACAATCAGTCTGATTCTCACCTTGAATATTATCAGTAATTCTGTACCCAGAATGAACTGTATGCTATCTTTTCTCAGTCAGTATATAGAAGAAGTACACAAATTTCAAACATATCCATAGTATATGTATTGGTTGCATACACACATATATATAATTTCCTTTTCATTTTCCCTGCCTTATGCCACTGAGAAATATGAATTAAACTCCTTGCCTGTCAAATCTGTGTCCTCTTGATGAAGTCACATTCCCATCTCTTCTTAGCCTCACCTGTATGTTTTCTTCTCCCAGTGTAATATTTCATGGCTCCATGAAATTACAGTCTAGATCAAGGTTTGCGATATTTGGCAGATGGGGTAGCAGTGTCCATTCCAGTGTTGACTTTTCCTCTCCAGTGCTTCAAACACGCTGTAAATACTTTGGTTTGTTTATGTACATCATAAGCCAATAACCTATGTGCTGTATCCCCTCCAGTTCAGATTTTCCTCAATTTAATGTTGAAATCCAAATCTTCAATGGTACTTTCACTTTGTATATTTATGTTCCAAAGAATGGATAAACATGGTCATGTAAACATAGGTATTAATACTGAATGTTCATTTGAGATGAAAATTGTTGTGACAGCATGGCAGTAATTTACTGCATGACCATAAAGGCATAAACCCCAGTGGTTTCACAGCATATGATGGTGATACTCTTTATCATCTCCACTTACACAGAACTTCGTGACTGATCACAGCAAAAAGGTGACCAGAACTTCACAGCTTCCATACAAGCTGCAGAAAATGATCACAGCTGCCTTCAAGAATGCCTCACAGCATAAATTCCCCTAGGTTTTTGATATGTTAATGACTCTATGACCAGTTCTAGGAGCCACAAGATGTCATCAACTGTACAACACAGTAATAAATTATGTGCTTATGGTGAATAGTATTCATTTCTACAGAACAGCAGTAAAATAGTTTTGAACTAAACGAAATAATTTGTAGAGGATAAATATTGATCTACTGATCAAGAATCATACCTCTAACCAGAACAATTTACTGCACTACTGGCAATACCGGTAGTTAAGTACTAGTATTGACCAGTAAACCACTTGTACCAGAGAAAAGTCCAGTTCATTCAGGTTCCACTACAGACAAGTTTTACCCCATAAAGACCATGCTTACAAGAATCACCTGGTTCTTCCAAGAACTCCCTGTTTCCTGTTATACAATAGTGATACAAACCTTCTACTGTTGGTGAAACAAACTTTCACACTTATACATCACAAAATCTTTTCATATACAGATCATTCACCTCTGAGCAACCTTTGCTTAATTACAAGTTTCAGCTTTAAGTACACAGATGGAATTTCCAGAGCCTAGTATGAAAGTTAAACTATTACTATTATTTTTAACAACAGTAAATCAAATGAAACTGCATGGATTCTTAAAATGATTTACCACTACATATAAGGAACTCTGTGTAGTAGGCTGTATGCTTCTAATTTATTGGTATAAAGAATGAATTAGGAATAAGTGTGTAATGTGGGAAATGCAAGCTGAATACTTCTGAGCAATGTGTGGTTTGTCCAGACCACAGTAACATAGTGATTGGTGTTGTGTGTCAGTCTGTTGCGTCTCATCCAGTTCGGTCTAATGGCACGAGAACGGCAACGATGGTTTGAAGTAAAACCATTGTGTGATTCACCTGAGCCACCTGCAGGAACCAGCTTTATCAGTATAGCAATTGATGACATCTATCCTGTCCTGTATCTCATTACTTTTGGAACTGCTTGTTCTTGTATCCTGCTGCTATTGGAGTGCATCATCCATTACAGGTATATTTGAATTTTATTAAATAAGTCCTACAGAATCTAATGTTTATTGGACCGTGCATCATTGTGATAGGTGAAGAATAAAAGACCAACTTGATGTCACTTGATATTTTATTTCACTTCTTATGTGTTCAATATTCATATCCGTGTTGCAGGCTGAAGCCTGCAACACAGATACCACTCCAACCCAATCACACCGAAACTCCAACACACATCGAACCAAGAACAATATGACCAATGTGGTAATTCAACAGAATAGTCGCAAGCTCCTGATGATGGATATACTAATGTCCGAAACATGTTTAGCACATAAGAAGTGAAATAAAATAGCATGTGACATCAAGTTGGTCTTTTATTCTTCAAGTCCTATAGACTACAGCTTGAAAATGACTAACTGGTACCACAGCATTTTCTGCTTTATTACAGTATGAAGTTATACAGGAAGAACTATAGAAATAAACAAAATGCTTGTTACAAGGGGACAGCACGACAGAAAGTAGTAAGTCTGTATGATACTCCAAAGATAAAACAGATGAGAGCTACCTGGTGGATATCCAGAGTATGGCAGAAGTTTCATCGCAGTTTTGCTACTGCACCTCTTCCTTTCACTCGCTAGAATGGCTTTATATGGAATAAGATATAAACATTAAGAATCAATTACAGCAAATATCAAGTTACAGTAAATGCCATGTTTTACCATTCACACTTTTATGAACCAAGATGACCATATATTTTAGGACATAATGACTTTCTCCTACATCCTTCAACAGCCATTATCATCACTATCACCATCATCATCCTACCATATGTAAATTCTACACAACCTCAGCAAGTAGCACACAGCAACATAAAACAGATACTCTATTTACACCAGTGCAAGATGATTCTAATCTAAGACAACCCCCCAAGTGAAACAGGTCTGAGAAGGGAAAAAGTATTTATTCAAATCCAAGATGACTCCATAAAAACGTCTGCTAACAAAAATATTTTACTATTAATTTCATATACTTAATACACAAAGCATGTCAGGTTCTACCTACCTTTACCAATCACTGTCACTATCTCCAATCTTCCCAGTCAGTGCCTTCATCTTCCTCACACTAACTTATAACATTCCCATCTTCTTCACTGTCATTCCACTATATACCATCATCAATCCCATCCACTGCACTGGATATATAGCACTTCTTACAACTCTTCACAGTCTTCTGGTGAGATGTGCCACAATGCTGTTATGATCCACACTGACTAAATACTGCATGTATGCTTCTTGGTTTATCAACTACCTTGTGCCCATGAAGATTCACACTTTTCTCCACAGATGTTAGTGGTGTTAACAATTTTTTGTGTTCTAGTTTTCTGTGTTGTGTCTGTGGTCTAGTCAGAGTTCATGGCTCTATCTATGGTTTTTAGTATGTGGACTGGTCCAGGTTTTATTTTTGAGTCTTGTAGTGAATTTTTAATTTTTCAATAGCTATTTTCCTGTTACTGCCCCTGGACTAGATTTGTTCTCATGTGCACATCTTAAGTTACTGTTTCTGTGGTGCGCAGTGATTGCTAATAGTTCAACCTAAGTGGTACACCAGGTTAGATGTTTCTTTGCCACCAAAATGCTGCGCTTCTTTAAAAAAGTAGATGATGGACAAGTCCCAAAAAAAGATTTATGTCAATTAACTTCAGTCACGTTCTGTTTTCACTTCTGTTTTTCTTGATCTTTAAAGATGGGGCTGATAGGTGGTCCCAAAATGTCAGTAAGGGATTACCATTCTCTGCCGCACAATATCCCAGGAGAGCACATATCTCACTTGATTTGGTGATGCACGCCTTGGTTTGGTTCCACATCATCTGGTTCAGAGTGATCCAGTTTGGTGCGATTCAGTTCGGCGTTTCATACACAAATTTAAGATGACCTCATAATTTAAGCACCAAATTTAAAGAAAAACCCTATCTTCCATTCAAGTAAATATGGTAAATCACATTAATACTAATACTTCTATAGGAACACTACTTCTTCACAATCCTGTTATTGAATGACTTGTATGTGCATCCATACGAGTCTATGCCCTGACATTACACCTAGACAACAGATGTTAAGGGTGAAAAGGGCAGATGTGTGGGGTACATAACAGAGAGAAATACAGATATGGAATAACTGACTTGATGGAATTGGTCCATTACCTCATGTTAAAAATAATAAAATATAAAACCCTAAATATTTGGAAGAGGATCAGTGCCCGTCCTCAGGCTAAAAATACCATAAAACCAACTCAGATGGGCCCAATTGGTACAGCTGTTCTCATTCTCTTGGCCTGGAAGTTAAGAAGAGTTTATTATTTTGTATACTATCTGTAGAATCTTATAGAATAGTACTTGTACAGAAACTGTAGTATAGCAACAGGTAACAGATTGCAAGGCAGTTTTTGTTAACCTTATATATATGATCATTCTAATGGCACTTGCTGGCATCTGTAAATGAAACTGTTACTCAACATGTGTTTCACTGTAGTAGGTTGCAACACTATATTTTTGGCAGATATATGAGAAAAATTGTTAGTATAATGAAGCATAACCTCTACCATTTATATGACTAAGAACATTTACATGTCAGTGAACATCCAAGTGGTATATAATATTTTAATTAAATCTGGATATAAAACACTCTGGGAGCCAGGCCAGCATAGCTAGTATAATGACTAGGCCACAATGTACTGGGCAACTGACAACAGTGGTTCTATTCCCAGGAGGCGTTAAAGAGATTTTCTCTCCTTCAAAGGATCTGGTTTGGCTCTGGGACCTACACAGCACTCTATTCAACAAGTATCAAGGGCTTTTCTCTTGGGAAAAGAGCAGCCAGGGTGTGAAGCCAACCACTCAGCTCCATACTGTGCGTGGGTTAAGAATGAGTGGAAATATAACCCCACTTCACCATATGCCTTCATGGCATTCACAGGCTTTATCTTTTACAATAAATCGCTTAGACTCAATTCACATACTCAAAACACTTAACAGCTCTGAAATGTTGGAAATTAACTGTACGAGCGCGCGCGTGCACACACACACACAGTTCATGCCCACAGAAGAATTCACTACATACAGATATATGAACACCTCAAATCATAAACAGGCCGGTCTTGTTTTATGCCATTTCTTTTTGTGCAATTTAATTTTAATGTTACTTGAAAATTTACACCACATTTGCAATTTACACAAGATTTTTTGGTTTAGTGTGATTTGGCATACACGATCCGTGGCTGCTCTTGTTGTGTTGGAGGCTAGCAGAAAATGACGTCACTGTCACACCATCAGTCATGTGTATGGATTTATTGCAAGGGTACTATAATAATGTGGATGATGTTGCTCCCCCTTCAACAGCATTGGCTTTTGTTACCAAAATTAGTGTAAAAGGTAAATCTACATAACTTAGTGAATTCCAACTAAAAAACTGGCAAAAGACAATCAGTACTGAAGAGAAATTAGACCAATAAGCCAACTTAAAAAAGGTGAACAAATTATTGACATATGCTGTAATAGATTCATGATAATGCCGACAGAATTATAGATAATGCTAAGTTAGAAACTAAGATGTTTGTGTAGCAAGACTACCACAATCCTATCAGAATGAGCTGTACCAAACACTGTGGAGTCTCTTACATTTTTACTACATTACAAATAAATAAATGTACTGTATAGAAATGTACACATACTGTATATACAGTACATATATACTTTACAGTCTGTTGTCCACTAGTGGTATAGTCATATGCTATATAGGATGAGGTTGTCAATCTCCAAACCCCCAAGAAATATACTGTAAACAGGAATTTTGTGTTTGATTTGCATAACAATTTTCAGTAACCCTGGTGTAAAATGAGACCTGCATGTACAGTAATGGTATTTGGTAGATGTACCTGAGTACAGCCTTTCATTGCACTTGTTCCACTGTATAGGTGGCCTTTTCTCCCATTCAGATGCAGGAACAATGGGACTACAGTACCACGGAGAGGTTACCAGTTCAACTTCCTATCTCTCAGAAATGTACATGTATTAAAACAGGGTCCATAATCATTTCCACACTTAGGGTGCAATTTTTACATCATGGAGTGGTATTTCATATGTAAGATGCAGATTTTCTGTACTCCAGTCCCTGTTATTGCAAACACCCCCATACAGTTAATTCTGAGTGTTATGTAAGGCAGACACTACATATGTTCAATTAGCTCTCACTCTATATTGCTGTTGCAGTCACACTAATGCCATAACTGACTAGAAAAGGCACCTATGGCTATAATGGCCAAGTGTCCTGGTCTTGTGTACAGTCCATGCAACACACCTGGTCTCAAGAACCACCATTCAGTCTGCAAAATTAGTTCCCTTTATTTTACTTTTTATGTAATACTGGCACCTACTGGATGCATACACCACTGTCATTGCAGCTCATGCTTAGTTCACTGAATTTAAGAGCATTTTTCTGATGCCTGTGTCACGTCCATAAGTTACATATACGTGTAAATTTTAACAATTTGTTTGTTTGGAAGATACACTGATAATTGAATTATTAAATTAATCACAGTATGACTCAGGGAAATTAAAATGTTCATGAACTTGGAATTCATTATCAAGGAGTAATTACTGCAACTTATATGATAGCTGGTTGGGTACCTACTTCACGGATTCTCAACTTTTATTAATGCCGGTATAACATATGCCCACAATGAGGCACCTTAAGACCAAAAATCAGTCCTCAATTATGAGTATTAACCTAACACTCATTCAGTAACATTGTACTGTTCACATAAAATATGGACATCTCCTCCACGAAGAACACTGTAAATGAACCAAATTTTCAACATTTCACATGAATATGTAAAGAGAACATACATGGTATTCTCTCTTCTTTAACTAAGATTCCTAATACAAAGTTACTGATAACATCTGAAATCCCATCAACTGAATGCAGTGTACTCATGTTATTTGCAAGATATCTCATCCAAACCACGAAACAACAGAAACAATGTAAGAGACACTTCATCACTGTGATAAAATGAATAATATTGCAGCCCTTATTCTGAACTACAAAAAGTTGGTGTCATTTTTCCAATGACAGATTTACACGTATGTTAGTAGATTTATTAGTACAGTATTTAAAACATAAATCTTTATCATCCAAATTAAAGGAAGATAAACTTACCCTTTTAAGGTTCATAAAAAATTTTGATGTCTTGAAAAAGGATAGAAAATAACACCTAAATAATATAATCCACGCAGATTATATATATTTTTTTTAATTTTAAATATTACATTCATTTCCAACAAGTCAAACTATCATCACAGCTTTTGTTCTACAACTTACCTTTAGTACAATGTACAATTACCACATCAGACTAGAATGTAAAAAATGCATGTTCATCTTAAAGCATCTATTACATCTTTCTCAGTATTTATGTTTTTAAATGTGGCTAAATCTTTTACGTCATATCCTGACACTAGCAACCTACCCAATGAAAATCATTAATTTTTGTAAATGGCAAATAATCAAGACACCTCCCTGCTCTGCCTCAGAAGTTTTAACTTAGGCTGGCATTAGGCAGTTATTTTGTACAAAATTATACCATTTCATTCTATGGTAATCACAGTAACAAATAATAAATCCATCACAGTTCACAGTTAATACCTTGTTCCATTTCACACAGCTGCATTCTTCCATGTGTGTACAGTATTTAAAATACTGTCATTAGCAATTTGTTGGGGAGAAAATAATACTGATGCCATAATTTCAATATCAAGTGTACCAATAACATAACAGAACGGAAGTACTACATTTATGAATATAACATAAATACAATATATTGTTAAAATTTTATGCCTTGTCTTGTACTCTGAATTAATACAATATTCAGCCCTCTCTACAAACTCATATTTCTAAACATTTTCTCAAATACAGTAAAAAGGTGAAAACAAAATGTATATCATAACATTGCTCACGTGGCTCTAATCTCTAGTAACTTCATACTGTACTGAACCGTGCTTCATTCCACATCTCATGTCAGTGACAGCACAAACACTTCATTCCGCATTGCTGAAACAAACAGAAACAATACAGTTATATAAACTCAGATTCTTGTACATGTTATTTGCCCCACGTTTGTGTAGCTGTGGGGCCGCAATGAAGATTTATCAAACTGAGTCATCTCTAACATGCAACAAAGTTTTGGAAATTTAAAAGCAGCTATACTGTCAGAATGATCAGTCATTCCCTTACACTTCATACAGGCGTCAATTGCAGAACCACTAACAGCAAAACAGTATGCTACACATAGCCTACACAATCAAAATGTGGCTTATGCAAATTCTTGCTGAAGGTGTAGGTTAGGGTACAGTGTGAAGTGCAGCTTCTCTAAATAGGAGAAAGCAGAACAGAATAATGTGCATGCTATATGCTATGACTGCACCATACCATGCACTTAATCTTAATATCTCAAATGTTGTCCATATTGGTACATCTTGTACTGCACTATACACTGCTCCAGCAGTGCCAAATACATGCACATGATAGTACAGAAACGGAGGGGGGGAACCACTCGTACACTTGAAATTCCAAAAAGCACTTTTGTTAAAACTGAAGAATGTTATCTTCATCATGGTTTGGGGCTGTATTTTAATGTGGGGATAGCAGTTTAACATCTAGGTACATGAGGATTTCAAAGCCTCTGAGTTCCACAGGGCCAGCAGCCATTTTTAACCTCAGTGTAATGGCAGCAGTACTGAAAAAATGCAATGCTCATTCAGTTGGACTGCTGCAATAATGTGACACACAATCAGTAAAGGTTAACATAATTAAACTGGTGACACATAATAGAAACCAACTTCTTGCAACTGGCTATGCTTGTCTCAACAATTTTTACTCTACACTGTGACATAATCATACAATCATCCCTGTCTGTTGTGACAAGTGCCATGAAATTCAGAAACTAATTTACCAGAACCAGATCTTGCGGGGAACAAGCTACATGCAGGGAATTGGCTATGGCTCATACTGAATGACACTTACAGTCTCAGATTCACAACATACTTTTTACATCATTTCTATGGTCTACAACCCATTCACAACTACTGATAAAGATATGAATTTTCTAAATATGTAATTTGGAAACTCTACTCATCTTAGGAAGCCAACATTTATTTACACAGCCTCTTTCTGCACCTCGTATGCAATCAATCCTCTTTACCTTTATGCATTTCAACAGCCTGAATTCCAAGTCATTATTATTATTCACCATTGCAACCACAACTTTAACATAGTTTTAACAGTTTTTTGTATCTTTATAGTGAAAAAATGTCACTGTTCTTGAAAAAAGCCTGAGGATTTCTGAGATAATTTTGTGAATATAACTGCAATCTAATATGCAAGAAGAAGACCACATTTTAATGGAGTGGTAAGCATATGAAGTGTTTAATATGTCCACAACAGGAGAAGCATGCCACATTCAGGTTACAGAATACCATTTCCAAAAATGTTTAAAAACAATACTTGATTTTTAGGTGTGTTTGCACTGAGGAAAGCAACTATTAGCCTTGTCATGTCCGTCCACAAGGAACAACTCAGCTCCCACTGGGCAGATTTTCATGAAATTTGCTATGTGAGCATTTTTCTTAAGATATGTCTAGAAAGTTCAAGTTTCATTACAATTGGACAAGAATAATGGGTACTTTACATAAAGACTAATGTACCTTTTTAATGATATCTTGCTCAGTTTTTCTTAGAATGGAAAATATTTCAGACAAAAGTTGTACAGAAAATCAAAATACACATTTTATGTTCAATAACTTTTTTTTTTAAATCATGCAATTCATGAGATTTGTGGAAAAATGTTCTGGAGTGGGGCAGGCCACAGATGACAATATGGCATATGCACATTGCATGCTGGATACCTAGGGCTACAAATACACACTCAGGTTATGTAATACTTATAGCTTTCCCACTGCAACAACGGTTTCACGAACATGGCCTCAATGTTACATTATATGTACATTGCCTCTCTTGCTGGGCTTACAGTATGGTAAACATGACTTTTTTGTTATTTCTAGCTTCAGTAATGTGTATATACTTAAGTTGTGAACAGGCTGTATAGTCATTCATGTAATAGATGACTATGCCCATATCTCTCAGTCCCTGCCAGTTAAGGCCCCTTTAATGTTTGCAGATACATACATAATGCGCATTGTGTTGGTGAATCCTGGACCTCGCTTCCAGCCTGTCACGACAACCACAGGATCCCCTGCCTTTATGAAGCCTCGGCCCTTACCAAACTGGAGACCAAACTGTACTCTTGCATCCACATCTTTCAGCCAGTCATCTGACACTATACCAGCTGTAACAAATATGCAATGCAATTTTCAACTCAATGACAACATATTTTTCTTCAAAGAACAGTATGAGGGTATCACCACTGTCTCTTCCAGCATGCAGTAAACAAAAGGAGCAAGCTCACCATGCTGTGTACATGCATGTCCCCTTTTCAGGTTTGGACCCAACTGATCAATTTGCACAACATGGTATGAATGTCAGCATGCAACTAATGTCCATGTGTTATGCAAGTATGACCAATGTGAAGGCATCTGGGGATGAATTTTTCACCCTATCATGATAAACCATTGAAGCCTACACCCCAAATTTTTATACTTTTTAATTTCCTAAAATCAGTAAAAACAACCAGTGTGATGTTTGAGGTTCTCAGAATGATGCTGCTGATTATCCTGGTCAGCTGGGATGTGGCAGGGTGTTGTTGGACAAGTGGTTCCTGACATCACCATTCTTTGACTGCTTGAGTTCAAGAATACCTGTAAAGTGAAGAGGCAGAATAGCTCTGAAGAGATGACACTGTCGAGCAACTTGACCGTAACGAGTCACAGCAATGATGGGACACCTTGGTCGATATTTAGCAATGAGATGAGCTGAGTGTCCAGATGTTGTTATGACAATAATTGCTGCAGCTAGGCACTTAGCTGATGCTTCTACTGCAGCAATGGCAATGGTGTGAGTTGCATCTACTGGGGGTGATGCCTGTTGACACAACACACATGGCATTAAGAAATAATACTCTTCAATTCTGTTGAATATTTAGACTTTTAGTAGTACAAACATATACTGACAGTACCAGCTCCATGGATGGCACAGCATTCTATAGGATATTTACAAGCTGAGAGTTGCTACTCAAGCCATGTTCCCATGACCTATCATTCAGTCATGATACACACTAAAATAGTCTGTTATCTTTTGGCAATTCGGAACTTCTTCATCAAATCCATGGTGTTTCAAAACGAAGGTCAGGCAGTGCAAGAAAAACAACAGCTCCCTGGGTTAAATAGAATATTAATGCCGATAAGACACATAGTTGAATCAGTAACAACCTATATTATTAATAATTATTGTAAAATACACTACTTACTGTCCCTTCTAACTAGGGTAGGATGCAATGAAAGAAAGAAGGAAAAATAAATTTACTGCACTGATTTCTATGCCTTACCTTCAGACTCAGTTCCTGGAACAACCTTCTCTGCCAAACAGCAGCCTCTGCCTCCTTACATATGTTGGCCATTGTCAGAACACACTCAAGTGGGTAATCACCTTTAGCTGTTTCCCCAGACAACATTACACAGTCAGCACCATCAAGAATGGCATTTGCCACATCCGAACCTTCAGCCCGGGTTGGACGTGGTTTCTTTACCATTGATTCCAACATCTGTGTGGCACAAATAACTGGTTTTCCTACCTGCAAGGGAAATATTATATTACAGTACAGTGAAAGTGATGCTAGAAGTTAGTCTCAGTAATGCACAGTAAGGCAACAATTTATCTTCCGGATAAATCAAAATCTCTATGGTCAAGACAAGTACAAAATTTGAATTTACTGCTCTCCAGTAGATGCTTTACAAACAACCTAACTGCAATGATCTAAATTAAAAACAACCATCAATCAAATTAATTCAAGGCCAGGGCTTATATCTCTTACCATATATTGTCCAGCATAAGTTACAAATTTATATCTCCCAGCAGATACTTCAAGAAAATTTCTGATGAAGAAGGCTGTGCCACTAGTCTCTGTCAGTGGAAACATGCATCAGAGGTATTTTAAGGGAAAAAAGATTAAAAAAAAAAAGAGGAAGATCATTAGAGAAAGTAAACCACTGGGTGAACACAAGAAATGCAGACAATTAGTAGACAGTAAGTGTTCAAGATGCAAAGAAAGTAAACCACTGGGTGAACACAAGAAATGCAGACAATTAGTAGGTAGTAAGAGTTCAAGATGCAGGAGGCCAGGTAAAAAAACTCAAATATATTTTGGTAGGTTATATGATCAAGTTTTTCGAACCTGTGCTTAAAAGTTTACAAATGTTCAATTACATAACTGCGAGTAGCCCAGCACATATAAATATATTCATGTTCAGCTGACACATTTGTATGCATACAAAGTATTAGCTGTACATAAAGTAGCTTATATTTTCCCAGCAAAATGGCAGACAAGGGTGAAATATAAGCAGCATCCTTTATGCACCCCCTGAAGAAGAAACAGTGGTGTACGGTCCCAAATAGCACTGTGAAGTTTGGAAGCATAAAATATTGCTGGTAGAGTATGTTATTAGGCCCTTCTTCTTCCAAAACTGTCATGAGGAATTCCTTCAACATGTCTAAGTACACTACACCAGTCACAATGTGTTCACCAAAAATGAAGGGGCTGAACATGTTTTGTTTGCAACAAGCACACGTGATATTGAATGTGGGACTGTCCCTTGTACCTTCAATCACTGCATGCAAATTGCTGCTCACACCGATCCTAATATTTTGTTAAGTTCATGTGCCTGCAAAGGTGGAAAGTAGCTTTGTCACTAAACACAATTTTGGCTATAAAAAGTAGGTCTCTGACAAGTTCTGAAAAAATGTTATAGCAAAATGTGTAGCAAACCTGATGGTTATTTTTGCGGCTTTCACACATTTACTAGATGGTGTGAAAAACCCAAAAAGACTATCACTTGATAAACAATCACCACATAAACCTGTAGCAAACTCCTTTGTCTTGGGGTGTTACATCCTGCAACGAATGGTATTTGTAACTTCTAAAATCTCAAGAAATATCACTGAATTCTGTGCAATGTTGACCATGGCATGCTTAATAGTTAGGCAGGTTGCCTTGGTTGTCTGTGACTGCCAACAGAAGTTGCTTGTACTTCATTCACCTTTGTTTCTGTGACTGATCATTTACTGGGGCTTGTCCCTTTACACATGTAACCAACTTTGCTGAACAATTTACATCACTTGCAGACGGACATTTTCAATGTTCGTTCCCTACCAAACATTTCCCTTGCAGTCTAACCAAGGATTCTGGTTCGAGGTACAAGAGCATATACTTACCTTTTTGCACATCAGATGCCATTTTCCACATGTGTGGTGCTGGAGACACTGATGGCAAAACCTGGAAACTCTATCAGCAAGATTTCCAATGTCTGTCATGCTACCTACCTCAACAAATTTAGTTTTCGTTCTTGTTCTTTTCAGTTCATAGGCAATATTGCATTAAAATCATCTGCATTTCATGTGTTCACTTAATATATTAAACTGAAAGTTATAAGATGCAGTAATTAATAGTTCTTAAAAAAAAAGTATGAACTCAACTAAATTAAAGAAGCCTTTTATAAACAACTGGACACCGTCCATGGTGCGGGGAGAATAAAACCCTACCCTGTTATATAGAACAACATGTCAAGCCTCACCACCAGTGGACAACACCAGATTCTGCAATTTTTGTAAATGAAGCACATCCCATACTATTTGGAGGGGAGGATTACAGAACAACTTTTATGTTTCATCTCTGAAGACTTGAAGAACATCATCTGGGTTTCTGAGCAGATCACCCAAGAATATGTAAAAACAGATACAGCACAAACACAGGGAAAATAAACATTTGCAAGGACTTTCACCTCTTGTTCCTTGCCCTCTCAACAACCACCTTTAGACCACAAAAGCAGCAAACATGGTACAGAATTTAAAGAAACAACCACAAAGAAACTCTGATGTGCAGAAAAGACACAGACAAGCTATTCTCTTATACCTTTGTTATCAAATGTTATTACATCCTTAGATGGAGCTTGAAAACGGGAGTAGGCACAACCAATGGGTGCTAGTCCTGTGAATTACTTCTAGTTCACACATACCAAAACTATTACTAATGCAGGGGACTTGCAATACAGAAAATACCATGTCAGGGATTAACTCAACTAGTACTGAATTCTCTCAGGTGAGGGATTAATTAAAAGTTCTACTTCATATGCATTATACTTTACCTTATTACAACGTGCAATCATTGTCTTCTGTGCCAGAAATACTTTCTCTGGGGGAATCTCAATGCCCAGGTCACCACGTGCCACCATAATACCATCTGAGGCTTCAATTATTTTGTCTAGGTTCACCATACCTTGATTGTTCTCAATCTTAGATATTATGAGAATGTTCTTTCCCTTTTCACCTACACAAGACAATTCCACATTCTATTACTGGTCAATTAATGCCATTCAATACAAACACAGCATTCAGTGACAATTACTAAAGAAATTACAAAATGGATAAAAAATAACATAGGTACAATGGTGCTGCAGTTAAGATGCTGATTAAAAAAAGCTGTGGCAACTGTGCATTACCAAAGTTCCCATGAATTCTCTGAGTCACCCATGATCCTCTAATAATTTCAAAGTTATCTACAATGAAGAGATTCTATTATTTCATCAGCCAGATAGCCTTCTTGCAGGTTTAGAATATTCCTGTTTGAATTTGCACATCTAACAAAACACAGGTTAATGTTCCCTTCTCTTGACTGTTTTGAAAAACTGTCCCTTAACTGCTCCTGTCTGTTCACTGACATTCTGGAATTTTGTTGGTAGTCACACCAACACATGGTCTGTCTTCCTCACACACCTACCAAAATCTGTCTTACTCTAACCACTTCTCCCCCCCCCCCCCCCCAAAACCCCCCCTTTAAAATTTTTTCTTCCCAACCCCTTTTTCCTTTTTAAGTTTTTGGTTTTTTTTTTTTTTCTTTCTTTTTTTGTTTTTTTTTTTTTTATTTTTCTCCAATACGCCTTTAACCT
>Ga0123355_10002066_pt1 | contig 28358 bp, 22 predicted proteins | sample TergutEmb28metaG_3_FD_89872 | JGI IMG/M metagenome (GOLD analysis project Ga0123355, IMG submission 89872) | Embiratermes neotenicus P1 segment gut microbial communities from Petit-Saut dam, French Guiana - Emb289 P1 | ecosystem: Host-associated > Arthropoda: Insects > Digestive system > Gut ... | reverse complement strand
GCAAGTGGTCCGTCTATTACTTGCACAGCATCTCCTGCCCCAAGTTTTACATCAACATTAATTTTGCGTTCAAGCTTTAGGTCAACTACTTCTTTGGCTGTAAGTGGCAATGGACGCCCCTTTGGACCAACAAATCCAGTAATTCCACGAGTTCTTGTAACCATATGCCACAAATCATCACCATAAATCATTTTAACAAACAAATAACTTGGCATAGTTCGTTGCGGAACCAGCACCTTTTTATCTTTCTTTTCAACCACAACTTCCTCGGTTGGGATAAAAATCTCCTTAATTCGGTTATGCAGCTTATATTTGTCTATAACTTTTTTCAGGTTATCCTCGGCAACTGCTTCATACCCATTAAAGGTATGTAAAACAAACCACCTTTCCTCTGTATCCATACGACGACCAACCTGAGTTGTGTCAGGTGGAGGTGGACTGTCTAACATTTCAATTGCCTCTTTATCTTCAACTGTTGTTTCTGCCTCCTCAACAGCCAAAAAAGCTGTTGTTTCTTCTACATTATCATTTTCCATTTCCATAAAACCTCCGAATTTTTCTTATCAACAAAGCCACCGCCACCGGAACGGTGTCCCGCCGTATTTTAAAGACCCCTTGTTAAGAGTCGGTAAAGCTCACCTAGCCCCATGTCCATTCCAAAAATTATCAAACTGAAAATTATAACCACACCAAGAACAACCCCAGTCTGTGCGACAGTTCTGTTAAACGAAGGCCATCTAACTTTTTTAAGTTCCCCCCCGATATTCCGAATACCACGCCAAGTGCGAACAAATATATTGGGTCTGTCCTTGACTTTTTTTTCGCGTTTTTTCTTTTCGCGTTTTTTATCAAGTTCCTTTTGAGTCTTAATCTCCTCGCGCTCGGTAACAGTATGCTTAGGCGCCTGTAACCCACCAGTTTCTTGTTTCTTTTTATTGCTTCCCATAAAACTCCTACTTGGTTTCTTTATGCTCTGTTGCTTTTTTACAAAAACGACAGTACTTGCTTAGTGTAATGCGCTCGTTATCGTTTTTCTTATTTTTCTCAGTGTCATAGTTACGCTGGGAACACTCGGCACATGCAAGTGTTATTTTTATCCGCGCACCTTTTGATTTTTTAGCCATTAAAACTCCTTCCTAATAAAAAACACCGCGCGGTGTTTTAGATTAACTATATTATATCCAAGAAAACTTGGTCTGTCAATGAAAATCGTGAACTTCTCCACGGCCAATCAATAAGGTCAAAAGCCCCTATTTGCCACAAAATAATTGCAATCAGAATGAAAATGAGAAAAATGAAAATAATAATCCACTTGTTCATAACTATATTATAACCTATGATAGAGATTTTGTCAATAGATATTATTCAACAAGCACTCGATTTGTCTCTAAAACATTACTTTGATAACTTGTAACAAGTTTTGGTTCTTTGGTGTCTCTAGCCTGTGTGACTAGCATATCGATTAAAACTCCATAAGGAACTCCGCTTGCAATCCACATCGGATAGCATAAAAACCCAGGCACAGTATTAACCTCGTTCAAATAAATTTTATCTTCAACTACTAAAAAATCCGCACGAATTACCCCACTCATTCCAAATAACTTGTATGCCTCTTCCGTTAGACGTTGAATTTCATTTTGCAATGGGTGCTCCTCAACTGAGTCTAATTTCCCTTTTTTACCAAAACCACCACTATTTTCAAGATATTTTTTATCAAAGCTTAAGATCTCATCTTTTTCCATGACTTGGACTTTACTTGTCCAGACTTTATCACCATAAAAAAATGCAGAACAATTAATCTCGGTTGCATTTTGCAAATACTCTTCCACAATATAATTTTCATCAAGCGTTAACGCAAGCTCAATAGCTGCCTTTAATTCTTCCTTGTTTTTTGCAATTGAAATACCTATACTGCTTCCCAACTTATCAGGCTTGATAATCACAGGAAAAACTATATCAGATTGATTATACTTTGGTTGATCAAAGCCAAACTCACAAAGTATTCTTCGTGTCATTGTTTTTGACATTAGCTGGGCCGCAACAATTGAGTTGCAACCTGTATGAGAAATTCCCAGTACCCCTAACATCCCAGCAAGCGAACCACCCTCTCCTACTCCTCCATGACAACAATTCAGCACAACATCCGCACTCAACAAGCACTTGGGTAACTTTTTACTTCCTCTGTGTTCGCGCATGTAAAAATCAAGATTCCGCTTACCTATAACAAATTTGTTTTTACGTGTTAAATAAACAAGCTTTAACTTGTGAGGTTCTATAACATGTTTTGCAGCATGCAGCCCTGTTAAAATAGACACCTCGTGCTCGACACTGCGACCACCAAATACAATTGCTATCTTCATAGCATTCTATATGCTATTTCTCTCCAAATAGATTATCACCTTTTGTGCGCGGTATCAGATGCAGGTGTGTATGAAAAACTTCCTGGTCAGCAGCCCTGCCACAATTTGCAAGAACATTATAACCCTCTGGCTTGTGTTTTTCGTCAACTATGGATTTTGCCTGATTAAGTAATTCCAGCATTGCCACCCCTTCCTCAAGTGTTGTTCCAAAAAAATCAACACTGTGACGCTTTGGAATAATCAAACAATGTCCAGGCGAGCGCGGATACTTGTCCCACAACATATATGCAAATTCGTTTTGAATTACAGCAGACTTAACCAAATCACAAAAAATACAATCTTTCATTTGTTCCTCCATTCTGCAATTGCACTGCAACCAGCTGGTAAAATTATCTCCTGGTGTGTAGGTATTCCAACTTCGTATGCATCAATAGTATAACCTCTAATATTTGATTTGTCTAAACTGAGTTTTAAAATATTTTTTATCACAGTCGGCTGGAGCCCTGTTGTATAGCTGTTAATCAGAAAAAACAAGGGTTTATTACTCAAAATCTTACAACATGACTCTACCAAAGGAACAAGATCGCGTTCAATTTTCCAAACTTCACTGCCAGTGCCTCTTCCAAAACTTGGTGGATCCATAATAATTCCGTCATAAGTTTTACCGCGCCTGATCTCGCGAGACACAAATTTTGAACAGTCCTCCACAATGTATCTAACCCGTTCACTTGGAATATTATTTAACTCAACGTTGCGTTTGCAAACATCAGTCATACCACGACTTGCGTCAACATGTGTAACGTGAGCACCGGCATAAGCCGCAGCAACAGTCGCCCCACCAGTATAACCAAATAGATTTAATATTCGAATAGGATCGTCATTCGGGCGTTTACAAACCGCCCCTACGAGTTGTCCGATTTTCTCCCAATTCACGGCTTGTTCAGGAAAAAGCCCAGTGTGCTTGAAACTTGTGGGACTTATAATAAACTTTAAATTTTGATATCCAATAGTCCATTCGTTTGGAAGTGTTTTAAAAAATTCCCATGCCCCACCTCCGCTTTGACTGCGCGAGTACTTTCCATGCAACATACGAAATTCGTCATAGTTCATTCCTGATTCCCAGATGGCTTGAGGGTCTGGGCGCAATAAATAAAAATCACCCCACTTCTCCAGTTTTTGCCCATTACCACTGGCAATAATTTGATATTCCGTCCAATTATTTGAACTTAACATTTAATTCCTTTCCCTTTTTCACAACAATTTCTTTTGCCAACACTTCTTCTTTTATTTTATCAAGACTTTTGTTTATAATGTCAAATTCCTCTGTTATTAATTCAATGTTCACACGCGCGGTTATCTCGAAGCCTGCTTCTTGTCTTGCAACTTGAATTGCACGAACAACTTCGCGCAACTTTCCCTCTTCAATCAATTCAGCAGTTAGTGTTGTATCCAAAACCACAGTCAAATCACCATCTGTTTCTGACACGAATTCTGGTCTGCTTTTTAATTTGCGCTCGTACAGTCGTTTATCAAGTTTGCATTTATCATAGTCAGCAACCATCTTTGTCATATCAGATTTTTCAAGTTTTGCTTTTAACTCTTGAACCTTTGGACCAAGAATTTTTCCAGCTTCGCGGAAATTAACCACCAAGTATGGCACGTTGAATTTGTCGTCGTCAGTAACCCATTCAACCTTTTTCACGTTAAGTTCCTCACGCAAGTATTCGTCAAATACGTTTGCATTTTTTGCCTGTACTTTACCTTTTACATATATTGTTTGCAGAGGCTGTTTGACTTTTAACACATTAACCGCACGTAATTTATGTCCTATTGTTGTTATACGTTTTATAAACTCGACATCTTCAATAATTTTCAGACCTCTTTCACTTGCACGCGCAAAAGGCCAATTACTAAGCATTACGCTCTCTCTTTTTTCCACTTCCGCGAACATTGTTCCCCAAACATATTCCGAAATAAAAGGTGTAAGTGGAGCCATAACGATGGTAATTGCCCGAATTGCATGATACAAACAATAATACGCATTCAACTTGTCCGTGTTGTTTTCACCCTTCCAAAAGCGGCGCCTGTTTGTTCGAATATAGAAATTACTTAGATCCTCTACAAATTTTTCGGTTGCGGCTATAACATACTGTAAATTGTGGTTCTCGTATGACATAGTACACTCTATAGTGTAGTTATTGGTGGCTTCAAGCAACCACTCGTCAGTTATATTAAGCACACCAAAGTCTCTACCCTTTAATACATCGGGCTTGTCTATATCCGCATAAGTTTTATAAAATGAAACTGTATTAAGGAATGCCATCATCTTGCGTTTTGCATCATCTATCATAGATTCTCCAAACCGAATATCAAGTGCCGGGTTCGCAGCAACGAACACATAACGCATAGCATCCGCGCCATATGTTTCTGACGCCACGTCAAATGGTATGTTTTTCTTTCCAGTTTTTGAAAACTTTTTTCCTTCTTCATCAAGCATAGTGTTAAACCCAAAACACTTTTTCCAAGGTGCCCTGTCCAACATAACAACCGACATAAACAACATGGAGTAAAACCAAAGCCTGATTTGTTCCTTCATTTCAATAACAATGTCAATTGGAAAGTTTTTCTCCCACCAAGTTTTATCAGTAAAATACTTTTTAGTCGAAAAGGGAACAATCCCAGCATCAAGCCAACAATCCCCAACATCAGGAACACGTTTAGTTGGTTTTTTACATTTATCACATTTAATCAAGATTTCATCTATGTAAGGTCTGTGAAGATGCGGAAGATTTTTCCACTCAACTGCTTTATTCTTTAATTCTTTTAAACTTCCAACAACTGTCAGATGACCACAGTCGCACGGATAAAATGGTAATGGTAAACCATAAAATCGCCTGCGCGATATATTCCAATCTCCCATATTGGTTATCCAATCCGTCATCATTCTTTCTGTATAAGCGGGTTGCCACTGGATTTTTTCAATTGCCTTGAATATTGATGGTTTGACATCAACAGTTGTAATATCCCATCCATCCACAAGCCTAAACATAACATCAGTTTTACATCTCCAACAAAATGGATAGCTGTGTGTATATGGGTGACTGTAATACATTGTTCCAACTTTTTCAAGCATTTTAAATACTTGGTCATCAGACTCAGTTACACTCTCTGGTGGAACAAGGGGTTCAAGTCCATGCATCTTCCCAAGTTCAAAGTCCTCAGCCCCACAACCAGGCGCTATATGAACCAGACCACTTCCCTCTCTAGCAGAAACCGCATCCCAAGGAATTATCTTGCCAGTACCCTCTCCATGCGGGCGAGTGTATTCCAGACCTACAAGCTCACTTCCCTTAACTTCCGAGACAACTTCCACAACATCAGCTCGAAGCTTTTTTAGTGCCTCCTTACCAACAATAATTAATGCATTATCACTTTTGACACGAACTTTTATATAAGTATCATTCGGATTAACCGCAACCGCAACGTTATATCGTAATGTCCAAGGGGTTGTTGTCCAAATGAGCAATTTCTCATTACCAACAGGCAACTTCACAAAAACCGCACTATGTTCAACATCTTTGTAACTACCATTCATCTCGTGTTCGGATAAACTCGTCCCACAACGAGGGCACCATGGCATACATTTATACGATTTTTTAAGCCACCCTTTTTCATGAACAACTTTTAGAAAATGCCAAATTCCTGTTATGTTTTCATCACTATTTGTAAAGTAACTGTTATCCCAGTCCATAATCTGACCAAGCCGAATGCTTTGTCTGGTTTGCATGTCTGCAAAGTAATTCACACGCTCTATACATTTTTCTGTAAAATTCTCAAGCCCATAATCTAAAATCGCTTTTTTATCGTTTAATCCAAGAAGTTTTTCGACCTCTACCTCTACCCACATACCTTGTGCATCAAAACCATTTTGGAATTGACAACTTCTACCCTGTAATGTTGCATATTTGATAAAGGCGTCTTTCAAGGTTCTGCCCCAAACATGGTGCATACACATAGAGCCATTTGCAGTAATCGGTCCATCTTGGTGAACATACCGCTCTTTTGAATCCTTATTGCGCTCTACCATTTTATTGAAAATATTAATTTTTTCCCAATGTTTAAGCACTTCATGTTCGTTTTTTATAAAATCAAAGTTTTTCATTAATAATTCTCCAATATTTTCATCAAATCCATGACGTCGCCCCCGGTAATTATACCAATAGGCTTAGTAGTAAATGTTCCGTCTCTAGTAAGAATAATACTGGTCAATTTTCTGTTTTTATTAAAGAATGTTAATGCCTCTTCTATTGTAATTTTATTAGACGCAACCACGTAATGGTTGTTTGAAGGATACTTTTGCAAGAACTCCTCTGCTGTTGTTTTTTCAATAAATTGATCAACACTGCGAGCTTCTGTTATAATTCCAGCCATAACCTCGACAAACTTTCTCCACCTTATTACACCAATCAATGTGTCACCTTTGTAAATAGGCAGACTGCTGTGCTTAACACGATTAGTCTCGAGAATCAAGTCTTTCAATGTAAAAGAACACGGCGCAATGTCAACTTCCCCACCTTTTATTACATCAATAGCAAGAGGCGGGGTTGCAACAAGACGTGCTATTTTTTCAAGCAACTCAACAACATCCGAGTTTGGCTCGGCTATAATGGTTTCACTTTTATTATGAATAATTGCGTTTCGAAGACGCGCAAAATCAATCAGGTCGTCTTCGTACACCCGAATTACTGTGTTTAAACTTGAACATCTCCTGACTAAATCAGAAAAGGTAATATTAGTTTTAAACCCATACATTATCCGCAACATATGGTCGATTTGATTGTACGCATTGATGAAGCGACTCGCATTTTGTGATGACATAACACCACATTATAACATATTACTCATCAATCAACAAACTATTAATCACTCCCCACTCTTTGGCATGCTAGTACTGCTTGCACGTGACTTTGACTGGGTTGGCTTTGAGCGCGCATGACTTGATTTTGGTCGTGATTGTGACCTTGAACTTGAACGACTTCTTCGACCAAACATTTTGTTAAATAGTCCCATATTCTCCTCCTTTTATTATTTACTCTGCTTTGCAAAAGATTTTACCAAGACAACTGTTAGCAACGTAACCGCGGCGATGCCGATTATGCTATAAATGGTTCGACTACCCCCACTTTCCATACCTCCAAAAATTCCCGCAACCAAGTCAAATTCGAATAATCCAACCAAAAGCCAATTAAGACCACCAAACAACAAAAGTCCAAATGCAATAAATTTCACCCATTTAAAGATTTGTTCGCGCTTTTCTCTGTCTGGTTCAATAACAGTGCGCTTGGTTACAACTGGTGTAGTAATGGTTTTTGTCTCAGCAGACGATGCTGTTGCCATGTTTACCTCCTTATGGTAACTTACTATGTGCAGAATTTTGAAAGTTATACACTTGTCGACACACATTGTCATTTGCTTGACCCCAGGCTTCGGGACGAGAAGGTTGACCTAACTGGTCTCGAGTTCGTCGTCGAAATAGGCGCAGACGTTTCCGAATCAAAAGAAGTTATCGAATTCGTTAAAACAGATAACATAATATACGGAACAGTAGGCGTGCACCCCCACTTTGCACACGAATATAACAATGAGTTCGAAAACTGGGTTAAAAAAACATTACCACAAGAAAAAATAGTCGCCATAGGAGAATGTGGTCTGGATTATCAAAACGATGTTCCGCATGAACTGCAACGCGAAGTTTTTAAACGCCAAATAAAACTTTCTCATGAATTACAAATGCCTCTTGTTGTGCATTCACGCGAAGCCTTTATAGATACCTTTAATATTTTAAAAGAACATAAAGAACTTCTTACAAATGGAATATTAATTCATTGTTTCAGCTACGGCTGCGATGAATTAACACTTATGTACACAGAACTGGATGCTTACTTTGCATTCGGAGGTGCAATAACATACAAATACGCACACATAGCGACGGACGCGATACGCGCATGCCCCTCCGACAGAATAGTTCTCGAAACAGATTGCCCGTACCTCTCCCCCGTTCCCCTGCGCGGAACCACCAACGAACCAAAAAATATAAAAATCATCGCCCAATACGTTGCAAACATCCTAAACAAACCTCTATCCGAAATCGCAGTCACCACAACCCAAAACGCCAAACGCTTTTTCCGTATATAAAATTACGGCATTATCACCGCAACCGGCGTATGACGATCAATCGTTGTCCCATCTCCAAGTTGACCGAAATTCCATCCCCAAGCAAAAGCTTTTCTATCAGATGATAATGCAAGCGAATGACTTCCACCAACCGAAACTTGTAAGAATCTTTGTGCTGTACTTATCTCCATAGGTATATTACGCTGAGTTGTAGTCCCGTCTCCGAGTTGACCCGTACTGTTAGACCCCCATGCAAACACTCGTCCGTCAGATGTAAGAGCAAGCGAATGACTTCCACCAGCCGAAATCTGTGAAAAGATTTGTGTCGTACTTACTTCAACGGGTATATTACGCTGAGTTGTAGTCCCGTCTCCAAGTTGACCCGTACTGTTAGGCCCCCATGCAAATGCTCGTCCATCAGACGTTAATGCAAGAGAGAAGAAACCTCCAGCAGAAATTTGAGAAAATCTCTGTGTTGTATTAACTTGGACCGGTGTATGACGCTCAATGGTAGTTCCATCGCCGAGTTCACCGTTCCCATTCCATCCCCATACAAATGCTCGCCCATCAGACGTTAATGCAAGAGAGAAGGAACTTCCAGCAGAAATTTGTGAGAATGTTTGTGATGTATTTACTGCCACCGGTGTATGGCGATTAATCGTGGTTCCATCTCCCAACTGACCATGAACATTCTGTCCCCATGCAAATGCTCGTCCATCTCGGGTTAGAGCAAGGGAATGAGAACCTCTATTCGAAATTTGGGAAAATCTTTGTGTTGTATTAACTTGAACCGGTGTATGACGCTCAATGGTAGTTCCATCGCCGAGTTCACCGTTTCCATTCCATCCCCATGCAAATGCTCGTCCATCAGACGCCAGTGCAAATGAAATGTCATTACCAGCCGAAATTTGAGAAAATCTCTGCGTTGTATTAACTGCTACTGGTTTATTTCGCCCTTCTGTGGTCCCATCTCCAAGTTGACCCCGATTATTCGATCCCCATGCGAACACACGTCCACGTTGCGTCAATCCAAGTGAATGATTCCCACCAGCCGAAACGTATACAAAATACTCTTCTGGCATCGGCAAGGCTCTTAAAAACCATTCACAATCCATATTCGGCAAATGAATCGGCTCAGTCGGAGTGTTGGAAAATATTCCATTTGCACTAAATTCAACCCTTCGCGTAAAATCAGTCGCAAGCGCCACTTCCTCGAATTCAACTAATACTTCATTATTAGCACAAGTAGTCAATATTATAAAAACCTCAACACTTGCATATAACGCGGCTCGGTAATAGCCTCTTTGCGCATTTGGACCAATTGTAACTCCAAAAGAACTAGTTGTTCCAATACTTTCCGCTTCTGTCAAATTTGTCTGCCATGAACGTGTTGCCGTTTCAGAATTAGTTATAGAAAAATTGTTTGAAACACCAATATTTGTGGTTATGCGCGCAAACGAAGGACCACCTTGCGCAGTTACATTCGCATTTGCTGTTACACCCCTTGAATTGGTTGATGTCAGACTGTTAGATACCGACGCAGTTGTCGCTCTTGTAACTGCTACGGATGATGTTGTTGTATGTGACATGTTAATTGCTAACATACCGCCTGGATGAAATGTACGAGAAAAAATAGTCGATGCATAGGTATGTTGCAACTGACCGATGTCAAGTAAGAAAAAATTATATGTACCATCCGAATGAAAATCCAATACACGTGGCATTTCTATATTTCGTGTTTCTTCGTTATAGGTAATAGGGACAGTTTCCATCTCAGCTGCAGTAGCAATTACACGCAATGGATCATCTGCAAATGATTTTGGTCCATCATCCCTCATCGCAAAAAACACGACGGTTGGAACAACAATCGCCACAACCACTAAACCAGCAATTATCGCATACAACACTCTTTTACTCATAAAACCTCCTAAATATTTAAGTTTACACATTTTATAATACATCATAGCCAAAAGTCAACAAATAGTCTCACATTAATTTCACTTGCCAACATCCCTTTGTATACTCTATCCTTAAATCACCTAGACTATTGTGGGGGAGCATATGACAAAATTTAATTATGTCTCAGATTATAAACTGTTCCAGCGCGTGGACATTCGTGAAGCCGAGGAATTGCTTGCAGACTACAACGATTTTTATATTTACAACCAAAGCCAAATTTCCGACTTGTCCCGTGTCATAGAAGAAGGTGAAGATGACGACAAAACCGAAGAATACAGAGCAGAACTTGCCGAAAAAAAAGCACGTGCTGCAACAACATATTTTCAAAACCTATTCGGATCAAAAGACTTTGCAGAGTCTGCACTTATAGGCTTGAGGATTAACTGGTACGACCTTCAACAAATCTTATTAGAAGAATATCAACAAAAATCCTCAATACAAATATCCGCCATGAACGGAATTGCACCAACACTCAGGAAACTTGCCTCCGTTTTGTTGTTTGCAGAAAATCTTGTTACTAAACTAGGTGACGACCCATCAAGTGAGGCCGCAAAAAACTTCTTCACTGCCCTTCTTGAAAAAATAAAAGAGGATGACTCTATCGAAATTGTAGAGTTTCATAAATCAAAAAAGACCCTTGTGAAGCTAAAAACTCCAGCCTCTATACTAGAATTCTTCAAGGGAGGTATTGTTATTTGAAAGTCTGTGTTTTTGGAGGTACTAACCCAGCAACTAATCCTAAATATTATTCGGTCGCCCAAGAAATGGGAAAGTTAATGGCAAAAGAAAAGTTCGAAAAGGTCTGGGGTGGCAATGCTCACGGAGTATTAGCAGAAATTAACAAAAAATATGTTGGTAAGGACGTAAAAAGCACTTTAATGATTCCCCAAACATATGAAAGCGACCTTGAAACAATGGATGTTGAAAACGTTGTAAAAACAAAAGACATATTGTCACGAGCCGAAGCTATGCTAGCCGCCGCCGATGTGGTTGTTGTTATGCCAGGAGGAATCGGAACCATATTTGAATTTTGGACGGCCGTCGAGGTTCGCCGAGCCGAAGAATACAAATTTGATATAATCCTTTTAAATTACGACGATTTTTACCAGTATCAACTTGCCCATTACGGATTTATTTATGAACACGGCTTTACAAAAATAGGGGCCGGCGGAGCACCTTATCGCATTGACCCAAAAGACCTATTCATTATTTGTACAACACCACAGGAGGTAATTGCTAGGCTAAAAGAACTCAGAAAACGCCACAATACACAATAAATTATTAGGCTACATCATCTTTCAAGTCTTGTCTAGTATCTTTAATAACATCAAAAATCCGCTCACCATAACTTTTCAGTTTACATTCGATAAAAAGAACTACTTTGTCTGTCGAGTGTTCCAGACCATCAATCAAGTTCCCACATGAATCGTAAGCCACTACACCAACCGGAAGTTTCAACATATAACTTCTACCACTTGAACGTGTTACCTTTAACTTTCCTCCAACACGTTTAACAATTCCACTTATTTCAAGTGGTACAACTATACTGACGTCAGCACTTTTATTTAATTTCGAGGTAACAAAAACAGAAGTTATATTATTATTTATCTGAGTATGAACCAAAACCCTAGAGTTCGAGCTTGTGGCTGTAAATTTCTTTGGCCTGTTATATTGTGACTGGTGCATTGAAGAAAGATAATACACGACATCATTTGAAACTCGCATTCTGTCAATAAAATAAAAGTAAATCCTATTTTCAATAAGATTTTTCACTTCATCTTTATTGAGAAAAGCCTCAACAATTGAAACCACACCACTATTTTGACTTGAATACAAAACAACAACATTTGTTGATTCTTTATAATATTCAAAATTATCTATGATTTCAAAAAAATCCTCCTGGTTTTCAATTGAGTACACAAGCGTTGGTAAATCAATTGAGGGTATGCATCTTGCTGTTAGCAGATATTTTTTTCTCAAACCCTCGCCAACGATATTTTTGCTGTTATACATTTTTTCAAGCAACATTTCTTGCTTCCTATTTTTCTCAATCTGCTCCCAGCTTAACAAATATCGCAATTTGTTGTTTTCTCGAAGTCTTGAAACATGTGCCACAACTTCACGCTTACTCTCCCCTGTTATATAAAAAACCCTAGCATTTGAACCCAAAGTTATATACAAATTCAATTCACTTGTACGCTTACCCATACTTGTTCCGAATTCCTTTTTTAATCCCTCAACATACACACCAAAATTATTAAAGTATATCGTATCCGAGGTCTGGCTCAACTTTATTCCAAGCTTATCAAGCCCTGTTTTTAATACCAGCGTATGCTCTATACTTCCATTGACTTCCAAACACTCTATACAACCTTCACGAATATGTTTAATAAAAAAGTCATTGCTTGTGTACGTTACATATGATGGAGAGTACTGTTTAAAAAGTTTTTGACCTGAAATTTCAAAATTTGCTTTCAAACCAAGAGCACTATAATATGGTTGAGGATTAGGAAAAAACTTTCTTTGTTCAATTTTCTCTATTTTCTCCCCTCTTTTTATAACAATTTTGTTAGAAAATACTATCAAGCTTTGTTTAACAAGCCCAAGTTTTGCCGCAGCATGCGCATAAAACAATCTCTCTATTGCATCCTCTGGAGGCTTGGTGTTTGGATAAATATGTAGTCGTCCAAGAATTTTTAAATATACTTTGGACCATCCAACGATTCGCATCCTGTTGAAAATTCCTACTTCATAATTAAGTTTTTCAAACCCAGCAATAAAAGACAATCGCGCGAATCGTTTTCGCGAAACTATAAATAAAAACAGCCCAAACACAACAATTAAACCACTTGATAAAAGTGCAAGATTTAGCTGCATGCATTTATTTTTGACAAATTTTCACCATCAAATCAACAGTCTTAACACTATATGCCCACTCGTTATCATACCAAGCAATAACTTTCACAAAATTTGGATTCAACATAATCCCAGCAGTTGCATCAAAAATACAAGTATGCGCATCCCCATTAATGTCGCTTGAAACAATTGCATCCTCTGTATATGCAACAATGCCTTTCATTTCTTTTTCGCTGGCTCGTTTAACCTCTTTACAAATTTCATCCCAAGTTGTAGCCTTTTCAAGCTTGCAAGTTAAATCCACAACAGAAACATTCAGGGTTGGTACTCTAAACGCCATTCCAGTCAACTTTCCTGCAAGCTCTGGCATAACAAGTCCAACAGCCCTAGCAGCCCCAGTTGAACTTGGAATAATGTTTCCAGATGCAGCCCTGCCCCCACGCCAGTCTTTCGAACTTGGTCCATCAACAGTTTTTTGTGTAGCAGTAATAGCATGAACAGTAGTCATAAGTCCTTCTGTTATAACGAATTTGTCATGTAAAATTTTTGCAATTGGAGCCAAACAATTTGTTGTACAACTTGCATTAGAAATAATTTTATGATCAGGCAGGTATTTATGGTCGTTTACTCCGATTACATATGTCGGAGTCTCTTTATCTTTTGCAGGTGCTGTTATCACAACTCTTTTTGCACCTGAATTTATGTGCGCCATACAATCTTCCGTTGTCGTAAAAACTCCAGTCGCCTCGGCAACTACATCAACACCATACTTGCCCCATGGAATGTTTTTAGGGTCTTTTTCAGAAGAAAAGTGTATTTTTTCCAGCACTTTTGTGTCAAATTTGCCATGAATTGTATCGTATTTTAGCATATACTCTGCGTATTCTCTGTCAATAAAAGGGTCATTTATTACAACAACCTCACAATCTTTTCTCATTGCTACGTTACGCAAAATTAAACGACCAATGCGTCCAAATCCATTAATTCCAATTTTCACCTTCATGCTTTCTCCTTTAATTAATTACACTTTTAACAACATAAGTTGCCACAGTTTGATCAGTATAAACAATTCCAACTCGTTTTATCATAACAGAACGAGCAAAAAACAATAACGAACTAAGTACCAACGCCAAAAATGCCACAACGCAAACAATGTGCCAAACAAAATGTATACCAAAATGATAACTTACAAAAATCCACAGTCCTAAAAATATGGCTGCCAGCAACATCGCGGCAATTGAATAGATTTTTGACGGTGTATGTTCACGAGCCGTTGAACGAGCAACAGAAGGCTGACCTTGTCGTCTGTCCAGTAATTTTGCACTTCGCATCTTTTTTCTCATTTCTACTTTACTGTAATTTGAACTATAGTCAATAGTAGCGATCTCGTACCCAACCCAGTTATCCATAGTCCGCATTAGTTTGTTTTTGTTTGGAATTTCACGCAATATATCTGCAACATTGCGACTAAACAACATAATATTTGCCTTTCCCATGTAAGTTCCAGAGACCCCAAAAATCCTAGTGGCAAAGTTCACTATTTTGTCTGTGGTGCTACGTTTTAAATTCTCCAAGCCTATACTTTCGCGATATGCATAAACGATGTCGTTGCCGAAAAGGTATTCTTTTATAATTCGCTCAAACACCCCAACAGGATTAAGTAAATCAATATCCGCAAGAAGTATAACATCCCCGCTCGCAGCCTCAAATCCAGCAGTGATCGCAGCCTGTTTTCCGTATCTTTGATCCAAATTTACAATTCGAAATCCCCTGTTAAGTCGTGCATATCCTTTCAAGATATCTAAACTTGCATCTGTACATCCGTCGTTCACCGCAATAACTTCAATATCCGATTCTAATTCTTTTGCACAAATTTCTAAATCTTGGATGTACTTTTCCAAAACCTCTGCCAATATGGCTTGCTCGTTATATATCGGCAAAATTAACGAAAGTTTCATGTAATATACATTAGCATATCTGTACAATGGTGCAAACAAAAATTTACATCACATCATATATATTGCCATGGATCTGCGTTCATTTTCAAACAACGAATACATAGGACCTCAACCAGAAGGTGTAACAGAAGCCGAAGTAAAGGAAAAGATCGGTCATTATTCCAAGATGTCAAACGACCAGCTGATGATCGAACTTGCCAAACAAATAGCAATTCAACGCGGAGAAGGTAAAACAGAGAACATGAAGCAAACAATCGAACAAATTAAGCCATTTTTAAATGCTGAACAAAAAACTCGAATGGAGGAAATATTATCAAAGATGGGATTGTAGATTTGAAAAATTTCATAGAACCCGTTCCGCTGGGAGCGGCTTTTTTTGATGACTCAGGAAAAATCGTAAGTTCAAATCAACCTCCACCACCTCCATCTCCATCTGACCGCCCAACTTCAAAAGCACCTCCCCCACCCAAACCAGAACCCTCTTTTGACGTGATGTCTTTGCTACCCATACTTATGAGTGGAAACAATAATCAACAAGAACTTCTTTCAAAGTTATTATCAAACAAAACCGGAAGTGCAAGTGAACTTGTACAATATTTACCACTATTATTGCAAGTATTTCAACAAAAAGAAAAGCCCAAAACATCAAGTAACATTATTAATCACAGCGATTATAAAAAACTTTAATGCACATACTAGCAAAATGAAAAGATTCTTTGTAGGCACAACTTTTGCCTTATTAATAACTGCATTTGCAATTTTATTCGTTGCCTTGCCAATAGTTCTGGCAAACAGCCTGCCCAGAGAAGTTCGCTTGACAGAATCAGAATTTGAACAGTCATCACCTTTGTATTTACCAAGAACTCCTTTTTTAAATCAAGAAACCAATACAACCTTTACCGTAGATTCCGAGCCAAATCGCTATATAGATTTAAAATTATTTGGATTAATTACAATTCGTCGAGTTAAAGTAGACATTCTGCCTTTTAACTCTGTTATTCCGGGTGGAACTCTAGTTGGTTTTAATGCAAAAATAGACGGCGTTGTTGTAACTGTGGACTCGGGTGTCTTGAAAAAGGGAGACATAATAGCCGCACTTGACAATGAAAGAGTTCGCTCCATAGAAAACTTTAACGAACTAATTGAAACTGGCGGTAATTTTACCGCAACAATTAGACGCGGAGAAAGTATTTTAGATGCTAAGTTAGAAAAAAAAGATGGAAGCTTTAATATATGGCTAAAAGATGAAACAAGTGGAGTTGGAACACTTACTTACGTCAATCCGCAAAACAATAATTTCGCATCTCTTGGGCATAGAATGACCGATTTTGAAACTGGAGCAAAGGTTGACCTTCGAGGAGGCACAGTTATGGGAACAACAATTGTTGGAGTTGAAAAAAGCAATGGAAAGAAAATTGGTGTCTATAAAAGCGCTCTTGACAGCACAAATAAACATGGCGAAATAACAAGTTCCAGTAATTACGGAGTATTTGGATGCTTGTTTGTAGATTCTGAACTTGCGATTGGAAATTCTATCCCAGTTGCCAGCCGCTATAATGTAAAACCAGGTAAAGCAAAACTGCGTACAACAACACCATCCGGAGCAGTTCGTGAAATTTCTTGTGAAATTGTTAAAACTCGTTTTCAAAAGACGCCCAATAATAAAAGTATGATAATCCGAATTACTGATCGCGACTTTATAAGTCAAACCGGAGGCATCATCCATGGAATGAGCGGCTCGCCTATTATTCAAAATGGCAAGGTTGTAGGTGCACTTACACATGTTGTGCAAGGCGACCCCACAAAAGGCTATGGTGTTTACATAGATTTTATAATGCAATAAATCATTATTCGGCCTTAGGTTTCCTAGTTAATTTAGGCCTAGTTTCTTTTGGTTCATCAACCTCTGTTGAAATCGCAGGGATTGATGGATGAGGAACATTTTGAGTCCGAGGATTTGTCTGCTGTGGATGCTGTTGCGGATACTGGGGATATTGTTGCATTTGTGGATAACCTTGTTGTGGGTATTGACCTGGATACTGTTGGTGCATAAATTGTGATTGATACATACTAGGTTGAACTCCACTTCTTCTGGACAACTTCCCACAACCCCACATTATAGGTAACAATCCAAATATGATTGGATATACCCAAGCAAACATACGTTCAGCCGTCACAGTACGAATCACCAAGTCTGCCTCATCGCGCATGCCCTCGGATCTGAGGTCTCTCGCCAAACCCAACATTTCTTGCGTTTCATTCATAACGTAAAAGGTAGAAATTAAAGTAAACACCATTGCAATCCCACCAAACACAATTAATATTACTCCAGACGCTTTACCACGAGAACTTGTTGAATAATCGATGAAACCTGAAATACTAAGACCCAGTAAAAATAGTGCAATACCAAGAACATACGCAAACGACTCAAAAGCATCTTCAAAGATACTTTCACCAATCATACCCTCGATCTCACCTATAACATCCATCATTATAATCCATATTATAAACGCGAGTGCTGCACCAATCGCAGCAATTATCCCAACCACCAATTTTGACCAGTCTTTTTTGTTTGCATTTGTATTCATACTTACTTACACCATATAATACATACAAAAACTTGCGCTTGTCAATCAATTGTGTTACAATGATATGTTGACTAGGTGGGGAAATAGTTACTCCCTATAATCGGAAAACTAAGCCGAGCCGAATACCTTGTTCAAGGGTGGAAGTGCGGCGGGATGATGAGTTGTCTTGTTTCGTTGAAATTAAGAGCCCATGCAGTGGCGACAGCGGTGAATCAGGTCAGATTGGGAACAAAGCAGCCTTAAGCCACAGAACCATGTGCCATGGATACTTTTGATGGAGAAACAGATAATTTGTTGTCTTGCAACATCAATCTCGAGGCAAGGGTCAACACCATTAATTAACAAAAAATCATATACTTTCAACTATTTTTATAGTATAGTTATATATGGATTATAGCAACCTTACCCCAACATCAAAGTTAATTAAAAAACTACAAAACTTCGCCACAGGTCAAATTACGACCTCTGGTGAGATTCCAAATATTGGAATTATCGATGCAACAGGTTCCTGTGGAACAGATATTGCAAGCAACGCAGCAGCCGGCGCAAGAGCCAAGGGTGCAATTGTTCAAACTATTCCACTTCCATTTTTTGGTTACTTAAATAAAGTAAACCCTATGACAGCGAAATATGCTGACAGCTTTACTCAAACAACCAGAGCAACAACCCAAGCAATTATAAAAACCAATTTACTTGATGGTATTGTTCTTATAACAGACTGTAATATCACAGCAATGGGAGTATTGCTTGGCTGTTTACAAGTTAATTGTCCTGTTTTAGTTATCGCAACTGGACACATTTCTGGGGCAGATATTTTGAAAACTCAGCTAGACCAATCAAAAATTGATGAGGTTCTTGCAAGAACTACTCTGCCTAATCTGATTTGTGAAAACTTTTTTACAGCTTTGAAGGTATTAGGGCTTTCCCCCGGAATTAAACAAGGTGGACTGCAACTTGAACTTGCTTACAAAGCAGGAGGACAAATTGTTAGTCACGCCAAAGACTTCAATACACCAAAACGTGTTCTTACAAAGGAAAACTTGAAAATACTTGTGGACAAAAAGATTTTGTTTCCTGTTGCCCAGTTATTTACAGCAAACGACATCAAAATTACTCCCGACATGTTTGACGGAATCATAGTTCGTGGAAGTGCAGTTGAGCAAGGTGGTTTTGTTCTGCCAATGGAAAGCACGTCTGTTAACATAAGTGGCCGTGCTTGGGTTTACGGGTCGCTTGAGGATGCAGACCTTGCCCTTTCTGGCGGAGCAATTAACGAGGGGATCGTAGTCCTGCAAAACTGTGCAGGTGTTTGTGTAGACACAATTTCGTATGTTGTACAAGCCATGGGTCTTGACCAAAAAATTGCTGTCGTAACTGACGGAATTGCAAGTCCAAGCCAAGTTTTGACTGTACAGATGTGTCGGCCAGCAACGCATGAAAACGAAGCATTTGCCAATATTCAAACTGGGGATATTATTGAAATTGACCTTGGTCGTGGCCGTATAAACACAAGCATTTCTTCAAAAGACATGTCTCACCGTGCCAAGCGTAACACTGTAAAACCAAAAGCCATTTACTTCAACTAAAGATTTTGATATAATTGTTGCGACGAGGGGCTATAGCCCTGCGTCACTCGGTCATGGAAATGTAAGCATTCCGCGACTCTCGTTCCTGGGGCTATGGCGCAGTTGGTAGCGCGTTTGAATGGCATTCAAAAGGTCAGGGATTCGAATTCCCTTAGCTCCACCAATGACCTTCAATGAATATGAGAAACTAATAAGCGATAAGGCGTATGGCACATTTTCTGTGGACTATTTAAAAACGATTTTTGAAAACAGCCAGAGGTTTAGTCTAACTTTGATTGACAAACTCGCTGCCGAGCGCAAAAACCTAAGTAACTATTGTAAAGAAAAAAGTATAGTACTTACATCAATCGAACTTTGCCCAGATGGTGAATATCATAAGACAATTGTTGACAAACCAGTTCGTGGTAATATTGATGAAATTTTTCCATATTACGACGATAATAAACAAGTCCATCAGGCAAGCATAGAACTTGTTAAAAGTTTTTTCGGATCTAAATGTAGAATTGAAATTGATTGTGTGATTTTGGAATATGTTGATCAAGAAGAGGATGCCGGTCACGAATACCCAAGTATTCATTTAAATGTTTGCTGTCCAATCGATGAATTTGATAAAATATATGCCCGAAACAAATCGCAAAAACTATCTCAACTGACTAATACATTCCGAAATCTCCCTACAAACCTACCTCACCCTCATTCCCCTTCTCATTCTGAAGAACACGAACACACCCACCAGAATCACCAACACACCCGCAATAATTAAGAACCAACCCATCGCACTCATTCCTTCATAAATTTCAAAACCTTCACTGAATATTGTGACACCACAAGAAGTTGTCACAACAATTAAATAATATCCTTCGTGAGTGAAAACATCCGACACTCGCTCGAATGAGAATGCATCAATACCAATTGTCCAACCAGGCAAAACTTGACCATTTCTTGAAACCGTCACGGTCGCATCTCGAAGCAACAAGTCCCATAACCGCCAAGAATCAACAGAAATATTGACATCTCGCCTTGTTCGTTCTCCAAAACCCACGTTAATGTCAATTATATTGCGCAGTGCTGGGAAACCTTCTATAAGTGCGACAAAGCTAACGGTGCGTGCATCTTGAATATTGTCAGCCGCAATAGTCAAACTCACGTGGTGAAGTCCATTTCGAATAAGGTTAAGCTCTCGCGGATTTTGCCCAAATGTGTTTGTAATATCAATTCCGTCAAGCCGAACACTTTCCAAGTCCATATTTGATGGCAGACTCATCCTTACATAGTCAACACCAGTCCATCTAGGCACAATCTGCACCGAAAACTCGTGGTATATCGTAACTATGTTGTTATATGCAAATTCTATTCTGAACCTATATGTTCCCGGTGTTGTAAATCTCCATTCACGTACCCCATGCTGTTCAGTCGCAGAAAAATATTCTTGACCATTTATTTCAACAAGTGAAACATACATAAAGCTTATGTTTTGTGGTGTATACGGTAAAACCCTTTGAGTTAAAACAAGTTCATCGTTATAAACCATTCCATCAATAATTTCCCCGCCGTTTATAAATATTGGAGGACGCGCAAGATTTATAATTGTGAAAAAATCAGCAGTTCCCTGTTCCCAACCAGATACATTAGCACCTTGTATGAATACTCGTCTATGCCCTGCCCAATCTCGGATGAAAAATTGAAATTCACCATAATCCTTTTCATGGATTACAAGGGTCTCTCCCACCCCAAACGTCCCTGCAAAATTTCCGTTGTAATAATAATCAACCACATACACATTACCTGGTGCAAAACTATATGACCTATGACCTGTTCCTCCGTATAATAGTGTTACATGGAGTCCAGTGTTCGGAATATCTTCACTTCTGAAAAGTTGATACAATGCACTCCTTGCCTGTGTATTACCAACTGGATGAGCAGGATTTACATTAATATTGGTATTGGTAATCCCGCTGAACTGACTAAGGTTTTCAGAACATGGAGCTTCCGCAATCCCAGTCACAGCAAAGAATATAAGTGTTTCTGGATCTGGGCTTGATTCATCTCCTGTGATTTTTGATTGTAGTGCATATATATAAGTAATAACTGTGTGCTGTGGCGGTCCAAGTCTTTGCCAATATTCGTTCCCATTCCGTCCAATAACTCGCCGTGGATAGTTACTTGATGGATCAATGTTTATTAAATTTGGCACATCATTTGGCAACCCTCGAACAAAATAATGTGGAATTTGTCTGGTTACATCTTCAAATGTATACGAGAACAGTACTGGAGATGCCTCAAGCGCATCACCTTCAAACCAAACTCGATATACAATATTGTCAACATCCACAACATTAATCATATATGTCTTGGCTGCCCCTACCGCGTTCCCTACTGTTACTGCATAAAATGCGACTCTGTCAAGCCTGAATCGCGTTGAACCAACTCTTGGTGCATGATGTGTTGTTATAAACCGTGGGTTCCACTCGTCATCATCCCAAGCTGGGTTAAAACGTGGATTTGGCACACGCCGCGAATAACTTATAACTGTTGAAAATGTAGACCCTATACTAAAATGTGCTTGAACAATTCCTGAAACTTCAACATATTCGTTTGCATCAGCTTCTACTTCAATCGTGTTTCCATTTAAATTACTAAAAATAATCTCTGGCAAGTTTCGATAAAATACAAATTCCTCTGAATGAACAAGATTCCCGCTCATTCTGATTCCTGGATTTGATCGTGTTGCAATAGACCGTATTGTAACCTTGATATTTGCAACCTCTGCATCAGTTGGTGGAGTTAATATAATTCGACGCAAAAACTGCTCTCCTTCAACAGGAACAGAAGTATGGCTGATTAAAACATTATCTCGCCAAATTTCAAGTTCATGCACACGATATGTGTAAATTATCTCCACACCACGAGAATCGCCTGTATGGCGAAGTCCATTATGCACTTGGGTTTGACCACTATACCTTAAATCCCATCGATTTCCGTAACGGCCATTGTGCTCTGCGCGAACAGTTCGTCCAAACAAGTCTGTGACAACAAACAAAAGCTCATCGTCTGCACGATTTAAAAAATTCCGAAACTCGCCCATAGGACCAAAATCTTGCAAACTTGTTCCTATGTCGCCAAAATAAAGTCGCAACAACTGAAACTCTCTAAACATCCACGGTAAACTGTTCCAATTAGTAATTCTAAGTTGCACATCAACCCCGTTTGACATTTCTATAACTTCTAGAGCCGGCAATACCGCAAACTGGCCCTGTGGTATTTGTAACAGATGAATTTTCTGCTCGCCAAAACCATTATTAAAATACATAACAAACTCACCATTACGGTTTGTACGGGCTCTGCTGTGATCCAGCCATGTATTAAGGAATAATACAAGGTCAGCATCACGCGGATTATTAATGGTTTCCATGGCAAGCACAGTGCCTCGACTTGCACCTGTCCCAAAACGTCTGAATATTTGATAGTTATTTGGGCTTGTTTCGTACCTTAATTCAAAATACGAGTTATTACGCCAAAAGGTTGCCGCATTTGTCACAGAAACATTTGAACCAAAAATCAGTCCCAAGCTGTTTTCCTCAAATAAATTACTTGATTGATTCAACCCTGTTGTTGTAACAGCATCATCAAAGTCCATTCGTAAATTAACATAATAAACTGTGGTATTTTCGGCTTCGTCTTGTTCAACTATTCTAAAAAACCTATTCTGACCTGGTTGCATGTCAACAACACTTGAAAAAGAAACATTGTATGGAATAACACCGCTTCTTGTTCCAAGTAAATTCGAACCAGTTTCATTAACCTCGAAATATGCTATACGAAAGCTTTCTCGTACGCAAGAAAAGTTGCTGAAATAGAACCAATTTGGAATAGAATATATAAAATTATCTGGGTTTGAAAACTCCCAACTTGTTGTCCATAAATTACAAAGCCCTCGAATAACACGTAAATTTTCGCTTGGAGGCGTATTATCAATTGCAAGTATAAAAACAGTTGGGTGATTTAAGGCACTTCCGTCATTAGTATATAGTGTTATCGTGAACACATCCCCGTTTTGCACACCTCCGAATGGACGAATTCGATGCAGATCAATTCTACGCAAAATCTGTCCCCTGCTTTCCCATTCAACAACAACCCCAACTGGTAAATTATCGACGTTAATAGATGTCGAGTCACCCATTCTAATGGTAGCATGGGATATATCCGCGAAAAAACCATTAGCGTCAGACACAACATACTGAAATGTTATCGCATCATCTGGTGATGCCTGGGTTGAACCACGAGTAATAACACGTGTATTATGTCTAAACTCGCCTTGTGCCCCTTCTCCAATAATTTCAAATAAAATCTGACTTCGGTTTGGCGGACTAATTCTTTCTCCTGTTCCGTATTGCTGCCATCGCAAACCACCGCTTCCATCAGAAAAATCCAAACGATACATTCCAGCACCAGTAATCGCAGAGTCCGTCCAGGCTCTGCCTTCAAACGAACCATCAATTATTTTCTCTAATGCATAGTTAAGGTTTAAACTTGTAAAGTCAAACTCATCTCCATTATGAATATCACACTCTGGAAAATCAAGCTCCATCAGGGTTTTTCCCCCAAACTTAGTTCTGTTATTCGGCAAATTGATTTGAGCACTTGTATTAGTCATTAAAACAGTATTTCCACGACCAGGATGCATTGTGTGGTTTACGGTTCTATCACGCTCGAAGTCGTGAATGGTTGCTGTTTTTTCTCCGAATTCTATATTAATTTGGCTCTCAAAGTCAAAATCAATAATCGCAGTCCTGTCAACAATAAAGAAGTGATTTCTAATAATTTGGTATGCTTGATCAACAGTATCCGGGTCAAAAAACCTAGTTATAATATAAATACCTTCTTGGGTCTCTGTATTGTTATGATTAATTTCCAGATATCTAAAGCCACTGTCTATAACTGGAAAAGTATTTTCGTTATAATCATAACAATAAATTACGCGCCCATCAATGGTTGGATTGAAACTAAATGGATAGTTCGGGTTTGGTCTAGTCTCAGTCATAATCTCGTAACTACCATCATATTCCTCTCCATCATCTATTCTTCTATTCTCATTAATACTCCACCTGTATGTAGTAATCACATTTTCTTGGTGTGTTCTTGGATGGAAACGCATTTCCACTCTTTCAACAACAAAGTCCCCATCTCCCAAAGAATTTCTATCCTCTTGGAAAAAACTAAAGACCGCAAAGTTTTGGTTAACAATGCCTCCGCTTTGAACAATTGAAACATTCTGAGGCAACGGATCATCATCAAACCTGTCATTATTTTGTAATATTGTACCCCGCGCAGGGTCACGATTGATGATAATATAATAATAACTTTGATTGCCAAAATAATCTAGAGTTCTGAATACATAATAATTTTCATCAGTTAACTGTGGGTCTGTATAGTGCTTTGGATAACTCACAGAACCCGCAAGAAACACAGTTTGAAAATTATTCCCCCACATTTGTGTACTCATCTCTGCCTGAAGAATTGGAATTGCAAATCCATCTATAGTGTTATTCGTTCCGTCCTTAATCTCTGCAGTTTGTAAAATTCCACTACTGCGCAACATTTCATAAAGTGTTTGTGTATCATCATAATCAACATAAAAACCGAGCGCATATTCAAGCCCAAACACCTCTTCATAATCTGTTGGATCGCTGGCAAAATCTTCTCCTTCAATTATGAAGTCCGGAACCCCAATAACTTTGTATTCCCCGAACCCAATACTTACTGCACTGTCAACCATATTAATTCCACGCTCAGCCTCACGAAGACTGCTTGGTATACTTTGAACAAAACTCGCACTTGTATTATCAATTACAATTGTAAATCTGCTATCATTCCCTGCACTATCACGAACAGTAATAATATAAAGACCGCTTACTCTGAAATTGAAATCAATAAAAAACCTACCCAAGTCATATTCGCATTGCTCAATAGGTGGACTGGTCTGACTACGCATGTGATTCATTTGATAGGTTGACCGTAAAAAACTCTCTGTGTGGTCACCAGCATCTTGTTCGAATAATGCACCGAGATTATTAAAACTATAAAAATGGATCGCAGCCCCAGTAAAAGATGCACCACTTTCTTTTTCCCGCCACTCAAGTTGAAGCCCAGCATAAGGATTATCAGCCTCAAGTCCACCAAAAATCACAAAATTATCTGGTTGATTCATGAAATTAAGCTCTGTTAACCCTATGTATTCAACATCAAAAGAATCTATCTTTGAATAGTCAACAATGACAGAAAACTCGGCACGTGCAACATGATGTGCACCATAAAAAACACGAAATCTGTAAAAACCATCTCCGAATTCATCAACAATTGCCTGCCCGGCCATTGGATCCCCAATATCAAACCATCTTGGACTTCCTCGCCTTGTTGTTCGATCGAACTCGAAAACTTGTAATTCAATCTGAGGAACAATTGAATATGGACTCGTCGCATCGAGTGGGTTCGCATTATCCATAAAAACAATAAACGGTCCATTTATATATGCTACTCTATCCGCATCTTGAAATTGGTTAAAATGAAAAACTTCTCCTCCAGCCGAAATACGAACATCCGCCAGATCTGTTATTCGAAAGTAAAAAACTTGTCTAAAAATTTCATGCGGAGTCGAAAAATTATGTACAATAGGAAATGTATAATACAACACAACCTTATAATCCCCTGGTGCTACAAGACGCTCGGTCAATAACTGGTTATGATTAACATTACGCGTGGTCGAAGTTCTTCCATTATTAAAGTAAATTACACTTTGTGCATTATATAGACTCCCGCCCCCTCCACGAAAAAGAACAGGTGGGCTGTTGGTTACAACTGGCTCGAAACCAATTAAATCTCCAAAATCCCAGCCACTTGGTAAGCGAGCCGTTACGTCTGCTCCATAACCATGTTCACCTCGTCCGCCAAACCATGATTGTTGACTCCCCTCTTGAAAAAAAGATTGCCATCCAAAAATCCCTAATGTGTAAAAATCTCCCGAATAGTTCAAAACATCTACATCAACCCCATGAAAAGTAAATATCTTTTCACTTTCAACACGATAATTTCCAAGTAATTGAAAGTTATATCGTGAAAGATCCCCTTGTGTCACTCTGGTAGGATTAATTCCACCATGGTCTGTGGATCTTACAGAAACAGCAAATCGTTCTGGGTTAAACAAGGTAAACGGCTCATCCCCATCGAAGTTATAAAAATATCTTCGTGCACCCACATATATTGGGTCTCCTTGTAAAAATGGTGCCTCCTCCCACTCACTTGCACAAACAATATAAAATGCAAAACGAACAGTTGTACGCACAGGATAAAACCCAACACCGTCCGCGGTTATAGTAAAATTAAACTCGTAATATCCAGGTTCCGAGAACTTTCCAATAAAACTGTGGCTGGTGTTGAATGCAATTCGACCATGATTATCCTCCGCCCAGTCACGTATATATTCATTGCTTTGACTTCCATGATTTCTAAAATGATTTGCCGTATTATCATCACGCTGGCTTATTATCCCAAAACGACTATAAGTTGCATCTGTCGCAGAACGAAAACTCCACCAAACTGCTGCATCAGTATTAGTATAACCAGAAAGGTTAAGCAGCTCGAATGAAACAGATTCGTCATCATCTAAAATAACAAAACCATAATCCCTAACATTCACCCCATTCTGATACAACCAATTAGTGTTTCCACGAGTCATCCGTCTCTGATCCGTCTCGGAAAATACAGAATCAATCGAACCATCTTCCCTGTTTATTTGCAGAGAAAAAACTTGTGGATGTCCCCCATCATGTCGGGTTCCCAATCTTTCAACCCCTATACCGTTATTCCAAGTACCGCCTGGTGGTATAAAGGTAAACATGTTCGGACCACCCAAACTTAAACTCGGCTTTGCGCTTGAAATAGGAAAAGAAAAAACTGCACCTATAACAATGGCGCCAAGCACCAAAACTCCAAAGCACAAACGTGTAAAGTTTTTCTTGTGCACTCTCCCCCCAAACTTCTAATACAAGAATACAATACTATTTGCAATTTGCCAAACAAAAATGTTATAATATTCAAGTCTGGTCGGGTAGTCCAATGGCAGAGACAATAGACTAAGGATCTATCCAGTGAGGGTTCAAGTCCCTCCCCGACCACCACTTTATGAAAACAAAGAAAACATTATGGAACCATAAACAATAAAAAGAACACGCGACAGATTAGAGCATGGATAATGACATTGGACGATTATCAACTCAACCGTTTTTGCTGTTAGGATAAATTGTTTTGTCTAGTGGCCACTGGTTCAATATCCATTCTCTAATCTCAGTTTCAAGTAAAGATTCTTTTTCCTTTTCACTTTGTTTTAACCAGATCCATATTTCGGCATCGATATTCTTATCATTGCTTGGCATAATATAAACACAGCCCATATAATCAGCTTCATTCGGCGAAAAAACCGCATACGCAAAAGATATACCCTTCTCAAACTCATCCTCATGCCAGGCAATGTCTTTCAGATTTTGTTCTAGTGTCAAATCTGGCGAAGGCCAATCCGCTCCACAAGGGCTTTTTCCCCTCAGATGTTCAATACTCGACATAACTGCTTCGTAATCTGCGCTAGCATGTTCTGTCCCCAGTGTTTTGACTACAAAATTATTTGTTTTATGAAATCTTGGAACAGAAAAATCGTCTATCAATTTCTTCATACAAATATTATATCACCTTTCCAAATTTTTTGTGGTATTATGGTACATGAAAGTTTCACAACTAACAGACGCGGAAATAGATGAAATTGTTGCCAAAGATATAGCTTTGCTAAAAAGAGGGGAATTTCCCAAGATGCAACTGGTGGGATCCGTG
>Ga0123355_10002065_pt1 | contig 28362 bp, 26 predicted proteins | sample TergutEmb28metaG_3_FD_89872 | JGI IMG/M metagenome (GOLD analysis project Ga0123355, IMG submission 89872) | Embiratermes neotenicus P1 segment gut microbial communities from Petit-Saut dam, French Guiana - Emb289 P1 | ecosystem: Host-associated > Arthropoda: Insects > Digestive system > Gut ... | reverse complement strand
GGTCGCTTGCATGTTGATGAAGAAATGATGGCAGAGGCCACAGCTATTAAAGCGGCAGTCAAGCCCGATCAAATACTCATGGTGGTTGATGCTATGACAGGTCAAGATGCTGTCAATGTTACTGCAGAGTTCAGTAAAGTATTAGACTTTGACGGCCTTATCATGTCAAAGCTTGACGGTGACGCACGCGGCGGTGCGGCATTGTCTATCCGTGAAGTTACGGGCAAGCCAATCCTTTTTGCATCAGAAGGTGAAAAACCTTCTTCTTTGGATGAATTCCACCCTGATCGTATGGCAAAGCGTATCCTGGGCATGGGAGATGTAGTTAGCCTAATCGAGACAGCGATGGATACAGAACTTGAGGATGAAATCGCAGAATGGGATGAAGACCGACTTAAAAAAGGTCAGTTCACCTTTGATGACTTCTTGAAAAGCATCAAGCAGATGCGCAAAATGGGGGGTATTGGCGCTATTTTGAAGATGCTTCCTGGTGGCGGAAAAGGGATTCCTGATGGTGCCATTGATGATAAGCAGATAGCACGCATGGAGGCAATTATTTTCTCTATGACCCCTAAAGAACGCGTTAATCCTAAGCTGCTTAATGGTTCACGTCGTGCGCGCATTGCTGCCGGGTCGGGTACAACAGTCGTAGAAGTTAACCGCCTTATGAAACAGTTCACCGAAGCGCAAAAAATGATGAAGCAGTTCGGCGGCATGGGCACTAAGGGTAAAAAGGGACGTCCTGGCCGTGGTGGTGGAATGCCCCCAGGTTTCCCTGGCTTTTAGGCTTAGGCCTGCTTGAAGTCTGCTCAAAACTTGCTTGAGCTTGCCATACCTTGCATTCCCGCTTTGTCCTGCTCGAGGGCCAGCCGTAGACTAGTCAAATAGTTTCATCTGTTTGCTGCTATCAAAGAGGACAGCATCTTGCGAGGTCTCGAACGAACCGATAAGGCTAGGGGAAAGAACATCAGTAAGCAGGTCACTAAAAAGCCCAGCCTTAAGCACAAAAGATGCTGCCACAAGAAAATCAAGAGAAGGGGCACAGGCACCGCTCTCGTAACGGTAAATAGAGCGGCTAGAATAAGTGACGCCACAGTTCAGATAGATTGCCCTTGAAAGCGCAGCGGGGCTTAGGAGTTGCGCTTCAATGCGAGCCTGTTTTAGTATTTCCCCAAAGCGCTGGGAAAGATGGCACTGACAAAGAACTTTTCTTAGGGTGCAACGGCAGTAATGATAACGCTGTTGTTCGTGAATCACAGTAGAGACCTCCAGACAAAGGACATGAGAAACCTCTAAGTTTAGACATGCTTAGACGTGACGACCGAGCTTAAATTATACTCCCATTATCGAATTGTGACTAGTGTTATTCAATTATTATCCGAATCCCTCCTCCTATCCGAAATTGTATCGCAGCCTACGCAGTGTCAGTGTTGGACTTGCCGGCTCGCATGTCTTTACCCTGCCTGTCTGTAACCTTTATGCAAAGCATGTCAAAGCACAGCATTTGTACGGGGGGCATTTGTTATACTGAAACTTCTGATTTTGAAGGAGAATTTAGAAGTGATTATTGCAATTGATGGGCCTGCAGGCTCGGGCAAGTCCAGTGTTGCGCGGGCTGTTGCTGCGCGTCTATCTTTCCACTATTTAGATACAGGGGCAATGTATCGTGCAGTAGCTGCCGGTGCTTTGCAGCGTGGCATTGACTTGAATGACGGCGTAGCTCTGCGCGACTTTAGTAAAACGCGTCGCATATCTTTTGCCTACGAAGAGGGCGAGGCACTGCCTTCACGGGTCTTTTTTGGCGATGAAGAAATGACTGACTACATCAGGTCTCCAGAGGTTGATAAGGCGGTAAGTCCTGTCGCTGGCTGCGCTGAGCTACGCGGAGACATGTTGGTCAAGCAGCGCATGTTGGGCAGCAAGGGCAATTACGTAGTAGAAGGTCGTGACATAGGCACGGTCGTCTTTCCCAATGCCGCTTTAAAGATTTTCCTTACCGCCTGTGTTAAAGAGCGTGCGCGTCGTCGCAGCAAGCAAAATGAACAGCGGGGACTACCCAGCAATTACGATGAAATACTACAATCGCTTATAGATCGCGATGACTACGACACAAACAGAAAAATCGCACCACTGACGCGTGCAAGTGACGCCACAGAACTTGACACGACCACCATGAGCGAAGAAGAGGCCATCCAGACCATTGTTGATCTTGCAATTGAGGTTCGCGACAGGGTTTGTGGTGCAGATGGCGGGATACATGATGACAACCTTGAAGGTATTTCGCTAGAACTAGGGCCAGAATATTCATGAGTGGTCAGACTCCAAATCAGATTCCGGAACAAAGCCCAAAAGAGCCACGGCATGCGCATTTTCGCCAGCGTGCCTTAGTAAATGCAGGAAAAGAGGGTGAGCCCAGGTGGTTTATCAGAAAGATATGCAGGGGGTTTGCGGGCTTAGTTATGTTGCCCCTTTTCCGGGTGCGCGTAACAGGAGCAGAAAACTTACCTGCAGGTCCCTGTTTGCTGAGTCCTAATCACGTTAGCTATGCTGACGGGCTTATCATCTTTGCGCTGACAAAACGCCTTAAGATGCCCCTGCGCATTTTGGCAAAGCGCGAACTGTGGGACAGTAAATTTCTGGGCTGGGTGCTTGATAGCGCGGGCGTGATGCCCATATCGCGGAAAACTGCTGATCTTGATACCCTGCGCAATGCTGCACGCGTCATAAAGGCAGGGGACTGCATGGCGATCTTCCCCGAAGGCACGCGCGTCAGAAATGGCCAGCAAGGCGAAGACAGCGATCAAGCACTGGGGGAAGCACACGGTGGTGCTGCCTGGCTTGCCCTGCGTGGCAATTATCCTGTGATTCCTGTGGCGATTGCTGGAACGGAAGATATTCGCCCTGAGGGCATGAAGTTAATGCGCTTTCCAAAGGTGCTGGTTCATTTTGGGACACCTCTCTTTCCTGATGAGGCTGTGCCCAGTAGCGAATATAACCGCAAAGAACGCGTGACGAAATTGACTGAACTAATCATGGACGGCCTTTCAGATGCCCTGGAAACCGCCCGCGCGAAAAGAGGTAGGTAGTGTGGAAATTCATGTAGCTCGCCCCGCAGGAACCTGTTATGGGGTCGAACGTGCCCTCAAATTGGCACGCGAGGCAGCACGCGCAGCAAAAGGCGCCCCTGTGGCAAGCCTGGGGGAGCTTATCCATAATCCGCAGGCAGTTGATACTTTGCGCCTTATAGGTGTTGATGTTGTTGACAGCCTTGATGACTTAGTCCCTGCAAGTGAAGCTGTCGAAAGTACCTTGATCATTCGTAGCCACGGTGTTGCACCCAGCGTGATTGAAGAGGCGCAGGCACGCGGGGCACGTGTTGTTGATGCTACTTGCCCGCATGTTGCGCGCGTACAAGAAGCGGCTGAAAAGCTTGCCTTAGAAGGCTTTACAGTTCTGATTGTGGGGGAGCCCGACCACCCTGAAGTTTTTGGCATCCATGCCCGTGCAGGCACGAAATCCCATGTAGTTACGGGTGCCTCTGATTTGCCACCCCTAGAGGACATGCGGGACGCGCGCGTGGGCGTAGTTATTCAAACAACGCAAACAGCTGACGCTTTGAATGAGGTCGTCGAAGAGTTGCGTGATAAAGTTGCTGAACTTTGCGTAGTGAACACTATCTGCAGTGCTACGACAAAAAGACAGCAGGCGACAGAGGCTTTGGCGGCAAAGGTCGATGTAATGATTGTTGTTGGCGGTCATAACAGCGGAAATACACGTAGGCTGTATGAAATAAGCAAGGAATCCTGCCCTGCAAGCTATCATATCGAGACAAGCGCAGAATTGGAAGAATCCTGGTTTGAGGCTGCAAAAAAGGTGGGTATTACTGCTGGTGCTTCGACCCCAGAAGACCAATTGCAAAGCGTTGTAGCACGCATACAAGAAATCGGGGAAGCACAGGAACAGTCAGAGGGGCAGACTGCTGATGAGTAATACCAGTGCCCGCATTAAAACCATTAAAGCTGGATCTCCTGCAGATAAGGCAGGGATTACAGCAGGAGAATATCTTTGTGCGGTCAACGGACAGGGTATTTCTGACTACATTGATTGGCTGTGGGAAAGCGATGATCTCGAACTTGAACTTGAAATTGCAGACGCCCAGGGTAAGACGCGTTCTGTCACTTTGCAACGTGACAGTCTGCAGAGAAATTGGGGCATCAGCTTTGATGATCTAGTCTTTGACGGTGTATATACTTGCGAAAATGACTGCGTCTTTTGCTTTATGAGGCAACTGCCCGCAACTGCCCGCAAGACCCTCTGTGTTCGTGACGATGACTATCGCCTGTCATTTCTCCAGGGAAATTTCATTACCTTGACCAATTTGAGTGCAGAAGATAAACAGCGCATTATAGAGCAGCGCATCAGCCCTTTACGCCTGTCCTTTCATGCAGTGAGCGATGAGGCAAGGCAGCAATTGATTGGCAAAAAGCATGCTGTAGCACTTGAAAATCTTGACGAATTGCTCGCTGCAGGCATAGATTTCCATATCCAAATAGTCCTCGTGCCAGGAATCAATGACGGGGAAGAACTTGAGAAAACGCTTGCCTATTTGAAGGACCAAAAGCGCCAGCAACATATCTTGAGTGTCGGCATTGTGCCCCTTGCTTTTACTGATTTTGCCCCTGAAAGGCTTAAAAGCTTACTCAGTTCTGCAAGTATGGTTCCTGCAGACAGGGAAGTGTGGGCAAAATCTGTCATAGATCAAGTCCAAAGGCACCAGTTCGAAGAATTCGAAGAACGTGAACTTACCTGGGTATATCTGGCTGACGAGTTCTATATTCACGCACACGCACCTTTCCCGCTGCCAAAGTTCTACGATGGTTTTCCGCAGCTAGAAAACGGCATTGGCATGGTATTGAATTTCATAGCTGATATTCGTGATAGCTTGACCGGATTGCAGGCAGCCTTGGACAAACTCCCCCAGAATGGTCCGGGGACAGAGACTGTCACCATAGCTTGCGGTGAACTTTTAACACAGACCTGGCTTGGGGTACTGGGCGGTATTAATGCAGGCGGAAAGCTGCGTTTGTTGCCGGTAAAGAATCGTTTTTTCGGGGGCAATGTCAGCGTGACGGGATTGCTAGCAGGCAGCGACCTTTTGCGCGCACTTAAACTGGACCATGACTACCTGCACAGTGAAGGTCATGTGAATGCAGATAAGCATCTGTATCTAATCCCTGATTGTATTTTTAATGACGACGGGATTAGTCTTGACGATCTAAGCGCGCAGGATTTGATTGTAAAAGCTGCCAAATTGGGCGTGACGATACAGTTTTACGAGGCCAATGCTGCAGGGCTTACCACTGCCCTTTGTGTCCATGCTGACACTGTTGATGTTACTAGCGCTACTGCTGATCTAAACACAGAGGAGACCAATACCTGATGCCTAGAACAATTCTGCCCGTCATAGCCATTGTAGGGCGTCCTAATGTAGGCAAATCAAGCTTTGTCAATCGTATTAGTGGCCGCAGCGATGCCATTGTGCATGGTGAGCGCGGAGTAACTCGTGATCGCAGCTATCATGAGGCTGACTGGGCAGGGACTTCGTTCATTCTGGTCGATACTGGTGGTATTGAAATGGCACGCGATGATGTTTTCCAGGCAGGTATTCGCGCACAGGCAGAAATTGCCACAGAGCAAGCAGATGCCATCATATTGCTGGTTGACGGTCAGACGGGTATGACTGCTGATGACGAATCCCTAGCGCGCCTACTTAAACGTACAAAAAAGCCGGTATTTCTTGCGGTAAATAAGGTCGATGATCCAACCTCTGAACGGGAAACCTATGAGTTCTGGAACCTAGGCCTAGGCGAGCCCTATCCTGTGTCTGCAACGCATGGTACGGGCACAGGTGACCTCTTTGACGAAATTATCAAGGCACTGCCTGAACCTGCACTGGCTGACTCAGCTGCGCTGCAGCGTGATGTTGCCCGCAATGCTGATGCAGGTGACTTGCAGTCTGAATTACAACCTGAACCACAGCCTGAACCATACCTTGATAGCGACCGCTATGATGAAGATAATGACCCGTATGGTGAAGAGGCAAAACGCATCAGCCGCAGACCAGTTTTCGATGACAATGATCCCATCAGAGTAGCGGTCATCGGGCGTCCTAATGCGGGCAAGTCATCTCTGACCAATAGGCTTGCTAACAGGGAGCGTTCCATCGTTTCAGATATCGCAGGTACGACACGTGATGCCATTGATACAGATCTGGTCTACAAGGACCGTGAAATTACTCTGGTGGACACAGCTGGTATCAGGCGCAAGGCGGTCATCGACTCAGACGTTGAATATTACGGCTTTGTTCGCGCTATGCGTGCAATTGATCGCGCAGATGTTGTTTTGCTGGTTATTGATTCAGAAGTCGGTTTGACCGACCAAGACCAGCGCATTGCTTCCTACGCACAGGAACGTGGTCGTGCCATTGTGGTCTTGCTCAACAAATGGGACTTGATGAAGCAAGAATCGGCAGAGCTCGCCCATGAGGCAGAACGCACACGCACTATCTTGCTTGACCGTATTGAAGACCGCCTAGGCTTTATTTCCTGGGCACCCGTACTGCGCGTTAGTGCGAAAAGTGGCCGCGGATTAGACCGCATTCTGGATGCTGTTATTAGCGCATTTGCCAACTATCGTAGCCAAATATCGACCTCTGCACTCAACCGCTTTCTGACAGAACTGCGCCAATTTGGCCACACGGTTAGCAGGGGGCCACAAAAGTTAACGATCAAATATGTTGCCCAGACTCATTATGAACCGCCGGGCTTTACCTTCTTTTGTAATCATCCGCGTATTGTTGATGACGCCTACCAGCGCTACCTTGAAAATCGCCTACGTGAACACTTTGATCTGGCAGGAACACCTGTCATTTTAAAGTTTAAGCCAAAAAATTAACACTTTTCTGTGCTAAAGTTTCACTGGTAGAATTTTGTTCCCGTATTAGCTATAGTCTAATCCCAGCCTAACTTTGAGGAGCCACATCCCTACATGGATTTCATTGCAAGCCACATATTGACCTTGCCGCTCTGGGCGGTTTTTGCCGTGACACTGTTTTTCTCCTACATGTTTGGCGCTATTCCTTTCTCGATGATGATTGGAAAGATCTTCTTTGGCGTAAACTTGCGCAAAGAAGGCTCAGGGAACTTGGGTGCCACGAACACCTTTCGTACCCTTGGGGCAAAAGCAGGCATTGGTATTTTGCTGTTGGATATGGCAAAGGGCGCACTTCCTGTATTTGTCGCCCGCTGGGCTGCAGGAATAGTGGATTTTAGCCCCGATGTGACTGCATGGTTGCTGATTGGCACAGCCCTTGCTGCTATTATTGGACATACTGCGTCACCGTACATAAAATTTCGCGGTGGCAAAGGGGCGGCGACCTCTGCGGGGGTAATGCTTGCCTTGGTGCCTCTGGTTTTCCTAGTATCTGCCGCTGTATTTTTTCTCACCCTAGTGCTGACGCGCTATGTTTCAGTGGCAACAATACTCGCGGCTGTTACTTTTCCTTTATGGACAGCACTAATCTATCAGAGTCTGCCACTGAGTCTTTTTGCCCTAGTGATTGGCATTATTGTGCCCCTCTTTCACCGTGCTAACATTAAGAGGCTTCGCGAGGGGACAGAACCGCACTTTTCTTGGAAAGAGCGCGGGCAACACAAGTCTACAGCAGCTACAGCAAGTACAGAAGAGAGGGTAGAAGATGGCAAGAATTAGTGTCATAGGGGCAGGCTCTTGGGGTATGGCAGTGGCCTGGCTTTTGGACGGCAAGGGGCATACGGTAAGCCTGTGGGCTTTCGAACCTGAAATCGCTGACGCCATCAACAACTCTGGCCGCAACCCCGTCTATTTGCCACAAGTTAAGTTTAGCAATCGCATCACAGCAAGCTCCTGTATTAGCACAGCTTTGAAAGATGCTGAGGCAGTCGTCATGGTAACCCCCAGTATTGGCGTACGTGCGACTGCTGAAAAGATGGCAGAAACGCTGCCACAAGACACACCCGTAGTTATCTTAAGCAAAGGCCTTGAAGCAGGCACGCATAAACTGATGACAGAAATCCTTGAAGAGGTACTGGGTAACCCTGAAAGAATCGCTGCACTGTCTGGACCTAACCATGCAGAAGAGGTCAGCAAGGCCGTACCTTCTGCTACAGTAGTTGCGGCACACAGCCCAGATACGGCGAAATACTTCCAAGAACTTTTTTCGACACCTTTTTTCCGCGTCTACACGAACACTGATCTTATTGGGGTAGAACTGTGCGGCGCAGGTAAAAATGTTATTGCCATTGCCTGTGGTATGTGTGATGGCATGGGCTTTGGTGACAATGCAAAGGCCTCACTTATGACGCGCGGACTTGCTGAACTGGTACGCTTGGGCAAGGCGGTCGGCGCACAAACTGACACTTTCCGTGGCCTTGCAGGCATGGGAGACTTGATTGTGACCTGCACCTCGAAGCATTCACGAAATCGTTCGTTGGGTGAAGGAGTTGCGCGTGGAGATACCCTTGAGGGCTATCAAAAGCGTACCAAAATGGTTGTTGAAGGGGCAGTTGCTTGCAATAGCATCTATCAGCTTGCGCAGGATCGCGGGGTAGATATGCCCATTACGCAATTTGTGTATGAGGTGCTTTATAAGGGGCTCAGCCCTGAAGAAGGCTTGGGACTGTTGATGAATCGCCCCTCTAAAGAAGAATAAGGGCAAACACATGGCTTCTGTACCTACCGCTGCATCCACTTTTGTACCTATTTCTACGCCCATAGTCTCACCATCACTGCTGTCGGCAGACTTTACCGACCTGCGCACGGCGATCACAATTGTCGAAGGCACGTCTGCGCCCTGGTTACACCTTGATGTCATGGATGGCCACTTTGTGCCAAATCTTACCTTTGGCCCACCACTTATTGCTGCACTGCGCCCGCAAACAAAGCTTGTTTTTGACGCGCACCTTATGATCGACAATCCCGATGAAACTATCCAGTGGTATCTTGATGCAGGCTGTGATTACATCACCGTGCACCTTGAATCTGCAAGCAACGTAGAAAAAATGGCAGAGCTTGTCCATTCCCATGGCAAGAAATTCGGCCTTTCGATCAAACCTGATGCGCCTGTAGCGTCGCTGGAGGAATTTTTGCCCCACCTTGATATGGTGCTTATCATGTCAGTATTTCCCGGCTTTTCAGGTCAGGCATTTATCCCTGAAACTGTTGATCGCCTTGCTGAACTACAGGTGTTGTGCGAAAGGGCAAACTGTAATCCTTTGGTTCAGGTTGACGGGGGCATAAACCCTGAAACAGCAGCCCTGTGTGCAGCCAAAGGGGTAGAGGTTTTTGTGGCAGGCAATGCCTTCTTTAAGGCGACTGATCCAGCGCAGGCCTGTGCTGAAATAATTGCAGCTGCAAATCGCTAAAGAAATTTACTCAATCATCTGTTAAAATCCTAATTGCGCAGATTGTTTGATGTGCATTTTTGTAGATTGTTCGAGGGATATATTGACCGCATAGGGACACAAATCATAGGGAAGTAATGACAGAAATATTCTTAGAATTATCAAAGATCCAAGTTCTAAATCAGTTTTGGTTGACACTGTTTCTAATTATTCCGCTGGTCCTTGTGGCAAGGACTCTTGTTGCAGGATCACGCTATTCGGCAATCCTTCTTATTGTAGTATTTGGCCTAGGCATGGGGTACGTTCTTGTTGCCAGTGATGTGGCATCCCCTGGACTTCCTGAATTTATGATCGTCGACCTAATTAGTCGAAGTACTATCATCGCCCTAGTTGCTGCCTTCTTTGTTGGGGGACAGGAACTACGCAAGATATTTAACAAGCTTTCAGTAAAGCCTGACACCTCGATGATTCCCTCTGAGAAAGAAATCGTTGTTGGCACGACTTCAGGCCAACTGTTCTTCCTGATTCGCACCTTCTTCCTCCTGCTGGGTATTGAGGCCGTCTTTAGATTTATCGTAGGCATTGACCATGGCAGCATGAGTCATTTTTACCCCCTGCTTGCTTTTATTGGCCTTACCGTTTCGATAATCCTTATTGATCACCGTGCAACTTTTGAGAATAAGAAACTATATGTACGTAAAGGTATTCTCGAAACCTTTATTGTTGTCTTAATACTGGTCTCTAGTTTTTACATTGCGACCTGGGTAAAGCCCATGATCGCACTACCGCAAATATTTTTTGCCATGCTTATCACCTCAAGCCTTGGCGCGATTTTCTATAACTGGCGTTTTGGTCCAACGGTTAGGGCACTTCTCTTTGCGGGTCTGCCCATCGTGCTTGCAGCCAATTTCATGGTAGGTGGATCGCGTATCATGGAGGCCTTTGGCGTAGGCGAAATGAATGCCGTACTTGCCTTTGGCTTCTTTGGTCAGCTTCTGTGGATGTTTGGCGGGATTGCCCTCATAATGGTGTTTGCGAAGACAAGAAATGTTCGCAACCTTGCACCAGCACTTGCAGGGGGTCTGTCACATGCAGGGCTCACGGGTGCTTGTACAGCTGGTGACCTTGGCAAAAAGGCAGCTAGCAGGGCACCTATTATGATCAACTTGCCCTTTATTGCACACATTTTCGTCTTTTCGATTCTTGCCATGAGTGCAGCGCAAGGTTATTTGATGCTGATTCCTGCTGCCATTGTGCTTGCCGTAGGTGTTGTGTTGACAGTCGTGTCACTACTGGGACTGCGCAAATCAAATAACGAGGACGACAAAGAAGTCAAAGCCCTTATGAAGTTCTCTTTGGGTTGGCAGCTAACAGCCATGTTTGGTGGTTTTGTCTTGCTCAGTGTCTTTGCGATGCCTCTGGACTACACTGCGGCTGCGGTGACTTCTTCACTTTCACACTTTGGTCTTTTTGCTGCCACACAAGACGGTATGTTTGGCACAGAAATTGCAAGCCTGCTACCCTTTATTTTTGCCATGCCCTTCCTAGTGCACCCCTTTGTGTTCTTTATCTTTGGCCGTGCTATGGATAAGCAGGGTGAGATGCCCAGAATTCCGGTATTCGTACTGGCTGCACTAGGCTTTGTCGGCGTTATTGCTGCTCTTTTCCTGATCACCTGATGCGAACAGTACGAAGCTTTGCTTTTCTGCGACGCCCTGCCCTTAAAGTAGTGGCACTGCTACTACTGGCTATGCTGTTGCTGGCAGGCTTGGTTGCACTTTCTGGCTGCAATCTGAATACATTCCGCTACGACCTTACAAGGCCTGCTAACACTATGGACTGGCTGCTTATTTGGGAGGACCCAAAAGAAGTCACCTCAGGTGTTGGACAAAACCCTGACCTGCGTGTTCGGGTAGGTGACCCGCTGTTTGGATACGAGGCACCCCTTGATAACTACCTACGAACCTATTCTTTTGGTTTAAGGGGCATAGATACAGACATAGAGGAAGCAGACTCTGACCTAAAGGACTGGGTTAACACCCTTGCCCCTGCCAGATATTTCTTGCCGCTGTATGACGATGAAGGAAATCTAGCGAGGACATTGCTTATTTGGCGCGAACAACCCAACATGCTTATGGCACACAGTTTTGATGAGGATTATCGTGACTATCTTTCGACTAAAGCAGAGCTGAGTAGCTATCTAGCTGTACTGGGCAAGACTGTACAAGAAAGCCGCGTGTATTGGACCTGGATAGGTGCACTGGTGCTTGCAGAAACCGATGCGGGCAGCTACGGTCAATTCTTTACGGACTATGCAGCACAGGGAAGCGAGGACCTTCCTTATAGCTTTGATACACTGCAAGGACAGGTACTAAACGAAGAGGAATTGGTAAACATCTTTGAATCCCTCACTGCCTACCAAATGGTAACGAATTAGCCCAATAAAGCATGGCGCGATACGAGAAATACGACAAGGAGACTAATTCAAGAATTTCGGACATGGACGATAAGACGAAAATGAGAATCATGAAGAAGTCTATAGATTTATCAAGAGGGGTGTCTGCGAAGGAAAAGGGTGTAATTATTGCTGTATTTCTTGGCTCGTTGCCACTTTGGTACATTGTAGGATTTTTTGCGATAATGAGCTATGGTTTTTTAGTCTGGATTGTACCATTTGCTCTTTCTTTGCTTGGAATATTTCTGCCATATAATGACTTCATTTTCACTGAATTTGATGGCCCAATACTTCTGTTTACTCTGTTTGCCTCGATCCAGAATGCCTTGATGACTCGAATCTATTTAATACGGAGGGATTTTTCAAAGTTTATTCGTGTTGGCTACTGGATTGTTGTGAGCTTTTTTCTTGCTCTTGTAGCCCTGATGGTTGCATTCATTGTGAGTGTGTATGGAATTGGTGAGATACTTGATATGTTTACATACTTTTCTTAGATGCAGAGCAGATAACCGTCTAACAAAAGTAACTGAAGGTCTTGAAGGAAACTTTGATAACACCCAACAAACCATAAACACCAACACCTTTAGGGGAGACGGTCAAAGAATATCAAAGATAGAATACGGTCAAGTTATCAACTACGTCTATCAAGACGGCTCAGTACTCTATACAACAGATAACAACCACGACCTAATAAACTTACATCTAAAAGCACCTGATGGTGCACTCATCAGTATGCTGCATGCGAGAAATAATGGAAATCAAGTATCTAACTTCACCACTGACGTTAGACAATCTACCAGTACGGTTCTTTGTGACAGAGGAGCATTCTTCACAGGCTTTAGATACACAGACTTTGGGGAGACTACAAGACTAGTTGATACTGATGAACTTATTGAAATTGCTTACACTGGTGGTGTATGGGATGAAGTAACAGGGCTCTATTATCTAAATGCAAGATTCTACAACCCCATAGATGCACGCTTCTTGCAGATGGATGTTGCTAGAAATGGTGGAGACTTGAGGGCTACTCTTAGTTTGTACGGCTACTGCGAAGGCGATCCTATTAATAAGGTTGATCCAAGTGGATATAGTTCTACAAGAAGGTCACGTTGGGTTACCTTGATAGCTATCTCTCGTGCTCCTGGTGCTGGCTCTCTAGGAACTATTGATACTGCAGCACTACTTGCAGGTGGAGCACTGACCTTAAATTGGAAAGTTCTTGGAGTGAGTGCTGCAGTAGCGTTGGCAGATAATGCTCGCATCGGAAACCGCATTCAGGTACGCATATCTGCTAGAAGAGGTAGACCTACGAGATTTGGACTAAGCGGACGTGCGATTGTGACCCTGGAGACCAGAAATGCAGCAATCAGAGGCCATGGAATAACTGCAAGAGGGCGCATGTTGTCACGCTTTACTCCTGAATATCTGGTGAGAGGGAGTAGACATTTCAGACCAGGAAATTCGAGAAACAATACGCTTATCCCGGGAAGTAGAGGATGGAGTCACGCAGGAGCTCGACAAGATGTTAGAATACCTGCCCGTACTGGAAGGATTACACGAACTTGGACGATTACGAATCGGAATGCAGTGCAAGTAGGTGTAAGATTCAGGCTTGTGGGAAATCATGTCACTCGAGGTTTTGAGCCAAGAACAGATAAGCGCGCTACTCCAGGATGCCTAAGGATAAGTGTGCCTCGATGAAGCATATTTTCCCCACCAAAAGAGGCATGCGCTGGATTTTGATATTAGTGGTCATACTACTTGCAATCCTGATTGGCGTGACCCTATCATCTGGACCTCCGTTACACTTTGAGCGTCTAGAACAATCTGGCGAGATGGATATAGCAACAATAAGTGAGATGCAGCACTTTAGCATCAACGGTATTAAGAGCTCAAACAATTGGATTGAACAAAGTGGTGACTCGTTGACAGTTACGGGAATTATTTCTGGCGGAACTACGATTTACCACGATGCTGGTGCTGAATACTACATAATGTTTGTGCCAGAAATACTTGATGGACTTACCGTCTATCATACAATTCCGTTTTTTGTGACTGCTGACACTGTGCGCACCACACTCACTCTTGATGGAGGCAATGTCGCTATTAATATTGGCGAAGAATCGCATCTTGAACGTGACCCAACAGCAGAAACATACTGGCAAGGATTTGACATAGCACGCTTAGATTTTAATGTTCACAGAGGCTGGATTCACGCGGATGTTATTGAATTGTATGAGGATGTACGGTACCTATCTGGCCTTTACGACTTCTTTTTTGCAGACGAAGTTTTAAGCCCTGAAAGCGCACAACGTAATTTGAGAAGGCTTGGCACAGATGGCGATTTTTGGCTTGATGTAGTAGATGGAGAAATCTTTGAACTGTCAGGCGTTAATGGCGGAGGATTCAAGGTATCAGATCCAGATTATAGACATTATATTCCTGCAGGATATGATGCATTTCTGGATGTGTTTGCTCCTGGTAGATTAGGGGCAGCTACAATGTATCATCTTGTCAGAATACACTTTCAGGAAGAAGATGACTTGAGGCGTCTAGGGATAGATGATCCAACCTTTGTGGAAGGAGATATTACAATCCCTGTAACTGTACTTGATGGCAAGCTACTCTTCGCGCAGTGATCGCTTTCGATGGGATAGCATGTCATGGATGAACTTCACTAGAAGGAATTAGTTATGCAGAAGAGAGCACTGGAAAAGAGGGCTACTACAGTTACATGCGCCATTCTTTTATCTTTGACACTACTTCTGTTTTCGTGCAGTAATGATGCAGTGGAGCCTGCCAATTTTTCACTTACTGGAATATGGATCCAGTATTCTGAGGGTCCCGTGGGGGCTTACAAAACAGTAATTTCTTTTGATGACAACGGGAATGGTGAGGTTTGGAGTGCTGCCATAGATGGAGTGAGCTTAACTGAGGTTTATAGTTTTAGGTATAGTGTGGTGGAGTACGAAAAAGTAATTCTCAGCTATGATAATGGAAGCAGCGATACGTTGCACTTATCAGATTTTCGCAGTGACAAGGTTTCAATTATTGTTGAAGGGCACTCTGATTGGCTCAGCGACGGAATACTGACACGGATAGATGATGATACACTTTATCTATAATTACACAATACGACCCTGCAATTGCTTCAAGGATACCTCATCGCTGGATAACCTCCTCCGCATGTCTATACATGGATTTAGCTATAACGTAGATAACCGTCTAACAAGAGTAACTGAAGGTCTTGAAGGAAACTTTGATAACACCCAACAAACCATAAACACCAACACCTTTAGAGGAGACGGTCAAAGAATATCAAAGACAGAACACGGTCAAGTTATTAACTACATCTATCAGGACGGCTCAGTACTCTATACAACTGATGATAACCACGACCTAATAAACTTACATCTAAAAGCACCTGATGGTGCACTCATCAGTATGCTGCATGCTAGAAGCAGCGGAAATCAAGTATCTAACTTCACCACTGACGTTAGACAATCTACCAGTACGGTTCTTTGTGACAGAGGAGAGTTCTTTACAGGCTTTAGATACACAGACTTTGGGGAGACTACAAGACTAGTTGATACTGATGAACTTATAGAAATTGCCTACACTGGTGGTGTATGGGATGAAGTAACAGGGCTCTATTATCTAAATGCAAGATTCTACAACCCCACAGATGCAAGATTTTTAACTATGGATGTTGCGAGAAACGGTGGAGACTTAAGAGCTACCCTTAGTTTGTATGGCTATACCGAGGGAGATCCGATTAATAAGGTTGATCCGAGTGGGTACGCCTCTTGGTGGATACTGTCAAGGCGAAAAGTGACTACTGCAGATATTAATAGACGTGCGTTAACCAGCGCTACGAGAAATGCTATATCGCTCGGTTTTGGATTTGTACCTCTTGTAGGTACTGCCGTTTCAGCTGGATTTACCGTCTGGAGTGTTGCAAGTCGAGTGTACAATCGAGTGGAAAATCGGATGCAAAGAGGAGACGTTATTAGGATGCGCATTAGACGACATGCTAACTTTGCCCCCTCTAGCCATCAGAATGGGCAGTGGGCAGTGGGCAGAAGACTTGAACTGAGGAGAATGTGTTCAAGGTGCAGAAATTGGAGAACCATTACCCATCAGACACCTCAAAGGCTCAGATTTAATCTTCCACGCAATCATGGTGCCCGAACTTGGAACAATGGGCAATCAGTGAGCATTCGAGCTCCGATCGTAAGAGCAGTGAGGTAATGCAAGTGAAACAGTCGTTCCTCAATTCAATATTATTTAATAATCTAGTGTCACTGGGCATTTATTGTGCGACAGCAATAATATTGGAGCGCATTAGCCGTCCTCTGATTTTATTGTTGGGAGATATGTATGACTTGGCTTTCGCTGGTGTTTTGGCAGCTGTGGTCATTCCAGTCTATATAATAGGCACCCTTCTACTTTCACGCCCCACAGAAAAAGCTTCTATTTTGTCAATTCTTGCACCAATAGCAATTGTGCTGATGGCGATGCCTATGTATTTTAGATTTTTCCCAGTATATATAACTCTTGGGCACGGACTTCCAGAGTCTACGTTTAGGTCTGCACAAACTGCAGTCTATTTTGCAGAATTCTTTAACCCTGCGCTTAGACTTTCTGCGGGCCTGTTCCCTTTTAGGGAGGCGCATTTTGCTTTTCAGCCTCTTGAGATAATTTCTGTGATTCTATCTTTTGTCTTACCCCTGCTTGCCCTCTTAGTGGGACTAAAATTGCGAAACAGCGCTAGTGTGCGCTTTGGTACAGACTCCACAATCATTTCTCATGTGATCACAAGGCGTAATAGGTGGCTTAGCAATCTGGCAAGCAGAGGTTTCGAGCGTATCGAACCTCTCTTGGGTTACAGTGCAGGCAATCCTGAAAAGGAGGGGCTTCCTGCTTGGGCAATTGCACTTATCGCAATTGGAATTGCGGGAATTTTGCTCTTTTGTGGTCTAGCAGCAGTTGATTTTATTGCTGAAGACATTCGTTGATTGTGTGGAATTTGCTGGGTGAAGTACAATGAAGCAGAACATCGGGGTAGGTATGAGAAAAGGTACTAGGAATTTTCTGATTCTGATAGTTATTATGCTTGTGGGCGCAATTGCTATTTTGTCGTTGAATCCTCTGCGAGGGTCAGAAGAAGGACTCAGGGAAGACATCTTGGGGATTGTACCAATTGGCACTAGCATTGAAGATGTCATTGATGTGATCGAATCAGATAATACGTGGAGACTACTCTGGATTGATGAGGATAGAGGATTCTTTGCCCAATGGCCCACTCAGGAAGAGGGAGAGCGTGTAGTTGGTGAACAGTCTATGAGAGTTTTTCTGGGAGAATACTTTAGCTTTCGGACTATAAGGCAGACCTTTGAAACTCCCTTTCAAGATTTGCAGGAAGATACATGGTTTTCCATTCCTCAGGAGGTGTTTCCTGCTAAGTTGGAGGCATTAGCTGTACCTGATGATAAGTTGCTCTTTGCGCAATAATTCAGTTAGTTGCTGGGATTAATGGGGTTAGAGAGTTTAACCTCACTGCCTACCAAATGGTAACGAATTAGCCCAATAAAGCGTCTTGTAGAATCACCGAACACTAACTGTGCGAGAATAGCAGGGACGATACTGTGTGCGTCTCTGTACGCATGTGTAAATGCACTAAATTTAAGGAGATTTTTCTTATGGCTCACTCACCACGCTTTGGCCGTTTGTTGACTGCAATGGTGACCCCATTTAAAGCTGATGGTTCGCTGGATCTGCCCCGTGCGCAGGAACTGGCTAAAACCCTCATGGAGCAGGGCAACGATGGACTTATCGTAAATGGTACAACGGGGGAGAGCCCGACTATCAGCCGCGATGAACGCTGTGCTTTGTTTGAGGCAGTCATTGACGCAGTGGGACCAGATGTTCCTCTTGTGGCAAACGTTGGAGACAATTGCACAGAGGACAGTGTACTTTTTGCACGCCGTGTTTGCGCGCTCAAGGGCGGTCGCATTAATGGGATTATGGTGGTTACTCCCTATTTTAATAAGCCTCCACAAGAAGGGATTTATCAGCATATGCGCCTTGTTGCAGAGGCTGTTGAAGTCCCCGTTGTGGTGTACAACATTCCTGGGCGCAGTGTGGTCAACATTGAACCGGAAACTATCATTCGCCTGGCAGCAGATGTACCCAATATTCGTGCCGTTAAGCAGGCAAATGAAGATATGTCGCAGCTAGAAAAAATTGCAGCAAACACTCCTGAAGATTTTGAAATTTTCGCAGGTGATGACTGCTTGACACTGCCTAATCTAGAACGTGGTGGCGTTGGTGTTATTTCTACTATTGGAAATATTGCTGGTCCTGCGATGAGCAAGATGATCAAGGCCTATATTGAGGGCGATTTCGCTACAGCAAAGGCCATTGATGAAACCTTGCGACCCCTGCAGACGCATTTGTTTACGACTGCAAACCCGATTTTGGTCAAGCGTGCTCTTGCACTGCTTGATTTCCCCGTGGGTGGAGTGAGGCTACCCCTGGTAAATGCAACTGACGAGCAGTCTCGTGAGTTGCTTGAAGTTATGAACGATACTTTTAGGAGGCTCGATGAGCTCTAAGCCATCAAACTCGAATTCAAACCAAAAGTCCACGGTACCTAGTTCGTCTAGGGCAAAAGGGACTTCTAGTAAAAACCCAAAAGTGAAACAGGGTGCTGCGGCTACAGCAAAGCCAAAAGTGAAGAAAGGCTCCGATAAACAGCTGGCAAAGCAGGGAGCAAAGAAGCTGACGAAGGTCGCCCCGAAACCCCTTGCAAAAAGACCTGCAAAGCCTGGCGCTAAATCTGGCAACCGTCCGCAAAAACGCTCCGTGCAAAAGAAGGGTGCGCAAAAGGATCGTCTGCGCGTCATTCCCCTGGGCGGCCTTGATGCCATTGGTAAAAACATGACCGTCTTTGAATACGGGGACGACATGATTGTTGTTGATGCGGGACTTATGTTTCCTGACGAACATCAGCTAGGTATTGACCTTATTTTGCCTGACTATTCTTACATTATTGAAAATGAACATAAGCTGCGTGGCATTGTTATTACACACGGACACGAAGATCACACAGGGGCATTACCCTGGCTACTGAAAGACTTAAGCAGGCGCAGTGTTCCGATTATTACTACAAAGCTTACCTGCGGCCTAATCAAGGGTAAATTTGAAGAACATGGCATAAAAAACGTAAAGTTTACTGAGGTAAATAGCGACAGTCACCTGAACTGCGGTGTCTTTGGCTTGAACTTCATTGACGTAAACCATTCGATTCCTGACGCTGTGGCAGTGCTTATCAATACGCCTGTGGGCAATGTGCTTCACACGGGTGATTTTAAGTTTGACCAAACACCCATAATTGGAAAAGTAGCTGACTATTCTGCGCTTGCAAAAGCGGGGGACGAAGGCGTTATGCTATTGCTGTCGGATTCTACCTGTGCAGAAAAAGTAGGCGTTACTCCCAGCGAGGCAGAGGTTGGTCGCGCACTGCGCTCTATCATGTCGCAGGCAAAACAGCGCATTATTATAGCTTCTTTCTCCAGCCACATTCACCGCCTGCAGCAGATTTGCGACGCTGCAATTGCTTCAGGCAGAAAGGTTGCTGTTACCGGACGCAGCATGCTGCGCAACACAGAAATAGCCCGCAAGCTAGGTTATCTTTCGATACCTGATGACATGATTATTGATGCTTATCACATGCGCGATTATGCACCTGAGGACATCGTAGTTCTTTGTACAGGCAGCCAGGGGGAACCACTCTCTGCACTTTCCCGTATGGCGATTGGTGAACACAGAAGTATCCGTGTCACCCCGGGGGATACCGTGATCTTTTCTGCGACCCCTGTGCCAGGTAACGAACAGGCAGTAAATACCGTTGTAAACCAACTGGTAAAGTGCGGAGCAGAAGTCCATGAAAAGCAGACGGCGACTGTTCATGTAAGTGGTCACGCATCTTCAGAAGAACTAAAGATGTTGCTTAACATCATTAAGCCAGAATACTTCATGCCTGTCCACGGGGAAACAAGACATTTGCATGCCCATAAAAACCTAGCATTGCAGGTGGGTATTCCTGAGGAATATATCTTTGTCTTAGAAAACGGAGACGTTCTCGAATTCGACGAAGATGGAGCCTACCAAAAAGATCCTGTTCAAAACGGTGTAATCTATGTCGATGGCCTAAATGTAGGGGATTTCGACAGCGTAATCCTTCGTGATAGGCAGCATCTAAGTCAGGACGGCATTGTTACGATTGTTGCCAATGTTAATCGCAGCCGTAAGCAGACAATGGGCAGCGTCGAGGTCATTTTCCGCGGAGTCAGCGTAGCTGACCCTGAGTTCTTCCAGTCAGAAATCGCAGAGCGCGCTACCAAAACGCTTGAAAGAAACTTGCGCGAAAAGGCTACGCTTAACAATGCGCGTAGGTCAGTAAAAGATGCCGTTTCCCAGTTAGTGTGGGAGCGTACAAAGACGCGCCCCATGGTTATTCCTGTGATAATGGAAATATAGTCCGATGTCTGCGTTCGTGCTTACAATTGCAGAATGGGGTTATGCAATCATACTGTCGGTTGTGCAGGGCCTGACTGAATTCGTACCGATTTCTAGTTCGGGACAGCTGTCTATTCTCAACATGTTCTTTGATGGCGACCCACAGGCCGCCATGGACTTTTATTTTTTCTTACACATTCCTACGACAATTGCAGCAGTGGTGTATTTTCGCAAAGACATTAAAGGGTTCATCGTCTCATGGGTACCAAAGCTGAGTACTGATGATGGTGCAGACAGCCTAGATAGTTCAGATGGCTCAGAGCAGCGTCCGGTCACACGATCGCGCAAAGACGCTAAAAAGTCTGCCCGTACCTGGCCACTGAAGCTTCGAGAAGGAATGGAAAGCCAGCGCCGCACGACGATCTTTTTGATCATCAGTATGTTTGTTACGGGCAGCATTGGCCTTGCCTTCTCTAGTCATCTTGCTGCCTTTTCTAGCAACCTGCTAATACTGGGCATTGCCTTTATTGTGACAGCTATTATGCTGGTATCTTCAGAATATACCCTGCAGAAATCAAAGCAGCAGCGCAGCATGGACAAACTCACCCCCCTGCGTGCTATAGGCATTGGTCTTATTCAAGGCTTTGCTGTTATTCCGGGTATTTCGCGTAGTGGATCTACGATTGCCGGAGGACTGTGGATGGGGCTTTCACGCGTGCAGGCGACGCGCTACAGTTTTCTTTTGTTGATTCCCATTGTGATTGCAGGCTCGCTTCGTGATATCGTTCGTCTGGGGCAAGGTACGCTGATTCTGCCCAATGTATGGATACTGATAGTTAGCTTTGTCTTGACGGCAGTCATTGGATACCTGACTATTGCATGGATGATAAAACTTGTTTCAAAGACAAGCCTCAATTGGTTTGCCTTATATGCTGTATTGCTAGGCATTGTACTGATTGGGCTCTATTTCCTCTAGGCCTTGGCGGCGAAAAGATTGACAAAAGCATTCACGAAAGCCAAAGAGGGATGAGTGGGAACGAAGAAAGAATGAAAAGGGGAAGCTAGTAAGTGGCAGCAAAAAAACGCAAAACTCAAGGGTCGCGTACAGGAAGTACGGGACGCGCTGCAAATAAGTCTACAAAGGGCAAAGCCAAGAAAAGTGGGCGAACCACGTCGAGCACCGGTTCACGAGGGGCTGCTGGACGCTCAAAATCTGAGCGCGTGCGTGACCCTATTATTGATGAACGTGCAGCCTCTGATATTTGGGGAATAGTGCTACTGGCAACAGGTATTGCCCTGGGGCTTGCCGTTGTTTTGACTAACACAGGTGTCGTGGCAGAATTTGTTGCCATGGGTCTGGGGCTTATTGTTGGTCTGGGTCGCTTTTTCCTGCCCTTTGCCCTTATTGTAATGGGACTTACTTTTTTTGTTCCTGCACTGCGCTTTACAGAGGCGCGCTTTGCTATAGGACTGTCGTGTCTGACACTTGCCTTTGTTGGCATCGTGGGACTGTCAGCAGTGAGCTCGCCTTTTGCAACACCTTTCGAGGCAGACGTTTTGCAGGCACACGGCGGCTACATTGGAAACGCGCTTGCCTGGGGACTTCATGCGATTGTAGGTTCAGCAATTTCCTACGTGGTCCTAGCTGCACTGGCAATCATCGGCCTGATTGTCACGGGATTGTCCTTGTCGGGCATCTTTGAATGGTTTGCCGACTGGCGCCTAGACCTTGCAGAAGAGCGCGCCCATAGAGAGGCGGAACGCGCTGCCTTGACGCCGCGCACAGAAAAGGTTGGAAAATCTGCGGCACCCGCTAGCTCTAGGACAGCAGGGGTACGCAAGCGTCCAGGGGCAAATACCCTAGGTGAGCAAGCAGTAGAGCCAGCTGTTTCCGAGCAAGCCCACTTCGACGATGACATAACGCAGGTGATTGAAGATAAAAAGGCTGCCCGCAAAGCAAAGGCGAAAAAGCCCGCAGAGGAAAGTGTTGAAAGCGAAGCAACTCAGGTTCTTGATGCCCCAACGACCCAACAATTAAGCCTTAACACTACAGCACCACGCGCAATGGAAGGCTTTGAGCTTCCATCGCTTAGCCTGCTTAATAAAAGTGCTGTAAACAGCGATGCTAATTCCCCTGAGGCAGAAGCCCAACAGCAAAAGACCGCTGATGCCTTAGTGGATACACTCCGCCTATTTGATGTTGAATCACGCGTAGTGGATTGGATCGTTGGGCCAACTGTCACCCTGTTCAAGGTTGAAATCGCTAAGGGCATTCGCCTGAACAAAGTGACAACGCTCTCTGACGATCTGTCACTTGCCCTAGCAGCACCTACTTTGCGCATCCTTGCACCAATCCCTGGGGAAAGCCTTGTTGGTGTCGAGGTGCCCAATGCTGACCGATCCTCGGTAACCTTGGGTGACATCATTACACCTGCTGATTCTGCTGACGGCCCGCTGACCCTATTTGTAGGGCAAGATATTTCTGGCGCAAGCATTGCTAAAAGTCTTGCAGGAATGCCGCATTTGCTGATTGGTGGTTCGACAGGTTCAGGTAAATCAGTTGCAATCAACACTATGATTATGTCTATCTTGATGCGCGCAACACCTGCAGAGGTGCGCATGATCCTGATTGATCCAAAGCGTGTAGAACTGTCCATGTTTAACGGACTGCCACACCTAAAGGTTCCCGTAGTTACGACCCCTAAAGAGGCCGCAGCAGCACTTTCATGGGCTGTCAATGAAATGGATAGGCGCTTAAAACTGCTTGAAAAGGCACGCGCGAGGAATATTGGCGAATACAATCAAAGCTTCATTGATGGCAAGCTTGATGAGGGCGCTGAAGAAATGCCCTATCTAGTCATTGTGATTGATGAACTTGCAGACCTCATGATGGTAGCTGCAAAAGAGGTCGAATCGTCCATTGTGCGTATTGCCCAGCTAGCGCGCGCTGCAGGAATTCATTTAATCGTCGCGACCCAGCGCCCTGATGCAAGTGTCGTGACCCCCTTGATAAAGGCAAACATCACTAACAGAATTGCCTTTAGAACGGCAACAGCGATTGATTCGAGGGTTGTGTTAGACCAGTCAGGCGCAGAACAACTGACAGGATTGGGTGACATGTTGTTCTCTATACCTGCTTGGCCACACCCGAAACGCATCCAGGGTTGCTATATCTCTGAGACAGAAATTGAAGCGGTTGTGTCGGCTATCAAGGATCAAAGCGAAGAGGTCGAATACGAAGACGAGATCCTGGCAACGCTTGCACCAGGTGCAGCAGGTGCTAATGGTGGCAGTGCCGGAGAAGACGATCCTTTGTTGTGGGAAGCAGCCGAAATGGTGGTTGCTGCTGGCTTTGGTTCGACCAGTGGCATCCAAAGACGCTTTAAAGTTGGCTATTCACGTGCAGGACGCATCATGGATATGTTACAGTCTAGGGGGGTAGTTGGGCCACCAGATGGGTCAAAGCCTAGGGAAGTTCTTGTTGATGTCGATACTTTGGCAGATATGATGGCCTCTGAGGGAGAGGGAAACAACCAAACATGAGCACTTTGGGCAACATGCTCATTGAAGCCAGGAAGCAAGCTGGACTAAGTACTCATGACGTTGCTCAACGCACTCACATCAGACAATCTGCCATATTTAACCTTGAAGATGATGACCACGACAAAGGTCTCGCCGTTGGCTATGTGCGCGGATACATTTTAAGTTACTGCAAGATTTGTGGTGTCGATCCAGGACCATACCTCGAACAGTATGAACGTCAATTTGGAAGTAAGCTTCGCGCAGAAACAGAAAGCACCTTAAGTGATCTGAACACGCGTCACATGCCTCGCCGACAAGAACATGAAATGACCTGGAAGGCCGCAGGGGCAATTATTGCAGTAATTGTGGTGATTGCTGGGGCGATCCTTCTTTTTCGCGGAAATGATAATTATCTCACCTTGGGTGTAGGTCTAACACCAGTAGAAGTGACGGCCACGGGAAGTGGTGGTACGCCAGCTCCTGTCCCCGAGGAAGACCGAGTTCCTTTCCCCTTTAGCGTTAGGGCACGTGAAGGTCGCGCAAGTGATGTGCGCGTAAGCATTGATGGCAGTGTTGCTTTTGATGGTGCCCTTACTTCTGGAAATGAAAGAAGTTTTACGGGGACTCTTGCAGAACTCAGGATTGCCAGTCCCGAAAATATTATAGTTTTGCAAGCCGATGATCCCATAAATATACCAGATGATGGTCTGCTCACCCTGACCGCTGTCCATCACGAATAAGCAACAGGCAATAAAGGAGTAGTAACGTGGGCATAAAAGCCGCCTTCTCAAAGCAGAAGCATGAAAACGCGCGCGAAGTTTTGACATATCCTGACCCTCGTCTATCGCAGTTAGCTACCGCTGTTGACCTAGAAGACGAAGGTGAACTGGCAGAACTTGGCCGTCTTGCAACTGATCTTATTGCCACGATGCACAAGCAGCTTGGCGCTGGTCTTGCTGCTACTCAAATAGGTGTTGCAAAGCGCGTTTTTGTTTACGCTATCGAAGAGGAGGGCCCAGAGGCTGCAGGTGTTTTGGTTAATCCTCAGATTGTGTATGCGTCCGAAGAGGTGGTCGAAGACGAGGAGGGCTGCCTTTCTTTTCCATCGCTATACGCCCCTGTCAATCGTCATAAAAAGATCGTCGTAGAAGGTTTCGATGAAACAGGGTCAGCCCTTAGGGTAGAGGCAGAAGATTTTCTGGCACGAGTTTTCCAGCATGAGATTGACCACTTAGATGGCGTAAGTTTTGTTTCCAGACTGTCTGATGAGGACAGAAAGCGCGCCCTGCAAGAATACTTTGACCTGCGTGCGGTGTAGCAAGATATGAAACGTATAGTATTTATGGGAACGCCTGATTTTGCGGCGACTGTTTTAGAGGCTCTACTTGAATCCTCTGAGGCCCACGGACTTTATGAAGTGTGTGCAGTATATTCACGGCCAGATGCAGTGTCAAAAAGGGGCAAGAAGACTACTCCTTCGCCCGTGAGTCAGCTGGCACTTGATAAGGATCTGCCCCTGCATCGTCCTGTGAGTCTTCGCGACTCAGAAGAACAAAGGCAGCTTACAGAGCTTAGACCAGACCTCATACTAGTTGCGGCATATGGCATGATTTTACCCCTTGAGGTTTTAGATATCCCCCCTTGTGGCTGCGTGAACGTTCATGCTTCACTGCTGCCGCGCTGGCGAGGAGCAGCGCCCATTGAACGGGCGATACTTGCAGGGGATGTTCGTACTGGGGTAAGCATCATGCAAATGGAAGAAGGCCTCGATACGGGCCCTTACTGCGCTTTTAAGTTTACTGAAATAGCGCAGAAGTCTGCCCCAGAACTACGTATTGAACTAGCACGCATGGGCGGACGTTTGCTGCTTGATATGATGCCTGGGTTGCTTGCGGGTACGGTGCAGTGGACTGTTCAGGACGAGGGCGAGGTTACTCATGCAGCCAAGATTGAGAAAGCTGAAATGAAGCTTGATCCTGGTTTGAGCGCAGACGATTTCTTAAAACGTGTTCGCGCGAGTAGTGAAAGTGCACCTGCGCGCCTGCAGGTTGAGGGTCGTGGAGTTACGATACTTGAGGCGGTTCCAGAGTTACTGCTGTCTTCTATTGCTTCGGGCACTGTACAGCTTGTCAAACATCAGGGTAAGCGTCAGGTGTTGCTTGGTTGTGCAGATGGCACTATCGAACTACTGCAGATCAAACCTGATGGCAAAAAAGCCATGAGTGCAGCAGACTGGTTAAATGGATTTCCTGATGTATCGAGAGGACTGTCATGGGATTAAGTCCAGCAAGACGCCTTGCCTTCAAGGTTGTAAGGCGCGTTCGAGAAAAAGATTCTTTCGCGACAGAAGCCTTGCAGAGTGCCGTTGCACGTGCGCAGCTTTCTGCACGTGACAAGGCCTTTGCTACCCGGCTTGCCTACGGAACAATTTCTGTACGAGGAACTTTGGATGAACTAGTTGCCACTGAGCTAAGCCGCCCCAATGGCACTCCCGATGAACTAAAAGATGCTCTGGCACTTGCGGCCTATGAGTTGTTCTTTGAAGGTACAGAACCCTATATAGTTGTTGATCAGGGGGTAGAACTTGCCTATTTCGCTATGAAGTCAAAGACCTACCGCGGTCTTGCAAATGCAGTGCTACGCAGATTATCTGAATCGCGCGATAAGGTATTTCCGGGGGGCAACCCACTACAAGACGTGCACGCAGCAGCGCGCTACTACGGACATCCCTTATGGCTTGCAGAACTTCTGCGCGAACAATACGGTATTGAACCAGCCAACGAAGTTATGGCAATAAATAATGAGCCAGCGCCGTTGTATGTAGCGCACTTGCCTTTTTTTGAGTCTGAGCGCCAGTCCCTGACAACCCTTGGTAAATTTGGCGTCGCTTGGTCAGAGACAGGAATTGAAGGTGCTTTTCTCATTGAAGATAGGGCAAAGTTTTGGGGACTTGACTCAGATTATAGAAGATCCTTTGTTGCGATGGATCTTGCTGCGCAACAAGTAGTGGCATTGTGCAAAGCGCGCCCCGACCAAAGTATTCTTGAAGTTGGCAGCGGACGCGGAACAAAGTCCCTGGCTTTAGCTGCGGCTGCGCGCAGACTAGGGGGACCCGCGAAAATCACGGGTATTGACCTCTATGATTTCAAGACAAAGGTTGCACAAAAAGCTGCGCAAGAATACCATGCGCAGGAATGTGATTTTCTCACCCTGGATGTGACTAAACATTCTGCCGCAGATCATTTGCGTGAACACTGCATAGCTGAAGGGGCGTCTGAGGCAGGATTTGACACCGTCTTAGTAGACGCGCCTTGCAGTGGCCTAGGAACGCTACGTCGCGCTGTCGACAAACGCTGGAAGCTGCAGCCTGAAGGTATCGAAGCGCTGAGCAAGCTGGGATTATACATGCTAAAGTGGGCTTCAGAATTTGTACGCCCGGATGGTACGCTCATCTATGCAACGTGTACAATTAGTCGTGAGGAAAACCAGGACGTCGTACAGGCATTCTTGGATTTACCAGAAGGGCAGAACTTTGCGGTTGAATCTATTGCATTAGATGAACTAGCCCCTGCCTTTACTGATGCAGTCACTGCAGAAGGCTACCTAAATGCACTGCCGCAGTCAGAAGGGCCAGACGGCCACTTTGCTGTAAGACTGCGACGGGCAGAGAAGTAAAAGTTGAAAGATAAAGCGGGAAACATAAAGGTACATATGAAAGAGACGGAAGGACTATTAAATGGATCAGGTTAGAATCAATCAAATGCTTGCTGTTACTGAGGCTGCTGCAATGGCAGCGGGCAAGTGGGTTGGTAGGGGAGAAAAAAAGATTGCTGATGGTGCTGCTGTTGAAGCAATGCGCGAGGCTTTGAATAAACTTCCGATTTCTGGTCGCGTTGTTATTGGCGAGGGCGAACGTGATGAAGCTCCTATGCTCTACATTGGTGAAGAACTAGGACTAGGTGGCGAAGAAATAGACATTGCTGTTGACCCTGTTGAAGGCACTAATATGTGTGCGTATTCACAGCCGAACTCTTTGGCAGTGCTTGCCTTTGCCCCGCGTGGCGCACTACTGTATGCACCTGACACCTATATGGAAAAAATTGCCGTTGGCCCTGCAGCTGCTGATGCCATCGACATTGATGCGAGTCCTCAAGAAAACTGCCTTGCTGTGGCAAAGGCTTTAGACATACCTGTCGAAGACCTCACCGTTTGTTTTCTTGACCGCGAGCGCAATGCAGAAAAGATAGCTGCGGTGCGTCAGGCTGGTGCACGGGTGCGCCTGATAGGTGACGGCGATATTTTTGCAGCTATGGCAACAGCACTTGACGACACAGGCGTTGACCTTTACATGGGTAGCGGCGCTGCCCCTGAAGGAGTACTGGCCGCAACAGCCATGCGCTGTATGGGTGGCGGCTTTCAAGG
>Ga0123355_10002064_pt1 | contig 28364 bp, 25 predicted proteins | sample TergutEmb28metaG_3_FD_89872 | JGI IMG/M metagenome (GOLD analysis project Ga0123355, IMG submission 89872) | Embiratermes neotenicus P1 segment gut microbial communities from Petit-Saut dam, French Guiana - Emb289 P1 | ecosystem: Host-associated > Arthropoda: Insects > Digestive system > Gut ... | reverse complement strand
GTCCTATTTATGAAAGAATATTTCCCTATATCCGTCCTTTGTCTCCTACTACTAATTTTCCTTTCATGATCTACCCTGCTCAGATAGTGTGGCCATTGTAATCTGTCACCAATAGGCTTCCACCAAGATTAATAGAACAGAGAGTGATTGTGTGTTGTTTTTTCCATTGCAGCGTCTGATCCCAGAGTTTGGTCACGTGAAGATGTGGCTACCTTCCTCCGGTGGTGTGAGAGAGAGTTTGACCTGCCTCATTTTAATATGGAGATGTTCCAGATGAATGGTGAGAATAGTAGCGTGATGTTGTATCCAAGGCAATAGCAAAGTGAGGTTATGTTAAATGTTATTTAAAGGACTGAAAGAGGTGAACTCTTGGCCCAGGGGCTTCCATGAATATGGTGAGTGGTTCACAACACACAAAATTTCTAGAGCCAAAAATGATCAACAGCTAAAGAAGGCCTTGGAATTAAGTACAGTTCAAATTTTGGCTGTTGGATTTAATATTTATGTATTTAAAACCGTCTTACACAACACAGTTTGCTAAAAGCAACAATTAATATTATTACAACATGTTTCGACTTATTTAGGAAGTCATCTTCATCTTCCTAAATAAGTCGAAACATGTTGTAATAATATTAATTGTTGCTTTTAGCAAACTGTGTTGTGTAAGACGGTTTTAAATACATAAATATTGATGTAACTTATTCCTTTTTGGGTAATTCCCCGGCGTCTGAGATTTAATTGCCGACGTTTCGGAACTCACTATCGGTTCCATCTTCATAGGCAGATGAATGATACTTCATTCATCTGCCTATGAAGATGGAACCGATAGTGAGTTCCGAAACGTCGGCAATTAAATCTCAGACGCTGGGGAATTACCCAAAAAGGAATAAGTTACATTTACAACACGGCGAAAGCTTACAAGAACATAAATATTGATCTATATACACAACGTGATGGAATACACAAATATTAAGATGTTGGATTTAAACAATTCAAAATATAGTTTTTATTGAAGTTTGGCATATTACAGTCTACAGTGACTCTGTCTCAGTGCTGTAGATGCTTAAGGCAACAGATCTCTGTTTTGTGTAAATCTGAAAAAGGAAATGTTATATGGTGTGCACAGAATTGCTGGATGTATACTTAGGTTTCATAGAGTAATTCATGCATTTAATGTGAAGTGCCATCACTTTAGTTGTGGTCAGTAGGGAGTAGCCAAGTTTTCTTTTGTGAGATTTGACATTCTCATAGTGACAAGTGAAGAATTCTGTTTCATTGGATGTTGCACTCTACGTACAGTCTGGTAGAAATTGACTAGTGTTTTGGAGGAATCTGTGACCTCCATTTTCACTCTGAAGATTCAGATCGCAGAGTCTTCTGAAATGTTGGTAACTTTCTACCACACTGTATGACATTACATTTCAGAAGACAGAATTCGCAAATTATTTATTTTCAAGATACTTTTCAGAACCTGTTGTATCCATTGCTTTTAAATGTACTATTTTGTAATTTGAACGATACAAGCTATAATGTCTCAAGAAACTTTAAGAATGGTCTATTTTGCATACATACATTCAGTTATGAGTTATGGGATAATCTTCTGGGGAAATCAACCATATAGTTAGAAGATTTTCAAAACTCAAAAAAGGGTGATTAGAATTATCACAAATTCAAGAATGAGAGATTCATGAAGGGAACTGTTCAAGAAATTAGAAATACTACCCTTATATTCTCAATATAATTTTTTCACTATCAATATTTGTGATAAAAAACAGACATTTAATTTATACAAATAATCAGATCCACAGTATTCACGCAAGATTTAAAACCAACTTACGTCCACCCACAGCTAATCTAACAAAGTTCCAAAAGGCAGTGCACTACTCAGCAATTAAAATTTTTAACAACCTTCCGCACGAAATCAAAGACTTACCTAATGAGATAGTACTGTTTCGGAATGCTTTAAAGAGGCTTTTACTCATAACTTCAATTTATAATAGTGAAGAATATTTTAATTATCAGAGACATTGCATTGAAAACTGAATTGAAAATTGGTTTTAGGTGTTTTATTAGTTGTATTTTATTATTTATTACTGAGATTCTTCCAACACTGTGTATATTACGTTAGAGAGTATGTATGTGACTGTGTGTATATCCACAGGATTGTATCCTAATTTGGATTTACAGAATGCGAATAAATTACATTACATTACACTGAAATGTTTACTGATTTTAGGCTTTTGCAGAGATTCAGTGGTTATTGTGATTGTGTTTCTGTTTGATGGTGTCGTGTCAATGAGTTGTATTGCCAGCGTTCGGAATAACATGCTGCCACCTCCTTCACAGTTTACGTGATTGGAGTGAGGACAGAGTGGGACACTTCCCCAGGGCCTGAAACAGTTGCATCAGATTCCTAGTTTAATTCCTCTTTTTTTCTCATATTTTGGCCCATTGCCCTCTTACAGGACCCCTCTACCCTCTTCTGTTTTAATTCCCTTCCTCAGCCAGCTGCTTTCTCACTTCCTTAAGTGGCCTTCAGAAGGGTTCTTTTCTAGTTATTCTATTTTCACTGTTCTTGTTTCCCCCTACAGGTCTGTGTTCCCCTCCACTCTCCATGGTTCTGATTCACCACTTTCTGGTCACTTTATATGTACAACCTGATGTATCCTGGCTCCAGCCACTTTGTTACAGAAAATGGAGGCATTTCATTCCCCTGAAACCTTGGCAATGCAACCTACTTTCCTCTCAGTGCATCACCTGAAAACAAGACATTTGTCTACACCTATATCACAAAATCATTGAACAGAATTTTGTGTGCAGTTTGACTGCTGTCTGCTGTATGTATTTTATCACTGCTGCAGAGTGAGTTTTACAGATGTCAGTTTAGTGGTTGTCCTTTAGAAGATATGCAAATGCTACAGTAATCATATATCAAAACATATGTAAACTGTACAGTCTGTAAATACAAGGAAAGTAATGATGGAAGTTCAAACTGCTGTCATCCATAGGCACTATTGTCCACAGAATGTTTTGTAATGCTAATCTTCTTACTGAAAGATGCAAGATTTTATTTATTGAGAAACGGATTAAAAAAATGAAGTCACAAAAATTCCTGTTCCATGTAGGGAATTGTGTATGCATGGTAACACTTACCAGTAGGGCTGTAAATACATGGATTTAACTTACCGAATTAACAATTTTATTGAAAAAAGGACATGTGTAGATCATCCACATTATTTTAACAGCCACCGATGTTATGTTTCCTCCATTATTTTCTCCTGTTATGTTATGGTAAAACCCCAAATCAAATTGTCTGTATTGAGCTGCAGATACTTTAAATAAATCTCCTGTGTGACAGTAGGTACACGTGAGCTTCACAGTAGTGTACTGATGCCACATAAGAAGTCCCATGGATGGTGCTGATGAAAACCATTAAGACTTTTCTGTTTGGAAACTGGTTTGCTGTCTTTTAGCCTCCTATTGTCAGTGTCATCCAGGCCAAAGCAATAATCATTACTACCAAAATGTGTGTGAACAGAGTGGCTAGATGACCGGAGAGAAATTGTGTAGAAATTTGCAGGAGAGGCAAGCACATGAGATGTATGAAAATGTAGGTGGCACTGATTGGCAGGACTTAATTCTGAGTTTGCAGTTTAGTTATAAATAGCATTATGGTGATTGTGATTGTCAGGTGATAGGTAGAGCTCCTCCCTACAACTAAAACCCCATTTTGTTATATAGAATAATGCCAGCAATAACACTTCTTCACTTTGTTGCAGGTAAGGCAATGTGCCTTCTCACGAAGAGTGACTTAGCGGAGCGTTCTCAAAGCTCTGGCGATGTTCTGCACAACGTGCTGCAGCTCCTAATAAGAGACGCACAGACTTTGCAACGCTGTCTTCCCAGCAGTCCTGTGACACCAACATCACGGCATCATTACCCACTGTCACCCCACCATATAACGGGAACATCATCACATCCCTCAACCCCCACGTGGAACAACCTGCTGACATCAACAACTGTGGCATCATCAGATTTTCAGACCCCTAGCCTTGCTCACCTCGTTCACCAAGGCAATTCGGTTACACTTAGCCCTGCACCATCTGTTGACAGCCAGTCAGGTATGTAAGCAGTTTAATTTATGTGGTAGTGAAACTTTGTGTCTCATATTGAGGGAGAAATCTTGGCTGAGGGTGTCTGAGAGTAAGGTGCTGAGGAAGGTATTTGGGCCTAAGAGGAATGAGGTAATAGGTACCAGGGGACTGGAGGAGACTGCATAATGAGGAGCTTCATCATCTTTATGCCTTACCAAATATTATTAGGGTGATCAAAATTAAGAAGATTGACGTGGGTGGGGCATGTGGCACATATGGGGGAGAGGAGATGTGTATATAGGATTTCGGTGGGGAAACCTGAGGGAAAGAGACAGCTTGGAAGACCTACATATATATGGGAGGAAAATATTAAAACGGATCTTCGTTAAGTAGGATGGGGGACATGGTCTAATTCAGGACAGGCACAGGTGGCTGGCTGTTGTGACTGACAGCTATGCATAAAATGTTGGATTTCCTGACTAGATGAGGGACTGTTATCTTCTGTAGAAAGATATACTGCATGGAATTTTTTTTTTTTTTAGTTTAGTTTAGTTTAGTTAGTTGGTTAAGTTTAGTTTAGTTCAGTTCAGTTTAGTTTAGTTATTTAGTTAGTTGGTTAGTTTACCATCAGGATTGTAACATTTCTACCATAAATATCTTGAAACTGATATGTTTCATATGTAACAGTAGGCTTCAGTAAAGGATATCATTCACAGCAGAACGTGATGCTTTTATGTTGGTGTACTACTTCTGGTGCTCCTGCTACTGTTGCTGCATTACACTGCTCCAGTCAGATTTTGTGTTTTATCAAATCACAACAGTCTCAAGTTGATATTCTGCAGAGTGGATCAGGCTCTGTTCTCAGGTAAAAGATGGGGGATGATGCCTAGTCAGTTATGCCCATTAGATAAAGCTAGTCTTAATCACACTACCTTTACATCATGAACTCAACTAAGTAGGGTTTTTCTTTTCTGCCTGATAGAGGGAAGGCGACATCTCAGAAGCGTTCTGTCTTTTGAATGTTGTATTTTAATCAGAGGATAGACAAAGCCAATTTGGGCTGCCATAGTAGTAATAATAATGGTTTTGTTGTTCATTGTCTTGACTGTGCACTTCCTTCTGAGATTCAGGAGATGTTAGAACTAAAGTAATGAAGAATTAAGAAGCTATTTTTGGTGTCAGGTCTTTACCCATTGTTGTACATGTTGATGTAGAGCATCCCTAGATGTGTGTCTCGTATGAAAGCCGTTGCTTATGAAAAGCAGTCTTTCTGCTTCTCAAAAGAAACTGTTATTGTTTTCTTAAAAATGACAGTTGATGAATTTTTGTAAGGTTAAGAAACTAAGCTTTAACTTCAGTACACAGTACATTGTTACTTGTAATGTTGTATTTAAATAAGCAAATAGTAATTAATGTTGAATTGGAATAAGTTTCTGTATGTGTTTTTGTTTAGCCGTCTGGCCATGTGGAGGCCGTAGGAATTTAATGCTTACTGTTAACAAGCATGAAACGCCATTTTGAGACATGTATTTTAAGAATTCCATTGCTTGTAAATTATAAGTTAATAACATGCTTTATAGTGACAGCTGTTAGCTGTTTGTGGCATATACATTCATGTTGGCACCACAAGATTTATGTGTAATTTGTATGCAAGTTGTCCAATTAATGTTGCAGCATTATTTGTTGGGGGTGGGAAGTGATCAGTTCAGTCATGTACATCTGCATGTTTCACAATGTGCAGTCTAAACATGGTGAAAATTTTGTTATAAGGGTGCAACTTACTTACTTACTTATTTACTTACTTAACTTATTTACTCCATGGAATAGAGTCCTCCTTGAGAAGCTAACCAGTTTTCAACTAGTCAAGAAATTCCCCACATTGTATGGAGCCCGAAGTTTTATTATTGCATTCACAAGTGCCCACCACCTGTCCCTTATGCTGAGCCACATTGTTCCAGTCCATACCCTCACATCCTACTTCCTGAAGATCCATCTTAATATTATCCTCCCATCTATGCCTGGGCCTTCCAAGTGGTCTCTTTCCCTCAAGTTTCCCCACCAAAACCCTGTATAAACCTCTCTCCCATATGTGCTACATGCCCTGTCCATCTCATTCTCAATTTGATCACCCAAACAATATTGGGTGAGGAGTACACATCATTAAGCTCCTCATTATGTAGTTTTCTCCATTCCCCTGTTACTTTGTTTCTCTCAGCACTCTATTCTCAAACACCCTTAGCCTACATTCCTCCCTCAATCTCAGCAACCAAGTATTGCACCCATACAAAACAACAGGCAAAATTATAGTTCTGTATATCTTAGTCTTTAAATTTTTGGATAGCAAACTGGAAGACAAAAGATTCTGCATATGAGGGTGCAACAAATGTTCCAAAATTATTTATTCTCTTGAAGCTTCGGGTCTTCTGGGTAGTTGCACTATATTCACTGTAAATGGTTACCAGCACTTTGAAGATTGATAGTGCCTTCATCCTCAGCAAATGCAGTCCTACCTGTAGGATTACTTGAACCCGACGATGAAGGCACTATGATCATTTGAAACACTGGTAACTATTAATGAACTGACAGGATCGAACATCCCAGAAGACCTGAATGTCCATTGATACTACTGTAAGGACCTACAACCTTACTTTATTTTCTTTCTTCTGCAGTGCTTGGAGAGGAACCTATTAGAAAGCTGGAATTTGTAGATGATAAAGATTTTGATAAGTTGTATTTTTTAAATTGTTAAATTTATGTTCTTTGTAACTACAAAACACAGTTCTATAAACAGTATTTCTTACTTTGGCAGGGAGTCCACAGCATGCAGACCACAATGCAGTGTCTTCGTATCACGGAGGTAGCAACGGAAGCAATCAGTCATCTGATTCAGAGGAGGACAGCAACAGTGGTACCTTGCCAAATGGTGGAGGAGTTACACAGCATGGGTTACCTCCAGGTGGTGGCAGCAGCAGTAACAGCCCACCATCAACACCTGGTATTAATTCTGTTGTGCCATCACTTCCTCAGCAGCCACCACATTCACCTGCAAAAGAACAAACCAGCCCTGGTGCAAACTTTAGTGCAAATGGCAGTGGCTTCAGAGCTGTTGCAAGGGAATTTTTCCCTGCTGAAACACCAGAACCCAACACAAGTATGTTACGTTCCGCAGCATTACTCTCGTCAGTAGTTTGGAATCAATGTATTGGATGCTAATTTAATGTTGTACATTTTCCGTGTAACTATATTACGTACCTAAAAGTTAACCGAAACCTGTTGCACAACAACTAATAGATAAGAGTGTTGTGCAACAGATTGGTGTTAGATTTTATATAACGGATGCTGTCAGTTACTTTTTGAAACTTCGTGAAAACGGAAACATATAATACAAACAGTAATCAAGCTAATTGGTTGAAGTAGTAATGTTGCTGGTTATTATTCTGGGGGTACTTGTTACTAAATTGGGCAGGACAGTACTTTTAACCCTTTGACGCCTAACGACCACTATAGTGGTCGTACCGCACCGCGAACCTCTAAACGTTGCATTTTATATATTTATTCAACAAATATAGATACTGAATAGTTTAAACATTACGTATCCTCTCCGTTTTTTTCTCTTCAAAATTCAGTTTGTTTCATAATTCTAACTTATTTGGTTCACGTTTTATTCACATTTTATATACAGAGTGTGCTAAAATTTAAAAAAAATAATTCCGGCTCCAAAAGGTTAACTATATCCATGTCAGTCCTTAGCAATTTACTGCCTACTACTTCCATGTACTACTAAATGAATTCTGTACATGAACATGGCCAGTAAGTGTTGTACGGACCGGCTTGCCTTTGCTGAAGCAGTTCTGTAGGATCAGATGAAGCAGAATATCTTGAGGTGACTGAATATCATCTGGAGATCTGTGACATACTGACTTGTGTGTGACTGCAGTCTCACCACTTTCATTGCCATGTGTTGTTGTATAGGTACAAATGTTGGTGTTACCCACAACCCTGTTGAATTTTCTGATAGCAGTAGCTTGTAGTACAGGAGTGAAAAACATATGACATTTCTTAGATAAAGTTAACCTTCCTTGTTAATAAAAACTAATTAACATGTATAGTTATTAGAAACTAAAACCCAGGAAGGTAGGTTCAACCATTATGTTTGAACCGAGTAGATGGAAGTGGCAGGTTTTTCCAAAACTGCATGGTGTCACCACTGTGATAACCCCATGTGACTCTCAGACTTGACAACGCAAATCAACACTGCTGTCACCACTCTTTTGCAGATGGAAGATTATTGTGGGACTTCCTCCAGCAGCTGCTGAATGACCCGACCCAGCGTTACACCAACTATATAGCATGGAAGAATCATGACACTGGAGTGTTTAAGATCGTAGACCCAGCAGGATTGGCAAAATTGTGGGGCATCCAAAAAAATCACCTATCCATGAACTATGATAAGATGTCGAGAGCTCTCCGTTATTACTACCGGGTCAATATCCTTCGCAAAGTTCAAGGGGAAAGGCATTGTTATCAGTGAGTTACTGTACTATTAGAATTTTAGTTACAGGATTTTGAAGTGTATTGCAAGTTGTGGCCAGTTAATTTTGTCAACTTCCACTTCTGTATATAATGAATATGTACAAAATATGCAAAACATGCTAGCATTCAGGAGTAAAGTTGGATTGATAGTGTCAGACTTGGGCAGTGATGAGTGGGGCATGATTTGTGTGTAATTTGATGTGTTACGAGTAAACGGTTGTTGTCCTTGTACATGCTGGGATGGCGTAAAGGGGGGAATAGATGCATAGCTCCAGTCATTCACCTCATCATTAGATGGAGGTGAGTGGTCATCATCCTGGCTGCTTGACCCCCAGGTAAAGATCCCACAGTACCATCCAGTTAGATGTTGGGTGGGCCTCGGAGCTAGTCTGGACATTTTGGAGAAGAGATGGAATTTTTTGCCCCTGCTGGGAGTTGAAGCCCAGGTAACAGAAATGGGATAGTTTCAGAGATGTACGTAAAAAACTTTCAGATTTATAATAATATGTAGTAACTGAACTCAGAATTTGTGTAATTAAGAAAAATGCGTCCACATCTTCTGATATACCCACAATTAGCCTGTCGTGCATTACTGTCTAGTGACACTACATAATGAGTTTATGATTTACTTGTCATTCCTGTTGGTTGTGGTGGGAGAGATGGCATCCAGAATGCTTTCTTTCTTGTGGTATAAACTTACATGTAACATATAGTCAGTTGGATGAACCCATTTCACTTGAATTAATTTCCACTGCGACTAATTTAGCTCACAGATTTTCATTTAGTTTTGGGCGTGGCTTTCATAAAAAATTATTTCCAGACTGACACAGAACTAGTGCAACCAAATGGGTTTTCTAGTAACTGCCAGATGGCAGAAGCTGTCATACATGTAAAAACGGTGATGACGGGCCTGACACATGAGCTATGAGAAGCACAGTTGGCAGATGGGGGATGTTCAACATGTGAGCTAGTCAACCATATTTGAAATGTCGGGGTTTCCATTACAGCTAAGATGGCAGGTTTCATATTTTTTATATCTCAAATAAGAAGTGCTTTCCTTTCTTCCAGGTTCCTTCGTAATCCAAGTGAATTGAAGAGTATAAAGAACATGTCACTTCTCCGTCAGCAGATGAGCCCCACTAGACCAGCACCATCTGTACAACAGCAGCAGCAGCATCAGGTGGCACCTCCTGTGGCCGTCAGTATCAAAGTTGAACCTGATGTAGAGGATGGTGATTCACCTATTGATGATGACTTGCTGCCAACAGACCTCAGCATGGAGCACCCAACAGACTTGAGTCCGAGTCGTTTCGCTGTGCCTGACCATCATCGGGCTATACACTGTCACCAAGAGGCAAATATTTCTGTGAGCAGGGACTCAAATGCCCAATACAATGGTGTCAAGATCAAATCAGATTCTGAGAGTACAGATGAAAGTAAGTGATGTTCCACAAGCACCCAGTGCCTTTGTGGAAATAATAGGGGACTTTTCAGTGACATTGAATCTGAATGTGAATATAATCCAAGATATGAAAGGTGGGTGTTTTATAACACTAATTATTCTATGTAATATACTAAGAAGGAAGATTCATACTGAGAACCTTCTGTGACTTTACTTATGTATATATAAAAAAGAATTACACATTGAAACATGGATATTTATGAAACTGTACTGAAATGAAATGGCTTTAGTGTGAAACCTATATGTGTGTGGCCAGAGCGTGTGGATTTGGCGAAAGCAATATTGTTTGTATAGTGATGGTAAGAAGTATTGCCTGGAATAAGGAATATCATTTAACTTCCTCAGGAAATATCTTCTGAAGAAAATGTTATTTTAAATGTGTCTGTTTTGAATGTTGTGTCACTATTCTCAAATTGCACAATGATTAACACAACAGGTTTTGAGTGAAAGTGTATGGAGAATTCAGAAAATTTAACTACACTTAATGCAACAAAAACTGGAGATCATGTGCACTCTTGTACTACACTGCACGTGGTGTATGTAGTAGCACATACCATGTTGTGTGGCAGCAGTGCTTGTAGTTACTGTCTTCATTGGACTACTGTCTGCTGTTTGTTAGCAATATGGATGTGCTAAGAGGAATGTTACATTCTGAGAATGACAACTGAAAATAGTGCCAAGACAATTATAATTATAGGACCCCAACATGTGGATGGATTGCTGTATACTGAAAACTGGTGAGTATGACTGCCAAATACTTGCCCTTTTTGTCCGACCAGTTCTGTTTCAGCACTAGGTAAAATATGTTTCATGTTCTGACATAACATGATGTACACGTGTCAGCGATAAACAGTTCATATTTTATATAAAATATTTAAAAAGACCAACAAATGCACTTGAGTGTATGAATGTATATCTGATCAATGTGCAGAACATGGAACATAAAAACAGTGCATACATTTTGTTGCTGCTTGAGGTGGTGAGAAGCCACCTGAATTATAGCAAATGCTACTACAGAGGAAACGTGTCAGAATGCTGTCTTTATGTTTAATAAGGTCATTTGAAATAATGATTCATTCTAGTAGTGCTTGAAACTTCAACTTTAAAAAGAGGCAACTGGAATTGCTACTGTGACAGGTACATTGGTAGGATCAAAATGCATATATAGCCACAAAGAACACATTCCACCAGTTGAAAACAGTGTCTGTTGTGCACTTGTGGTAAAAACTTATTCATTCTACTGAATCATGGTTTTGGGTCTAAAAATGGGGAATTATTTTAATTGACTCTTGGTGCATTGGGTGTTACTGGGGTTCTTTCTTTATAAATTATTACATTACACAATAATCCTGCTCATGTTCAAAACTGAATTATGTAATTATATAAATATGATTTCTATAGTGTATGTTATCAAAATGATGTTTTGGATAATTTAAAATTTTATTTAATTGTACTTTTCACTCTGTGATCTCTTGCTGTATTATTATCTGCTGCAATATCAGTTATTTTTAATACAGTTTTGTTGTATATAATTAAAAATTGCCTGTAAATTCTTGGGTAGGTGATGCAGAGCTTTGTACATACGTCATAGCTGAGAGTTATTATACACACACGTACTATATAGCAAACTTTGTATGAGTAACACAAGTTTGAGATATGAGGTTCTCACAGAAGTGTTGATGAAGATTCATGGCTTCAGGGATGTTAGGATTTGCTGACTGGTAAAATGTTCCAGACATTTGAAGGATCATGTTGCCTTCATCTGTGCCCTTGATGATGGGGACACTATGATACTTCAGAAAGTTGCAAACTGCTTACCTGTTGTCACAGCATAACATCTCAGAACACCTGAATCTTCAACATAAGTTTGCTTTAAGATTAAATTTTGAAAAAAAGTTTTATAGAAAAAGTATAATACTGTATTGTAGAGTTTTAAGTTGGAGGGTTGATTTCCCCTTTTGAACTTATAAAAATACTTGATGACCCACAGACTTAAATGGGGGTGTGAATATAGTATATATGTATTCTTTGCTGGGATGCTTTGCAGCTTGTGTAGACAAGGAGGTGGAAACTGTAGACATGGCAATGCAACTGCTTTGCGATCCTTAAAATTACCCATGACAGTGGGGGGATAGTTGGGGTAATCAGGCAGCTGGGTATAGGGTGCATTTGATCATTAAAAAGAACAGATTAAACATTATATCATCACTTGTAAAACAGGACAATGAAGAACGATCTCATACTTGTGAACAGAAAAAGTGAAAATATGTACAAATGATGAAACTGAAAATCATTATTTTCTTGTAAAGGCTGTAAATAACAACCAGCTTGGTATGGTAAAAATAAGAGTAAAGAGTACTTTATTATAAGTGGTCTAAATGTTTCTTTTTATACATTTTGTCCTTACATTCTTATCTTTACAAACATCCAAATGCAGAAGCAATACACAAAAATGTTAATTGAGAATCAAAATTAGACTAGTGAAGACTTCAGATCATGCAGTATTTATAAAGAGGTACAAATATGAGGATGTACAATTCCTGGTATGGAGCTAAGATTAAATTAACCTGTACACTAGAAAGTAATCGGTGGCCAGCCACACCTCCTGTGAGTTTAGTTATTTTTGCAACATTCCTGAAATATGGAAATCAAGAATAACTTCAGTTGACACCCATGAACATAAAGCATTATAGAATCTCGTATGATTTAACTGTGCATACATACCCACCATACACGCACACGCGCGCGCACACACACACACATTAAAAGGTGACTGTTACCAGCATATTTCACTGGATTTATGCACAAATGTTTTTCCTTCTTTTTGTGCCTTGCATATAGTATAACTAGATCTGTTTAGTATTACTGTGTGTTTGTTTCCTTCTTTATGTTTCCAGTATTTCCAGATGTCACTGCATATTCGCTTAAAAAACTTACAGATATATGCACATCTGTTCAATATTGTACCAAGTTTGTCTGAATTCTTATTTTGTTCCTTAACTAGCTGGCCAGTTGGGTAATTTACTTGACAGCTTTTTTAAGTGTTACGGATGTTAAAACCAAGTATGTACCTGCAATACTGACACAAAATCCATCCAAATTGAAATTCCTAATACGGTTATACTTTATTACATAAAACTGCAAATTTCATTAACAGAAATGTCTTGTAGAATAGTAGAACACCTCGGTCATCTCTGAAATGTGAGCAGTGCTACAGTTCACTCCACTGGATTTGCCAACAAAATGACCAGTTGTCATCTTCCAAAAACATAATCATCATTCACAGATAAATCAACAAATGCAGATTGCAAAATACAATGTGACAAAATCCTGAAGTACTTGTTGAAGTGAAATAACTTATCACAGAAAGGCAGCAGCTACAGTAAGGTTTCAGAAACATACTTTGCATAATACAGAAACAGATGAACTTCACACATCATATCAAACCCAAGTATAAAAATGGCTTATCTAACTCTACTTCAAACACAAATACCATATAATGACATATCATTTATGCCAATTTAATTCAATAACAACTCTAATTTTAGATCATGTAACCAAATGATCTCTCAATTAGGTACTTGAATTCGCCTAATTTTAGGTCGTGTAACCAAATGATCTCTCAATTAGGTACTTGAATTCGCCTGCTCAAATGGATATCCTCATTGTATAATGCTTCTATCAATTTTTCCACACCTGATAATGCTACTATGATTTTTTTTAATGCCACTCATCATGAATCACTTGTCTGGAAGAATATAACATCATCAGCAACAACTGCCGTTGTAGTGCGGGGATTTCCAGCTTCATCCTTGATCTCGCCATATGTAAGTCTTCCTGACACATACACTCTCTGCCCCTTCTTCAGATAGGTATATACTGTGTCGCGCAACGTGGGTTTGAATACACAGATCCTATGCCAGTCTGTCCTCTGAACAAACTCACCTGAAAGATGTATACATCTATATACATACCAACTGTGCTAAGAAGCAAGAAATCAACCCCCAGCCTTTAAGTCCGTTACAAAGGATTCTGATAATAGTATGTTTTACTTGGGATTATTAGGTTTCTGGACTTTACACATCCTCTTGTATTAAAGAATAAAAAGGTTTCAGGTAATGGATCTCAGGTGAATGGGTGGGGAGGCAGTAGTCAGTCGCGTCCAACACAAAGCATCTATTCTTAGTCACCAGACAACCAATGTCCGTTAACTACTTCCATGCTGGAGCCTAGGATCCAAGCTCAGTCAGTGGGAGATGTCATAAAATATATAGGAAAAACTGTAGACAGCAGGAACACAAACTAGATACTTAACTCAGGATTTGTAAATATTATATTAAACTGTACCATAATTATTCAGTGACAGTCTGCAGCAAATCAGTGAAATGGAGGACAAGAGGCAGCAAAAATTCCTCAATCTTTCTTTGTAAAAGTAGTTAGGGCTCTTGTATACAGATGTAGATGAAAGCCACAGAACATGAAATGCAGGATGCAAAACAAACAGTACAACATAATTCCTTACCTGTGTCATATTTGTAATTTGTATGCGTTGCAAGAGAGAAAATAACAACAGGGTGCTCTTCTGTACCCCGTTTCTGGGGTTCCCCACCAACACGACCCAGCAATGTAACTGTGTTTAATGCTGAAACAATTTATATTCCATTTTAAATATCAGAACGTTATTACCCACCTGGAGCATAGGATAATTCAGTTCTGGCTAAGGTAGACATGCTAGCCCTACTAATTGCTTTGTTGTCACTGCTGAAGCCATGCCACCAGTGCCTACTCATCTGTCAGTAGTTTTTGGGTGTGGATGGTCTCATTGTGCTTGTAAAATGTATTTGTCTGAACAAAGAATGTTAATTTGCAATATTTTAACAAGTGGTCATGGAAAAATGTCTTGCTTCAACAGTGCTGTGTAAAACAATATACAACAGTGGAAAAGGATAAGAAAATGTATAGTTAGCTCATGCAGGAGAATTCCACAGCTCACAAAGAAACTGTGTGAAAGACTGCACCAGGCAGGGTATTTGGTGAAGTTTCATAATTCATACAGTGTAGCCACCTGGAACTCTAGGTTTCCATTAGTGCAATTATTATGTGTAGGGGACTAAATGACAGATTTTATGTGAACAATTAACACACTTTTACAAGAAGTGAAAGATCAATACATATTTCAAGATAAAAGAGTTCTATTGTGCTTTGGGAAATATTTTCATAAATTGAGAGGCCTGAGATTGGCACTTCAAGACTTGTACAAAATTAGGTAAGTTGAAAAGCAGGGGGGAAAAAGGGCTCAAAATGCCTAGTGGATACATGTACCCTATGTGATAATACATCAATGACAGATGCTGTGCTCACTCAGGGACATGATAAGGAAATAATCCCTGTAACACACAAAATGTAATAATTTTTACATTTATTTCTTTATACAGACTTCACACATACACTTTTAGTAAATAAGTAGTACATTTATTGGCTATCTAAACGTGTGTACAATCAGTAAGTTAATGACTCCATTGATCAGAGTCATTCTGGAGAAGCTGATAGTTCCACCAAGTTTAGGATTTCAGTTTTCATGTTTGCCAGCATACATAAAGGTCAGGCTAGTAAGCTCTGTTCTAATAACTCATAAGCATAAGTGCAATCCCAGTTATAGTTTAAGGTGTCTGTTACTGAGCCCAGTGATGCGGTTAACACAGGAATGGCTAAACAGAACGAGGGATGTAGACTCGCGCAAGTCTCCACCTTCTGTTAGCTCTTTGGTTGGTTGATTGGTGGCTCCATTCTAATGAGACTCTCAACTCATCTACCAAAAAAGTGAACTACCAAGGTTAGGTGTTCATTTCTCATGTTGTGACAGAAATTCAATCAATGTTGGTAACTATTGTTATGTGTTACTATGTGTGCTGCTGACCCAAATACATTATGGTTTCCTTTAAAACTGTTACTCATACTTAGTTGTAAACAAATACAGAGTATTTTGAAGTGTTTGTGAATGAAGAATTTTAAAACATTTAAGCACTGCAAGAGATGTAGATGTATCCCGTGCTCTATTTTAGCTCCATTACATAATTGCCTGTACATTTTTTATTTTCACTACTACGTACTTTTTTCCATTCTCGAAGGTTCAACTTGTTGTGCAGCAAATCTTACAGCCTGAGCACTTATACTGCTAGTTGCTGATGTTTTAGTGACTAGTTTCAGCAGCTGCAACAGTACACAGCAACAATTTATGTTAGTGTTTGCCATCAGCAGAAATGAAGCATGGTGTAAGCAGATAACATGGGGCTTTTGTAGTGACTGAAGTGATGAATGAATATTTACTAAATGCATATTATGGCACTACACTCCATTAAATTATCTATGTAAATAATTTACTGCAGTGACAGCTTCCCCGGAACTACCTACAGATCAATATCAGTATTAACAGCAATATCTGAAATACTTGAAGTTGCATACAAGAAAGGAAGAACCGGTAATTTCTTAAAATCCAAAAACATATTTGCAGAACAACAATTTGGTTGAGAACATTCTCAGTTGTGAAACCGCCACTTAATTTCAAAGAAAATTTTATGTGCGCATAATAATAAAATGCATGTCGGTGTAATTTCTTGAAGATTCAAGTTGTATGGATATGACGCCGTGCTGACTGGAAAATAATGCGTTTTAAACAAGTACTGTATTAGATTATACGCTCAACATCATTGGCTTAGACTTATAACGGATATACCGAATACACTTAAACTCTATTCTAGCCTACTCTACTTTTGCTCTCTATTAATACCGTAGGTTAATTTTCTATTGCATTTCCATGCTAAATGTATAATTCAGTAAACGTGATATTAATTTCCTGTACAAATAATATAATTCACCCTCACAAGAGACGTCTTTAACCTATACCAAACAGAACACGAGACGTCTCCAACCTACAGAGCAAATTAAACCGGAATAAATACACCAATACATCTTTAAGTTTGGTGCAAATGATCAAATTTAGTAAATTTTTAATCAGAATAATTAAATTCTTACCGCTCGCCTCATCATGTTCAAGGGATGCAAATTACGTACAAACCACAAACCCTAACCCTAACCTCAAAATAGTGACGCCATTAACCCCATCACTGTTTCAGATTTTAGTGGCAGACCTTGCAAGGCGGTATCAATCATCAGGGTTACCACGTTCCGAATTTTACTGCAAATGTCATTTGTAATATGGAAAGTAATATAACAAATTCGGTAAATTACATTATTCATGATACATATGCCCTATGGCTTTATGCATACGAACTAGTAGATCATATTACTTATGTTCCCCATAAAATGTCAATGATTAATTTTACACGTTGGGATGCCTGGTACGCAACTGAGCGCGGAGCGTAAAAGCGTGCGAAATATCAAATGCCAGAAATGGCTGTCAGTGTTTCGTAGGTTAATTGATGTGTAGTGCTGGTTTACTTTTTCGCGGTAGCAATGAGTGAATTTAAAGTGCATCATCTGGTGAGAGAGTTAATAGAACAATTGGGGTAGGTAAACGTTCTGTACTTTAGGATTTAAGTGAAATAAATGATTGTGGTCGTCTGAAATGTGGCGCTGCATAGCTTGCAGTGGTTCCCGACGTTTAGAAGGAACTTGTCGCTTTCATCGTCGAGGATTCATGTTCATGGGCTTCGAACTTTTGAAGATGAAGTCAGCACGCTCCTTCGAAACGTGTGGAATCATCTTACCCATCGTCACATCACACAAAACCGAAATCCTCGCTTAAACCGATTTGAAAATGTCAAAACTCGCGTACTGTGACATGTTACGAACGTTTCTTGATCATTGCAGTTCCGTGTTTACATTGCATCTGAATTCGAGACCCGTACAATATTTTATACTGCGAGATTCGCGTGTGTAAGCAAATTACACAAATTCGCAAGCTTGTAGGTTTCTGCTGGGCACTGTGTTTATAAGCATCGTTTCTTACGATTGCGTTATGTCAATGAAAGCAGTATGTACATATCGTATTGTAAAGTCATGTTTAAAAATTTTAGCTGTCATGTATCACCAGAATCATTTGTTGAGGACCTCCAGAGAGCTGCAGTTGGTACAGCATCATCTTCATACAACCTTGCAACACAAAGCTGTGTTAGGCAGCTGGCCCAGAAAAGTCCAAACCCAGAGCTCTTCATTGCAAAGTTTGAAGAACTGGAGGCTAAAAAGTAAGTATTCTGTTCGAGAATTCATACCAGCCTCTGAGGTGGAGGTTATATCTGTCCAAAACAGCGGCTAGTAGTGTCAAGTAAATTAGAATGGTTTGTAAATTCATTAACAACATGGAATTTTTTCTTTGTCAGATGTATTAAATGCAGTAAAATTAATACAACACTGTGTGTTGGGTATATGGTCAGTCCCTGTCTTCAGGCTTGCTTGTAACACATAATGTAACTGCAGAATTATTTACCTACTAGAAGCCAGTCAATGAAATTAATGGTTTTGGATGTAATTTACAGTCAGCAAGACATTAAAGGGGTGTATTAGAATGTCTTATGTTGGGATTAAATTAAATAAAGCTATAATTCAAATCCAGTAACAGGTTACATATTGATAGGGTTTATTGGGCCAAATTGGCTGACTGACTAAAGGGTCATTCATGGTCAAATCAGTGTAATAGTTTATATTGCCATCTTCATTGTCAATTGACTGTAGTAAGTGGTCCATCACTGATGAATGTGAAGTTGTTTCTTTCTTTTTTCCTTTTTCAAAGTTACTGCATTTCGAAGTTATCTTTAAATTTCGAACTTGTCTATAAATTTCCCCACACCTTGATTCACTAAAATGCTTATAAATTTAATCATAATTAAGATAGAGAGCTCATTATTATAATATTCACTTCTCTTGTCCTGTCAATATACCATGAAGAGAGCTGCCTACATCAGTAATGCAGAGCACAAAGTACCAGAAATGAAGTAACATTGAAAACTGTAAGGAACCACCGTTACACATCAGTAGACCTTTTGCAATAACAGAATCAGAATATTTAGTACTAATAGTAACACAGATGTCATTACAGGATACGAGCATGATGAAACAATCAATGAAGGCAAACATAACATAAAATTTGAATAATTATAAATTCCACGTGTTAAATTCAACCGTAACATACGCAAGACTTATCTGCGCTGCACAAAGAAAAAAATCAATAATCGAGACCAGTGGAAAGCTAATTACTCGGATCAATATGTGGACATTTACCCATTAAAATTTTGTGTTTAATTTTTAATTTTTAACTTTATTTTTAGAACCAGGCCCTAAGGAAAATTTCTGGAAAATTTTAAAGGAACATCATAGTAGTTACACAACCATCTACCTACATGATACACAATCAAAAACTGCAGATTTTGTTCATTCTGTTGTCTGTCTTACAACAAATCCATAGCTTCTTCCAATGCAAGTTCTCCATGGAATTCAATCCAGTGCTTCTTTCAATTTCAAGTATCCTTTCTTTTCTGTAAGGTCATCCGGTAACTTCTTGTGTCTTCGTCCTTGTCTTTCTGTCATGTCTATCCTTCTTTCTATCTTTCCTTCAATAACATGTTTTAGAAGGCAGTGCCTGTGCAAGACGTGACCAATCCAATTAACCTTCCTTCTTATTACTGTTGTAAATATGTGCTGTGACATTTGAGAGATTTCTCAAATAAAAACATTTTACTTTGATTTTTACGATTTTGTAGAGGAACACCTGATGATGACAGTTTTCAATCAAAACATGTGGAATTTGAATGCAACGGTAAAGTGTTGTGTTAGACGGAATAGTCCACATCTATGTGCGTTGTTCATGTTGTTGACTTCCAGTATGTGTCCATTTTGTTTGGTTGGGTTTTCAGCTTTTAGACACATCTCACAATTTGTCGACTTGAATGCTTTACCCATGGCCTGTCTAACTTCAGTAATGCTTTGGTATGTGAAAGACTGATTGTGTGAGTGAGCTATATACAAACTGCACATATGCCACTCACAGTAGCCAACACATTTCTTTGGCTGTAACTCTAGAACACTTTGTAAACTCTAGAAATATCGCAAGATTCTTTTCTTTAAATCTTCAAGTAGGCTTCCTGTAGGTTATACCATGTTAACCATTTCTGAAGTTGAACCTCTTGCTTCTGGAGTTAAGACAAATGTAATATTTTGTCCCTGGCATTATTTTGCAGATTGCATCAGCTGTATGAAATTGTTTCACAATATTGCTTGTTGCAGGAGGCAGTATGTGGCTTGGTTTTGCATTTGGGCTTAAGAAAACTGCTGTTTCAGCCACTAGTTTCTTGGAAGCAAGAGCCATGAAATTTAGGGTTTTGAAAGGGTTGTTGGAATTTATGTGTGACCAGCTCATTGGAAGAACTGTCAAAATTTGAATATTTTCGCTCTGTGTGTGTGTGATTGAATTTTTTTTCATCATTGATGTAATTCCACCTTCATATGCACTGTCACTACCACTGGAATCTGTTACACTAAATACACTATTTTGCTTTTCACAGCTTTTTTGACACCCTGAAATTTTATCTTTTGTTGCTATTTCAATTTCAATTTATTTCATCCTTTTGACAACAGTTGTATAGGATACATCCTCCATATCTTATACTAAGTTTCTACAGTTCTATTTAGTTCATGTAATTCATATACAACATAAAACATACATAGCAGTTATGATTCATATATAGTATACAAAACATACAACTCGTACTAATACAGATAAACATTCATGACTCTTCATACTTGTTACCCATTTTTCATACCTCTACACAAGTAAAGTATTTCTACACGTTTAACATAAATCGCACACACGATATGTTTCTTAACTTCGTACACTTAACAATCTCTCTGTCCGCATTTGCACTAAAGTAATATCAATAAACTAAAACTTCAAAATTTTCTCTATTTTACTAATAATTTAATTGCCAATGCCATGCTTTTCCTAAAATTCCCTTTTAGGGTGCCTGCATGTGGGATAAGTATTTGTCCACTGAATAAAAGGTCTGTTATAATAAAAACGCTTTAAGTTGTTTTTTAAAAGGTTTTAAATTCTTTAAATTTTTTATATAATTTATATAATATTTGTTTTATGAATGTTGAAGTTAAATTTAAAGAACTTGCTGATAAGTAAATGTTTAATTACAGCACTGACTGTCTTCGCCCCTTCATTCAGTTAATGTCATTGATATCAGAAGACAGGAAACTGAAAGAATATCTTATAAAGAATGCCAAGAAAGCTGCAACAGATTTACAAAATCCTTCATCCTCCCAGGTATCAGTGGGAACCACAAGCGGTGGTTCTGTACCAGGTTCAAAGTTCATGGAGAATGTAACTACGAAAGATCTTCCTGTGGTGAGTTCTTCAAGGAATTTGGAAATTATTTTTTTTTTTTTTTTTAGAGGCTGCCTTTCTGAGTGATACATACATGTTGCCATGATTATATGTGTGACACTTTTTACCCAACTCAGATTCGTAGTCGCATACAAAAGGAAGTGGAAATAGCTCTGGAAAAAAAAAGTTTACCTTTCAATAAGAAGGAAAACCAAGGAAAGGTGCGTCATCCCAATTACCATTCACCGGTTATGCCAAAGTGGAACAGTGTGAGACCAAATATGAATCTGGATTTTGTCACAGATGAAAGTGGACCAGCACTGTTTGCTGCTCCTTTAGGTAAGAAGAAACCAGGCCTTAGTTGGAAATTGAAGGTTTTGTTTCATAACTTTGTGTCAAAAATAACATAGTTTTGATCTTTAGGAGCAATTCCAGCATGCTCCCAGGAAAGTGTACTGTTAGAAGACATACTGTGTTGTCTTGAAGGAGCTGAAGGTGATTACATCATTCCAGATCCTCTGCCTAGTCTGTATGAAGCAAGAACATTCAGCATTAGTGAAAGTGTTGGTAAGTGTAGAATTAATGCCAGAATAATTGTTATTAAAGATAAAGCACAAATTGTGCACACTCTTTAATACCTTGATGTTCAGTTTCAAAGTATCTTGCTCCATTGTTACCTGTACTCTGTGATAATGTCTGAATAATTAGGATCATAATCTTATGTATAGTTGTGAATTACACAGTTTCTGGGGTGGGATGCTGTGTCTTGGCAGGTAGCCACCAACTTCCTAGGCTGTGAGGACCTCTGTTTGGAGGCTTCCACTGTTCAGAGACTTTGTGTCACTGTGTTGCAAATCTCCGTGTTTTTTCAAGTGAAGCATTCTTCTTGTAGATTTCAGCCACTGAACATGAGGACACTACATTGGCTTGAAACAGGAAGATCTGATGACAAAGTGAAACACTGTGATGTCCCAGAACAATGAAATTCTTGGTTATACCACTGCCAAGGCTGTTAACTTGATATGGGTACTGGTCTATGCACAATTTTGTTATGCTTTATCACTCCACCTATGTGAATTTTGTCTGGACGTCATTGTTAAAGTTTGTGTGGCTAAGATTTTGGAATTTTCTCGTGTATATTATGGTATGTAGCAGATTCAGGTGGTTGTGTTTTAGCGTACTTGCTTTTGAATAGACGAGAGTAGCCTTATTAGATCACCATGCCGAGTGTGGTACACTTCATTTTAGTTGACAGACCAGTTGACTGACCCTTGAAGCATGGAGAAAAGGATACCAATAGAGGACAACTCAGTGAGACACTTCTTAATTGTCTACCATCAGTAATAAGAACAAAATGTGAAAACCTGGTAGGTGGTATTGACACTAATACCACTTTAGAATTCAGCATTTGTTAAGGCAGTTGTTTTTGGTTTACATAAAATAACGATGTAACTTTTGGTTTGGATTCATTGGAGGTAGGCTTGTGTAATCTCATATTAATCATGCTGTTGGAGCAGTGAAGCATTCCCAACCATCTACCAATAAAACTGTCTCTTTTTTTATTGTCTTATACTTAAACCATATAAGTCAGGGTAATGTAGTCAGTATAGTGACTAGTTCTGGGCTGGACAGTCTGCGTTTTGAACACTGGTAGGGGCAAGAGATTTTATCGTCTTCAAAACCGCCCCGACCACTCAGCCTTCTATTCAATGGGCACTGGAGTTTTTCCTACAGGTAAAGTGGCTGGGACATGATGTTGACCTTTCCTCTCCATCGAGTGCTGAGGTGGGAATGAATGGAGGTATACTTCTGTTTCCCTTATATGCCTTCCTGGTGTGGAAAGGGACAACTTTACCTTAACTTGTATGTGGATTGTGAGTACCTGTTACATATATGGCTGCATTGCAGGCTCAGGAGAATGAAATTGCTTCCAGTTTTGAGGTATTCTTGTTCAGTGGGTTCTTGCTGTTGTCTTATTTTGTTCTTTGTTTTGCCTTACAATAAACAAGTGGCCAGATATTTCTGTATAGGTATGGGGTCTCTTGTTCAAAATGTGAGAGACCTGGAATTTTCTGGAGTAGTTTTTTTTTGTATTTTGGATCATCATAAATGAAATCTACTAGCAAACATTAGTAAATAAATAAATAAATAACAATTCTGCCTCTAAAAGGCATCTAAGTAGATATCATCAGGAGTTCTGGAAGTTTTGGAAGGCTGGAGAAACACAGGTAGTAGAAGCTGAATTTGTTTGTTCTGGAATATAAATGGTTTACAGGGTGTTCTTGATACTGTGACGCTGGATAAAAATTCCATGCCTGTAGTATTACAACATACAAAAGGTGAGCTGTGCATATTTTTACTTCAGTTACGTCTTTAAGCGGGGTATTCTTCATTTCAGACCCTTCTCTGCGTGAGTTGACGAAGCAGATTTTACCTCTAGCATCACATTATTCTATGGTTATGCGATTCATTCAAGAGAAGAGTCATTTTGAGTACGGACAAGTGAATCATGCACTCACTGCTGCCATGAATAGTCTGATCAAGGACTACATGGTGCTGGTGGCTCAGCTGGAGACTGCAAATCGGAAAGGCAATTTTAGTGTGCACAAACTGTGGTTCTTTATTCAGCCTACACTTCACACAATGGAAATTTTGGCGAACATAGCGAGCACTATTAGCAAAGTGAGTCTCCAGAAACTATACTGTTCAGAATTTTATTTCTGGCATGATCTACCATATAATATAGAGCACTGAAAAATAAATGTTACAATCTTTGTGTTGTGGTTGTAAGAAACTGCAGGTTCTTGCACATGGAGTTGTAGAGAGTACATAGGTACTGTATTGTAAGAAACTGCAGGTTCTTGCACATGGAGTTGTGGAGAGCACATAGGTACTGTATTGTAAGCAGTGCTTTTTTCAGCCAATGCAGTTTTGGAAAGTGGGACACCTGTCAGAGGCTGCACATGTGTTGATGTGTTGTGTGTTTCAGCCTCGAGGCAAGAACTGAGCACAGTAGTGGCAAGCATGTGTTTAGTAAAAAGTGCTGACCATAAGTACAGGGTGGGCCCACACCTGCTTCAGAATTTGAATGAAGTATTGTGAAAATACAGAGGGAGACAATGATGTGAAATGTGAGGAAATACTCCAAGTTTATCTGCAGGTGTTTGGTGTGATCCCTTGATTAACCTGTAGATGTCCCATGTCTCAGTCCACCATGCTTACTACCTGTTTCGAGCTGGAAAATTACATTATGCTGCATGCTGCAGCTACGGGAATGCAAGAATGGTGGCATTTTTGAACAAGGTGAAGCACCATCACACTTCTACTCAGAGGTCTTTGCTTATCTTAGTGTAATGTTTCTAGACAAATATAATTGTGTGTGTGGGATTGATTGTTTGGCACCCAGAAGCCCCAGATGTGAAGGATGTGATGTAAGTTCTACCAATACCTACTGCCCTGTGTTAGTTGCAGCTATGTATGACAGACGCAGTAAGCATAGTGGAATGAGATGGGCTGCAGTAACTATGGGAAGAATCAGACCATCGTTATGATATGTGCAGGTTAACCGAAGAGCTCATACCAAACACTTGCAGATAAACTTGAAATGTTTCCTTATGTTGTGTAAGTAATTTCATGTAACTGCAGGTTTGCATATTTTCTTCAAGTTGTATTGCTGTCAAGTAGGATTTGGCCCAATGTGTAGAGATGGCCCTGTCTATGCCGTGGGGACATACCGGGGTAGTAGAGGTACAGCTGCACATGTTCTTAACCCTGGCAGTAGCTGGAGGTGAGTGGTCAATTTCATGCCATGGCCATCTTACCCCTTGGGAAGGAACCCCCATACCCATTGAATAGGAGGCTGGGTGGGCCTTAGAGCTGGTCTGGACGTGTTGGAGAAGAGAAAAATCTCTTGCCCCTGCCAGGAATTGAACCTGGATCATCTAGCACATAACCTACTCACTACTGACAGCACTGTCACAGTTCCCTTTGGCCCACACTGCATTTTGAAAAACTAGGGTAGCTAAGTGAGTGTATTGACTAGGCTAAAGACTGGATGGCTGGTAATGTGGGGTTAAATTCCTGCTGGGATGAGAGATTTTTTCCTGTGCCACAACATACAGTCTGACTGTGGGACTCACTCCCCTATGGATACTGTGTGGTCTGCCTAGGGATTGAGTGACCACAGCATGAAGCTAATTACTTACCTTCATCTATCCCTTATATATCTTAATGGTATGGTGTTTAATTAGGCACAATGGCAGTGTTACCTTTACCTTTACTGTAGGTGCTAAGTGGTGATCCACATACAGATGAATATAATGTTGGATTTAAACTGAATTTTGAAATTTATATTCTAACTCATTTCATACTATGAAACAAATTTGTAATTGTCAAGTGACGTTTATTTGCTGTCATCCTAATGACATTGCAGATCTTGCTTTTTAAGGCCTTCTGAATTATAGGACTTTAGGTGTAGACCATGGCTGATGGCAGATTTTGTGATGATGGTGAGGGATATTAGTTTTTTTTTTTTTTTTTTTTAAGTTGATCAGGTGATTGTTGTGTGCAAAGGAAGTAGACTGTACTGCTACTGTTAGTGTGTATTATGAAACTAGAAACAGTAAATGCGCTAAGCTGACATTTATGCATTGTTCCAGTCTGGAGCCACGGGTGGTAAAGTGTTAAGCCTGCTACATGAACGGACGACAAGCTATACAGGAGATCCTACAGGTCAGGAGTTGTGTTTGTTTCTAACACAGAAGGCATGTGTACCATACATGGAAATCTTGGAGAAGTGGATGTACAAAGGAATTATTTGTGACCCATATGAAGAGGTGAGATGCTGTTCAGTCACAGTGTTTGCCATTCCGCTTAAAATTCTAGTACATTCTGCTGGCTTCCATTTTTTAATGGATGTTTGCATTTTAAATATCGGGCAGCACCATACAACATTTAGTTGCCTGGGCAATGAAATGCTCTGGATTTGTACACGCAAGAGATAGGCCACTTCATGTCTCTGCACCCTTCTGTTTACCTTACTGTATTGTATCACTCTCTGATCTTTAAGTGACTGTTGAAGTATCACCATTAATTTAGCTAGAGTGAAATTATGTTTTGTGCAGTTTTTAGTTGAAGATAATGAAGTTATTCAGATGGAAGAATTGCCTTTGGATTATTCAGCTGATTACTGGGAGAAACGCTACACTATCAGACGTGAGAGGATTCCTGTTTTCCTTGAGAGGGTGGCTGATGTAATTTTACGTACAGGAAAATATCTCAATGTCATACGTCAGTGTGGTAAGTTGCCTATCAGGCCTGGTATGGTGGTGCTTAAATATGTCTAGTTCTTTGCTTAATGCAGTGAAATACCAACTGCACTCTAACCATAATTATTGGTAACACACATAAATGCATTAAGTGTAGGACCCAGGAGTGGCTCTTTTGTCATTGGCAATGTGACACAGAGTGCCTCTTTTGTTGTTAATAATGTGGCATATAGTGCCTGTTTTGTCACTGAGAATGTGACACAGAGTGTCTGTTTTGTTGTTGGGCATTTGACAGAGAGTGCCTTTTTTGTTGTTGAAAATGTGACACAGAGTTCCTCTATTGTGGAGAATGTGGAACATACTACCAGTTTTGTTACTGAGAATGTGGCATAGCATCTTGCACGGGATGTACTGGCAGATGCAAGCTTGCTGTGCAGTAAAGTGGACATGGTCAGGGAAATGATCAATATGACACTCTGTATGCTGAGAATCGGTTACGTATTTTTTCTGTTATATACACAGATGTCAGTAATAGAAGAAGCTCATATGGAGAGGGAGAGAGATTTATGGGATTGGTATTTTTGAATAATTATCACATTTGCTACTCAGAAATGCCTTGGTTGTCTACAAATGTTGTAGTTCAGACTACTATAAATAATCATGGTCATTTAGAAATGTAGAATTACAGATGCCAAGATTTCTCATTCAAAAAGCAGTTTCTTCACTTGATTTGGTCTTATGCCAGTAGATAGTGTATGCAGCAACATTTTATCATTCATGCACAAAATGTGTGATAGTTTGTGTAATAGTGATTGAGCATGTATTAAGAGATGCAATACTGGTTGTTGTATGAAATAGTTTGGGGTGTGTTGGGCAGCTAATTATCATTCATTATATTACAGTCATTCTAGGCTGAATTGTGGAATATTTAGGTTGGTTATTTGGCATATACCTGCTGGATTGCCAGACTAAAGTGCTGTAGAAAAATGAACAGTGTCATTCAATAACACATAGTAGTGAATTATGTGGAGGTGGATTTAACTTTTTCATACCTATGTTAGTAGTAAGTGCTGTTGTTCCGTCACAAGTAAATTATATTCAGCAGTTTAACTTTCAGTACTGTTACATGTAGAATGATTTTTGTGTTATACTGACTTGCAGCAGCCCATACTGGCTTCGAAATCTCTTTTCGTCCAAGTGTTACAAAGTATATTCACATTGTCTTATGCATGCCTTGTTGTAAGTAACAGGCTGATGAACATGGAGTGTAGACACAAATAACTCAAAAACAACAAATGATCAGTTAATATAACTATATAACAATTGGACAGGAGAGTCTCCATCTGGATAATAATGATAATGGGGTTAGACAAGTTAACTTTGCCACATCAAAAAATCTGGTGGTTAAGAACACGATGTTCCCTCACCGGAACATTCATAAATACACCTGGACCTCCCCTGATGGTAAGATTCACAACCAGATTGACCATGTATTGATAGGTAGGAGATGGCATTTGAGTGTACTGGATGTGCGAAGTTTTAGGGGAGCTGATTGTGGTACAGATCACTATCTGGTGATTGCAAAGGTTAGGGAAAGATTAGCAGTGGGTAAACAGGCCGCACAGAGGTTTGATAGGCAAAGTTTTAACTTGAGGAAGCTTAAT
>Ga0123355_10002063_pt1 | contig 28365 bp, 30 predicted proteins | sample TergutEmb28metaG_3_FD_89872 | JGI IMG/M metagenome (GOLD analysis project Ga0123355, IMG submission 89872) | Embiratermes neotenicus P1 segment gut microbial communities from Petit-Saut dam, French Guiana - Emb289 P1 | ecosystem: Host-associated > Arthropoda: Insects > Digestive system > Gut ... | reverse complement strand
TTCATACCCACACACGCGCCAATAGGGTCAACATTTGCAACGTCCGATGTCACGCACAATTTTGTCCTGTAACCCGCCTCACGCGCGATTGCCTTGACAACGACTTCTTCTCGCCCGATTTCTGGCACTTCTAAATCAAACAAAGCACGCACAAATTGCGGAGTACTTCGCGTTACGTATATCTCGCCACGGCGGTCGTCGTTTACTGGGTTAACATAGACTTTCAAAAAATCGCCTTCGCTGTGAACTTGCCCCGGAATTTGTCCGCGCACATTCAAGATACCTTCAAGCCCAGACCCTGGAATTTCCAAGTGGCAAATGTCACGTTCAATTTTAGTAATCCGCGCCGTAATAATTTGGTCGGCACGGGCATTAATTTCCTCAAGTGCATGCGCACGCGCACGTTCACGAGTCTTTTGTGAAAGTACCTGCTTCATTGTAATTGCAAACACACGACCGAACTTTTTCAAGTTCAATTCGTTTTCAACAATATCGCCAACTTTGTAATTTGTTTTCTTTGACTTTTTCTCCATAAAGAATTCAACTTCTGACCCTTCTGCGTCCTCGTCGTTTGCTTCTTCCAAAGAAACCTGTTTATCCCAGTCTTCGACTTCCTCGATTACTTCTTTGAACATGAATGCACGGATAGTTGCCTTGTCAAAATTCAATTCCAACCGAATTTGCGCGCCTTCGCCCAATACTTTTTTCAAAGCGGGAATCATAGCCTCTTGAACGTCGGAAATTACTTCCTCTTGCTTCAATCCACGTTCTTGCATGATTTGGTCGAACGCCGCGAAAAATTCTTTACTTTTAATCATTTTAATTTTCTCCTTATCCTGATAGTAAAAATGGGCAAACCCGTCGCCCATTCATATGGTAGTGTCATCATAACCTGATTATTACCACTTTGTCAAGCGTTTTCATATCCTATAACATGAAAATAATCGAACGCAATATTTTTATGGGGTCGAACACAGCCGACGGGTTTGTGGGTTATTACAACCAAATCGTAGACAATTACCCTATCAAAAAAATGTATATCCTAAAGGGCGGTAGTGGTGTAGGCAAATCGACCTTAATCCGCAAATTTGCGCGTGCCATCATTGATACCCACACATATGACAAATCGCCCGACAAAAATCGACCATATGACACATTGACGATAGACTATCTTGTATGTTCCGCCGACCCGTCGTCGATTGACGGTATAATTATTCACGAGATGGGTCTGGCAATCATTGATGGTACATTCCCCCACATCACCGACCCGAAATATCCACGCATAGTCGAGGAAATCATAGACCTTGCACAATTCATTGACGTAAAAAAAATTAAGTTAAGCAAAGACGAACTTCAAGCCATGATGAAAGAAAGAAGTGACTGCTTCCGTCGTGCGTATGAGGAATTGCACAAAGCACGAGAATTACACCACAAAGTCGAAGCGGTTATAACACCAAGCGTGGATTTTAAGGAAGTTGATAAAGTGTTGAAAAGCATTATTCAAAGGTCCCTTTAATAATTATCTAATTTTCAAATCTCGTAAAATACTGCATAACTCTTGCAAGAAAATATCGACTTCTCTTTCGGTATTGTAAATTCCAAAACTTACACGCAACACGTTCTTTGTTCTGTTCTCTGGAATACCCATGGCGATTAATGTACGATTCTTCGAAGCGACTTTTGCACAGGCACTCCCCAAACCTACATAAATTCCATTTGCCGAAAGTGCATTCATAACTGTTTGTCCATACACGTTCGGTAACATCATATTGACGATATAGGGATTTGTGTTTCTGCAATTGGAAACCGACAACTTACACCCCAGTGGAAGAGTTTCAATAAGTCTATTGTAAAGCCTGCTAATCTGTTCAAACGATTTTTTTGTATCAAAGACTTCGACCGCCTTTGCAAAACCCAAAATCCCCGAATTATTTTCGGTACCAGGACGATAGTCCTGTTGTGCACCGCCGTACATGATCGGTCTTAAATTCACGCCTTTTTTTATCCACAGTGCACCAATACCCTTCGGTCCATAAATTTTATGAGCCGAAATAGCAGCCGAATCAAAACCAAGAGAACTCACATCAAAGTCGAACTTACAAAATGCCTGTACCGCGTCGCAATGTATGTGTGCACGCGGATTAGCACGTTTAACTATGTCAACGATTTCGCCGGCTGGTTGATATACACCTGTGTCACTGTTGACCAAACTAAATACCACCAAAGTTGTGTTTTTTCTGACAAGACGCGACAAGACATCTAAGTCTGCTGTGCCATCTGGTAAAAGCGGAACATAGTCTACTTCGAGATTGTTGTTTCGCAAATGAACACTTGGTGCGTATGACGAACTATGTTCACCGGCAAGGACTATCATATGGTGTCTTGGATTTGTTATCTTACCAAAAATTACAATGTTGTTGGCTTCGGTTGCACCACTTGTAAAAATAAGGTCGCCACTTTTGTCACGTGTAAGTCTTGACAAAATAGTTTGTCTTGCCCTGTCGATTTCGTCCGCCACTTTCAAAGAGCCACGATACATCGCCGCCGAATTATGGAAGTTGTTCTTCTCTGCGTCTATAATTGTCCGTAGCACTTCATCATGCATTCGTGTTGTTGCTGCGTTATCTAAATAAATCTCTGATGTCATATAGTTTAGTATATACAATTCAACCCCTAATGACAACACTTCCCCGAACACCAATAATAATCGGAAATACTTGTAAGCATAACGCAGTCTGCCCAACGCCATTTGAATTTAATTGGACCACCCTTGCATACGAGTTAAATGAATTGTCAACGTAAACCAAGTAATGAATTATCACATTTTCAAACGAAGCATTTTCGATGTCGGGAAAGATTTGTAACCGAGTACCCAATTCGGCATTCACATGGACAATAGAAATGTTTAAAAAATTCCAATAGTTATCGGCGGTCAGTGCCACCCGTCGCGTATTGTTTCTGTCACGTACCGAAACACAGGCATAGAAAAAGATACTTGATAACGTGATGAAAATTAATGCCGTCACAAAGACAATTTTTTCGACTCCGAGTTTCACATTTTACTTTGACATCTATCGCATAACAGATTTTGTCTATATTTAGCAAAACAAGTCGACTTGTGTAATAAAGATAGTTCATGCTAGGAAAACTTTTTAATAAACGTGCTCTTGTTATGTTTGGCACAGGCGTTGTGACAATATTACTTGCAATAATAATAATCTCTCTTGTGCGAAGCGAAGATGTTTTGAAAATCGCATCACGTAACGTAGACACTATTACTATCAACGCAACGTATTGCGACAAGACCAAAACCCTGACCGCACACCAAACAATTGAATATCGCAACCGAACATCACACCCAAAAGGCGAAGTCAAATTCCATATCTTTGCAAACGCATTCAGAGAAAGAGAATGCGGTACAATGTCGGCAATATCCAAATACGATGTCGCACAGGCCTTCCCCAATGGCAAGAGTTTCGGGCATATCGAAATCACAAGTGTCGCGATCAACGGCAATCCAAAGGTGGTAATCGTTGGCGGTACAGATGATCATTTGCTAATCGTTCATATGCCAAATCCACTTCGCACTAACCAATCTGTCACCATAGAAATCAACTACGTCGTGCACCTTGCGAACATTGCGCACCGATTGGGTTGGACGGACAGGGTCGTGAACCTGGGAAACTTCTACCCCGTGCCTGTCATCTTTCAAGACGGCGAGTGGATGGACAATGTGTATTCGTACAAGGGCGACCCGTTCTTTAACGCGATGCATAATTTTAATGTGACACTGACAAAGCCAGCGAACTTTATCATGGCGTCAAGCGGTACATTAATTCGCTCTCGCACAAGCGACGACACACGTACAACGACTGTGCGCTCACTTGCTATTCGTGACTGGGCAGCGGTGCTGTCACCCTACTTTCAATCTATCTCTCGTGTGACAAACCGAGTCACCGTTTCGTACTACTTTTTGGACGATGATACACCGCACAGAAGCCTTGAAACGTCTGTAAAGGCTCTAAATACATTCTCTCGCTTGTTTGCCAAATATCCATACAGACAACTAGCCGTTGTACAGACCGATTTCCTGCACGGCGGGATGGAGTATGGCGAGATAGTTTTCATAGCGTCAAGCATCACCGACCGCGAAGAAAAAGACCGCGTAATAATCCACGAAATCGCCCATCAATGGTGGTACGGAATTATCGGCAATGATCAAGTGCGCGAGGCTTGGATTGACGAAGGGCTTGCCGAATATTCGACACTTTTGTTCTATGATGAAAACCCAGGCTTTCTTTCCAAACCCCGACACGATTACATAAATTTGTTTCGGTCAAACCTTGCAAACTTTATGCGCCTTGTTCACGGAGTGGGTGGCACAGTCAACCAACAAATGAATCGCCCACTTGATGCTTTCGCGAGTGTTTACGAATATCTGTACATGACCTATGTTCGCGGTATGTTGTTGTTCGCCGACCTTGAAACACTTATCGGTCGTGATAATATGATTTATTCATTGCGTAAACTTGCAACCGAGAATTTGTTCGGCATAGTCACCGAAAACATAGTCATCGACACCTTTGAACGTGCAAGCGGTGCAAGGCTAGAATTGTTTTTCAGGGCATTCCTGCAGGGGAATTAATACAACAAAAACTCTTTAACGCGTTGCCCTTCGGAAACATTTTGCAAGACACAACATGGAAAAATTTCTTGCACTCTTTCATACAATTCACAATCACAATCGTCAAAGAAAATCCGTCGTGGATTAAGTGCCACCAAACTTGCCATAACGCGCTGTTCGTTGGACAAGCCTTCGTTCACATAAACGTATTCTATTTCTTTCATGTGACGGTCACAAACTTTTATTTCATCACTATTTTTCTTTTTCTCTAATTTTAAAAAAACTTCGTTGATACTTGAATCTATGTTTGACACCAAAAACCGAAGTAATTCACTGAATGTCTGACGACACATCAAAAGCGGTAAATTCTCGTTCGCCAACACACACACTTCACTCCATCGTTGCTTAAGTATATCAAGGCAAAAATCGTAAAAACTTCCTATAACAAATTCGGGGGTAAGATTTATAAGCCCCGATACAATCACCTTATCCGTGCTTCTGTCGAATTCACAAAGTGCCGATAAGAATGCGGTAACACCCACTTCATCATGTGTTGGAAGTTTGATATTTTCACGAATGAAAAATGTCTTTGCATCGGTGACAATTATTTCCGCGATTGAATCTTTGATAATTTCAAGAACATTGTAATTTTTTGTCGAAAGAGAAATTTCCAAGGTGTCGTCGCTTTCAACAAACTCAACGTTTGCCATACCCACAAGCCGTTTTTTGATATATGCAAAGGATTGTAAAAATCGCTCGTCGGCCACAATTTTCAAAGACTTCATTTGATACTAACTTATGCAATGGGCGGTTGATAAATACTATCAAGGGTGATTGAAATAAGCATATTTTATCGACAAAAAACACTTGCATAATCTGAACTTTGTGATACAATGTCCCATCAAAAACTAGGTAACTAGTGGGAGGTCATATAGAAAACAAGCGGTACTAATGTCATTTCGATGTCATAAATACCTAATGAATTCATAATCAACATTACGGAGGGCTTTCGCCATGTTAAAAAAAGACAAAATTATCGAGATTACTAATCTGGTAAAAAGATACGACAAGGAAACCGCCGTAGATGACGTAAACCTTAATATCAAAAGGGGTGAATTCGTTACATTGCTTGGACCTTCTGGTTGCGGTAAGACCACCATATTGCGTATGATTGCGGGCTTTGAATCGGCGACAAGTGGCACGATAAAACTCGAAGGCGAAGATGTCACCAAAATCCCACCGCACAAGCGGCCGATAAACACGGTATTTCAAAAATATGCCCTGTTTCCGCACTTGGACGTTTTTAACAATATCGCTTTTGGATTGAAATTAAAACAAGTGACAGTGACAGACGAAGACAGAGCTACGAACAAAAAATACAAGAAGCTAAAAGTCAGGAAATACAGCAAACAAGAAATAAAAGACAAAGTTAACGAAGCATTGAAACTAGTAGGTCTTGATGACTACGGCCACAGAGATGTCGATAGTTTGAGTGGCGGACAACAACAACGTGTCGCTATTGCGCGGGCGATTGTTATGAACCCAAAAGTATTGTTACTTGACGAACCACTTGGCGCACTTGATTTAAAAATGAGAAAAGAGATGCAACTTGAACTGCGCCGAATGCACAAGGAACTTGGCATTACGTTCATATACGTCACCCACGATCAAGAAGAAGCCATGACCATGTCCGACCGCATTGTGGTAATCAACGACGGGCAAATTCAACAAATTGGCACTCCAAAACAAATTTACGAAACGCCGGCTAACGCCTTTGTAGCCGACTTTATAGGTGAAAGTAACATCATCGGCGGAACAATGATTCAAGACTTCAAGGTTAAATTCTTGGATACAATTTTTACTTGCACGGACAAGGGCTTCGGAAAGAATCAACCGGTGGATATAGTTATCCGCCCCGAGGACATTAAAATCGTCGCACCAAAGGCAAAGACAGCTCAACTTATTGGGAAAGTAATTTCATGTACTTTCATGGGAATTCATTATGAGAAAATAATTCAAGTAAAAGACTATGAATTCACCGTGCAAGATACAACGGCATCTGTGGTAGACAGCGAAGTTGGACTTGAATTCCCACCAAACGAAATCCACATCATGGCGATGGAAGCCACAATAAACGAATACAAAACCGAAATGGCATCAGAAGACGCAGTATGGATAGCGGACAAAAAGTTTGAGATAATCAAAAGTGAATTTGAAAAAGGGTCACTTGTGACCGCGTATATCCCTTTTGACAAGATTGAAATAACCGAAGATGAGGAAGACGGCACAGTTAGCGGGATGGTGACAAATTCCATATATAAAGGCACATACTACGAAGTAACAATATGGTCAGACAATGACACCCGATTCATAGTTACAACACCAGAAGAACACGACATAGATGACATAGTAGGAATCAAAGTGTCCCCAGAATATATCAAATTAGAGCCAAGAGAGGAAATCGAGGAGGATTAAAACATGGTACGAAAGAAATATATGATGTTCGCACTGCCGTTTATAATCTTTATGTTATTGATGGTTGTGTTGCCGCTTACACTTGTGTTCATCCACGCGTTCAGAGATGACGGCGGCTTTACATTCAATAATTTCCGTTCAATATTCACTGACGGCTTCTCTATGCGCGTTTTGGGACGTTCCCTATGGATGGCAGTTATTGCCACTGTTATTATTCTCCTTGTCGCTTACCCCATAGCATATGGACTTGCTATGGCTGGGTTCAAGCGAAAAACAACTATACTACTACTCTTTACGTTACCTATGTGGACGAATTTATTACTTCGGTCAAACGCTTTGCGTGCCGTGTTTTACCTTGTTGATTTCCCACTCGGCTTTTGGGCGATTATGGTTGCATTCCTCCTGAACTTTTTACCTATTATGATTTTACCTATCTATGTGGTCTTAAGTAACATTGATAAAAAATATATCGAAGCAAGCCAAGATCTTGGTGCATCACTAATGAGAGTATTCTTCAAAACTGTACTGCCCTTGTCCGCGCCCGGTATTGTCGCAGGAGTCATTTTGGTATTTTCGCCCATTGTATCAACATATTTCATAAGCGGATTCTTTGGTGGCGGCGGTACTGGCTGGAGAATGTTCGGCGAATTGCTCAACTCGTTCATTCGAACTACTGACTACGGCGAAGGTGCTGTGTTATCTATAATTTTACTCCTTATTGTAGGTACAACTGTATTCATACTTAATCGTTTTTCAAAAGTCGGCAACAAAAGAGGAGGCTTGTGGTAATGAAGAAACTAAATAAAAAAAAGTTGATATTTGGTACTTTGATCTTTACTGTGTTAGCAGCTATGTACATACCTATATTAGTGATTTTTATATTCTCGTTCACTGCGGGGGCGGTAATAAACTTTTCGGACTTTGAATTCACATTTCAATTATACCGAGACTTGATTAACAACGACAGAATCATGGAAGCAGTATTCAACACCCTGCTTATCGCTGCAATAGCCGCATTTCTTGCTACCATCATTGGTACTATGGCATGTGTAGGGATGATGAAAATGCGCAGGCGTTCAAAGGGGCTTATGATGGGGCTTAACCTTACCCCTATGATTAACGCAACCATAGTCACAGGATTTTCTTTAGTGCTTTTATTTGTACTTTTGGGAATTGTCAACCAAGGCTATATACGATTGATTCTTGCACATACTTTGGTAGCTCTTCCAATCGTGATGCTTATCGTTCTGCCAAGAATGAAGAGTCTCGATCCAAACGTATTCGAGGCGGCACAAGACCTTGGCGCAACCCCATCACAAGCCTTTTTCCAGGTCATGGTGCCCTTGCTGATGCCCGCCATGATCGGAGCGTTCTTGGTGGGCTTTACGATTTCCGTTGACGAGTTCATAATTACGAACTACAATAACGCAGGCGTCACAACTATACCTACACTGGTGTACCAAGGGCGCAGACCGATGGCAGCCGAATTTCGTGCACTGTCGTCAATCGTTTTCTTCACAGTTATTATGGCACTTATAATAGTGAACATAGTAATATCAAGAAAACAAAAAAAATCTAAAAGGAGAATATAAAAAATGACAAAAAGAACTATTGCAATTATTATGGTTTGCGTCCTTCTCGTCGGGGGCGGACTTGGTATCTATTTCGGTTTTTTCTTTGTACCAAGAAGCCAAACATTGCGAATTTCAAACTGGGACGTATTTCTTGACGATGACCTTATCGCTGATTTCACAACTTATATGCGTGAAAAAACTGGTCGTCGTTTCCGTGTGGTGCAGAACATTCACACATCTAACGAAGACTTGCTTGCCGAAATACGTGATCGTGGCGGCGACTATGACCTAATCGTGCCAAGTGATTACATGCTTGACCGCATGATTCGTGAAAACAGAGTGCAAAGACTTGATTTGGGCAGACTCCACCAAGTGGCAGTTGACGCAGGCACAACAGATTATTCTATTGTGCACAACATAGCGCCAGTAGGTCAAACACCAGTCTGGGAATTCAATCCATTAATCATCGATCAAAGAATCACAGACTTGGTACCGATGCGTGGTGAACACCACTACGGCGTACCTTACTTGTTCGGCACGATGGGTATCATGTTCGACAACAGCATCCCAGGCCTTTCCGACGCAATTCAATATTATGGCTGGTTGTCTCTTTGGGCTAATGACGTGGCATTAACACCAACATGGCACACATTCCATCCAGACTTTGATCCAATTGCACACGCAGACCCAGATCAAACTTCACCAACTCTTTCAAGAACGGTAGTTCCATCAGTAAAAGACATCGGTCGCGAAAACTATGCACTTGCGCGACTTGCAATGCACCGTAATGACTTGATTGCACTCAGCGATGATGGAATGGGTGGCACAGATTTTACTTTTGACCCTGCTTATCGTGCCCGTCTGGAAGAACTGTTTGGTTGGACGCCACAAGACGGTCGAACAAGTTTCACAGAAGAGCTATCCGCTGTCGAAGCATTTTTGAACAGATTGCCGGGCAACACATTACTTGAACAAGGCGACCAAAGCATGAACCAATTCATGGCAAATAACTTCAGCCATCAACTTGGCATGGAGTGGTCAGTAAGTGCCGTATATGCAATGTACGCTGGTGCAAATGGTCACCGCATAAGCTACTACATTCCACGTGAAGGTACAAATCTTTGGGTTAATAACCTTGCAATTACACGCAACGCAAGAAACTGTGACGCAGCATACGCGTTTATCGAGTGGATTAACCGCCCAGAAAACGCTATGGACAACATGGCATATACTGGTTCATCAACACCAATTATCGAAGCTTCTGATGGATTGTACTACTGGTTCACAAACCACAGTGATATGTTTGACACATCAACACCAGAAGGCATAGCATGGAAAAACATGTTCCTAGATGCTTACTTCCCACTTCGTGCAGCAAGTCCAGAAATCATGCAACGCGCAGCGGTCATGCAGTTCTTCGGTGAAGGTCGCGACGCAATGTTAGAGCCTATGTGGCGAAGGGTTTCGTTCTAATTCAACAACAAACATCTTAAACAAAAAGTGTCATAAGTGGCACTTTTTATATGTCGCACTTGAAATTTTTTCCGTTTGACATTTCATTGCTTTTGCTATAAAATATACCATTGGTCGTTGGCGATCTCACTTAACTCGCGGGCGTAGTTTAGTGGTAAAACAAAAGCCTTCCAAGCTTTGGTTAGGGGTTCGATTCTCCTCGCCCGCTCCATATGTTCATATTCGAACCCCACAAGGTTCGAATTTTCTTTTTCAAGGTCTTGCATAATCTCGTCAATGGTTAGTTGTTCGCCATCTTGTCCTTTAATATTAAATACAGTTAATATTGTATCGTTCCATTTAATAATCTTGTTTACAAAAGTATCGACAAGCCGTTCTCTAAATGCTTTCTATATCGATTCAACCGGCGATGATATGGGTGATTACGATTGCCTTATGGGGCGTGTTTTTGGCACTTGCAACATCATTGTTAGTATTTAAGATATGGTATTCGAAACACAATCAAAATAATATTATTAAATTGTCGAAACAAACTCTTTGACATAATTCGCCGTTTGATATAGATTAAACAATAAGGGGGTTTTTATGAAAAAAATCATATTGATTGGGATTTCGTTGATGCTTGTGGGACTAGCAGTTGTGTTAGTCGCCTGTAGAGGAAATGAGAATAATTTGCCAAATTTGGATTCAGAAATTGCAAGTAGAATAAAGCAAGATTTTATTCAAGAATTTGACTTGGGACAAGCTGGGTATACAGTTGATGATGTGACTGTAATATATTTTGGCACCTATAATAATTGGGCCGTGGTATTATTGCAGGTTTATACTGGTGCTACTCGCCCAGGTTTTCAAGAAGTGACGATTGCAGGGTATAAATTTACCTTTTATGCTGACTTAGATTTTTTGGCATGGAATGATGGGCAATTTTACGACTGGGAGCAAGCCCATACTAAAGAATTTTTGTCGCAAAACAACATAAGCAACATACATAGACTGTTATCTGCAATGTAATCTTGCAGAAATTTTTTTAATTCAACAAACAACAAAATATGGGGTATAAATATGAAAAAAGCATTGAGTAAAAAAAATAGACTAATTTGTGCTTGTATTTCTTTTTTAGTTCTTGTGTAGGAGTGCTTGTGAGTTTCGTCATTTTCTACAGGCATACTGGTCAAACTACCCCAGCACCTGGGTCTGGCTACTACCAGCTTCATGTTTTAGGATTTGTTATAGGCGTGATTATTTCGTGTGTTATGTCAGTTACGGTTTATTTAATAATAAAATTATTAATCAATCGTAAGTCAAAAATTCAACAAAGCGAGGAAATAATATGAAAAAGATAATATATTCGGCGTTTGCATTGTCATTGGTGTTTTTGCTAACTTCAATTGTTCTTGGTATAATAGGTTGGATAAATCTTGATCGTGGGTGGTATCTCGAAAGAACTACTGACCATACTGGTCACGATATGTATGGATATATTGCAACAGGACATCAACTAGTAAAAGTATGTCTAATCATAGCTAGTGTGGGGGTGCTTAGTCTTATTCTCGCTGTTTGTGTACTGAAGATAAACAAAAAAAAGGAGAACACATGAAAAAGATATTTTGCATAGGGTTAGTAGTTTGCTTTACGGTAGTGTGTCTAATTCCGCTTATTATGAGAAACACACAGATTCAATCTATAAATGCTGCTTCAAGGTATGAAACTGTAGCAAATCAAGAGTGGGACGTAATAGGGCGTGGGCGTGATCAAGATGAGCAATTTGACTCCAACGCGAGAATTTATAGCAATGCAACATTGGCAGATTACTTTTGTGGCAGATCGCTTCTCGTGGTTCTAAACAAAGAAACTACATTTAACCATCTTTCTAGTTTCAATACACTCAAACAAAGTAGATTTTCAGGAGTTAACGCGCATAACATCATAGAGTTAACGAGTTCAACTAGAGAAGTGGTTTACACGCAAAGTGTTGAAAGACGAATGCATAATTTTGGAAATACTGATGTAATACAAGACGAACAAACCTTAAATGAAGAGGATTTTAGAAGTATCGTTAGGATTACTTTGAATAAGAATTGCAGGGAGAATGTGTTGAGTTACATTCGCTTGCTCCAAATGAGAGATTATATTCTTTATGTTGGACCCAATTTTATGCATGAGGAGGGACCAACGGATATTCCCAATGAATCTTTTATAGATGAATACGGTTTTGAAGTAAATAATTTTAAACCGCTTAACGTAGCTGACTGGGACATGGCAAGGATAAATTCAGTAGGAGCGCGAGCGATTGCATCTGGGCTGGGTCAAGGTGTAATAGTTGGGATTATTGATACTGGAATAGATGGAAGCCACCCATCATTAATTCCGAACCTAAACAATAATTTGCATAGAGTTTTTCAGGGTGGGCAGATGTTTAACATAGGCGTGCCAAATGACTCAGAAGTTCATGGAACTAACACCGCTGGCGTTGTAAGGAAAGTGGCACCTAATGCAAATTTGGTCTCATTGCGAATCAACGAGGTCGGTGCATGGTTTTCAGATAATGTGATACTTGCTGTGAATCATGCTACTGCTAATGGAATACATATATTGAATTATAGCGGACGAGTGCGTTGTAGGCGGACAAATACAGCTCCAGTGAACGACCCAGCGTTGGCACACGCAATAAATGTCTTCCCTGGACTGTTCGTTGCAGCATCTGGTAATGAAAGTAATAATAACGATACAGTTCAGCATTGGCCTTCGAATTATTCACGTACACATAGTAATGTTATTTCTGTCGGTGCATCTGATAGAAATGATAGGAGGGCAAGTTTCTCAAATTGGGGTCAATCGTCTGTTAATGTTTTTGCACCAGGTGTAGAAATCAGAACAACGACACCTGGTGGTGGGTACACACCAAACTACAGTGGCACCTCTGCTGCGGCGCCACTCGTTGCTGGAGTTGCAGCATTAATGTTGTCGGTAGACCCAACCATAACTCCTAGCAATCTTAGAGCGGCTATCCTGACAGGATCTGACGAAATAACGATTAATACTCCCCTTTTCCCTATTTCTGAAAGAAACCATACTGGTCGTCGTCTGAATGCACATGGTGCCGTTTACCTTGTGACTATGAGAGCACCACGTTATATAACTGAAAAAGTTATTGATTTACTTGGACCAAGCGACCCTGTTGTCAATTTCCTTTCTAACATTCAACAGTTTAGACATAACAACGTTATGTTTGATTCGGCACTGTCCGCCCTACCCTACATCGTAATGCAACCAAACTTTACCGAATATGGAGTTACAGCAACAGGTACTCACCATTACATTGTTCGTAATGCAACTCCTACTGTAACAGGTGGATATTTCAGGAATAACGATGGTAATTTTTCGCGTAGTGCGAGAACTAGACTTGAAGACCATTATTCCAGTGCCCTAAATGCTTTTTGGAATAATGATATGAGTAATGCTATCAAATTCTTAGGTTATGCTATCCATTATTTAACTGATATTGGTAATACTGTAAATACCACAGGAATCACAGGAAATGCACAAAGGAATTTCTATACATATCTAGCAGAGTCGTTTCATGACCCAAGTAGAACTGGTTTTCATGCCACATCTGCAAATATTAGAAATAGATTAGGAGTGTTTGCTGACACCTTTGAGGGCGGAGTAAATTACTTAGCACACTTATCTGCTATAGGCACAAATCCAAATGGAACAAGTTTCTTTGATGCAATTAGGATGAATCCATATGGAACTCTTCGACCGTTCTTTTTTGACCCAATAATCCAAGCTACAATGCCATCTACACAACAGTTTGTGGCAGCATTGTTACACCAATTTTACGCTGATACAGTTCTCGCTCAAAATGGACAACCAACTCACCGAAGTAAGTCAGTGCTCATTCATGGTCGCATTTATTTTATAAAGAACGTAAAAACAAGCTTCTATTTAGATGTTCAAAGCTGGGCAACTGCGACTGGTTCTCATGTTCATCAATTTGCATTTTCTGGTGATACGAATCAACAGTTCAGAGCAATTTATCGTTCCGACAATGCAAGTTTTCAATTTGAACCTGTCCATGCTCCTGGAATGAGACTTTCTTTTATGAACGATGGCGAGAATTCGATTATCCGAAATAACTCACAAACAAGTGTCTATCAAAGATTTAGACCAACTTATTTAGAAGATGGTAGATTTAGGATAATGACAAACGGCAGAGGACCAGACGGAGCTCAATTTGGAAGAGTTTTGCGTGTTACCCCTGGGTCAAACGTCTTCGCTCTTCGTCAAAGAGGTAGTGAACTTAATTTCAACCCTGACAGTCTGAACCATTATTGGACTTTTGTCGAAGTTGTGGAACTTTCTCAAACGCAACTGACATTTCAACGCGAGTTTCGCGCAAATCGAATTTACAGAATCAGACCAACAACAGCAGGTATTCGTAATTTTATTCAAACAGGAGCAACGAACAATACATTTGAAATTAGTTCTCGCGAACGTAACACAGGAAATACTCGATTTGCTTATCATGCTTCAGTAAATGGTGTTTCACAATTCTCACGTAATCTTACAACAAACAGAATTTATTATTTAAGAGTTATGAATGGCAAATTCGCGGTGAATATTGCACGAATTGCCTCGATAGGTGGTTCAGTAGTGCTTAATCAATCATTAGGGGGTCGCGATGCAATTTATTTCAGACTACAACCAAATGCAAGAGAGCGTTATCGTTTTGAAAGTGAGCAACCCGTCCAATTTTTCAATAACACAGGTACTAGAATGCCTATTGAACAATTTAGTAGCTTTACAAACGGTAGATGGAGATATGATGTAAACATGAACAGGTCTGCAGATCACGGTTCACGTGAAACTTATTATATTCGATTTACTGGAACTCCTATCACTATGACAAGAATTGCTTTGTAAAAGTTTTATATATTTTTCGTTTCATGCGGTAAATAATCAACCATTAAGCCAAACCAATTTGTCGCAAAAACTAGTTCGAATTTTAAACAATTCGGAGCTCCACACAAAGTGACCAATGGTCACTTTTTTGTTGCCATTATTTTGTCAAAAGACTATAATCGAGTAAGATGCTTATCTTTCATGAATTAAAAAAACTCTTCAGCAAACGGCGAACTTTAATTATCGCAGCGTTTTTAGTGACAATATTTGGTGTGACAAGTTTGGTCGCCTATTTCCTGCCTACCTATACACGAAATACAACAATGGAACAAGCAAATGCCATACGTACTGAATTCGACAACAAACTTGTATCTCTGAATTATTTTACGACACAATTAAATCAACCCAATGTTTTGCTGAATGATATAACTACCGCTTATCAAGGGTTTCTTGATATTCACCTAACTTTTGCAAACGAACAAGACCGCAATTTATGGCCTGCTTTATATGACAATGTGCGTTTTCTCTTCATGCATTTTTATGACCAATATTATACCAGATTCATTGATGGATATTCTCTCTTCTTTATCAAAAGCGATGATTTTGCGAGTATGAACACTGCAATAAGAAATCTGCATGCTTTATTAACACCAACAACGCAACCTGACGCACAATGGGCAATCGTCCGAAGTAACTTGAATTCAATTGTCTCGGACACGGATGTTATCTTGATTCTTCAATCCATGATACCGAAAAACCTAACACCTGCCCAACATGGTATCCTCCAGATTCGATATTTTGAAATTCAATTTAATTCAACGTACATGACCCTGTCTACCAACGCTCCCCTTGTGTATTCTTACTTTACGACAAAGAACTTTTATATACGACAAGCAATGAATTCTGCAATTGCCGCGAACTTTAACAAAAATATAAGCGAACTTCGACAATTCCATGGCTTTGAATTGCACAACACGGACATTTTGAATTCACAACTTTTAATAGCACGGTATTTAATTGATAATGAAAGCACAACGCTTGATTATTCGGCACCCTTTGTTTTCAACGGACTAATTAAACCTTTTGATAATGGGAATGGCGCTTCCATTACACCATCACCAACAGGGCGGACGATACTCGATCATATGTTCACACATCTTCAACTTGCAACTGTTCCTTTAATCCTGTTTGCTTGCTACATTACTTTTCTTGTCTTTTTCAAAGACTTGAATAAAAGCACTTCTATGATAACAGTTGCCACTCGCCGCAGCAGATTGAGCATCATAATGTCTAAATTCATCGCAACTTTTGCTGTGGTAACACTTGCTTTCTTTTTAATACTTGGCATTAATGCAATGTTTGGAGCATTTGGTGCATGTTATCATTTTTCAACCGCACCGCCGATTCTGACAACTTTCGGTGGCGAGGTTACTGTCATGCGACCATATTCCCTGTTTGAAATTTATACTTTGTCGATTGTGTTTACTTTATTTTTCTTCGTTGCGATTACTGCACTTTTGTGTACAATTATCAAAAATCCAAAAAGATTAATTGTTTTCGGATTGATGCTCGTTACAATAATCTTACTTTCTAATTTCTTTTTATCTGGATTTTTGGCGTACAGATTCATTCCATTCCTTGCACTTGACTTTTCAATCTTTTGGGGCATAAATTCTCTTTATTCTTCATTACCTGTAATGCACAACTTCTGGATGGTATTTATACCGATAATTTTAATCTTTCTGTTCATCATTACATATGTTGTCATGAAATTTAACAAAAGGGATTTTTAGATGAAGACGCTTGAAATATATACAGACGGTGCATGCAGCGGTAACCCGGGACCTGGCGGCTGGGGCGTTGTTATGATTTATAGTGACAAAACCAAGGAATTGTTTGGCAACGAACAAGACACCACAAATAACCGTATGGAAATGCGTGCAGTCATAGAGGGCTTGCGTGCAGTTAAAACGCGATGCCCGATTAATTTGTATTCTGACTCGTCATATATAGTAAATGCAATAAACAAAGATTGGATTTCAAATTGGCAAAACAACGGATGGCGTACCGCTGATAAAAAAGAGGTCAAGAACAAAGACCTCTGGGAACAAATCATTGAACTTAACGTGAAATTAAATCCAACTTACATTTGGGTAAAGGGTCATTCAACGAATACACACAATAATCGTGCAGATGAATTGGCAGTCGGTGCAATCAAGAAGTAGAAAGTGATTCCAAGTATACTGCAACACCATCTTCTTCGTTAGATTTTGTTACGTGATCGGCACGATCAATAACTTGCTTGATACTGTTACCCATGGCTACCTTATATCCAACAGCATCAAACATAGTCAAGTCGTTGAAGTCATCGCCTATTCCAATTGCTCTTTCTTTTTTTATTTTAAACATCTTGCAAAATTTCTGGATACCATAACCTTTTGAACATTTTTTGTGTGCAATATCAATGAAAGCACTTTGTTGATTCAGAGGAATTTCTTGATTTTGCAAATGTCTGGACAAAGCCTTTATTGAAATCTTTTTCCTTGACTCAATCATTCTTTTAATTTCAAGCATTTGCTCTATATCTGGAGAAAAGTAAGTGGTTTGCAAAATTTTATTGTTACTAATAAAAGTTTCTGGTGCCGTAATTACAATATTTGATGTGGCAATTTTGTCACGTGGAGTGCTATCTGCGTCTTTGTATTGAGTGTCGCCGCTTGTAAAGTGTGCCACAACTTTAACGTGATCGACCTTATTGTACGTTTTTAAAATATCTCGACGCGACATAGGTTTTTCGAAAATTACCGCATCGTTCTTGTTGTCAAAAATTCCTGTTCCATTTGCGTAGATGAAATAATCGAACATATTGTGACAAGTTAATTCCTTAATATTGTTCACAGGGCGACCAGTACAAATCACCAAAACATGACCCAAAGATTTGGCATATTCAAGTGATTTAATCGTCCGCTCGCTGACTTCTTTTTTTTTGTTCACAAGTGTGCCATCAATATCAATAAAAATATAGTTCATAGTCCATTATACTATACCTTCGACAAACTTTGCAAAGAGTTTATGCGACCGCTGCTACGTATAGTGTAATAATTTGCTCGACCGCATAGAAGTTTGTGTTCGATGGTGTATACCAAATCACATGTGTCTGATGACCAAGTCCTCCAACCAAAGCATTAGGGTCATGCCATGTCCAACCACTTGGCAGTGTAAATTCGGATAATCTTTGTCCGTACACAGCATCAAAGTCCAAAGGGATTGTGACTGTAGGTGTCGCCTGTGTAACCGCAACAGAAATTTCTCTTGTTACAGGGAGGTAATTTGAATTGACTGGCGTAAATGTTGCAACATGTGCTCTTGTCCCTACGTTACCGACCAATGCTGTGTCGTCTTGCCATGTCCAACCTGCGGGCAACAAGTGTGCGATGTCGGCAAGTGTCACACCGAATATTGCAGTAAGTGTGACCGGCACCAAAACGTTAGAATATTCAGCAGGTACAACATCAACTGCGATTGATACATTAATTACGTTATAGTTAGGATTATTCGGTGTAAACACAGCATCATGCAATTGTATGCCCGTCGCACCTACAGAGTCATTAGGGTTAGCCCAAACCCATCCAAATGGCAGAGTGACCTGTGACAATACTTGACCAAAAGTCGCACTTACATTTGGCGTAGCAATTGTAAGTGTTGCGTGTGTAACATTCAACATCACTTGTCTTGTGACTGAATAAAAATTGGTGTCAGTTGGTGTGTATATTGCATTGTGCACTCGTCTTCCTACACCGCCTACGAGATTGCCTGGCGCTGTCCATTCCCACTCTGATGGTAGTCCTGTAACCTGTATTAGGCTTTGTCCATAGACTGCGTTCAATACTGGGATGATAATGTTGGTTGGTGTGGCTTGTGAAACTTCTATTGAAACAGGTCTTGTCACCGCATAAAAGTTTGTATCTGATGGTGTGTAAAGTGCGTCATGAGTTCTTGTTCCCGCATTACCAACCAAATCTGTTGGTGTAACCCAAGCCCAATCTGATGGCAAATTCACAGTTGATAATTCGGCACCAAAAACTGCAACCAAACCTGTTGGCGAAACAACATTCTGCGGAGTCGCCTGTGCGACCATGATGTTAATATTTGCTGTTACTGGTAAAAAATTTCCCGATATAACTGGTGTGTATGTGCCTGCGTGTGCATTGGAACCTGCATTACCGACATAATCCGTTGGCGTAACCCAAGCCCATCCATCTGGCAATGTTACATCACCTAATACATCACCGAATGTCGCGGTCAATCCGGTCGGCACCGTGTATGGTGGTACTTGTGCCTGCCCCCCAGGATTCGTAGCAGCACTGGAGAAAACAGTAGCAGCTAATACAGCATAAACTGTGACAGCACAAAGAACCAAACCAAGCAATAATTTACGCATTACGAAACTCCCCTTTTTGAATTAAAGTCAATAAAGTATTATTTATTTCATCTATATTGTCAAACGAAAAATTCACTTTTATTTTTCGACACAATATCCTATACTAAACACATGACACGAAGGCGCCTTGCGATTATATTCTTTTTCATCGGACTTGCAGTGGTCATAGGTTTCGGTACTTGGTGGATTATATCAGCAACAGCAGGCAGCCACGGATTGGAAGCCGGCCGCCACTACCAAATGAGATTCATACACTTCCGCGTCTTTCTTGACGAGAATGGTAACCGAATTCGCCTAGAAGACAATGACACATCTTACCTTGTCTTTAACTCGAACTTTACCCAAGCCGATGTTAATTTCATGTGCGGGGCAACCTATACATTCGCAATTACAAGTTCAAATACAAGTCGCAGAACCTTTAACGCAGAACTTGTTGGTATTGTAGGTGGACATTTAATACGTTTCAACATTACAACAAGCGACAGCTATATACTTATCCGTTCAAGCATTGATTATAACGCAAGAATAGAATCCGCGGACGAGTATGGGTTTTTCGACATAGAATTTTCACGCAATGACCCAGTACTTCGGTTCAGGAGGTAATGATGAGAAGACGCACAAAACGACTATTAATATTTTTGGTAGTATTGATAGTTTTAGGACTACTTGCTTTTGGCGGTTGGATGATATGGGGGCGTAATACGATTGATTATCGTGTGTCAGGCTTTGGGACGGGCGGAGCAAGAGTGGTCAGCACCTACCGACCAAATAGCCTCCTGCAGCTTCACCCAAACGGCACATTTAGTGTAGAAATCATTCGGTCTAACGAAGATAGAGTTTTTGTCGGTTTTGGCACATGGAGTCGCAATGGCACACGTATGACGTTTACTTACATCGATGCATGGATGTACAGTACTCAACATGGATTTATAAAAGACCCATACGAAGAGTTCATAGGCTACAGCCACACATTCAACGTAAGCAGAAACGGCAGAAGAATCTATTTTGAAGATCATTGGGGTTGGGTCACAATCTTTTCGAGATAGAACCATCTTTTAATTCCCAATACCAACCCACATCGCGCACAAGTGATGCGGTGTCTACCTTGATTAAAATTTCGCGACCTTCCAATTCATGTTCGCGTGTGGCTTTGTTTAATCTTAGAATTTGGCATGGTGCCATCCCGCAAAACTTGCTTAGCTGTAATAAATCTCCGAACTGGGCAAATTTAACTTTTAGATACATGTCTATTCTTATTACCACTCATCATTTAATATTATATGAGATTCGCACGTGCGGTAGCTTTAATAACGGGTTTCACTGTTGCCACGCGCGGGCTTGGTTTTGTGTTTCGCATAATTTTGGCACAGATGTTGGGTGCCGAAATGCTTGGTGTTTACCAGATTGCGTTTTCGTTTTTTTTGGTGTTCCTGACCGCGATTGCAAGTGGCCTACCCCTTATAATTTCGCGCCAAGTTTCATCTCTTCCCGCCGATAACAAACGACAAAGAATACGCGGAATCATCACAAGCGGACTTATAATCTCACTGACATTATCGGTTGCAATTATACTCTTGGTCTATACCTTGCAAGGTCCATTTTCGCATCTCTTCACCGACGACCGGAGCATGCATATCCTTCTCATTTTCATCCCTGCAATTCTCGCCACAAGTATCTATACCGTCCTACGAGCCGTCTGGTGGGGCCAGAAGCGGTTCTTCATGCTTGGTGCTACCGAGTTATCCGAAATTGTTGCACGTCTTACAATCTTTTTTATCATGCTTGCCTTTGCATTTGCGTTCACAGACATGGCATCCATGGCAGCACTTTCGTTCACAATTTCTTGTGTCATAAGTGCGACGATTGTCGTTATACTTTATCTAGTCGAACAAAGAAAGACAAAGAAAAATCAAAACTTAAAGAAGCAAGAAAATTATAAAAAATATACTTACGAATATCTGAAACCCCAACTTAAGTCCGCCACACCGATAACAACGGTCCGTGTCATTACTTCGGTCGCCCTGCCACTGATTGCCATTATTATCCCCATGCGATTGGTCACAGCCGGTTGGTCAGCCTCCGAAGCCGTCGCCGCATTCGGTATAGCCGTGGGTATGACATTGCCCCTTTTGTCCATTCCGCAAACTGTTATCTCTTCTATGTCAACCGCACTTGTTCCTGAACTATCTTCGGCACTCAAACAGCGCGATTTCGTACGAATCAACACCCAAATTTCTAACTGTATAAAATATACTTTGTTCATAAATTTTTTACTTATACCGCCATTTATCGCCGTCGGCACAGGGATAGGTCAATTCCTTTTCGCGAACGAGCGCGCAGGAATCTATCTTGCACAATCGGCATGGATTATGATACCTATGTCGCTTTCGCTTATAACCAACGCAATCCTGAATTCGCTTGGCGCCGAAACTCGAGCCATGATGCACTATGTAATCGGAAGTGCCTTCTTGTTCATCTGTGTTTGGTTCTTGCCACAATTCATTGGCGTCGGCGCGCTTATCGTCGGGCTTGGGATTTGTATGTCTATCGCAGGAGTGTTGAACATCATTCAAATCACTCGTATCACTAAAACCGAAACCAATTTCGTTCGCCAACTTGTCGCGTTGACGCTTATCACAATTCCATCAGCGATGCTTGGGCGATTTGCGTACATGCTTGTCACAGATCACTTGCCACTTTTCTTTTCAATATCCCTGGGTGGTGCGGTTGCTTTGGGTGGTTTGTTACTACTTGCCCACACTTTCAAAATAGTCGATTTTCGTGACATGAAAACAAACCTTTTGAAAAGAAAATCAAAACGTGCTATATTGAACAATGGCAACGGAGATTGAAGTAAGATTTTTAGATATTGACGAAAAGAAATTTATAAAAAAGTTAGAAAAATTGAGAGCAGAAAAAATCGGTGACTGGTTACAAGTTCGCTATGTCTATGATTTCAAAGACCAAGACCCCAACAAACAAAAATGGATACGGCTTCGCACAAATGGCGAAACAAGTACACTGACTATAAAAGAAATTCACAAAAACACAATCGACGGCACAGACGAAATTGAAGTCGCTGTATCAAACTTTCATGTTATGGCGCAAATTATGGAGCAACTCGGTTATATACCACGCGGACGGCAAGAGAACAAACGCAAGCGATACATTCTTGACGGAGTTGAAATTGACATTGACGAATGGCCTTCAATTCCACCCTATGTTGAAATTGAAGGTAAGTGCGAGAAATCAATCAAAGCGACTTGCGAAAAATTAGGTCTTAATTATTCAAAGGCAATAACCATGGGTGTGCAAGACATAATGCAGAAAATTTATAATTGGCCAAAAGATAAACATGATTGTACATTCTCATAAAAAATGCGTCTTTCGGCGCGTTCTTGAGGAACGCTGTTATGCATTCTTTGGGAATTAAAGAAAAACTCTTTATGGAAAAATCTAATGATTTTTCCTAGTCCATAAAACAAACCACCAGAGGCAATCCCCTGGTGGCTTACTATGGTATGTGCCTTTTGTAAAATTATATACATCTATTTTATATTAATTTTTTTATTTCTTACAAGTCTTGTCGACAGAATACTAAACAGTATTAAGAATGGTATTTGCACAACCAGCATAACCACAATAGCAACTTCGTACCAAAATTCAGAAACAAGAATTGTTAGCCACAATAAACTCAAACCAATTGTTATTATTTCGACTAATGAAAAAATAGTAAAAGTATTAACTAGAGCCCTGCTAACTTCTTTTTTTACCAAACCCAAAACTCCGAAAGTTATCAATCCTATTGACGCAATCACAACTATGATAAATAATGAAGCAAGTATTATGTAAGAACTTACTGATGGTGTTGCACGCATTGCACGCGCAGTACAAGGCGCATTAGGGCAATATATAGCATATGTGGGAATAAGAAACCAGACAATCAAAATAACAAATAACGAATAAATTATAACCGACAACATTCCAACGATTATCGCATACTTACAATGCTTCTGTTTAATCTCCATGTGTCATTGTACCATCCCCACGCATAAAATACTAACATGAACAGTACAACATTCCACCCAACCCCACCAGTAGTTCCCCCAGTCCAAAACATCGACAACAAGGGAAACCCACCACAATTAAACAACCGATACATACTTCCATTTGACCCGCGCCCTTACCCAGAAGTCACGGCAACCGCCCCCGACCCCGAAACTGTAGCAATGTTGAAACAAGACTATGCAGGCATGGGCAGCGAACTTACCGCAATTACGCAATACATCTTTCAAAACAACTCAAGCGACGACGAAACATTTGCTAACGCCATGTTACAGGTCGCTATCGTGGAAATGACGCACCTTGACATGCTTGGCGATGCGATTCATACTCTTGGCGGTACAACCGAATTTAATGCAGATAACAAGTGGTGGACAGCCGAAAATGTGAACTATTCACTTCCGCGTGCCGATATGTTGCGTGCAAATATACAAGCAGAACAAGGTGCAATAGATTCATACGAAAAACACGCACGAGCAACCAAGAACGAAAGTGTGCGAGCATTGCTTTTGCGAATTGCCGACGACGAAAGATTGCACAAAGCATTTTTTGAAGGTCTTTTGCAAGAAGAACTTGTACGGCAAAACAATAATACTCACATCGCAGTTGGATAACTTTGTCATTTAGATATATTAAAAAATTGTTACAGTTTCGTGTATATAATTTTGCAAACAGCATATACCATATCTACCAGCCACCGCGGAGAGAACCTTCACGGACGGCGACATTACCGTCGGGAACGGCGGAGAATGGGAAAGCACCAAGGGGATCACCCTTCTGGTGTTTTTTTCTTTGTTCGTTAAACTTCCACCACATCATCATCCATCGGGAAGAAAATATTTGGATACTTACTTTTACAGTCGTAGTCTGCCCTGTGTACAACAAAAAACTTTTTGTCGGGCATTCGTTTTGCGAGTTCTTCAACTTGTGTAAGTGCAATATGTCCAGGCTTTACGTCTTCGGCAAACAAAGCTTCGACTACAATGGTGTCGGATTTTTCTATATTAGAAATAAGTGAATCACATGTCGCCGTGTCGCCACTGCACAACAACTTCTTGCCATCAATCTCGACTATGTATCCATTACAAATGCCGACGTGATTGACTTCAAATGCGGTGACTTTTATGTTTTTATCTTCAAAATTTTTACCGTGTTCCAGTTCAACGTATTCAATATACTCTTTTTCATCAAGTAATGGAAAATCTTTGCCAAAGAAAAATCTGTTTAACTCGTCAATTTTATTGTACAACCCAACAGGTCCGATAATTTTCAAGACATTTTTCCGTGGCACACCCTCTATTAAATGTTTAATCTTGAATCTGTGCAAATAATGGATAATGTCCGCAAAATGGTCACAATGAAAATGCGAAATAATCATAGTGTCAATGTCTTTTGTGTCCAGACCATTATCACGCAAGGCATTCAATGTTCCGTTGCCAATATCGAACAGGATATTGTCGTTTATCACGAATGCGGTGTTCTTCCGCGAACTGCCCATGCTTCCCGTACCCAAAAACCTTATTTTCATATCACATACCTCTCCATATATCTGACCAACGAATCGAATGCCTCCCACTTGCTTGTCAACTCCGATGACCTGCTTTTTGTCCACCGCTTGAACTCGTCAAAATCTATCCATTTTACTTCGTCGACTTCGGTTTTGTCAATCTTGACATCAGCCACATTAAAATCTCTGTGAGCAACATAGAATTCGTTGAAATGTCGATTATGAATATCACCCATTACTCTGTCCGACCTGTAACCACCGATATAACGCACTTCATCGGGACGCACATCTATTCCAAGTTCCTCTTTCAATTCGCGAATGACCGAAAACAGACCTATCTCGCCCGCGTCCACGTGACCTCCACCTGTTCCGTCCCAACAATTCGGCCACAATTTTTTATGCGCACTCCGTTTCTGCATCAAGATTTGATTCTTGGAATTCACCAAGAATAAAAGCACAGCCCGATGCCATGCTCCAGTTCTGTGCGCTTCCGCCCTTGATATTGTTCGCCCAAGACACTTGCCATTCTCGTCAAGTTCGTCCAGAACATCTGCTTCACACGGCTCAAACTTTGCTGGGGACGCACCATCCTTTTGGGGCAATATTTCCTTTGTCACAAACAACTCTAATTCTTCGTCTGTTGTCATAACTTTATCATATCACAAAAATCAAAAGTCTTTGTTCAAATAAACTTTACGTGAAAAGAAGAATGAAACTACAATCGACACAATTCCAATGCCTACGGCAATAAAACTTGTAAGTGTAGTATTTCTGAACATTACTTCGAATATATTGAATCCGTCTTCAATGCCAAATGCACCAAGAATCTGTGGCAGTTGGACTATAACCATCACGACTATAATAGGAATCCACAAGAATATTCGACCTTTTGTATACCCATACCGATAAAAAAAAGGCGTTTGAAATCCAACATTAAACAAGTACAGCCCAATAGCCAAACACGCGAACAATGACATAACGGTAAATGAAAGTTCATTACCCATTATCAAATCAAGCACAATCCCAACAATAATCCCAGCAACGAGCATAATCACAAGCGTCACCAAGAAGAATATATGTCTGGCAACCAACATTGACCTTCTATTCGTCGGCAAAGTTGCAAATAAGACATTCAAATTACTCTTATCTGTGTTCTCGAACGGGAATGCAGTACATGTGCCCGCGAAGATTGCAAAGGAAAACATAAATATCGAACCTGCATCATTATTGTTCAATATACCCATCAAAAGTGCAATTCCGAAAAACAACACCAACCACTTCCAATATGGTGTTACAAGTTTTATATCAAGTTTCAAAAGTCCCATTAAATTTCTCATTACTTCCTCCTCCCGTCTTTGTTGAAGCGTACAACTAACTCGTCCAGAGTACATGGCTCGGTTATCAGAGATTTTGGCAATTCCCTCAAATTTGATTTATCAACTATGCCGTCAAAGTTCACCTTTGTTTCTTGGTAACCAATAATAATTTTTTTCTGTTCTGGGGTCAGTGAATTCGCCCCGCCCTTGACAACAACATACTTTTCAAGCAAATTGTCTTTTGTGTCACTGTGAATAATTTTTCCGTTGTCAATGAAAGTAAGATAATCGGCAATCTTTTCAAGGTCAGTAGTTATATGTGTCGAGAACAGAATAGATTTGTTTTCGTTAGCAACAAAAGATTGCAAAATTTCAAGCAACTCGTCCCGAGCAACAGCATCAAGACCACCCGTCGGCTCGTCCAATATAAGCAAATCTGGGTCATGTGCCAAAGCACATGCAACCATGATTTTCATTTTCATACCACGAGATAACTGCTTAATGCGTTTATTTGGATCAAGCCCGAACTGTCGTAACAATTCGTTGAATCTGTCGTCACTCCAATCTGGATAAAAAGGTTTCAATACTTTACCCACTTGGACAAGAGTCCATTCCGATTCGTAAAACGGGCTGTCCATCACCACACCAATTTTTTGTTTAATCTCAGCTTCGTGAACAAGATTATCTTTGCCAAAGATTTTGATTTCGCCACTATCACGATTTATCATGTTCAAAATCGCTTTTATAGTGGTCGTCTTCCCCGCACCATTTTTACCGACAAAGCCCATAATGTAACCCTTTGGCAAAGCAAAACTCACGTCTTCTACGCCGAAACTCCCGTACTTTTTTCTCAAGTCTTTAATCTCAATTGCATTTTCCATTATTTTTCCTCCTTTAATAATAATTGTAATATTTCTGCCAACTCATCACCAGCAAGGTCTATCAATCTTGCCCCCGCTATTGCCCCGGTCAAATGCTGTTCAATTTCTTTTAATTTTTGCTCTCTTATCTGTTCCTTATTCTTCGGCAACACAAAAGAACCCTTACCATGCACAGTAGCGATAAATCCCCCTGCTTCCAACTCGTCATATGCGCGCTTGGTGGTAATGACACTTACCTTCAAGTCAGCAGCAAGAGAGCGAATCGACGGCAGCATTTCTCCTTCCGCAATTTCGTCACGAATAATCGCCGAGCGAATTTGCTCTTCAATTTGTTCATATATAGGTTGATCAGACCTGTTCGAAATTACAATCTGTATATACGACATAATAACAGTATATACAATACTATATACTTTGTCAACAACAAATTTTAACAAATGACAACTGCGTTTAGGGGCAAAATATAAAGGGTTTTAAGGGGTTTGGGTGACTTTCACACACATTTCACTCATAATTTCACACATATTGCTTATGTGGTGGAAAATCTAAAATCAAAAAGGAGTTTGAAAGTTTGATTGCTGTTGTTAAGGGTGGCGGTTGTCACTCTTTTTGTTTGCAAGGGGTTTGCCTGTCGACCGCAAGCGGTACCCGACAGGCAAACCACCCACATTGTTGTGTCATGTGTTGGTGCAAGCGGTGTTGCCTAAAATGGCAGAGCAAAGCCGTGTGCGGTGGTTCGGCGTGCTAAAGCAACCGCCGAACCACCACACGCACAACGGCTTTTTGCCTTGCCCATTTTTTTACGGCAACACACCGCCCTTGCTTTTTGTCACTTGGCAACGTCAAAACAAATCTTTTGGGTTTGTTTCTAACTCTTTGCAAATCTGTAAAAACATTTCAAGTGAAATGCTGTTCTTACCCTTTTCCATTTCGTGAATGTAATTGTGTGCTTTGCCCAATCGCAAAGACAATTCATTTGCCGAGATATTTTTTGCCGTGCGTATTTGGGCAAGTTTCAAAACAATGTCCTTTCTTTCCATGTCCATATTATCACATTTTTTGTTCTTGACAGCAGTAGAAGTTATCTTATAAAATAAGATGGTATCT